>Ga0208714_1000009_pt1 | contig 67384 bp, 65 predicted proteins | sample NGESurshal072012_3_FD_184461 | JGI IMG/M metagenome (GOLD analysis project Ga0208714, IMG submission 184461) | Arctic peat soil microbial communities from Barrow, Alaska - NGEE Surface sample 415-1 shallow-072012 (SPAdes) | ecosystem: Environmental > Terrestrial > Soil > Wetlands > Peat ... | reverse complement strand
GCCAGCCTGCCCGTGCCCGTCAGGGTGCACCCGCTGCCCGGCGGCCCAAGCGCCGGCGCGCCCCCGCTCGCCGCCAGGCCAACGCCTTCGACTGGGCGATCGGCCGCCTCGCGGCGCTGCTCGCCGGCGCCGCGCGGCTGGCCGGCGACGTCTGGTCGCACGTCTGGCGCCGCCGGCGCCTGCGCATCGTGGCGATCGTCTTGCTGCTCGCCACGCCGCTGCTCGCAGGCGGCTGGCTGTGGCTGCGCGGCTCCTCGCTGGTCGCCGTGCGTCATGTCCACGTGACGGGAGCGCACGGCTCCGACGCGCGCGCGATCGACGCAGCGCTGAGCTCCGCGGCGCACGGGATGACGACGCTGCAGGTGCACCCCGCGACGCTGCGCTCGGCGGTCGCCTCCTACCCGGTCGTTCGCGAGCTGAAGATCTCCACGAGCTTTCCGCACGGGCTGAGCATCCGCGTGGTCGAGCAACCGGCTGTCGCGGCGCTGACGGTCGCCGGCACGAAGACCGCCGTGGCGGCCACCGGCGTCGTGCTCGGTCCCGGGCTGGCGTCCGCATCGCTGCCGGCCGTCGCCGGTGTCTCGCTGCCGGCACCCGGTCAGCGCCTGCACGACGCGGCGCTGCTCGGCGCCGTGGCGGTGCTCGGGGCCGCTCCCGCGCCGCTGGCCGGGCAGGTAGCGCGCGCGTACCGCTCCACCAAGGGTCTGACGCTCGTGATGCACAGCGGCCTGCTGGCGTACTTCGGCGACGCCACGCGCCCGCATGCCAAGTGGCTGTCGCTCGCGCGGGTGATCGCAGACCCGAGCTCGGCCGGCGCCTCCTACGTCGACGTGCGCCTGCCCGAACGCCCCGCAGCCGGCTTCCCCGGCGGCGTGGCACCGCCGAGCACATCCACTGAAGCCGAAACCCCCTCCGTGGGATCGAGCGGCGAGGAATCGAGCAAGACGCTCGCCGAAGGACTCACGGCGGCTGTCGGCGGCGGGTCATCGGCCAGTCCGCAGGGGAGCTCGAGCCCATCCTCCAGCGAAGCCGAAACGCAAGCGGAAGCGCAATCGCCATCGACGAGCAGCGGCGAAGCAAGCGGCACGGCGGCCGCGCAATCAGGGGGATAGCCACGCGCGACCAGCACGAGATCAACACTAAAGCTCAACTAGAGGTTGATCGCACGCCGGGACCGATCCTCAGGCGGCGGTCGAGGGTTGGCCGATCTGCAACGATTGTTGCGAGACTGAACCTCTGCGTTGACAGGGCGAAGTTGCCTGCATAACGTGCGCATCTCGGCGGTTCGCCAGTCTGTATGCTGCGAACCCTATTTTTCTACTGAAGGGTTCGGACAGAACCATCATGGAGAGCAGCGGAAGCTATCTGGCGGTCATCAAGGTCGTGGGTGTCGGCGGCGGCGGCACCAACGCGGTCAGCCGCATGGTCGACGCCGGACTACGCGGCGTGGAGTTCATCGCCGCCAACACCGACGCTCAGGCGCTCGCCATGTGCGACGCCGACATCAAGCTGAACATCGGCCACGAGTCGACCAAAGGCCTCGGCGCCGGCGCCAACCCCGACGTCGGCCTCGGCGCCGCCTCGGAGTCGCGCGACGACATCAAGGAGGCACTGAAGGGCGCCGACATGGTGTTCGTCACCGCCGGCGAGGGCGGCGGCACCGGCACCGGCGCAGCTCCCGTGATCGCCGAGATCGCCAAGAACGAGATCGGCGCGCTGACCGTCGGCGTGGTCACGCGCCCGTTCGAGTTCGAGGGCTCCCAGCGCGGCCGCCAGGCCACCGAGGGCATCGAGCGCCTGCGCGAGGTCGTCGACACGCTGATCGTGATCCCCAACGAGAAGCTGCTGACGGTCGTCGAGCGGCGCACGTCGATGCTCGACGCCTTCCGCGAGGCCGACAACGTGCTGCGCCAGGGTGTGCAGGGGATCACCGACCTGATCACCATCCCCGGGCTGATCAACCTCGACTTCGCCGACGTGCGCACGATCATGCAGGACGCCGGCTCGGCGCTGATGGGCATCGGCACGGCCGGCGGCGAGACCCGCAGCGCCGACGCCGCCAAGGCAGCGATCTCCTCGCCGCTGCTGGAAGAGTCAGTCGACGGCGCCACCGGCATCCTCTTGAACATCACCGGCGGCAAGGATCTCGGCCTGTTCGAGGTCAACGACGCCGCCGAGACGATCCAGAACGCCGCCGACCCCAACGCCAACATCATCTTCGGCGCGGTCATCGACGAGAGCATGTCCGACGACGTGCGCGTCACCGTCATCGGCACCGGCTTCGACCACCGACCCGGGCGCAGCGCGCGCCGCGACAGCCGTTCGCGCGGACGCGACCGAGGCCCGCGCATCGACGATCGCCAGCGTTCCTCGCTGGAGATCTCCGACGACGACATCGACGTACCGCCGTTCCTGCGTTAGCGCTCGCCAGGCCAAGGGTCTGAGACCGCTAGCCTGCGGGCCGTGCCCTCGACCCTGCGCCGCACCGCCCTCCATGACCAGCACGTGGCGGCGGGGGCGAAGCTGGTCGAGTTCGCCGGATGGGAGATGCCCGTGCAGTACGAGGGCGTGGCGGCCGAGCACCGCGCGGTGCGCGAGGCTGCGGGCGTGTTCGACGTCTCGCACATGGGCGAGATCGAAGTGTCCGGCCCGCAGGCGCTACAGCTGCTGCAGCGACTGCTCTCAAACGACGTCGCGCAGATCGCGCTCGAGCTCGACGGCGGTGGTGCGCAGTACAGCGTGCTCTGCCGCGAGGACGGCGGCGTGCTCGACGACCTGTTCACCTATCGCCTCGACACCGACCGCTACCTGACCGTCACCAACGCCGCCAACCACGAGCGCGACCTCGACTGGTTTCAGACGCACGCGCGCGACTTCCCCGAGGCGCAGGTCGTCGACCGGATCGACGACTACGCGATGATCGCCGTGCAGGGTCCGCTGGCGCGCGGCATCGTGCAGGCGATCTCCGATGCGCCGCTGCCCGCGCGCATGACCGCCGCGACGCGTCGCCTGGCCGGCGAGCAGGTGCTCGTGTGCGGCACCGGCTACACCGGCGAGGATGGCTTCGAGCTGCTTTGCAGCCCCGCCGACGCTGCCGGCCTGTGGGAGGAGCTCGTGCGCCGCGGCGCCGTGCCCGCCGGGCTTGCCGCGCGCGACACGCTGCGCCTGGAGGTCTGCTTTCACCTCTACGGCAACGACCTGTCGACCGAGCGCGGCCCGATCGAAGCCGGCCTCGGCTGGTGTTGTCGCGAGGACACTCACTTCATCGGCGCCGATGCCGTGCGCGCGGTGCGCGAGTCCGGCCCGCGCGAGAAGCTCGTCGCGTTTGCCATCGACGGGCCCGGCATCGCCCGCCAGGGCAACCTCGTCGCCGGCGGCGGCGAGGTGAGCAGCGGAACGATGTCGCCGAGCCTCGGCGTGGGCATCGGCATGGCTTACGTCCCCGCCGAGCACGCCGCGCCCGGCACGCGGCTGGAGATCGACGTTCGTGGCAAGATGCGCCGCGCCGTCGTCAAGCAGAAGCCGCTCTACCGAAAGGGCTCGTGAATGGCCGAGGCAAGCTACCCCGAGGACCTGCTCTACCACCCCGAGCACGACTGGGCGCGCATCGACGTCGCCGACCCTGCCGTGGCGACGCTCGGCATCACCTGGTACGCCCAGGATTCGCTCGGCGAGGTCGTCTTCTTCGACCTGCCGGCGGTCGGCGCCAGCGTCAGCAAGGACGCCTCCTACGCTGAGGTCGAGTCGGTCAAGGCCGTCTCGGACGTGATCGCCCCGCTGTCCGGTGAGATCGTCGAGGTCAACGAGGCGCTCGCCGACGATCCGCAGAAGATCAACGAGGACCCCTACGGCGAGGGCTGGCTGGTCAAGGTGCGCATCGCCGATCCCGCCGAGCGCGAGCAGCTGATGGACGCGCGCGCGTATGCAGCCACGCTCGGCGGCTAGGCTGACGGCAGCACCTTGAGCCGTTACACCGCCATTACCCCCGCGGACCTCGACGCGATGCTCGCCGCCATCGGCGTGTCATCAGTGCAGGAGATCTTCGAGCGCCAGATCCCCGAGGGGGTCCGCCTCGGCCGCGAGCTCGACCTCCCGCAGGGCCTCTCCGAGCAGGAGGTCTTCGCGCACCTGTCGCAGCTCGCCGCGCGCAACGTCTCAGCCGAAGACGAGCTGAGCTTCCTCGGCGCCGGCATGTACGACCACTACGTGCCCGCGCTGATCGACATGCTGATGGAGCGCTCGGAGTTCCTCACCCCCTATACGCCCTACCAGCCGGAGATCTCCCAGGGTGGGCTGCAGGTGATGTTCGAGTACCAGACGGCGATCTCCGAGCTCACCGGCCTGCCCGTCTCCAACGCCTCGACCTACGAGGGCCCGTCGGCGGTCGCCGCAGCGGCCTACCTGGCCAAGCTGCACAACTCAAAGCGGCGCCTGGTTATCAGCGCCGGGCTTCATCCGCACACGATCGAGACGCTGCGCACGCTCGCGCACGGCTACGGCATGGAGGTCGTGCAGGTGCCGCTGACCACCGGCTCCGCCGGCGCTGCCTCCGGCTCCACCGGCGGCGTCACCGATCCCGACGCCTGGGCGGGCGCGATCGACGACGACACCAGTGCGGCGATCTTCGCGCAGCCGAACTTCTACGGCGCCGTGGAGGACGCCGCGGCGCTCAGCGCCGCCGCCAAGGACGCCGGCGAGCCGGTGGTGATCGCGCAGGTCGACCCGATCACGCTCGGCATCCTTCAGCCGCCGGGCGCGTGCGGCGTCGACGTCGCCGTCGGCGAGGGCCAGCCGCTCGGCAACCGCCTGGACTTCGGCGGGCCGTCCTTCGGCTTCTTCGCCGCGCGTGAGGAGTACCTGCGCCGGATGCCCGGGCGGATCGCCGGCGAGACCGTCGACGTCGACGGGCGGCGCGGCTTCGTGCTCACGCTGCAGACGCGCGAGCAGCACATCCGCCGCGAGAAGGCCACCTCGAACATCTGCACCGCGCAGGCGCTCAACGCGCTCGCCGGCGTCGTCTACCTGGCCTGGCTCGGGCGCCGCGGGATCGTCGAGCTGGGCGAGCTGCTGCTCGCGCGCACGCACTACGCGCGCGACAAGCTCGCCGCGCTGGCCGGCGTGGACAAGCTGCACGAGCAGCCCGTCGTCCGCGAGTTCGCGCTGCGCCTCGATGCCGATGTCGCCGCCGTTCGCGGGCGTTGTCTGGCCCAGGGCGTCAACCCGGGCGTCGACGTTCACGCGCTCAGCGGCCGCGACGAGGATCGCGGGGTGCTGCTCGTGGCGATCACAGAGCGGCGCTCGCGCGCTGACATCGATCGGCTGGCCGAGGTGCTGGGAGCCGCCGTCGCGTCCGAGCGCCAAGCGGTGCCCGCGTGAGCGCGATCGACGAAAACCACCTTCACGCCGATCCGGGGATCGACGGCCACCATCCCCACCATCCCGCGACCGCGGCTGCCGCCGGGCCGATGCAGCGCGAGCGCGCGCGGACGATCTTTCAGAAGGGCTCGCCCGGGCGGCGCGCGTTCGTCTGCCCGCCGCTGGACGTGCCGATGCCCGACGCCGAGGAGCTGCTGCCCGAGCGCTTTCGCCGCGACGAGCCGCCGCGGCTACCCGAGGTCTCAGAGCCGGAGATCGTGCGCCACTACGTCGGCATCTCCAAGCGCAACTTCGATCTGGACTCGGGCTTCTATCCGCTCGGCTCGTGCACGATGAAGCACAACCCGCGCCTGCACGAGCGCGCCGCCGCGCTGCCCGGTCATGCGCGGCTGCACCCGCTGCAGGACCCCGAGCGCGCGCAGGGCGCGCTGGAGCTGATGTTCAACCTGCAGGGCGCGCTGGCGGAGATCTCCGGCCTGCCGCACGTCTCGCTGCAGCCCTCGGCGGGCTCGCACGGCGAGCTCGCGGGCGTGCTGCTGACGCGCGCCTACCACGAGGATCGCGGCGAGACGCGCCGCAAGGTGCTCACGCCCGACACCGCACACGGAACCAACCCGGCGACCGTCACGATGGCCGGGCTGGAGGTCGTCAAGCTCGCGACCAACCCCGATGGCGGCATCGACCTCGACGATCTGCGCGCGAAGGCCGATTCCGACGTAGCCTGCCTGATGCTCACCAACCCGAACACGCTCGGGCTGTTCGACCCGAACATCGAGGAGATCGCGGCAATCGTGCACGGCGTCGGCGCGACGCTGTACTACGACGGCGCGAACCTCAATGCCGTCATGGGCCTCTCGCGCCCCGGCGACATGGGCTTTGACATCGTGCACTTCAACCTGCACAAGTCCTTCACCCAGCCGCACGGCGGCGGCGGCCCGGGATCCGGCCCGATCGCCGTGTCCGAGCGCATCGCCCCGTTCCTGCCCCGCCCGGTCGTCGCGCGCGACGACGACGGCTCCTTCGCGCTGGACTTCGACCGCGAGCCCGGATCGAGGTCGATCGGGCGCCTGCGCGGCTTCCACGGCAACTACGGCTGCTTCGTGCGCTCTTACGCCTACATCTGCTCGCTCGGCGCCGATGGCCTCAAGGACGCCTCCGAAGCGGCCGTGCTCAACGCCAACTACCTGCTCGCCCGGCTGCGCGAGAAGGGCGTGGCCGAGCACCTGCCGCTGGCCTACGGCGAGCTCTGCATGCACGAGTTCGTGCTCTCCGGCGGCCCGATGAAGCGCGCGCTGAAGATCAAGACGCTCGATCTCGCCAAGCGCCTGCTCGACTTCGGCTTTCACCCGCCGACCGTCTACTTCCCGCTGCTCGTCGACGAGGCGCTGATGATCGAGCCGACCGAGACCGAGACCATCCAGACGCTCGACGCGTTCGCCGATGCGATCGCGCAGATCCTCGCCGAGGCGGCCGCCGACCCCGAGATCGCGCTCGGCGCGCCCTACTCCACGCCGGTGCGGCGCCTGGACGAGGTGGCGGCGGCCAAGCGTCCGGTCATCCGCCAGGCGCTCGACTAGGCTCAGCGCCGATGGCGATCGAGTACCGCGAGCTCGGCAGCACCGGCGTAAAGGTCAGCCCGCTGTGCCTCGGCGCGATGATGTTCGGGGCTTGGGGCAACACCGACCATGAGGACTCGATCCGGATCATCCACCGCGCGCTCGACGCGGGCATCAACTTCATCGACACCGCCGACGTGTACTCGCGCGGCGAGTCCGAGGAGATCGTCGGCGAGGCGCTCGCCGGCGGGCGCCGCGACTCGGTCGTGCTCGCCACCAAGGTGCACGGCAAGATGCACGACGACGATCCCAACCAGTTCGGCAACACGCGTCGCTGGATCGTCGCAGAGGTCGAGAACAGCCTGCGGCGCCTGAAGACCGACTGGATCGACCTCTACCAGATCCACCGGCCCGAGCTCGACACCGACATCGACGAGACGCTCGGCGCGCTGACCGACCTCGTGCGCGCGGGCAAGGTCCGCTACATCGGCAGCTCGACGTTCCCCCCGGGTCAGATCGTCGAGGCGCAGTGGGTTGCGCAGCGGCGCGGACGCGAGCGCTTCGTCTGCGAGCAGCCGCCCTACTCGCTGCTGCACCGCGCGATCGAGGCGGAGGTGCTGCCGGTGTGTGCGAAGCACCGCATGGGCGTGATTCCGTGGAGCCCGCTGGCCGGCGGTTGGCTGTCGGGCAAATACAGCAAGGACGGCGACTCGCCCGGATCCAGCCGGCGAGCGCAGATGATCCCCTCGCGCTATGACATGTCTATCCTCGCCAACCAGCGCAAGCTCGAGGCCGTGCAGGCGCTGACCGAGCTGGCCGAGCGGGCGGCGCTCTCGCTGATCGAGCTCGCGCTCGCGTTCGTCAGCGGCCACCCTGCGGTCACCGCGCCGATCATCGGACCGCGCACGATGGAGCAGCTGGAGAGTCAGCTGCCGGCGCTGCAGATATCGCTGAGCGACGAGCTGCTGGACGAGATCGACCAGATCGTCCCGCCGGGGCTCAACGTCAACCCCGACGAGCGCGGCTGGGACCCGCCGTGGCTGACCGACAGCGCCCTGCGGCGGCGCTGAGCGACGGCGAGACCGCGTGCGCATCTTCTCCGGCATCCAGCCCACGGGACGCAAGCACCTGGGCAACTACATCGGCGCGATCGTCCAGTACGTCTCCAGCCAGGACCGCGGCGAGGGCATCTTCTGCATCGTCGACCTGCACGCGATCACCGTCGCCTACGACCCGGCCGAGCTGCGCCAGCGCACCTACGACACGACGGCCATCCTGCTCGCCGCCGGCCTGGACCCCGCGCGCTGCACGCTGTTTCGCCAGTCAGACGTACCGGCGCACACAGGGCTCACGTGGCTGCTCTCCAGCGTCACCGAGCTCGGGCGCCTGCAGCGCATGCACCAGTTCCGCGACAAGTCGCTCGCCCAGCGCGAGCTTGTCTCCGCCGCGCTGCTGCTGTATCCGGTGCTGCAGGCCGCCGACGTGCTCGCCTACCGCGCGCACGAGGTCCCCGTCGGCGAGGATCAGCGCGAGCACCTGGAGCTGATGCGCGACGTCGCGCGGCGCTTCAACGCACGCTTTGGCGATGGCGAGGACGTGCTCGTCGTTCCCGAGCACCGCATCCCGCAGGTCGGCGCGCGGGTCATGGACCTGCAGGACCCGACGCGCAAGATGTCCACGACGGGCGGCTCCGAACAGGGGACCGTGTACGTGCTCGACGAGCCCAAGGCGATCGAGAAGAAGCTCAAGAGCGCCGTCACCGACTCCGGCTCGGAGGTTCGCCGCGCGTCCGACAAGCCAGGCGTCAGCAACCTGATCGAGATCCTCGCCGCCGTGCGCGGCTCAGACCCTGCGGCGGTCGAGGCAGAGCTCGCACAGGCGCGTTACGGCGAGCTGAAGGCGGCGGTCGCCACCGCCGTCATCGACTACCTCGCGCCGGTGCGCGAACGCTACGAGCGCCTGCGCGCCGACGAGGACGCGCTCGAGCAGATCCTCTCAGATGGCGCCGTGCGCGCCGAGACGATCGCCGCCGAGACGCTCGCCGACGTGCGCGAGCGCATGGGGGTCGGCGGTCCCCGTCGGGCGCGGACAGTAACTTGAGCGCATGAGCCTGGCGACGCTGGAGCTTGACTTGGAGGTCTTCACGGGCCCGTTCGACCTGCTGCTGACGCTCGTGCTGCGCGAAGAGGTCGACCTGCTCGAGCTGCAGCTGGCCGAGGTCGTGCTCGCCTACCTCGACCACCTCGAGCAGCGCGGCGAGCTGGACCTGGAGACCGCGACGGAGTTCATCGTGCTGATCGCGGCGTTGCTGGAGCTGAAGTCGCGGCTGATGCTGATGGGCGAGGAGGAAGAGGAGCTCGACATCGAGCCGGAGCAGGCCGCCGAGGAGCTGCTCGCGCGGATGCTCGACGCGCGCCGCTACCGTTCGGCGGCAGCTCACCTCGGCGAGCTGCTGGCGCAGGAGCACGGAGTTCGCTTCCGCGAGGCGCCGCTGCCGGCGGGCCTGCGGCGAACGATCGTCGCCCCGGCCGAGGGCTCACAGGACCCGCAGGTGCTCGGCGAGGCGATGGGCCGCCTGCTGCTTATGCCTGCGCAGATCAACCTGCGCCACGTCGCCGTTGCGCGCGTCGCCGTGGCCGAGCGACTGGCGCTGCTGCGCGGTCTGCTGCGGCGCGGGGCGTTCAGCTTCGACGAGGCCGTGCGCGGTGCCGACCGGATGACCGTCGCGGTGACGCTGTTCGCGCTGCTGGAGCTGTACAAACGCGGCGAGGCCGACTGGGAGCAGGGTGAGAACTTCGGCGAGATCGCCGTGCACGCCCCAGAGGCCGCCCTCCCCGCGGTGCCAGTCACGCTGGCCGGCACCGCCGCCGGAAGGCTCGCGGGGTGAGCGACGCGCAGTGGCCCGCTGACGCTCCAAGCCTGGCGCGTACGATCGAGGCGCTGCTGTTCCTCTCGACCGATCCGCTGAGCGCGGCGGAGCTGGCCGAGGCGACGCAGGCCGGAGAGGGGGCGGTGGCGACCGCGCTCGCGCTGCTGTCAGAACGCCACGCGCCGGGACGCTCGGGCATCGCGCTGCGCGAGCTCGGCGGCGGCTGGACGTTCGCCAGCGATCCCGGCTCCGAGGACGCCGCGCGGCGCCTGTTCAGCCGACCCCGCGTCTCCACGCTGACCCCGGCGCAGGCCGAGACGCTGGCGATCGTCGCCTACCTGCAGCCGGTCTCGCGACCGGAGATCGCACGCATCCGCGGTGTGAGCGCCGATTCAGCCGTCGCGACCCTGCTCGACCGCGGCCTGATCGACGAGGCCGGTCACTCGCAGTTCGGCGCCGTCATCTACCGCACGACCACGCAGTTCCTCAAGCTGTTCGGTCTGCGCACGCTCGACGAGCTGCCCGACGTCGCCCGCTGGGACCCGACGCCCGAGGAGCAGGCCGAGCTGCGCGATCGGCTTCTTCGCGCCGGCGAGGCGCGCGCGGGCGGCGGCGAGTCCTGAGGCTTGATGCGGGTTCATCGCCCGCATGGCGCACTGCGCGCGGCGCAAAGCGTGGGCTGAGAGTGCGTGCGCAGATAACGCCAGCGATAGCCATAGTAGTTACGCAGCGTGGGCCCGGTTGTGTGCATAGAACGCCAGCGATAGCCATAGTAGTTACGCAGCGTGGGCTGAGTGTGTGCAGATAGCGCTGGCGATAGCCATAGTATTTACATCGCATATACGATTGCTATCGCAGTTCGCGTAAAGAGGACACAGCCCACTGTGCCTCTGGCGATCTGCTCGCGACACAGATCAGAGACCCAGAGACCCCAACCCGCATCAAGCGCTCGTCGACGCGGTCAGGTCGCTCGTGCGGCCAGCTGGCCGCACGCTGCGTCGATGTCCTGCCCGCGCGTGAGGCGGATCGTCGCGGGGATCTCGTGTGCCAGCAGGGCTTCGCGGAAGGCGGCGATCGAGGCGCGCGTGGAGCCTTCATAGGGCGAGCCGGTCGGGTTGTAGGGGATCAGGTTGACCTTGAAGATCGAGGTTTCCCCCTCGCGCTTGCGAGCCAGCGCGCGAGCCAGCGCGAGCGCCTGCTCGTAGCGGTCGTTTACGCCCTTGAGCATCACGTACTCGACGAACACGCGCCGGCGCTTGCGCGCGTAGAAGGCGCGGCACGCCTCGATCACGTCGTCCAGCGGATAGCGCTCGTTGACGGGCATCAGCTCCGAGCGCAGCGCGTCGTCGGCCGCGTGCAGCGACAGCGCCAGGCGCAGCGGCATGTCCTGTTCGGTCAGCCGTTCGATCCCGGGAATCCAGCCGACGGTGGAGATCGCCGTGTGGCGGTGGCCGATCCCCAGGTCGGGCAGGCGCTCGCATGCGCCGAGCACGTTGTCGAGGTTGAGCATCGGCTCGCCCATGCCCATGAACACGCAGTTCGTGACGCCCTGCGGCGCGGACTCCAGGCGGCGGAAGTGCAGCGCCTGGTCGATGATCTCCGAGGCGGTGAGGTTGCGCGCGAACTTCATCTGCCCTGTCGCGCAGAAGGCGCACGTCAGCGGACAGCCCGACTGCGAGGAGACGCAGATCGAGCGGCGCCCGTCGCGGTAGCGCATCAGCACGGCCTCCAGCGGGCGCCCGTCGGCGGTCGCGAACAGTGCCTTGACCGTGCCATCTGCGGCACGCGCCTCGTGGCGCAAAGTGAGACTGGAGAACGGCAGCTCGCGCTGCAGCGTCTCGCGCAGCGACGCCGGCAGGTCGGTCATCTCCTGAAAGCTCGTCGCTCCCCTCGCCGTCCATGCCCACACCTGCCGCGCGCGAAAGCGCGGCTGGTCGCTTGCGGCGAGCGTCTTCTCGAGCAGGGGGAGGTCCATGACTTCCTATGGTTGCAGCACATGCGCCTGGTCAAGTACCTCGCCCACGCCGGCCTCGCCTCGCGCCGCGCCGCCGAGACGCTGATCGCAGCCGGGCGCGTGAGCCTCGACGGAGAGGTGGTCACCGACCCGGCGCGCGACGTCGGACAGGACAGCCGCGTGAGCGTCGACGGGCGGCCGCTGGACGGACCCGAGCAGCGCGTCACCTACGCCGTGCACAAGCCCGTCGGCGTCGTCTCGACCGCCCGTGACACGCACGGGCGCCCGACCGTCGTCGGCCTGGTCCCGGCGCAGGGGGTCCGCCTGTACCCGGTCGGGCGCCTGGATGTCGACAGCAGCGGGCTGATCCTGCTGACCAACGACGGCGAGCTTGCCAACCGGCTGACGCACCCGAGCTTCGAGGTCGCCAAGACCTACCGCGCGACGCTCGCGGGGCGGCCGATCGGCGATCGTACGCTGGCACGCCTGCGCGACGGCGTGGAGCTCGACGACGGCCCGACGGCGCCAGCGCGGGTGCGGCGCCTGGGCGAGCACGAGATCGAGCTGACGATCCACGAGGGGCGCAACCGCCAGGTGCGGCGCATGTGTGCGGCGGTCGGTCATCCGGTGCTGGGGCTGTCGCGTGTCGGCTTCGGCTCGCTGGGCCTGAACGGGCTGGGGCCGGGCGAGCACAGGCGCCTGAGCGACGCGGAGCTCGGTCGGCTGCGGGCGCTCTGACACAATCGCCCGTATGCGGCTGTTCGCCCTACGGGGCGCTATCAGCGTCGAGCGCAACGACGCCGACGAGATCCTCGCGGCGACGACTGCGCTGATGCGGGAGATCATGCAGCGCAACGAGCTCACCCCGGAGAACGTCGTCAGTTGCATCTTCACGGCGACCAACGACCTCAACGCGGAGTTCCCGGCGGTCGCGGCGCGCGCGCTGGGCTTCGAGGGCGTGCCGCTGCTTTGCGCGCGCGAGATCGCCGTGCCGCGGGCGCTGCCACGCGTGATCAGGGTGTTGATCCACTACTACGCCGAGGACGGGCACGAGTCAAAGCACGTGTACCTCGGCGAGGCAAGCACGCTGCGCGAGGACTTACAGGCTGCGCAGTAGGCGTCTCGCTCGGTGTCGACCCCGGCGGGCCCGGCATCGACGCCACGGGCACGGCACAATGGAGCGGTGCCCCTCGAGTTCTCAGAGCGCGTCGCCAGGCTGCCGACGTACCCGGTCGCGGGCGGCTACGCCGAGAGTGCGCCGCTGGTGCGCCTGGCGAGCAACGAGTCGCCCTATCCGCCCCTGCCGGAGGTGCGCGCGGCGATCGAGCGGGCGCTGGGCACGCTCAACCGCTACCCGGATCCCGCCAACTCGCTGCTGCGCAGGCGCCTGAGCGATCGCTACGGCGTCCCGCAGTCGCGCATCGCGATCGGCAACGGCTCGTGCGACATCCTGCTGGCCGCCGGCGAGGCGCTGCTCGAGCCCGGCGCCGAGCTCGTCTACTCGTGGCCGTCGTTCTCGGTCTATCCGCACCTCGGCGCGGCGTCGGGCGCGCGCGCGATCACCGTGGCGCTCGACGATGAGGATCGTCACGACCTGCCGGCGATGCTGCGTGAGATCACCGTCGCCACGCGGCTGGCGATCGTCTGCAACCCCAACAATCCGACGAGCACGGCGGTCAGGCTGCGGGAGATCGCCGACTTCCTCGACGAGGTCCCGCCGCACGTGTGCGTGATCGTCGACGAGGCCTACTGCGAGTTCAACCTGCTGGATGACCCCGATGCGTCGATCGAGCTGCTCGAGCACCACCCCAACCTGATGCTGCTGCGGACGTTCTCCAAGGTGCACGCGCTGTGCGGGCTGCGCGTCGGCTTTGCCCTGTGCGGCTCAGAGCGCCTTCCGCAGGCGCTCGACCAGGTGCGCCAGCCGTTCTTCTGCAACGCGCTCGCGCAGGCCGCCGCTGTCGAGGCGCTGGAGCACCAGGACGAGGTGATCGACCGTGTCGCGCGCAACGTCGCCGAGCGCATCTCCGTCGACGAGCGCCTGCGCGCGCTGGGGATCGAGCCGGCCGAGTCCCAGGCCAACTTCTGCTGGTTCTCACTCGGCGCCGAGCGCGAAGAGCAGGCGGTCATGCGCGGTCTGCAGGAGCGCGGCGTGCTCGTGCGCGGCGGCGCCGCGCTGGGCCAGGCGGGATCGCTGCGCGTGACCTACGGCACGCCGCAGGAGAATGCACGCTTTCTCGACGCGCTTGCCGAGGTGCTCTGAAGGTGCTACAACGTCCGGCAACGACTATGTACGCCGCCGCCTCCGCATCCACTCGCAGCCGCACCGCGCGCGTCGAACGGTCGTATTACGCCCGCACCTGGCGATTTAGCTAGGCGCTTCGGCCAGGGCCCGTTCGTGAGCGGGCCTCTCGTGCCGCATCGGGTTCCCATCGCCGGGGACTGAGCGCCTTGCAAGACGGGACGGCAGCGTCCCACCTCGCGACTCCCGCCGCGGCGGGCCAGGCGGGCGTCACGGCAGCCGTCCAGCGCTGGTCAAGCCTGTGCGCACACCATAAGCTTCGGAGTTGTTGAAAGGATGAATCGATGATGATCGTTATGAAGGAGACCGCGACCGACGAGGAGGTCGAGGCCGTAGTCGAGAAGATCGAGAGCGCGGGCGCGCTGGCCCACCGCATCGTGGGCGCGCGCCTGACGGTGATCGGCGCGATCGGCGACGTCGAGCAGGACGTCAACGTCGAGGGCCTGGGCCTGGAGGGCCAGCCGGGAGTGGATCGCGTGATGCCGATCCTCAAGCCCTACAAGCTGGCGTCTTCGCAGATGACCCACGGCGCGCGCACGGTGCTGGAGATCGACGGGCGCAAGATCGGCGGGGACAGCTTCGCGTTGATCGCCGGTCCCTGCACCGTGGAGTCGCGCGAGCAGACGCTGCAGACGGCGCGCGTCGTGCGCGACGCCGGCGCGACGCTGCTGCGCGGCGGCGCCTACAAGCCACGCACGTCTCCCTACGCTTTCCAGGGGCTCGGCCAGGAGGGCCTGCGCCTGCTCGCCGAGGCCAAGTCGGAGACGGGTCTGCCGATCGTCACCGAGCTGGTGGACATGCGCGACATCGACGCCGTGCTTGAGGTCGCCGACGTCGTGCAGATCGGCGCGCGCAACATGCAGAACTACCCACTGCTGGCCGAGATCGGCCGTTCGGGCCGTCCGGCGCTGCTCAAGCGCGGGCTGTCCTCGACGCTCGACGAGCTGCTGATGGCCGCCGAGTACATCCTCAAGGAAGGCAACCCGAACGTGATGCTGTGCGAGCGCGGCATTCGCACGTTCGAGACCGCCTACCGCTTCACGCTGGACCTGATGGCGGTGCCGGTGCTCAAGGAGCTGTCGCACCTGCCGGTGATCGTCGACCCGAGCCATGCCGCGGGGCGGCGCGACCTCGTGCTGCCGCTATCTCTGGCGGCCGCCGCCGTTGGCGCCGACGGCATCATCGTTGAGGTTCACCCGAACCCCGACGAGGCGATTTGCGACGGGCCGCAGGCGCTGCGGGCGGAGGAGTTCGCGCGGTACGCGCGCGCGGTGCAGAGCGCAGCGGCGCTGGCCGGAAAAGCGCTCGCTCAGAAGGAGGCGACTCTTGCCTGACCTATCCGGCGCCGAGCTGCGCCCGGCCGACTACGTACGAGACAGGCGGATCGAACGGGTCGTCCCGCTGCTCGCGCCTGATGCGCTGCTGCAGGAGCTGCCTCTGAGCGGCGAGCAAGCCGACGTTGTCGTCCGCGGTCGCGGCGAGGTCCAGGCTGTCCTTGAGGGTGCCGACGACCGGCTGCTGGTCGTCGTCGGGCCCTGCAGCGTGCACGATCCCGACGCGACGCTCGAGTACGCGGCGCGGCTCGCGCAGCACGCGCGCGATCTGAGCAGCGAGCTGCTGATCGTGATGCGGGTCTACTTCGAGAAGCCGCGCACGACGACCGGCTGGAAGGGCCTCATCAACGACCCGCACCTCGATGGCTCGGGCGACGTCAACGCCGGCCTGCACCTCGCGCGGCGCGTGCTGCTCGGCGTGCTCGACAGCGGACTTCCCGTCGGCTGCGAGTTCCTCGATCCGATCACGCCTCAGTACATAGCCGACGCGGTCTCCTGGGGCGCGATCGGAGCGCGCACGACCGAGAGCCAGATCCACCGCCAACTGGGCTCCGGTCTATCGATGCCGGTCGGCTTCAAGAATCGCACCGACGGCAACGTGCAGGTCGCCGTGGACGCCGTGCGCGCCGCTGCGGCGCCGCACGCCTTCGCCGGCATCGATCCGAACGGCACCCCCGCGATCCTGTATACGCGTGGAAACGCCGACTGTCACGTCATCCTGCGCGGGGGCAAAGGCCAGCCCAACTACGAGGCCGCCAGCGTGGCGGCGGCGCTGGATCTGCTCGAGGCCGCCCGGCTTCCGAGGCGCGTGATGATCGACCTCAGCCACGACAACAGCGGCAAGGATCCCGAACGACAGCCAGCTGTCGCAGCGGACGTGGGTAAGCAGGTCGCGCACGGCAGCGAGGCCATCGTCGGCGTGATGCTGGAGTCGTTCCTCGTCGCCGGCCGACAGGATCTACGGCCGGGTGTCGAGCTCTGCTACGGCCAGTCAATCACGGACGGGTGTGTGGGCTGGGAGACGACCGTCGAGGTGCTGGAGGGCTTGGCGCAATCCGTCCGCGATCGCAACGCCACCCGGAAGCACTCGGCGCAGCACTGATCGGATGCGAATCGCGGTCCTCGGGGTCGGGCTGATCGGCGGCTCAATCGGCCTGGCCGCCCGGCGGCGCGCGGGAGCGCGCGTGTGCGGGTATGACCCCGACGAGCAGGTGCTGGCAAAGGCGCTGGCGCTGAGCGCGATCGACACGGCGGCGGGCGACATCGCCGAGGCCGTACAGGACGCCGACGTGGTGTTCGTGGCCGCGCCGGTCGGGGCGCTGGCGCAGACCGTGCGCCAGGCGCTGGCCGGCGCGCCGGCGGACTGCGTGGTCAGCGACGTCGGCTCGACCAAGCGCGTGCTGGCCGACGCCGGCGCCGACGAGCGCTTCATCGGTGGCCACCCGCTTGCCGGTGCGGAGACTTCGGGCGTGGAGCATGCGCGCGAGGATCTGTTCGAGGGCGCGGTGTGGTACCTGACGCCGGCGGCCAACAGCACCGGGGTGCTCTACGAGCGCCTGCATCGGCTGCTGACGACGATCGGCGCGCGCCCCGTGGCGATCGACGCCGAGACCCACGATCGCCTGCTCGCGGCGGTCTCACATCTGCCGCACGTGCTCGCCAACGTGCTCGCGGCGCAGGCGGCGAGCACGCTCGGCGGCGCCGCCGAAGGACGCGTGCCGGCGGTCGGGCCGAGCTTTCGCGACGCGACGCGCGTGGCCGGGGCCAACAGCGCGATATGGACGGACATCTACATGTCCAACCGCGACGCGCTGATTCCCGCGATCGACGCCTTCGCCGCGGCGCTGGGCGAGGTGCGCGCCACGCTGGCGGCGGGCGACGCGCAGGCCGTCGCCGCATGGAACGACAGCGCGCGGGCCGATCGCGACGAGCTGCTCGGTGCGGGACTGACGGGTGGCCCGGTGAGCGAGCTGCGCGCCTCCGTGCCCAACCGCCCGGGCGTGATCGCCGAGATCGCGCTGGCGCTGGGCCGCGCAGGTGTCAACATCCTCGACATGGCGCTCTCGCCCTCGGAGGACAATCGCCAGGGCGTCGTGGCGCTGTGGATCGGCGGCGAAGACAGCGTCGAGCGCGCCGAGCAGCTGATCGGCGACCTCGGCTTTCCCGTCGCGCGGGCATGACGGCGGTCCGATGAACAGGCGCTTCGAGCCCGCTCGCGGGCTGACGGGGGAGCTGCGCGCGCCGCCGGACAAGTCGATCTCCCATCGCGCGGCGCTGCTCGGCGCGATGGCCTCCGAGCCCGTGCGGATCGAGCGCTACCTGCACGCGGCCGACACCGACTCGACGCTGGAGGCGGTGCGCGCGCTCGGTGCGCTGGTGGAGCTGCGCGGCGAGGAGGTCGTCGTGCGCGGCACCGGCCTGCGCGAGGCGCGCGAACCGGACGGCCCGATCGACGTGGGCAACGCGGGCACGCTGCTGCGCCTGCTGCCCGGCTGGCTGGCCGCGCAGGAGGGCCGCTCGTTCACGCTGGACGGCGACGAGTCGATCCGCCGACGCCCGGTCGACCGGATCGCCGAGCCGCTGCGCCTGATGGGCGCGCAGCTGAGCGCGCGAAATGGCCGCTTCGCGCCGCTGACTGTGCGCGGCAGCCACCTGCGCGCGATCTCCTACGACCTCTCCGTGGCCAGCGCGCAGGTCAAGTCGTGCGTGTTGCTCGCGGCGCTGGCGGCGGACGGCGCGACGACGGTGTCAGAGCCTGCGCGCAGCCGCGACCACACCGAGCGGATGCTGCTGCGGGCGGGGGTGGGCATCCACCGAAACGGCCGCCGCGTCACGGTCGTCAATGCCGACGAGCTGCTGCTGGGCAGCGTGCGCATACCCGGGGATGCCAGCTCGGCGGCGTTCTTGATCGCCGCCGGCGTGCTCGTGCCGCACTCGCGCCTGCTGATCGGCGACGTCGGCGTCAACTGGACTCGCACCGGCTTCATGCGCATCGTCAGGCGAATGCAGGGCATCGTGCTCGGCGATCTCGAGGACGAGACGGGCGAGTTGATCGGCGACGAGCCCGTCAGCGACCTCGACGTCGCCTACGGGGCGCTGGAGGGCACCGTCGTCGAGGCCGACGAGGTGCCCTTGGCGATCGACGAGCTGCCGCTGGTCGCGCTGCTGGGCTGCTTCGCCGAGGGTGAGACGATCGTGCGCGGCGCGCAGGAGCTGCGCGTGAAGGAGTCCGATCGCATCGCCGGCGTGGTCGAGGGGCTGCGCGGCCTGGGCGCGGAGATCGAGGCGACCGACGACGGCTTCGCCGTGCGCGGCGCCGGCGGCCTGCGCGGCGGCACGATCGACGCGCACGGCGACCATCGCATGGCGATGATGGGAGCGGTCGCCGGCCTGGCCTCGCGCGAGGGGGTAGAGGTGCTGGGCATGGAGGCGGCGACGGTCTCCTATCCGCAGTTCGTCGAGGATCTGGCAGAGCTTTGCTCGTAGCGATCGACGGCCCGGCCGGCGCGGGCAAGTCGACGGTCGCCCGCGCGCTCGCGCGCGAGCTCGGCTTTACCTACCTGGACAGCGGCGCGATGTATCGCGCCGTGGCACTCCTGTCGCTGCGCGAGCCCGATCGCGCTCCCGGCGCCCTGGCCCGCGCTCACGGGATCTGGATGCGTCCGACGACGCCGCCAAACCGCAGCAGCACCGTCTTTGTGGACAACGAGGACGTGACGCGCGCAATCCGTACGCGGGAGGTCTCCGACGCCGCCTCGCGGGTGGCTGCCGACCCGGCCGTTCGAGAGGTGCTCTTGGAAAAGCAGAGAGCGCTTCTCTCCGACGGCGACTGGGTCGCCGAGGGCCGCGACATCGGCACCGTCGTCGCGCCCGATGCGGCGGTGAAGGTGTATCTGACCGCCAGCGCGCATGAGCGCGCGCGCCGCCGCGCGGCCGAGTTGGGCGCCGACGAGGCGACGGTGCTGGCCGAGCAGGCGTTGCGCGACCGGCGCGACATCGAGCGCGAGCACAGCCCGTTGCGCACGGCCGACGGCGCGGTGACGCTGGACACGACGGGAATGGACGTGGATCAGGTGGTGCAGCGGATCGCGGAGCTTGCGCGGGCGGCCGCCGCAGAGCGCTAGCGCGGCGCGAATCGGCGACGCCGCGCCCGGAGCCTCGCGCGCGGCAGGGCATACTGGCCTGATGAAGGTCGCAATCGTCGGTTACCCCAACGTGGGCAAGTCCTCGCTGATCAACCGCCTCACGGGCACGCGCGAGGCGGTCGTGCACGAGCGTCCGGGGATCACGCGCGACCGCAAGGAGCTCGACTGCGAGTGGAACGGGCGCCAGTTCAAGCTGATCGACACCGGGGGAGTGGACTTCGAGGACGAGGATCCGCTGGCCGGCTCGATCCGCGACCAGGCGCGCGCCGGCCTGGCCGATGCGCAGGTCGCGGTGCTCGTCGTCGACGCGCGCGCCGGCGTGCGCCCGGGCGACGAGGAGATGGCCGATCTGCTGCGCCGCTCGCCGCTGCCGACGATCGTCGCGGCGAACAAGTGCGATGGCGTCGCCGAGCTGCCGCTGGCCGCCGAGTTCCATCGCCTCGGCCTCGGCGAGCCGCTGGCCGTGTCGGCCTCACAGGGGCTCGGCTCGGGCGACCTGCTCGACCGGATCGTGCAGCTGCTGCCGGCTGGCGATGAGAGCGTGGACGACGACACGATCCGCCTGGCGGTGATCGGGCGGCCGAACGTGGGCAAGTCGTCGCTGGTCAACCGCTTCCTCGGCGAGGACCGGGTGATCGTCTCAGAGGTGGCGGGCACGACGCGCGACGCGATCGACATGCCGCTGCTGGTCGGCGAGCGCAAGCTGACGCTGATCGACACCGCGGGCATGCGCCGCCAGTCGAAGGTGGCGGACTCGGTGGAGTACTACACGGCGCTGCGCTCGCAGCGCGCGGCCGAACGTGCCGACGTCGCGCTTGTCGTCTGCGACGCCACCGACGGCGTGACCTCCCAGGATCTGCGTGTGGCCGAGCTGGCGATGAAGGCCGGCTGTGCAACGGTGATCGTGCTGAACAAGTGGGACATCCGCGAGGGCAGCGAGGACGATCTCGACCACGAGCGCGCACACGTCGCCGAGAAGCTGCGCCTGCGTCCGCGCGTGATGACGGCCAGCGCGAAGACCGGCCGCCACGTCGATCGCCTGCTCACCGAGGTGATCGCGCTCGGCGACCGCATGGCCGGGCGCATTCCGACGCCCGAGCTCAACCGCTTCCTCGCCGAGGCGATCCAGGCGCGCCAGCCGCCTGTGGGCACGCGCCGGGGCTCCAGCCAGCACCGCCTGAAGCTGATCTACATGACCCAGATCGCCGAGCGACCGCCGCGCTTTGCGATCCAGGTCAACTCGCGCACGCGCGTCACGCGTGACTACGCCTACTTCCTGGAGAACCGGATGCGCGCCCGCTACGGGATGGACGGCATTCCCTTGATCATCGACTTCGTCGAGCGTGGGCAGCGTGGTCGCGGCGACAAGCGCGCGGCGGACCGCGGCGAGTCGCCTGAGGGAGCGCAGACCCCCGCCGGACGGCGCTGAGGACGCCCGCACGCCCTTCCCCTAGACTTTCCCGGCTCTCGCCGGTCCATGCCCCGACGCAACGAACCTGGAGTCAATTCCTGCTGCCATGACCGAGTTTTCCGACAACGAATTCCTGTTCACGTCCGAGTCCGTCACCGAGGGACACCCGGACAAGATCGCCGACCAGATCTCCGACGGCGTGCTCGATGCCGTGCTCAAGGACGATCCATACGGCCGCGTGGCATGCGAGACGCTCGTGAACACGGGTCTGATCGTCGTATCCGGTGAGATCTCGACCGACACCTACGTGGACATCCAGGAGATCGCGCGCGAGACTGTGCGCAAGATCGGCTACACCGACGCCGACCTCGGCTTCTCGGCGGACTCGTGCGCGGTGCTCAACGCGATCGACAAGCAGTCGCCGGACATCGCGCAGGGCGTCGACAAGGCCTATGAGGCGCGCACGGACGCCAGCGACGAGGACGAGCTCGACGTCGCCGGCGCCGGTGACCAGGGGATGATGTTCGGGTACGCGACAAACGAGACCGACACGCTGATGCCGTTGCCGATCTCGCTGGCGCACCGCCTCGCCGAGCGCCTGGCCGCAGTCCGCAAGACCGGCACGCTGGACTACCTGCGCCCCGACGGCAAGACGCAGGTCAGCGTCCGCTACCAGGACGGCAAACCGGTCGAGATCGAAAAGCTTCTGATCTCCACCCAGCACGCCGCGGGAGCGGAGTCGCTGATCCCGGACGACCTCTGGGAGCACGTCGTGGAGCCGATCCTGGCGAAGGACCTGTACGACGCCGACAAGCTGCGCAAGAACTTCCTCGTCAACCCGACCGGCAAATTCGTGATCGGCGGCCCGGTGGGCGATGCGGGGCTGACAGGACGCAAGATCATCGTCGACACCTACGGCGGCATGGCCCGTCACGGCGGCGGCGCCTTCTCCGGCAAGGACCCCTCCAAGGTCGATCGCTCGGCCGCCTACGCTGCGCGCTGGGTCGCCAAGACGATCGTCGCCGCGGGATTGGCCGAACGCGCCGAAGTGCAGGTCGCCTACGCGATCGGCGTCGCCCACCCGGTATCGGTGATGGTCGAGACGTTCGGCACCGAGCAGATCGGCCGCGGCCAGATCGCCAAAGCCGTCGACGCGGTCTTCGACCTGCGCCCGGGCGCCTTTCGCGAGGAGCTCAACCTGCACCGCCCGATCTACCAGAAGACGGCCGCATACGGCCACTTCGGCCGCGACGACCACGACTTCACGTGGGAGCGGACCGACAAGGCCGACGCCCTGCGGTCTGCCGCCGGGCTCTAGCCGCCGGCCAGTCTAAGGTCCGGGCGATGTCCTCCATCGCCCAGGTCGAGCCGATGACTACGGCCCGCGCGCTGCGCGGGCCATTCGACTACCGGCTGCCGGAGGAGCTGCGCGGTGGCGCGGTGGAGGTGGGCTCGATGCTCGTCGTGCCGTTCGGACGGCGCGAGGTGCTCGGCGTCGTCGTGGGCCTCGCCGACAGCAGCGATGTCGCCGCGGAGAAGCTGCTGGCGCCGCTGCGCGCGCTGGAGCTCGGCGTGCCCGCCGAGATGGTCGCACTGGCCGAATGGATCGCCGCGGAGTACTGCTCGACGCTCGCCCGCGCTCTCGGCCTCGTCCTGCCTCCGGGGGCGACGCGCAGGCTCAGTGGGCGCAAGCGCCGCGCGGTGAAGCGCAGCGAACATGTTCCCGTGGGGGCGCGCTCGCCCGAGCCGCCGGTGCCCAACGACGAGCAGCAGGCCGTGCTCACGCTGCTCCAGGATGCATTGAGCGAGCGCGCGGCGCATGCCCGGCTGCTGCACGGGGTCACCGGCTCGGGCAAGACGGAGATCTACCTGCGGGCCGCCGAGACGGCGCTCGCACAGGGCCGCGGCGCGATCGTGCTCGTTCCCGAGATCGCCCTCACACCGCAGATCGTCGGGCGCTTCATCGAACGCTTCGGCGACACGGTCGCGGTGATGCACTCACAGCTGCGCCCGGGCGAGCGCTACGCGGAATGGCGACGGCTGCGCGAGGGCGACGCGCGCATCTGCGTCGGCCCGCGCTCGGCCGTGTTCGCGCCGATCGAGCGGCTTGGGCTGATCGTCGTCGACGAGGAGCACGACGCCTCCTACAAGCACGAAGGCGATCCGCGCTACGACGCCCGCGACGTGGCCGCCGAGCGCGCGCGGCGCAGCGACGCGGTGCTGCTGCTCGGCAGCGCGACACCGCGCGCCGAGAGCGCACTGCGCGTGCCCCGCTCGACGCTCGCACGCAGGGTCGACGGACGCCCGCTGCCCGGCGTGGAGATACTCGACATGCGCGGCGAGACCCACGGACTGCACCCGACGACCGCGCAGGGGCTCGCGCAGGTTCGCGCCGCGCGCTGCAAGGCGATCGTGCTGCTCAATCGCCGTGGCTGGTCCAACTTCCTCTCCTGCCGCTCCTGCGGCCGGGTATGGGGCTGTCCGCACTGCGATGTCGCGCTCGTCCTGCACCGCGCGGGCGGCTTCCTCGCCTGCCATCACTGCGGCCATCGCGAGCCGGCGCCGCAGCGATGCGAGGCCTGCTCGTCAACGTCGGTCGCGCGTCACGGCGCGGGCACCGAGCGCCTGGCGCACGAACTCACGGCCGTGCTCGACGACGACGGCGCCTTTCCGATCTTCCGCCTCGACGCCGATGTCGTCTCCGGCCCCGGCTCGGGTACGCGTGCAGCTGGCGCGGACGCCGTCGACGCAGCGGGCGCGGCCCGGCACGCCGAGGATGGCCAGGGCGGCGTCGGAGCGTTGCTGCGGAGCTTCGAGGCGGCCGAGTGCGGGGTGCTGATCGGGACGCAGATGGTCGCCAAGGGCCACGACTTCCCCGACGTCGCGCTCGGCGTGGTGCTCGATGCCGACGCGACGCTGCGCTTCCCCGACTTCCGCGCCGAGGAGCGCACGTTCGCGCTGATCGCCCAGCTCGCCGGTCGCGTCGGGCGAGGCGGCGAGGGGCGCGTGCTCGTGCAGACGATCGCGCCCGACGCGCGCGCGATCGCCTACGCGGCACGGCATGACAGCGATGGCTTCTTGGCGGGCGAGCTGCAGCGACGCGAGGCGCTGAGCTATCCGCCGTTCTCGCATCTGATCAGGGTGGTCTGCTCGGCTGAGCGCTCCGAGCATGCGCGCACGGCTGCCGCGGCCGTGCGCGAGAGCTTCACCGCGCAAATGCGCCACGATGAAACCATCGACGGCGACGCCGCCACGGTGCTCGGGCCGGCGTCGCTGTTTCGCCTGCGCGGGCGCGAGCGAGAGGTGCTGGTGATCAAGGCCGTCGAGCGGCGCGGTGCGGTGCAGGCGGTCGGCGCGGCGGTGCAGGAGGTCTCGGCCACACGGCGCCACCAGGGCGTGAACTTCAGCGTGGACGTGGATCCGCAATAGGTCCAGACGGTCGCCGCGTTTGCGGTTCCAGCGAGGTGCGTCTATATGCTCCTCCGCGTAAAAGGGACCAACACATTGAGAACGGGGAATAGTGCAATCGCACAGCGCGGGACGTTCACGGGTAATTGTCGGTCTCTTGGCGCTGACGCTAGCCGCTGCGCTGGCCGTCGGCGCGGCCCCTGTAGGTGCCGTCGTCGCGAACATCGGCGGGCACGGGTACGGCGTGGCGCCGATTAATGGCGCCAACTCCGCTGGTGTTTCGGGCTCTGATCGATCCGCGAGGCTTGGCGGGTCGCTCGACGCCCCGGGAGCGGGCAACTTTGACGAACCCCCACAAGGCGGCGGCCAACTGCTCTACCACGGCGGACCGGTCATGCACAGCAACACCACCCACGTGGTCTATTGGGATCCGAGCAAAGAATTCAGCCCAACGACCAGAGGGATCGTCGACGGCTTCTTTTCGAACGTGGCCCACGACAGTGGGCTGGCGAGCAACGTCTTCGGAGTCGCTGCTCAGTACACGGACGGCACTGGAAATACGGCCTACAACGCGACCTTCGGCGGCTCCCTGGTAGACGAAGCGGCTTACCCCTCCGCCGGGACTTGCACTGCCCCGACGGGCGTCGATGAAGGGCCGCCGTACACGAAGTGCCTCTTTGATTCCCAGCTGCAGAGCCAGCTCACGACGTTCATTGCCAACAAAAAACTTCCGAGAGGTCCGAGTCAGCTCTATTTCGTCCTCCTGCCGCACAGAGTCGTCACCTGCTTCGACGAGACGCCCGAAGAAGAAATCGAATTCGGGAAGATCTGCTCGAACAACTTCTTCTGTGCCTATCACGGCGCTATCGAACCGGCAACCGGGGGCGAGATCATCTACGCCGACATCCCGTTCTCGCTGCTCGACACAACATTCGCGAAGGGCTGCCAATTCGACCGCAATAGCGGCATTCAGCAACCGAATCCTGACAATGGGCTATCTGAAGACAACAAAGAAACCCGGTTTGCTGACGTGGCGTTGAAGTACATAAGCCACGAGTACATCGAGGCAATCACTGATCCGCTTGTGGAAACCGACCCGGCCTGGTTTGACGCGCACGGCGAAGAGATTGGGGACAAGTGCAATGCCACGCCAGAAATTGAAGGCGAAACAGGGCAAGGCATCGACGAAAATGCATTTGTCCCTACGCTCGGTGGGAGCGCGCTGAGCGACAATCTCTTCAACCAGTCGATGAACACCGGCTCCTATTACTTGCAGAGCCAGTGGGACAACGGCGGGAAAGCCTGCCTGATGGAGCCTCTGGCGCTCAGCGGAGCGTCGTTCACCTCCGGCGCCGCGACTGCCGGCGCGCCCGTGAGCTTCAACGGCAGCTCCTCCGATCCCTACGGACGCTTCGACCCGAGTTGGACCTTCGGCGACGGCGGAACTGCGACGGGCGCATCGCCGAGCCACACTTTCGCCGCCGCCGGCAACTTCACGGTGACGATGACGCCGAAAGACGCGCTGACCGGATCGACCGGCCCGTCGACCAGCCACAGCGTCACGGTCGCATCCCCGCCGGCGCCGCCGGCGTCCAACCCGGGCACCGCCTCGTCAGCCTCCACCTCGACCGCCGCCGCCGCGCCGCCGCCGCCGAATAGCGCCTTCACGGCGGAGGCCGTCAGCTTCAACGCGAAAACGGGTGCGATCACGATCAAAGCCGCGGTCGCGGATCCGGGGACGTTCAGCTGGCTGGCCACGTTCCCCAATGGCAAGTTCGGCGCGTTTGCGTCTGCCAGCAAGTGCAAGGCGGGCTTCGTCAGGCTAGCCGGCAGGTGCCGTCCGGCGAAGGTCGTCTTCGCCAAGGGCAGCCAGTTGGTCGCTGGCGCGGGCACGGTGACTATCACGCTCAAGCCGAGCTCGTCTGCGGCCAAGGCCCTCAGGAACGCGCTGAAGAAAGGCAAGGCCCTCCTGGTCTCGGGCACGCTGTCCTTTCAGTCCTCGCGCGGCGGGAACCGGGTATCGCGTCCCTTGGGGATCATGGTCAAGCTGAAGAAGTAGCTCCACGCGCCGAGCCTCATAAACTGGTGTCGATGAGCGCAGAGGAACGCACGCAAGAGGGAGAGGCCGAGCTCGAGGAGCTGCCGATGCCGACGTCCGAGGACGCCGACGTCGAGGTCGAGCGCGAGCAGGATGCGCCCGAGCCGGCCGAGCTCGATCCTGAGACCCGCGAACGTCGTGACGCGGCGCTGGTGCACGTGCGCAAGCTCGGCGATCCGGTCCTGCGCGCGACCGCGCTGCCGGTCGAGCGCTTCGACGACTCTCTGCGTCGGGAGGTGCAGCGGATGGGCGTGCTGATGCACGATGCGCTCGGCGTGGGCCTGGCGGCGACGCAGCTGGGCGTGCTTCATCGTGTGCTCGTCTACCGCGCCTATCCCGAGGATCCGCTGGCGGCGCTCGTCAACCCGGTGATCGAGTGGGCGAGCGACGAGCTGGAGGCGGCCGAAGAGGGGTGCCTGAGCCTGCCCGGCGTGCACGTCGAGGTCGAGCGCGCGGCGCGCGTGCGCGTTCGCGCGCGCGACGAGCACGGCCAGGAGCTGCAGGTCGAGGCCGAGGGGCTGCCGGCGCGCGTGATCCAGCACGAGATCGACCACCTCGACGGCATCCTGATCCTCGATCGCATCTCGCGCGAGGCACGCAAGGAGGCGATGCGCGCGATGCGCGAGGCGCAGGAGACGGCGAGCGCGGCCTAGCGGCCGCTCGTCGCGCGCCTTGAGCACCGTCTTCCTCGGCACGAACGACTTCGCCGCGCAGATACTGCAGCGCCTCGCCGATCGCCCTGAGCATCGCCCTGCGCTCGTCCTGACGCGTCCGGACCGCCCGCGCGGGCGGGGGCGCCGCCTCGCCTCGCCGCCGGTCGCCGAGCGGGCGCGCGAGCTCGGCCTCGCGCTCGAGCAGCCCGACAGCGTCAACGACGCGCAGACGGTCGAGCGAATCGCGGCGGCCGAGCCCGATGCGGTCGTGGTGTGCGCTTTCGGCGCGCTGATCAAGGAGCCGCTGCTGTCGGCGCACGAGCTGCTCAATGTGCATCCCTCGCTGCTGCCGCGCTGGCGCGGGGCCGCGCCGATCGAGCGCGCGATCATGGCCGGCGACGCCGAGAGCGGCGTCTCGATCATGCGCTTGACCGCGGGCCTGGACAGCGGGCCGGTGTGCCTCGTCGGATCGCAGCCGATCGACGAGCGCGACACTTACGGCTCGCTTGCCGCGCGCCTGCAGCAGCTGGGCGCCGATCTGCTGCTCGATGCGCTCGACCGCAAAGCACAGGGGAGCCCGCTGGAGTTCGTCGAGCAGGACGAGGCGGGAGCGACGTACGCCGAGAAGATCGCCGCGGAGGACCGCCTGCTCGACCCGGCTCGCCGGGCGCAGGAGCTCGAGCGCGTCGTGCGCGCGCTCAGCCCGCATATCGGCGCGCGCGTACAGCTCTCCGACGGCACCGCGCTCGGCGTGCACGAGGCGACGCTCGTCACGCAGGCGCCCACTGGCGAGGTCGGACTGGGTGTGAGCGAGCACGAGGGATGCCTGCTGCTTGGCTGCAGCGTCGGGGCGCTGGAGCTGCGCAGCGTGCAGCCGCCCGGCGGTCGGCCGATGGACGCCGGCTCCTACCTACGCGGTCACGGTCTTCCCGGGCGGCGGTAGGCCGTCGCGGACGGCGGCGCTGGCGTGCCGGGCGCCAAGCGGGGGTCCGGGCGCGGGTCGCGCGCTTCGCTGACGATCGGGATCACGCCGGCCCAGACCGGCAGCTCATAGTCCTCCTCGTCGTCCATCGGCGGCCCCGTGCGGATCTTCGCCGAGGCCTGCTCGATTCCCAGCGCGAGCACCGCAGTGGCCTTCAGCTCCTTCTCCGTCGGCGTGCGCGCTTCTGCCCAGCGCCCCGGGACTATGTGCTCGACGATCGCTTCCAGCGCGGTCAGCTTCTCCGCGGAGGACTCGACGAGGGTCGCCTCTCCGAGCAGCATCACCGAGCGATAGTTGGCCGAATGGTGCATCGCCGCACGCGCGAGCACCAGGCCGTCGAGCAGCGAGACGGTGAGACAGGCGGGTGCGCCCGCGCGCAGGGCGCGCAGCGTGCGGCTGGCGGTCGAGCCGTGCAGGTAGACGACGTCGCCGCGGCGGGCGTGCAGCGTGGGGACCACGAATGGCTGGCCGTGCTCGTCGGCGATGCCGAGGTGGGCGATCAGCGCCTCGTCGAGGATCGCGTCGATCGCCGCCCGCTCGTGGCTGCCGCGTTCGCGCTTGCGGCGCAGGCGGACTCTGTCGCTGGCTGGTTCGGTCGACGCGGAAGGTGACACCGCCGCTCCTCCATCTGTCATAGTACAGACAAGTGACTGACCTGAAACAGTATCGAATCACGGCCTCGACTGCAGCGGAGCTCGTCGACGGCGTCGAGTCGGCGCTCGCGCGCGGAGAGCTGACGCCCGGCCAGCGGCTCGCGTCGGTCAGGCGGCTCGCGCTGGAGGTGGGCCTGAGCCCGGTGACCGTCGCGGCGGCGATCGCCGAGCTTCGCCGTCGTGGCGTGGTGGTGACCGAGCCGCGCCGCGGCATGCGCATCGGCGAACGCCCGCCGATCGGAGCGGCACGCGCCGCGCTGCCGGTGCCGCCGGGCGCGCGCAATCTCTCGCTCGGCAATCCCGACCCGCAGCTGCTGCCCGATATCTCGCTCGCGCTCGCCTACACGCAGCTGCCGGTGCGCCTCTATGGAGAGCCCGCGACGCTGCCCGAGCTGGCCGAGCTCGCGCGCGAGCAGCTGAGTGCCGACGCGATCCCGGGGGAGTTGCCGTGCATCGTCAGCGGCGCGCTCGACGGGATCGAGCGGGTGATCGAGGCGCATCTGCACCCGGGAGATCGCGTCGCGGTGGAGAACCCCGGCTATGCAGCGCTGTTTGATCTGCTGCGCGCGCACGGCCTCGTGCTCGAGCCGGTGGCGATCGACGAGCGGGGCATGCGCCCGCAGGAGCTCAGGGCGGCGTTGCATCGCGGCGCGAGCGCCGCGATCGTCACGCCGCGCGGTCAGAACCCGACGGGCGCGGCGCTCGATGCCCGCCGCGCGGCGCAGCTGCGCTCTGTGCTCGCCGGCGCGCCGCAGACGCTCGTGATCGAGGATGACCACCTCGGTCCGATCGCCGGCAGCGAGCTGCACACGACGGTCACCGCAATGCAGCGCTGGGCCGCGACCCGCTCGGTGGCCAAGGCGCTCGGCCCGGACCTGCGCTTGGCGGTGCTTGCCGGCGATCCGCAGACGCTCGCGCGCGTGCAGGGGCGCCAGCAATGTGGCCCCGGCTGGGTGAGCCACATTCTCCAGCGCCTGGTGCTCGGGATGTGGCGCGATCCCGCAGTGCTCGCACGGATCGAGCGCGCCCGCACGACCTACGCGTCGCGACGCGAGCACTTCCTGGGAGCGCTCGACGAGCACGGGATCGGCGCCACCGGGCCGTCTGGCCTGAACGTGTGGGTGCCGGTCGAGGACGAGACGGGCGTCGTCGGAGCGCTCTTGCAACGCGGCTGGGTGGTGGCGCCCGGAGCGCCATTTCGCCTGGCGGCTAGTCCCACGGCGATCCGCGTCACGATCGCCACGCTGGCCGAGCAGGAGTCCACGCGACTGGCGGCCGATCTGGCGGATGTGCTCGCGCCGGCGCGAGCCAGCCGCGCGGGATAGCCGATCATGGGCGTCGTGTCGAGCACGCCGAAGACCGCGATCGCGCCTGCACGGCGCTGCGCGTTTGCCGTGCTGCGCCGGGTGTTCGAGCACGGCGCGTATGCCGATCTGGCGCTGCAGTCCGAGGCCGCGGGGCTGGATCGCCGCGACCGCGCCCTGGCGATGCGCCTGGCCTACGGCGCGGTGCAGCGCAAGGGAACGCTCGACCACCTGATCGAACGGCTCGCCGAGCGTCCGCCCCGGCGCTTGGACCCGCCGGTGCTCGCGGCGTTGCGCCTCGGGCTATACGAGCTGCTGTACCTGTCCGGATCGCCCGACCGCGCGGTCGTCGCCGACGCTGTCGAGCTCGCCAAGACGCAGGGGCGGGGCGGCCACGGCCTGGTCAACGCCGTCCTGCGGCGCACCGCGCGCGAAGGCCCGGACAAGCTGCTCGGCGCGCTGAGTGACGCGACGGTCGAGCAGGCGGCGGTGAAGCACTCCCACCCGGAGTGGATCGCGCGCCTGTGGTGGGAGCAGCTCGGCGCGGCCGATGCGCGCGCGCTGATGGCCTACGACAACGAGCCCGGCGAGCTGGCGCTGCGCGCGAACACGCTCGTGACCGACGCACCGACGCTGGCGGGTGAGCTGCGCGCGGCCGGGGTGCCGACCCACAGGGATCCAGAGCTTCCCGAGGCGGTGGTGCTCGACGGTCCGCTGGACATGCACGACTCGCCGCTGTGGAAGGCGGGCGCGTTTCACGCGCAGTCGCGCGCCGCGATGCACGTGGCGCGGGCGCTGGGCCCGCACAGTGGCGAGCGCGTGCTCGACCTGTGCGCGGCGCCGGGGGGCAAGACGACGCATCTCGCGGCGCTGATGGACGGCGGCGGTGAGGTGCTCGCCGTCGAGCGCAACCGCCGCCGTGCGGGCGAGCTGACGCGCACCGCCGCGCGGCTGCGCGCCGGCAACGTTCGCGTCGAGGTGGGCGACGCGGCCGGCGACAGACGCGGCGCGATGTTCGACCGTGTGCTCGTCGATCCGCCGTGCTCGGGCCTGGGCACGCTGCAGGCGCGTGCCGATCTGCGCTGGCGGGTGACGCCGGCCGCGATCGGCGAGATGGCGCGGTCCCAGGCCGCGATCCTCGCGGCCGGTGCCGACGCCCTCCGTCCGGGCGGCGTGCTTGTCTACTCTACGTGCACGATCTCTCCTACTGAGAACGAGCATGTGGTCACGACCTTTCTGGATTCTCACGCCGATTTCAGCCTCGATGATCTCGCCTCGGAGCTGCCCGCCTTCGCGCCGGGGCGGCCGACATCGGATCTACCTCACCCCGCGCAGGCGGTGGGAACCGTGCTGACGCTGCCTCACCGCGACCGCACGGCAGGCTTCTTCATCGCGCGTCTGCGTCGGAGCTGAGGCGTGGACAGCGAGCACAACGCACCGGCCAAGGCTGCTGTCGATCTCGGTCCGCTGTGCCCCCATTGCGGCGAGCCGTGGCTGCGGGCGACCAACCTGCCCGGGCGCTATCGCTGCGTCTATTGCCTGCACCGCTTCGAGCTGACCTCGGTGTGCCCCAACTGCGGTGAGCACTCGACGATCGTGCGCATGTCCTCGACCGCGATCATGAAGTGCAATCACTGCGGCGACTCGATGCTGCAGCCCATATGAGTGACCTGGCAAGCGAGCTGTTGGCCGGCGTGCGTGTGGCGCCGTCGATCCTGTCGGCGGACTTCGGGCGGCTGCGCGAGCAGGTGGGGGAGGTGCTGGTGGCCGGAGCGCGGGTGATTCACGTGGATGTGATGGACGGGCACTTCGTGCCGCCGATCACCGTCGGGCCGCTGGTCGTGGATGGGCTTGCCGAGCAGGCGCGAGAGGCGGGGGCGATGCTCGACGTGCACCTGATGATCGAGCGGCCCGAGCGCCACGTCGAGGACTTCGTCAAGGCCGGCGCGGACTCGGTCACCTTCCACGCGGAGGCCACACCGCACATCGCGTACACCGCGAGCCTCGTGCGCGACCTCGGCGCGTGCGCCGGCGTGGCGATCAACCCGGGCACGCCGGTGGGCGCGCTGTCGGAGGTCGCGGGGGCGATCGACATGGCGCTGTGCATGACGGTCAATCCCGGCTGGGGCGGGCAGGTGTTCATCGAGCACTCGCTCGACAAGATCCCGCGCGTGCGCGCGATCGTCGGCGATCGCGTGGCGGTGCAGGTGGACGGTGGGGTCGCCCCGGACACGGCGCCGGCCTGCCGCTCGGCGGGCGCGAACGTGTTCGTCGCCGGCTCGGCGATCTTCGGCGCCGACGATCCGGGTGAGGCCTACCGGGCGATCGCCGTGGCCGTGCAGGCGAGCTGACGCTAGGGCGCCGCGCGCGCCTCGATCTGGCGCGTGCCCTGCCGGTAGAGAGCGGTGAGCGCGAGCGCCAGCACGGCCGTCGCGCCGGCGTAGCCGACCTCCGCGCGCAGCAGCTGTTCGGAGATCGCCGGGAGCAGCATCCAGGCGACGAACAGCGCGGCGGCCAGCAGCCAGCAGCCGGCCGCGGCGCGCGCTCGATCGCGCGCGAGCGCGGCCTGGTTGAGCGCGCCCGAGCAGAGATGCAGCCCCATGCCGACCCCGATCAGCGCCAGTCCTGTGCCTTTGTAGGTGAAGTGCTGGCCGAAGAACACGTGGCGCAGCGCGAACGGTCCGATGACGAGCAGGCCGAGCGAGACGACGGATGCGAACGCGAGGATCGCCAGCACGGTCGTGCGGATGGCGCGCGCGAAGGCCTCGTGGCCGGCGGTCGCCTCCAGGCCGGTGAGATGCGGCAGCAGCGAGGTCTGAATCGCCTGGAACAGCTGCAGCGGCGCGCGCGCGATCAACAGCACGTTGAACACGATTCCCGCCAGCGCCCGGTGGCGAGCGGTCGCGTCGACGGTCAGCACCGCCGCGTTCAGCAGCGTCTGCTCGGAGAGCATGATCCCCGACACCCACACGGCGAAGCCGCCGCCGCGACGCAGCGAGAGGTCGTCATGCGCTGCCGTCTCCTGGACGCCCTCGGTCCCCGGGCCGGCCAGCGCCGCGTCGGCCTCGTCCACGGTGATCGCCGCGGCGAGCACGTCCTCGTGGCCGCCGCCGGACTCTTCGTCTCCATGTGCCCGCTCCGCGCGCGTGCGGGCGAAGGCGGCCGGGACGACGACCAGCGAGACGAACGGCGCGGCGGCGATCCCGAGCGCGACGGCCGTCTGCCCGCTGGCGATGCCGATCGCCACCGCGATCGCGAAGCTGATGCGCGAGACCGACTCCATCAGCACGAGCCCGCCGAACAGTCCGAAGCGCTGATGTCCGGCCAGCCAGCCGCGGGCGAAGTAGCTGGCGGCGTAGGCGAGCGTGCCGACGACGAGCACGTCGTACAGCGCACCCTGGTGTTCGAAGACGTTGTCGACCAGCTCGTCGTGCAGCGCCAGCGCGATCACCAGGAAGATCAGCGCGAAGGCGCCCTGGATGAGCATCGGCACGCGCAGCGTGTGCTGGGCTTGGCCGCGCGCTCGGCGTTCGGCGATCGTGCGCGAGAGCAGCTGTTCGATCGGCCGGTAGATCACCGAGATGATCACGAACATGACCGACCACAACAGGTCGATCCGCTTTGCCGACTGTTCGCCGAGCACGTGGCTGGCGATCGAGAAGTAGGCGAACGTCAGCAGCCCGGTGGAGGCGATCCCGATCGACAGGATCCGCGCGCCGCTGCCGTAGGAGCGCTGCCGGCGTTCGGCGTTCGGCGCGCTCACGGAGCCGCGGCAGCCATCTACAGGCGCACGAGCAGCATCGTCCACGGAAACGGCGAGCGCAGCTCGACGACCTCGCCGTGTTGCGAGAGCAGGCGCGCAAACGAGCGCCTGGACCAGTGGTTGAGATGCCCGGGCGTGTTGCCGAGTTGACCCAGGTAGGCGCCACGGGCCATGTTCAGCATGCGCCACAGCGGCTCGCGCGGAACCGAGACCAGCAGGTGGCGCTCGGCGCAACGGGCCATCTCGGCCAGCGTGTGCTCGGGATCGGGCACGTGCTCGAGCACCTCGATCGCGGTCGCCAGGTCGAACTCGTCGGCCGCGAAGGGAAGATCCTCGGCGGGCATCGTGCGGTATTCCAGATTCGGCGCCTGGCGCTGTGACCAGCCCGCCTGGATCGACTCCTCCTGCAGGTCGATGCCGACGACGCGCCTGCCGGGCAGGCTCTGCGCCCAGCGGTGCACGAGCACACCCTCGCCGCAGCCGACGTCGAGCAGCGATTGTGGATCGGCGCGTGCCATCAGCTCGTCCAGCGTGCGCTCGAAGGAGCTCATCAAGCGGCGCACCACCGGGTTGGTGGAGCCGTACTTGTCGTAGGTGTTGCCGGTGACGACCCCGTCGTCTGAGACGGTCACGCCGCTCACAGCCGCACCGCCTCCTGGCGCTCGGGCCCGCCGTGCTCGGGCCCGCCGTGCTCGGGCCCGGCTGAGGGCTGCCCAGGCGGCTGGGCCTGTCCGGCTTCGTAGTGCGAAGGCGCGACGCCGAGCGCCAGCTCGATTCGCCGCACGCGCTCGAAGGTCTTCTGGGTCATCACGCGCTGCGCGGCCAGCAGGTCGCCGATCACGCCGAGCGCGAACAGCACGACGGCGGCCATGAACAGCACGGCACCGAGGATCAGCGACTGCACGTGACCCTTGCCGTTGCCTTCGACGTAGGCGACGGTGAAGCGCACCCACACGCCGATCGAGGCCAGGCCCATCAGGAGCGCCAGGCTCCAGAACACGCGCAGCGGCTCGTACTGGGCGTAGATGCGAAAGATCGAGACGGCGTTGCGCCGGACGTAGGCGCCCATCGATGGGAACAGACGCGACTCGCGCGTCTTGGCATTGGTGCGGATCGCGACGTGGTCGATCGCGACCAGCAGCTTGCCCGCCTGGATGATCGTCTCCAGCGTGTAGGTGAACTTGGAGACCACGAGCATCTGGATCGCCGCCTCGCGGTTGTAGGCGCGAAAGCCCGATGTGGTGTCCGGTATCGATGTCGAGGAGGCCTGGCGCACGACCCACGAGCCCAACCGCTGCAGCGTCTTCTTCAGCGGCGAGAAGTGCTCGATCCCGGTCACCTCGCGGTCGCCGACGACCATGTCCGCGCGACCCTCGAGGATCGGGCGCACCAGCCGCGCGACGTCGGGGCCGTAGTACTGGTTGTCGGCGTCGGTGTTGACGATCACGTCGGCGCCGAGCTTCAGCGCCGTGTCGATGCCTGCCTGAAAGCCGGTCGCCAGGCCCTTGTTGTTGGTCAGGCGCACGAGGTGCTCGACACCGTGCGCGCGCGCGACGGCGACGGTGTCGTCGGTCGAGCCGTCGTCGATGACCAGCCGCTCGACGACGTCGAAGCCCTCGACCTCCCGCGGCAGATCCGCGAGCGTCTGGGGTAGTTGGTCTGCCTCGTTGAAGCAGGGGATCTGGATGATGAGCTTCATTGCAATTGGTGCCTGAACGCGGGTCTCGCCAGCGGGGGGAGGTCAGGAGGGGGGCCTGCCCCCCCTCCTGCCCAAGCAGGGGATCTGGATGATGAGCTTCATCGGCGAGATTGCCTAGACTTGGCTTCCGGCAGTATCCCAAAGCGCAGGCCGCGATCTCGGCGCTGGGCGCGCGGACGGTGCCGGAGCCTGGCGCCAGCCGGCCGAGTCTCGATGGAAAGCGCGACGCTCACCCGGTTTGGCCCGGGCTCGATCCGGCTAGGGCCGCTTCGCGCGATGCGGGGAGCCACCTGGGCGAAGATCGCCTTCGCGGTGATGTGCGTCGGCGCGCTGATCGGCTACTTCGCCTACCCGACGTATCCGACCTACGACTCGTTCTACGCGCTGTTGTGGGGGCGCGACCTGCTGCACGCCCACCTGCCCGACTTCCGCGTCTATCGAGGCCCCACCGAGCACCCGCTGGCGATCGCCTTCGGCATGGCCTGCTCGATCTTCGGCGAGGGCGGCGCACGCCTGATGGTGCTCGGCTCGATCGCCTCGTTCGTGGCCGTCGTCAGCGGCCTGTACCGGCTCGGCCGCCTGTGCTTCGGACCGGTCGTCGGTGTCGTCGCCGCGCTGCTGGTGCTCAGTCGCTTCTTCGTGGAGAACCTCGCTGCGCAGGGCTACCTGGACATCTCCTACGTGGCGCTGATCGTGTGGGCGGTCGTGCTGGAGGTGGAAAAGCCGCGGCGCGGCACGCCGGTACTCGTCGCACTGGCCGCCGCCGGACTGCTGCGACCCGACGCGTGGGTGCTCGCCGGCATCTATTGGCTGTGGTGCTCGTGGCGCGCTGACAACCGGACGCGGCTGAAGTACCTGGCGCTCGCGGCGATCGGGCCGGTCGTGTGGGTGCTGGTCGACCTGATCGTCACCGGCAAGCCGTTCTACTCGCTGAACTCGACGGCCGGGCTGGCGCAGGAACTGGGGCGCACGCAGGGCCTCTCCAACGTGATCGGCTCGCTGTGGACGTTCGCCGTACGGATCGACAAGCTGCCGGTGCTGCTCGGCGCGCTGGCGGGCATTCCGCTGGCGATCTGGCTGACCCCGCGACGAGCGCTGACGCCGCTGGCCGCGCTCGTGCTGCTGCTCGGCGTGTTCGTGCTGGAGGGCGCCGCCGGGGCGTCGGTGATTGACCGCTACCTTATGGGCGCGGCGGTCGTGCTGATCCTGTTCTGCGCCGTCGCGGTCGGAGGATGGGCGATGCTCGAGCCCGGCACATTGCTGCGGCGCGTGTGGATGGGCTTTGCGGGATTGCTGGTCCTCTACGGCGTCGTGGCGGCGGCAACGACGTTGAGCTTGAGCAGCCTGAGCACGACGCTGGCCTATCACGAGGACTTCCACAAGGGACTGGCGGTCGCGCTGCGCGCGCCGGCGGTGGAGCGCGAACTGCGCCGCTGTCCGCTGCTGACGCTGCCCAACAACAAGCTGATCCCCGATGCGCGCTGGATCCTCGACACGACCAGCCAGCGCAACATCGTCGCGCGCAGCCAGGCGCGCGCCGACGTGAGCAAGGGCTCGCACGCGCTCCAGGAGCGCATTCGCCGCGGCAGTGTCGCCGTCTACCCGCTCGGCGCGGCGGTCTTCTACGAGGCGATCGTCGACGTCGGCGACGACGCGCGCGACCAGATCCCGCAGGATGGCTATCGGCGCATCTTCACCAGCCATTACTACGCGATCTATGGCAACTGCTGAGATCCCGCGCCGGTGGGCGTGGCCGGCGCTGGCGGTCGTGCTCGCGGGCGGCCTCGGCCTGCGCCTGTGGGGGGTGGCGCAGGGGCTGCCGTACGCCTACAACGCCGACGAGGCCGATCACTTCGTCCCGCATGCGGTGGCGATGTTCGGGCACGACCTCAACCCGCACTACTTCGCAAACCCGCCGGCCTTCACCTACGTCCTGCACTACCTGTTCGCTGCGGCCTACGGCGGCAAGACGGGCGTGCGCCACGCTCTGGCGTTCGATCCGACCGAGGTCTACACGCTCGCGCGCATCGCGGCGGCGGTGCTCGGCGTGGCCGCGCTGTGGCTGCTGTATGCCACCGGGGCGCGGCTGTTCGGTCGCGCCGTCGGGCTGCTCGCGGCGGCGATCGAGGCCGTCGCGTTTCTGCCGGTCTTCTATTCGCACCTGGCGCTCAACGACGTTCCGACGCTCGCGCCGCTGACGCTGTCGCTGCTCGGCAGCGCCGGCGTGCTGAGCAAAGGCCGCAGGCGCGACTATCTGCTCGCGGGGGTCGGACTGGGGTTGGCGTGTGCGAGCAAGTACACCGCGGGAATCGCGATCGTCCCGTTCGTTGCGGTCGTCGCCGCGCGCTACCTCGACGGCAATCCGCGAGCCGGGCGCGACGCGCTGGTGGGAATCGCGATCAGCGCTGCGACAGCGCTGCTGGCGTTCTTGCTGGCAAACCCGTACTCGCTGCTGGACTACAACAGCTTCCACCACGAACTGGTGCATCAGTCGACGCTGTCGGCCGAATCGCAGGGCAAGCTCGGCGCGCCGCGCGATGGCGGATTGGCCTACTACCTGTGGTCGCTGACGTGGGGGCTGGGCTGGCTGCCCGCGCTCGCCGCGCTCGGCGGGGCGATCGCGATCTGGCGCCGGGGCCAGCGCTACGGCTGGATGCTCGTCCCCGCACCGCTGCTGTTCCTCGCTTTCATGGGCCTGCAGGGCCGCTACTTCGGCCGCTGGCTGCTGCCGATCTTCCCGCTGCTGTGCCTGCTTGGCGCGGTGTTCGTGCTGTGGAGCGCGGATCTGCTGGGTCGTTTGGCAGGCCGGGCGATCTCTGCGCGCCGGCGCTCGGGCGCTGCAAGCGTCGAGCGTGGCGGCGACGCAGCGCCCGGGCGGCGGCTGGGAATCGTCTTTGCGGCGTTGCTCGGCGCGGCCGTGCTGGCGCAGGGGCTGGTGTTCAGCGTGCACTCCGGCCTGGTCCTCTCGCGCGCCGATACGCGCAACCTGACGCGCGCGTGGATGCTCGTGCACGTGCCCGCGGGAACGAAAATCGTCGCCGAGCCCGTCTCGCCCGACGAGTGGGCGCGGGAACGAAAGCCGGGCACGTCGACGGCTGCAAACGACTATCGCTGGAGCAAGTACCCGTCGCTGCTGTCGCGCATCTCGCCCTCCGGACAGCTGCTGCGCAGCGGCTACAGCGTCGTCGGCATCGAGAACTACGAGCGCACGCTCAGCCCGGCGCTGATCGGCTACTACGAGCGCCACGGCTACTGCATCGTGGTCAGCGGTTCCACGCAGTCCGGGCGGGTCTTCGCCGATCGTGGCGAGGCGCCGCTGGCGGTCGCCTACTACCGGGCGCTGCAGACCCAGGGGCAGGTGATCTATCGCGCCTCTCCGTACGCGCGCGGCAAGGGCCCGGTCGCCTTCGGCTTTGACTGGAGCTTTGACTACTACCCGCTGGCCTATCATCGGCCGGGGCCGACGATGACCGTCTATCGGCTCCACGGGGGCCGGTGCGGACGCTGAGCGGGGTTATCCTGATGAAGGGCATGCCGATCATCGTCGACACCGACAAGACGCACCTGGCGCGAGCGATCGAGCTCGCGCGCAACGGCGCGGGCGCGGTGAAGCCCAATCCGGTCGTCGGCGCCGTCGTGGCGCGTGGCGAGGACGTGATCGGCGAGGGCTGGCACGAGCGCTTCGGCGCGGCTCACGCGGAGGTCAACGCGATCGAGGCGTGCGGCGTGGAGGATCTGACCGACGCGACCCTGTACGTGTCGCTGGAGCCGTGCTGTCACGAGGGCAAGACGCCCCCCTGCACGGACGCGATCCTGGCGGCCGGCATCAGGCGCGTGGTGATCGCCTCCGACGATCCGACCGAGAAGGCCTCGGGCAGGGGCCTGGGCGTCCTGCGCGACGAAGGTGTCGAGGTCCTGGTGGCCGAGGGAGAGCTGGCGGCTCGCGCCAGGCTGCTCAACCAGGCGTTTCGCAAGCACGCCCGCGTCGGACGTCCATGGGTGCTGTTCAAGTCGGCGATGACGCTCGACGGCAAGGTCGCAACGCGCACGGGCGACTCCAAGTGGATCAGCGGCGAGGACAGTCGCGCGCTCGCTCACGAGTGGCGAGCGGCGGTGGACGCCGTGATCGTCGGCATCGGTACGGCCCTGGCCGACGACCCGCAGCTGACGGCTCGTCCGGAGGGGACGCCGGCCGCGCCGTCGTATCAGCCGCGCCGCGTCGTCTTCGACACGCTGGCGCGCCTTCCGCCGACCTCGCAGCTCGTCGCCGCAGCCGCCGAGATTCCGCTTACGGTCGTCGTTTCGCGCGCCGCCGCGCGGGCCGACACAGACGCGCTGGAAGCCGCCGGGGCGCAGGTGCTGGTCGCCACGGGCGAGAACGAGCCAGCTCGCGTGCGCTCGGCCCTGGAGCAGCTCGGCACGATGGGTGTCGCCTCCGTCCTGCTGGAGGGCGGGCCGCACCTCGCCGGGGCCTTTCTCGACGCCGGCGAGATCGACGAGGTTCGCCTGTTCCTCGCGCCGCTGCTGCTCGGCGGAAGCGCCGCCAGGGATCCCCTGGAGGGGATGGGCGTGGAGCGGATCTCCGAGGCGATGCGCGCGCTCACCTGCGACTGCGAGCGCATCGGCGACGATCTCTTGATCTCGGCACGGCTGCGCGAGTGGTGAGGCGCGCAAGCGCCCCGACGATGGCCGGCAAGACTTCTAAGAGGATGGCGTTCGCGAGATGTTCACGGGCCTGATCGCCGACATCGGCAGCGTGAGTGAGCTGCAGCGCGACGACGCGGGCGCCCGGCTGCGCATCGCCACCAGGCTCGCCGATCAGCTCGGCGAGGGCGATTCGATCGCGGTCAACGGCGTTTGCCTGACCGCCTCCGACGTGCGCGACGCCAGCTTCGGCGCCGACGCGATGGGCGAGACGCTGATGCGCTCCTCGCTGGGCGAGCTGCAGGCCGGGGCGCCGGTCAACCTCGAGTTGCCGCTGCGCGCCGAGGATCGCCTCGGCGGCCACGTCGTGCAGGGCCACGTCGACGGCACGGGCACGGTCGCGCGGATCACCGAGCAGGGGATCGCGCGCGTGCTGGAGATCGACATCGACGCGCCGCTGGGGCGCTATCTGGTGGAGAAGGGATCGGTGGCGCTCGACGGCGTCAGCCTGACCGTCAGCGCGCTGCACGAGCGCGGCTTCGCCGTGTCGCTGATTCCCGAGACGCTGCGCCGCACGACGCTCGGCGGCCTGTCGCCGGGCGCGCACGTGAACATCGAGGTCGATGTGCTGGCCAAGCACGTGGAGCGCCTGATGGCCGCGCGCGGCGACGTTCTCGTGGCGGAGCGCGCGTCGTGAGCGACCACGTGGACGCGGCTGCGCGCACGACGACCCCGTTCTCGACGATCGAGGAGGCGCTCGACGAGATCCGCCGCGGGCGGATGGTGGTCGTGTGCGACGACGAGGACCGCGAGAACGAGGGCGACCTGGTGATGGCGGCGCAGTTCGTCACGCCCGAGGCGATCAACTTCATGGCCAAGGAGGCTCGCGGCTGGATCTGCCTGGCGCTGACGCCCGATCGCTGTGACGAACTCGGCCTGGAGCTGATGACGGCGAAGAACGAGTCGGCGCTGCAAACGCCGTTCACGATCACGATCGAGGCTCGCCACGGTGTCACGACGGGCGTCTCTGCGCACGACCGGGCGCACACGATGCAGGTGGCGGTCGACCCCAAGACCAGGCCGCAGGACCTCACCCAGCCGGGGCACGTCAACCCGCTGAAGGCCAAGCCCGGAGGTGTGCTCGAGCGAACGGGGCACACCGAGGCGAGTGTCGATTTGGCCCGCCTGGCAGGCCTGGTCGCGGCGGGTGTGATCTGCGAGGTGATGAACGAGGACGGCTCGATGGCGCGCGTGCCCGACCTGGCCAACTACTGCGAGCGCCACGACCTGAAGATGGTCACGATCGCCGACCTGATCGCCTATCGCCGGCGCAACGATCGCCTGATCGAGCGCGTCGTCGAGACCCGGCTGCCGACGACCTTCGGCGACTTTCAGGCGGTCGGATACCGCTCGACGGTCGACGACAAGCACCACGTGGCGCTGGTCAAGGGCGACGTCGCCGGCGCAGCCGACGTGCTCGTGCGCGTGCACTCGGAGTGCCTTACCGGCGACGTGTTCCACTCGCTGCGCTGTGACTGCGGCGAGCAGCTCGTGTCGGCCCTGTCGATGATCGAGCGCGAGGGGCAGGGGGTGCTGCTCTACCTGGCCCAGGAGGGTCGTGGCATCGGCCTGCTGAACAAGCTGCGCGCCTATCGCCTGCAGGAGGACGGCCTGGACACCGTCGAGGCCAACGAACGGCTCGGCCTGCCGGCTGACCTGCGCGACTACGGGATCGGCGCGCAGATCCTCGCCGACCTCGGGCTCAGCTCGATCCGCATTCTCACCAACAACCCGAAGAAGATCAGGGGCCTCGAGGGCTACGGCCTATCGGTCAGCGCGCAGCTTCCGATCGAGCACGCGCCCAACGCGCACAACGAGGCCTACCTGCGCACCAAGGCCCAGCGGATGGGCCACACGCTGCACCATCAGGGACTGAACCTCGACGAGGAGCTGCGGCACGCCGAGCGCGAGCACGACCGCGCCGCCGGCGAGCGCCGGGCGGCGGACTCGGCCGAGGATCGGCGCGATCGGTGAGCGGCACCTACGCGATCGCGCTCGGGCGCTTCTACGGGGAGCTGGCCGAGCGGCTGCTGGCGGGCGCCGAGGCTGCCTTCGCGCAGGGCGGTGGCCACGCCGTCGAGGTGTTCGACGTCCCCGGCGCCTTTGAGTTGCCGCTAGCGGCGAGCTACGCGGCGCGGACGGGACGCTTCGCCGGTGTCGCCTGCCTGGGAGCAGTCATCCGCGGCGAGACCGATCACTACGACTTCGTCTGCGCAGAGGCCGCGCGGGGCGTGATGCGCGTGCAGCTGGACACCGGCGTGCCGTGCGCGTTCGGCGTGCTGACGTGCGAGACGATGGAGCAGGCGCTCGCGCGCTCCGGCGGCGACAAGCGCGATCAGGGCCGCCATGCCGCCGAGGCGGTGCTGAGAATGGCGGCGCTTCGCCGTGAGCTGGCGAACGGCTAGACTGCGCGCGATGGCAAAGGTGTGTCACAGCTGCGGCAAGGGGCCGGCGTTCGGCCAGAGTCGCAGCCACTCGATGGTCGCGACCAAGCGGCGCTTCGATCCGAACCTGCAGAAGGTGAGGATCATCGTCGGCAAGGCGCCGCGACGTGTGTATGTGTGCACGCGCTGCCTGAAAGCCGGCAAGGTACTGAAGGCCGTCTGACGTCGATCGATCGTCCGCGGGGCGGCGTCCCTGGGCGCGCCGCCCGGTGAAGGTGATAGAGGTGTCTTGGTGACCGATACGAATCTGGTCCGCTTTCGCGCGGCGGTGGCTGGCGCGCTCGCGCATCTGGAATCGCGCCGTCAGGAGGTCAACGACCTCAACGTGTTCCCGGTCGCCGACGGCGACACCGGCGACAACATGACGCTGACGCTGCGCGCGGTCCTCGACGAGCTCGACCGCCTGATGGGCACCGACGCCTCGCGCACGATCGACGAGATCGGCCGCGAGGAGATCGTGCAGTCGGTTGCGCGCGCGGCGCTGCTCGGCGCGCGCGGAAACTCGGGCGTGATCCTCTCCCAGCTGATCCGTGGCGCCGCGGAGGAGCTCGTCTCGCGGCCCGGTCAGCTGATCGACGCGACGCTGATCGGCGCGGCGCTGGCGAAAGCCGCCGACAGGGCCTACTCCTCGGTGCGCGACCCAGCCGAGGGAACGATGCTGACGGTGGCTCGCGAGATGGCGCACAAGATCGTCACAGACGTTGCCCACAGCGCCGAGAACCCACGGCTCGGGCCGGCGACCGAACGCAGCGTGCAGGACGAAGCGATCGCCGCGGCGCTGGAGCGCGCGGTGATCGCCGGCCAGGACTCGGTCAAGCGTGGCCCGGAGCTGCTGGCCGCGCTGCGCGACGCGGGCGTGGTCGACGCAGGCGGCTACGGCCTGACGATCATGTTCGCCGGCGTGGTCGCGGCGCTGCGCGGAGACGAGCCACCTGAGCTCGACCACCACGCTCCCGCGCGCATCAGCCACCCCGAGCACAGCTCGGGCACGTATCGCTTCTGCACGAACTTCGCCGTCACGGGCCGCGACCTGAACCCGGGGCACTTCATCGAGCCGCTGGAGCAGCTGGGCGACTCGGTGCTGGTCGTCGGCGACTCGAGAACGCTGAAGGTCCACCTGCACACCGACGATCCCGAGCTGGCGACAGAGATCTTCACGAGCGTCGGCGAGGTCTCGCGGCTGGACGTCGCCGACATGCGCTTGCAGGTGCAAGAACGCGATGCGCGGCTGACCGACGGCGCGAGCGATCACGCCAACGGTGCGCGGCCACAGCAGGGCGCCAACGGTCACGTGTCACAGGCCGAAAACGGCACCTCGCAGTCCGCCCAAGGTCGTGCACGGGCACCGGTGGATGGCGATCCCGAGGTGCCCACGGTGCGCTGCGGTGCGCTGGCGGTCGTCAGCGGCAGCGGGCTCGCGGAGATGTTCCGCGAGCTCGGCGTGCAGACGCTCGACGGCGGCCCGACGTTGAACCCCTCCACCTACGACCTGCTCGCGGCGATCCACGAGGTTCCCGCCGAGGAGGTCGTCGTGCTGCCCAACAGCGCCAACGTCATCATGGCGGCCGAGCACGCCGCTCAACTGTCTGACAAGGAGGTGTCGGTGGCGCCGACGACCAGTCAGCAGGCGGGGCTGGCCGCGGCCGTCGCGCTGGCGCCGGATCGCTCGGTCGAGGAGAACGCGCAGGCGCTGCGCGACGCCCTCACGCGCGTGCGCACGGGCGCGGTGGCGCCAGCCGCGCGCGACGATGCGCAGGGACGGTTCAGCCGCGGCGACGCGGTCGGCTTCGTGCAGGACGAGGTGCTCGCCTGGGGCGATCCCGGCGATACCCTGCGATCGATCCTGCAGGCGCTCGCGGCGGGCGATGGCGAGCTGGGAGAGCCCGAGCTGATCAGCGTGCTGGCGGGCGAGGACGCGCCGCTGGGCCTCGGGGACATCGCGGGAATGGTCAACGGCGGCGTCGAGCTCGAGCTGCGCCAGGGCGGTCAGCCGGCCTACTGGTGGCTGCTCGCCGCCGAGTAGTCGCCGTTACGACCGCCGCCGCGATCATCATCCGCGCGCAATGCCCGCGACGAGGATCACCGAACCGGGCTCGACGCGTGTGAAGGCATCCGCCGAGCAGGCCGCCTGGCCGATGCGCGCGTTTGCCGACCGGCGCGCGCTGAGTCGCCAGGAGATGCTCGCTACGGCACTTCGCTGGCCGCGTCCCGAGCGCCTGCTCGAGCCGCTGGCGCTGCCCGAGGGCAAGCTCGCCGATGGGATGCGCACGCTGGGTCTGACGACCGTCGGCGAGCTGCTCGAGCACCTGCCGCGAGCCAGTCGCGAGGCGCGCACGGTCGCCGACTTGGCGCCGGGCGAGCAGGCAACCGTCGCCGTGCAGGTGCGCGCGATCTCGGCACGGCCGGTGCGCCGGCGCGGAATGCGCCCGCTCGTGCAGGCGACCGTCCACGACGCCACCGCGAGCATGCGCGCAACCTTCTTCAACCAGCCCTGGCTGGTCCAGCGCTACCCGCCTGGCACGCAGCTGCTGCTGCACGGCAAGGCCGACGAGCGCGGGGGGTTTCGCGTCGCCCACCACGCGATCGCCGCACAGCTCGCGCTCGCCGAGCTCGCGCTCGCCGAGAGCGATGCGCCGGTCGCGCAGGACGCCCCGCCGGCAGCGGTCGGCGGGCGCCCCGGCGAGGACGATGGCGGCCCTGTCGGCCGCGCGGTCGCCCACTATCCGGCGAGCGAGGGCGTCAGCTCGACGCAGATCCTCACGCTGGTGCAGGGGGTCAGGGAGCGCCTGGCCGACGTGCCCGAGCCGCTACCCGCCTTGACCCGCGTCGACGAGGGGCTGCCCGATCGCGCGAGCGCGCTAGCGGCAATGCACTTCGCTCGGGACGAGCGCGACAGCGAGCAAGGGCGCGGGCGCCTGGCGTTCGACGAGCTGCTGCTGACGCAGCTGGTGTTCCTGCGTCGCCGGGCGCGCCGCGGGGAGCAGCAGGCGGCGCACGCCCTCAGCGACCGGCCGCAGATGAGCGCGCGCTGGCTGGCCGACGGATTGCCGTTTGCGCCGACCGGCGACCAGCGCCGCACGATCGAGGAGATCGACGCAGACCTGAGTGGCACGCAGGCGATGCAGCGCCTGCTGATGGGCGAGGTCGGGAGCGGCAAGACGGTCGTCGCCCTGTACGCGATGCTGCGCGCGGTCGAGCACGGCCATCAGGCCGCGCTGATGGCGCCGACGGAGACGCTCGCCGAACAGCACTTCGCGACGATCCAGCGACTGATCGGCGCCGAGCCCGTGGCCTGCGCGCTGCTCACAGGCTCCACCGCCGCACGCCGGCGCGAGGACGTGGTCGGCAAGCTCGCCAGCGGCGAGCTGTCACTCGTCGTCGGCACGCACGCGCTGATCGAGCCGGACGTCGCGTTCGCGTCGCTCGCCGTCGCCGTCGTCGACGAGCAGCACCGCTTCGGCGTGCGCCAGCGCGCCGCGTTGCATGCCAAGGGGGTCCCGCACACGCTGCACATGACCGCCACGCCGATTCCGCGCACGCTGGCGCTCGCGGGCTACGGCGATCTGGACACGAGCACGCTGCGCGAGCTGCCCCACGGCAGGCAGCCGATCGACACCCGGATCGTCGCCGGCGAGCGTGCTCGCGCTCGCGCCTATGACCGGTTGCGCGAGCAGCTCACGGCCGGGCGCCAGGCGTTCGTCGTGTGTCCGCTGATCGACGAGGAGCCCGCGGGCGACGCGCAGCAGGCCACGCCACCGAGCGGTCTGGGGGATCTTCGCGCGGCGACAGCCGAGCTTGAGCGTCTGCGCAAGGGCGAGCTGCGTGGCTACCGGCTCGTGCTGCTGCACGGCGGCATGCGCCCGCGCGAGAAGCGGCTCGCGATGACGGAGTTTGCGCAAGGAAAGGCGGATGTGCTGGTGGCGACGACGGTGATCGAGGTGGGGATCGACGTGCCCAACGCCACGGTCATGCTCGTGGAGAACGCCGAGCGCTTCGGGATCTCCCAGCTGCACCAGCTGCGCGGGCGAATCGGGCGGGGCGAGCATCGCGCCAGCTGCCTGCTGATGGGTCCACCCGGATCGGCGCGGCTGCGCGCGCTGGCCGAGCACTCCGACGGCTTTGCACTGGCGGAGATCGACCTGGAGCTGCGCAGCGAGGGCGAGCTGGTGGGGACGCGTCAGTCGGGCCTGCGCCAGTTCAACGTGGCTCAGCTGCCCCAGGACGCGCCGCTGTTGGAGCGCGCGCGCGCGCGGGCCGAGGCGATCGTCGCGTCCGATCCCGAGCTGCGCGAGCCGGAGAACGCGCTGCTCGGCGACGCGCTGCGCGACAGCTTCGGCGCAGAGGCGCTGGAGCCGATCCCGGCCTAGCGTCGCGCACCGGTCGTTCTGTCCGCCGGCGGGCGTTACGGTGAGGCACATGCGCGTGATCGCCGGAGACCTGGGTGGCAGGCATATCCAGGCGCCCAGCGGCCGGGTCACGCGGCCGACGTCCGATCGTGTGCGCGAGGCGCTGTTCGCGATGCTCGATGACGTCGGCGGGGCGAACGTGCTCGACCTGTTCGCGGGCAGCGGCGGCCTGGGCATCGAGGCGCTCTCGCGGGGCGCCGCCAGCGCGGTGTTCGTCGAGCGAGACGCGCTCGCGCTGCGTGCGCTGCGGGCGAATCTGGCCTCGCTCGGACTCGCGGCGCCGAGAGCGCGAGTGCGGCGCTCGGACGCCCTGGTCGCGCTGCGGAGCGCACGGCGGCGTGAAGAGACATACGATCTGATCTTCATCGACCCTCCCTACGCTCAGGCGCGCGACCGGGGGACCGGACTCTCGATGGTCTTGGCGCCGCTGCTGGCAACGGCGGCGCGCGTGATCGTCGAGAGCGATCGGCGGGCGCCGCTGCAGCTCGACATGCAGGTCGAGCGGGAACGGCGCTATGGCGACACAACGATCAGGATCCACAGGCACCAATGACCCCATCTGAGAAGACGATAGTTGTGTGCCCGGGCTCCTATGACCCGATCACCAACGGACACCTGGACGTCATCAGGCGAGCCGCGCGCCTGTACGACGAAGTGGTCGTCGCCGTCGTCAACCGCTCGGTGCGCAAGAGCCAGGCGCTGTTCGGAATCGACGAGCGCATGCGCTTCATCGAGCGCGCGATCGCCGACCTCGACGGCGTCCGCGCGGAGCCGTTCTCGACGCTCGTCGTGGAGTTCGCAAGGCACGTCGGCGCCCGGGCGATCGTCAAGGGCCTGCGTGCGATCTCCGACTTCGAGTACGAGCTGGAGATGAATCAGCTCAACCGCCGCCAGGATCCCGAGATAGAGTCCGTTTACCTGATGGCCAGCCCGCAGTACAGTTTTCTGTCGTCGAGCGGCGTAAAGGAGCTCGCCACGTTCGGAGGTAAGATCGATGATCTCGTCCCCGACGAGGTGGCTCGGCGCTTGCAGGAAGAGCTGAAGCGCTGACGAAATGGGACGTGACTGGTGACTTGCAACTGGATCGAAGGCCCGGCTGGGCCACAGACCGCGCAGCGGTAGCCCGCACATGGACGTTCTCGTACTCATAGACAAGCTCGATGACTTGGTGCACAACGCCAAGCCCGTGCCCCTGACCGACCAGGTGCGTGTCGACAAGGAGGAGATCTACGACATCCTCGACCAGATGCGCGCGACGATCCCCGAGGAGATCAAGCAGGCTCGCTGGATCGTCAAGGAGCGCCAGGAGATGCTCGCAGAGGCCAAGAAGGAGGCCGAGCGGATCATCAAGGACGCCCGCGAGCGCCAGGAGCGCCTGGTCGGCGAGGAGGAGGTCACCAAGCAGGCCGAGCGCGCCGCCGAGGACATCGTCGAGGACGCCAGGGCGAGAGAGCGCGAGATCAGGCTCGGCGCGGAGGACTACGCCGACGAGATCCTCAACACGCTCGAGGTCAACCTTTCGAAGTTCATCGCCGCCGTCCAGCGCGGCCGCGAGCGCCTGCAGGGCAAGGACGAACCGGCCGAAGTCGGCTGATCGTCGAGCGCCCGCGCAGGCCCCGCTTGCGCGCGCCCTCGTTGGGGTAGGGTCAGCCAGATGGATGCTCAGGAGGTCAGGTACAAGCTGCAGGTCGCGCGGGCGCTGCTGGGAACCGGGATGGTCCAGCCCGAGCGCCTGGACAAGGCGGTGCGATCGCTGGCCGCCCTGCGTCGCTGGGGGCCGAGCTCGGTGGCGGCGTACACCGCCGGGGCGATCCGCTTTCCCGACCGTGCGGCGATCGTCGACGATCGCGGCACGCTGACGTTCGTCGAGGTCCATCGGCGCACCAACGCGCTGGCGCACGTGCTCGCGGATGCCGGCATCGGCGAAGACGACAGCGTCGCGATCATGTGCCGCAACCACCGCGGAATCGTCGAGGCCACGCTCGCCTGCGCCAAGCTCGGGGCGGGGGCGCTGTACCTGAACACGATGTTCGCCGGTCCGCAGATCACCGACGTGCTGGCGCGCGAAGATCCGGCCGCGGTGATCTACGACGAGGAGTTCGCCGATCTCGTCGCCGAGGGAGCGGCCAAGCGCAAGCGCTTCATCGCCTGGAGCGAGCTGGGCGAGACGGCCTCGGCGCCGACGCTCGAGCAGCTGATCGCCGCCGCCGACACCTCCGATCTGCGCCCGCCGGGCGAGAAAGGCCGCGTCGTGATCCTCACCTCGGGGACCACCGGCGCGCCGAAGGGCGCTTCGCGCAAGCAGCCCGACACGCTGGAGCCCGCCGCGGCGCTGTTCTCGAAGATCCCGCTGAAGGCACGCACGACGACGATGATCGCCGCCCCGCTGTTTCACTCCTGGGGCTATGCCCACTTCACGCTCGGCCTGGCGCTTTCCTCGACGCTGGTGCTGCGGCGCAGGTTCGACCCCGAGGAGACGCTCAAGGCGGTAGCCCAGCACCGCGCGAGCGCACTGGCGGTCGTGCCGGTGATGCTGCAGCGGATCCTCGACCTCGGACCGCAGACGCTGGCGCGCTATGACACGCGCTGTCTGAAGATCATCGCCGTCAGCGGGTCGGTTCTGCCGGGCGAGCTGGCGACGCGTGCGATGGACGCCTTCGGCGAGGTCCTCTACAACCTCTACGGATCGACCGAGGTGGCGTGGGCGACGATCGCCACCCCCGAGGACCTGCGCGCCGCGCCGGGAACCGCCGGGCGCCCGCCGATCGGGACGATCGTCAAGCTGCTCGACGGCGATGGGCTGGAAGTCCCCCCGGGCGAGGGCGGGCGGATCTTCGTGGCCAACGAGATGATGTTCGACGGCTACACCGGCGGCGGCGGCAAGGAGATCGTCAGTGGACTGATGAGCACCGGCGACGTTGGTCACTTCGACCGCGACGGACGCCTGTTCGTCGATGGGCGCGACGACGAGATGATCGTCAGCGGCGGAGAGAACGTCTTCCCGCGTGAGGTCGAGGACCTGCTCGCCGATCACGAGTCGATCGAGGAGGTGGCGGTCGTGGGGGTGCCCGACGACGCGTTCGGTCAGAGTCTGAAGGCATTTGTCGTGCTGCGCGAGGGCGCGAAGCTCGGCGAGCAGGAGGTGCAGGATTACGTCAAGGCCAACCTCGCCCGCTACAAGGTGCCGCGCGAGGTCGTGTTCCTGGCAGAGCTCCCGCGCAACGCCACTGGCAAGGTGCTAAAGCGCGAACTGCAGACGGCGTAGGCGCGCTCGCGCCGGCGCCGGCGCGAGCGCCGGCGCGACAAGTCTCGCATTGGCCGGCTCTGGTTCGCTCCTAGCGAGCCCTCCGGCGTGAGGTCGCGGCCGCCTCGCCGCGCCTGCGCGGAACGGAGCGTCGGCGTCGCTAGCCTTCCTTGCATGCCCGCAGCGACGCACGATTTCGACCTCGGAGCCCTGCGGCTGAGCTCGGGCGAGGGCCGGCGCCTGGAGCTCGCCGTGGCGATCGAGCCGCTGCTGCTCGGTGGCGAGCCATACGCTGCCGAGCCGATCGACGAAGGTTCGTCGAGAGTGCCCGTCGTGCTCGACGTGTCGCGCATGATGGGCGGTGGCTACGCGCTTCGCCTGCGCTTCACGGCGGCGCTGACGGGGCCGTGCATGCGCTGCTTGAAGCAGGCGCGCCCGAGCGTCGACGTCGACGCTCGCGAGGTCGACCGCCCGGGCGAAGGCGAGGAGCTGGAGAGCCCGTACGTCAGCGAGGAGACGCTCGATCTCGCCGCTTGGGCGCGCGATGCGTTCGTGCTGGCGGCGCCGTCGAAGGTCCTCTGTCGCGAGGACTGTGCCGGGCTGTGTCCGATCTGCGCGGCGGATCTCAACGAGGCCGGTCCCGAGCATCGCCACGAGGCGGCGCCCGACCCGCGCTGGGCGAAGCTGCGCGAGCTGGAGCTCGAGTAGGCCGCCCGCGGGCTGGTAGCCTTCTCCCGTCCATGGCGGTCCCCAAGAAAAAGCAGTCGCACAGCCGCACGGCCAAGCGGCGTGCGCAGCACAAGATCGGCGCCCCCGCGGTGAACGCCTGTCCGCAGTGTCACAGTCCGCGCCGGCCCCACCGGGTGTGCCCGGTGTGCGGCTTCTACGCCGGTCGTGAGGTCGTCGCGCCCGCCGCGCACGACCACGAGCACGAGCACGACGAGTAGCGGCGCGGTGGCGCGCGGGCCGCTGTCCTCCGCCTCGCAGATCGACGCGCAGAGCTCTCCGGCGCCGGTCGTCGCGGTCGACTGCAACGGCGCCGATCTCGGTCCTGCGGAGGTGGCCGCCGGCGCGGCGATCGCCGCCGCGCGTGGCGCGCGGGTGATCCTGTTCGGCCCGGCAGCCGAGCTGGGCGAGCCACCTGCCGGCGTCGAGGTCGTCGACGCGCCGGTGTCGATCGCCAAGAGCGCCGACCCGGCCAGCGCCGTGCGCGCCAATCCCGACGCCTCGATCGTGCAGGCCGCGCGCGCCGTGGCCGGCGGGCGCGCGCAGGCGCTCGTATGCGCCGGCGGCACCGGCGCGGCGCTCGCCGCGGGCCTGTTCAACATCAAGCGCACCCGCGGCATCTACCGCCCGGCGCTGGCACTGCCGGTGCCGATCCCGGGAAGCCCGGTGACGCTGCTGGACGTCGGCGCCAACGCCGTCGTGCGCCGCGAGCATCTCGTGCAGTTCGCCTTCATGGGCGCGGCCCTCTCGAGCACCGTGCTCGGCGTGGCGCGTCCGCGCGTCGGCCTGCTGTCAAACGGCGAGGAGGCCGGACGGGGCAGTCCGCTCGTCGTCGAAGCCCACGCCGAGCTCGTGCAGCGCGCGGACGCGGCCGCGCAGGCGTTCGAGTTCGTCGGCAACGTCGAGGGCGGCGATGTGACCAGCGGCGTGGCCGACGTGATCGTGACCGACGGCTTCACCGGCAACGTCGCGCTGAAGTTGATCGAGGGCGTCGCACAGACGATCCTCGGCGCTGTCAGGGATGCGGCCATGTCGTCCACGCGGGGGAAGCTGGGCGGGATGCTGCTGCGCGGCGCCCTCGGCGGCTTTCGCGCCGAGATCGACCCAGAGCTGCAGGGGGGCGCGTACCTGCTCGGGCTGCGGCGTCTGGGCGTGGTGCCGCACGGCCGCTTTTCGCGCACGGGCTTCGCCGAGGCGATCCTGCGCGCCGAGCGCGGCGCGCGCGAGGACATCGTCGGTCAGACCGAGCGTGCGCTGGCGAGCGCAGGCGCGCTGAGGGAGTCGCCCATGTCCGCGCCGGACGCTAGCCTGGCGCAGACCGAATGAGCTCTCCGATCTCGCCCACGACGATGCCGTTTGCGCGCCAGCGCGGGGTCCGGTTGCTCGCCTGCGCGAGCGAGCGCAGATGACGACCGCTGCGCAGACGCGCGAGCAGGTGTTTGCGCTGATCCAGGCCCACCTGGCCGACGAACTCGACGTGCAGCCCACGGCGATCGCCGATGGCACACGCTTCAAGGAGGATCTGGAGGCCGACTCGCTCGATCTGTACACGCTCGTGCAGGAGCTCGAGGACACCTACGGCGTGAGCATGTCCGACGAGCAGGCCGCGCGGATCCTCACGGTCGGACAGGCCGTCGAGTTCGTCCTCGCGCACCAACACGGAGCGGCCGATGGGCGCGTGTGAAGCTGCTCGGCGAGCTGCTGGAAGAACTGCCCGACGACCTCGCGCGTCAGGTCTTCACGCACGCGTCGTGGAGCCAGCGGCGCGGGGACTCCTATGCGCGCTTGGCGTTTCTCGGCGACAGCGTGCTCTCGCTGGCGGTCACGACGCACCTGTATCCACGCCTGGAGGCCGAGCGCTTCGGCGCGGGAAGGCTCACGAAGATCCGTGCCCAGGCCGTCTCGGGCGTGTCGTGTCGTGCCGTGGCCGAGCGTCTGGCGCTACCCGAGCGACTGCGTGCGGCAGCGCCGGCGGGCGTGCGCGACAGCGCGGCGGCGCTCGTGGAGACCGAGCGCGTGCTCGCGTCGGTGATCGAGGCGGTGATCGGCGCCTGCTATCTGCACGCCGGATACGAGCGCACCGCCCGGGCGGTGGTCGAGGCGTTCACGCCGGAGATCGAGGAGGCGCTGGAGCACCCCGTCGACTTCAAGTCGGCCCTGCAGGAGCTGCTGGCGCGGCGCGGCGAGGAGGTCAGCTATGCGGTGACCGACGAGGACGGTCCTCCACACGCACGCACCTATACGGTCGTCGCGCGCGTCGGCGATCGGGAGCTGGGCAGCGGACGTGGGCGCAGCAAGAAGCACGCCGAGCAGGATGCCGCCCGCGAGGCGGTCGAGAAGCTCGAGGCATAGGGGGGCCATGCGCCTGAAGTCGCTGACGCTGAAGGGTTTCAAGTCCTTCCCGGATCGCACGCGGCTGGACTTCGGCCCCGGCGTGAGCGTGGTCGTGGGGCCTAACGGCTCGGGCAAGTCCAACGTGACCGACGCCGTGCTCTGGGCGATGGGCGAGCAGTCGCCGCTGGCTGTGAGGGGTCAGTCGATGCAGGACGTGATCTTCGGCGGCGGACACGGAGTCCAGGCGCGCAGCGCGGCAGAGGTCGAGATCGTGCTCGACAACTCCGACGGGACCGTCGACCTGCCGCTCAGCGAGATATCGATCGTGCGCCGGCTGGACCGCACCGGCGACGGCGGCTATCGGCTCAACGGCGCGCGTTGCCGGCTGACCGACGTGATCGATGTGCTCTCGGATACAGGTCTGGGCAAGGAGACGCACTCGGTCATCTCCCAGGGCCGCGTCGAGGCGATCGTGACATCCAAGGCCCGCGATCGGCGACTGTTGATCGAGGAGGCGGCCGGGCTGGGCAAGCACCGCAAGCGCAGGCGCCGCGCGCAGCTGAAGCTGGAGCGCACGCAGGAGAACCTCGACCGCGCGCTGGACGTGGAGCGCGAGGCACGCACGCGGCTGCGCCCGCTCAAGCGCCAGGCCGAAGCGGCGGAGCTGCACGAGCGCCTCGAGCGCCAGATGCTGCAGGCCCGCTGGGAGCTGGCCAAGGACTCCGCGCAGAGGTGCCGGGTGCAGCTGGCCGACGCTGAGTCTCGCGTCGTCGGCGCACGCACGACGCGCGGTGAGATCGAGTCGAGGCTGGAGCTGACGATCGAGCGCCGCGGGCAGGCAGAGCGCGCGCTGTCCGAGCGCGCCGAGCGCCACGACGCGCTGTCCAAGCGCGTCTACGAAGGGCGCTCTGCGCACGAGCGCCTGGGTTTGCGAAGCGAGCAGGTCGGCGCCGGCATGCAGGCGCTGGCACGGCGCATCGACCGGCTCCAGCAGGAGCTGAGCGGGCTCAGCGTCGCGGACACCCAGCCTGGTGAGGGCGATGGCGACGCGCACGCGGGACAGGCCCGCATCGCCGTCCTCGAGGCCGAGCTCGCCGAGCTCGCAGACAGGCGCGCGCAGGAGGTCGGTTCGGAGGTCGCCGAGCTGCAGCAGGCGCTCGAGGACCAGCGCCTGCTGCTTCAGCAGGTCGAGGCCGAGCTCGCCGGCGCCGGCGCGGCGCGCGAGCTGGCGGACGCCGAGGTGGCAAACGTCCGCGAGCGGCTCACGCAGGCCGAGCGCGCCGTCCAGGACGCCCGCCGCGAGGCCGCTCGTGTCGGCGCCGAGCTGGCAGCTGCCAATCAGTTCCTGCGCGGACACGCGGGCCTCGGCAACGGCGCGCAGGCCGGCGCCCCGAGATCGCTCAGCGAGGATCTGCGCGTCCGCGACGGCTACGAGCTCGCGCTCGCGGCGGCGCTCGGCGGGCGCCTGGACGCGGCCCTGGTCGAGGACGTCGCCGGCGCCGAGTCGCTGCTGGATCGTGCCGGGCCCGATGGAGGCACGGCGCTGCTCGCCGGCGCCGCGAGGTCTGCGCCGGGGGGAGCGGCAGCCGGCGCGGGGACCGCCGGCGCTCCCGCCAGCGGAGCAGAGCGCCTGCTCGACCTCCTCAGCGGCCCGACCGAGGTGCTCGAGCTCGCCGGGCGGCTGCTGGCCGACGCCTGGGTGGTCGCGCGTCTGGAGGATCTGCCGAGGGCCTTCGCCGGGATCGGCGTGACGCGCAGCGGCCGCGTGTGGTTCGCGGGCTGGGGTGAGGTGCGCCAGCTGAGCGAGGGTGGCACCGAGCGCGTGCTGGCGCGGCGAAACGAGCGCGATCGCCTGATCGCCCTGGTCGAGCAGACCGCGCAGGCAGAGCAGACCGCGACGACGGCCTGCGACGCGGCGCTGACGCGGCTGCGCGGGGTCGAAGAGAGCCTGCGCGGCGCCGACGACACGCAGCGCGAAAGCGAGCGGCGCCAGACCGAGGCCGCCGAGGCGGTGCGCCGCAGCGAGTGGCTGATCGAGCAGCGCCGCGCAGCCCCTGCGCAGGGCCCGCTGGCCGTCAGGACGGCCGAGCTGGAGGGCGAGCTCGCGTCCGAGCGCCGGCAGTCCGAGCGCCTCGTGCGCGAAGGCGAGCAGCGGCGCGCGCGAATCGCGCGCCTGCGCGCCCAGCTGCAAGCCGACAGCGAGCTGCTCCCGCGCGCCGAGCGTCTCGCGACCGCGCTGCAGGGCGCCGCCGAAGCGGTTCAGGCGCATGTCGCGACGCTCGAGGCAGAGCTCGCGGCCGATCGGCTCGCCGGCGAGGAGATGGCCGGCGAGCTGCGCAGCTGCGCAGCGCACGAGGCCGAGATCCAGGCGGCGCTGCGCGCTGCCGGGGAGACCGTCACGGCGGCCGAGGTCGCCGCGCAGCGTCTGCGCGACCAGGCCGGCGAGGCCGAGCTCGAGCTGCAGGGCGTCGCCGCGCGGCTGGGACTGGGCGAGTCTCCGCAGGCCGACGCGCAGGACGTCGCCGCGGCGCAGGACACGGTCGACGCGCAGGACGTCGCCGCGGCGCACCACATGGTCGACGCGCAGGATGTCGCCGAGGGGCAGGACGGCGCCGACGCGCGTCTGGACGAGGAGCAGATCGTCGCCCTGCGCGCTCGCGTGGAGCGGCTGCAGCGCAGGCGCGAGCAGCTCGGGCCGGTCAACCCGCTCGCGCAGGAGGAGTACGCCGAGGCGGTCGCGCACGTCGAGGAGATGGAGGGCCGCCGCGCGGACCTGGAGACGGCGCTGCGCGAGCTGCGCTCGGTCATACGCGACACCGATCGCCAGATTCAGCAGACCTTCCAGCAGACCTTCGAGGCGGCCGCGCGCAACTTCGAGGAGCTCGTCGGCGATGTCTTCCCCGGAGGCTCCGGCCGCCTGCGCCTGGTCAGCGAAGAGCAGCCGGCCCGTGCCGTGCTTGGCGGCCAGTCGTTGACGGAGAGCCGCACCGCCGCGTCCGCCGGTCTGGGCGCGAGCGCCGGTGCCGAGGCGGCGCAGGAGGCAGATCCGGACGCGGCCGAAGCCGCCGCAGAGCAGGAGGCGGACCGATCGGAGATCGGCCATCAGGGGCGCCACGAGGAGGACCTTTTGGGGGTGGAGATCGAGATCACGCCGGCGGGCAAGTCGACCAAGCGCCTGTCGCTGCTCTCCGGCGGTGAGAAGTCGATGACCGCGCTGGCGTTCCTGTTTGCCGTGTTCCTCGCGCGTCCGTGCCCCTTCTACATCCTCGACGAGGTCGAGGCGGCGCTGGACGATCTCAACCTCGATCGCTTCCTCGCGCTGCTGCGCCGCTACTCCGACCGGGCGCAGTTCATCGTGATCACCCACCAGAAGCGCACGATGGAGGCCGCTGACTGGCTCTACGGGGTCTCGATGGGCGGCGATGGAGTCTCCAAGGTGCTCTCCAGGCGCCTGCCCGCCGAGCAGGCGGAGCTGTCCGAGGTGGCCGAGGTCGCCTGATATCTTCGCTGCCCCCGTGGCGCGCGAGTGGAGCGATCTGTTCATCGTTGGAGAGCCTGGCGCCGCGGCAAGCGCGGCCGAGGCAGGAGAGCGCTCGTCCGGCGGCGAGCTCGAGCGTCTCGCCGGCCCCGACGCTCAAGAGCGCCAGCGCCCGGATTCGCAAGGGCGCGACGCGGGCTCGCAGGGCAAGCGCGGCGGGCTGTTCAGGCGCCTGCGCGAGAGCATGGCCAAGACCCGCCAGGCGCTGGGGTCGGAGATCCAGGCGACGCTGTTCGGTGTGCTCGACGAGCACACCTGGGAACGCCTGGAGGAGGCGCTGATCATGGCCGACGTCGGCGCGAGCACGACCGCGTCGGTCGTCGCGACGCTGGAGACCGAGGCCAGCGAGGGCAAGCTGGAGGGCGGCGAGGCGCTGAGCGAGCGCCTGATCGGCCTGCTCGCCCAGGCCACGCGCGTCGGCGACGGGCGCATCGACATCCGCGCGCAGCCGACCGTGATCATGGCCGTCGGCGTCAACGGCACGGGCAAGACGACGACGATCGGCAAGCTCGCCTGGCATCTGCGCCACGAGCTCGGGCGCACGGTCCTGCTCGGCGCCGCCGATACCTTCCGCGCCGCCGCAAGCGAGCAGCTGCAGGGCTGGGCGCAGCGCGCCGAATGCGAGATCGTGACCGGCCCGCCGGGCTCTGATCCCGGCGCGGTTGCATTCGAGACGATCGCGCAGGCCCGCGCGAAGGGCGTCGACGTCGTGATCATCGACACCGCCGGGCGTCTGCACACACAGGACGACCTGATGGGAGAGCTGGAAAAGGTCCGCCGCGTGATCGCCCGTCAGCTCGACGGCGCACCGCACGAGACGCTGCTGACGATCGACGCGACGACCGGGCAGAACGGTCTGCGCCAGGCCAAGCTGTTCGCGCAGGCGGCGGACGTCAGCGGGGTCGTCCTGACCAAGCTCGACGGGACCGCACGCGGCGGGATCGCCCTGGCGATCGCGCGCGAGCTGGACATGCCGGTGAAGCTGATCGGAGTCGGCGAGTCGGTGCAGGATCTGCGCCCGTTTGACTCAGAGGACTTTGCGCGTGCGCTGATCGCGCAGTGACCGCGCACCGCGCGCGTTTGAGAGGGATAACCTGAGGCCATGGACGTTTGGGTCATCTGGTTGGTCGCCGCCTGCGCTCTCGGTGTCGGCGAGATGCATCAGGGAGGTTTCTATCTGGCGCCCTTCGCCGTCGGCGCGGGTCTTGCTGCGGTCGCCAGCCTGATCGGCGTCGGCGGACTGCTGTCGGCGATCGTGTTCGTCGCCGCCTCGGCGATCGTGTTCACCACGCTGCGTCCCGTCGCGCAGCGCCATCGCCGGCTGCCGCCGTCGATCCGCACCGGCGCGGCGGCGCTCGTCGGGCGACCGGCGCTAGTGCTCGAGCGGATCGCCAACGACGAGGGCGTTGGCTGCGTGAAGATCGACGGCGGCGAGGTGTGGACGGCGCGCAGCTATGACGAACACGAGGTGATCGACGCGGGCGAGCGCGTCGAGGTGGTCGAGATAAGGGGCGCCACGGCGCTCGTGATGCACTAGAAAGGAAGCCGCCTCATGGTCGCTCTCATTGTCATCGTCGTCGTCGTCGTGTTCGCGCTGGTGGTCGCCGCGCGCACGATCCGCGTGATCCCGCAGGCAAGGGCCGGCGTGGTCGAGCGCCTCGGCCGTTACAGCCGCACGCTCGAGCCCGGGCTGACGATCGTCACGCCGTTCATCGACCGCGTGAAGCCGCTCGTCGACCTGCGCGAGCAGGTGGTCAACTTCTCTCCGCAATCGGTGATCACCGAAGACAACGTCGTCGTCGGCATCGAGACGGTCCTCTACTTCACCATCACCGATCCCCGCTCGGCCACCTACGAAATCGCCAACCCGCTGCAGGCGATCGAGCAGCTGACCGTCACCACCTTGAGAAACGTGATCGGCGGTCTGACGCTCGAGGCGACGCTGACGGCGCGCGAGAACGTCAACACCGAGCTGCGCGTCGTCCTCGACGAGGCGACCGGCAAGTGGGGGATACGCATCAACCGCGTCGAGATCAAGTCGGTCGACCCGCCACCGGACATCCGCTCGGCGATGGAGAAGCAGATGCGCGCCGAGCGCGACCGGCGCGCCGCGATCCTCACGGCCGAAGGCGAGAAGCAGTCGCAGATCCTCACCGCCGAGGGCGCCAAGCAGGCGGCCGTGCTGACCGCCGAAGGCGCGCAGCAGGCCGCCGTCCTCGACGCCGAGGGAGAGCGACAGGCGGCGATCCTGCGCGCCCAGGGCGAAGCGAAGGCGATCGACACGGTCTTCTCGGCGATCCACGAGGGCAAACCCAACCGCGAGCTGCTCAGCTACGAATACCTGCAGATGCTGCCGCAGCTGGCCGAAGGCGACTCCAACAAGGTCTTCGTCGTGCCGTCGGAGTTCGCGCAGGCCTTCGCAGGCATCGGCGAGGCTCTCGCCGGGCGCGGTGGCGCGCCCGATAAGGGCGCGCCGCGCGTGTCGCCGCCCGAGCCGCACCCGGGCGCCTGACCGCAGCGATGTTCGACTCGCTCGCCGAGAAGCTGCAGGAGACGCTCACCGATGTGCGCAATCGCGGCACGCTGACCGAGCAGGACATCGATTCGGCGATGCGCGAGATCCGCCTCGCGCTGCTGGAGGCCGACGTCAACTTCAAGGTCGTTCGACAGTTCACCGCCGAGCTGAAGGAGCGCTGTCTGGGCGCGGATGTGATCGGCGGCCTGAATCCCGGCCAGCAGGTGATCAAGATCGTCGGCGAGCAGCTGACAGAGCTGATGGGCGGCGCCTCGGCCGGGCTGAGCTTCTCACCGCGCCCGCCCACCGTCATCCTGATGGCCGGCCTGCAGGGCTCGGGCAAGACGACCGCGACGGCCAAGCTCGCGCGCTACCTGCGTCAGGAGCACTCCTGCACCGTCGCCGTCGCCGCCTGCGACGTGTACCGCCCGGCGGCCGTCGAGCAGCTGGTCAAGGTCGCCGCGCAGGCCGGCGCCGACGCCTATGAGCAGGGCACCGATCGCGACCCCGTGGAGATCGCCGAATGGGCGCTGGCGCGCGCTCGCGATGAGGGCAAGGACGTGCTGATCGTCGACACCAGCGGCCGTCTGCACGTCGACACGGAGCTGATGGACGAGCTCGTGCGCATCCGCGCGGCCGTCAAACCGCACAGCGTGCTGCTCGTCGTCGACGCGATGACCGGCCAGGATGCGGTCAACGTCGCCGAGCAGTTCGCCGAGGCCGTCAAGTTCGACGGCGTCGTCATGAGCAAGCTCGACGGCGATGCCCGCGGCGGCGCTGCGCTGTCGGTCAAGGCGGTCACCGGCAAGCCGATCCTGTTCGCCTCGACCGGCGAGAAGCTCGAGCAGTTCGAGCGCTTCCACCCCGACCGCATGGCGCAGCGGATCCTCGGCATGGGCGACGTGATGAGCCTGATCGAGACCGCCGAGCGCCAGTTCGACGAGGACGATGCGCGCGAGCTCGAGCGCAAGCTGCGCCGCAACGAGTTCGACCTCGACGACTTCCTCGACCAGATGCGCACCGTGCGCAAAATGGGCCCGCTGACGAACGTTCTCGGGATGATCCCCGGCCTGGCCGGCGCGCAGCTGAAGAACATGAAGGTCGACGAGCGCCAGCTCGACCGCATCCAGGCGATCATCCTCTCGATGACCCCCGAGGAGCGCCGCCGCCCGGAGCTGATCAAGGGCTCGCGCCGGCTGCGCATCGCGCGCGGCTCGGGCACCAACGTCCAGGCGGTCAGCCGCCTGATCAAGCAGTTCGGCCAGACACGCAAGATCATGCGCCAGGTCGGGCGCGGCAAGATGCCCGACATCGGCGCGCTGATGCGCGGCGCGCGGTGAGCGCCCGGCCTCGGCGCCGCGCACCGTCTAAGCTCTCTGCGCAGGTATCTCCAATCGAGCAGAGAGGTAAACGTGTCGGTTAGGCTCAGGCTCACGCGTGTGGGCGGCAAGAAGGACCCGATTTGGCGTGTCGTCGTCGCCGATCAGCGCTCTCCGCGAGACGGTCGCGTGATCGAGACGATCGGCCACTACAACGCGCAGACCGACCCCTCGACGATCGTGCTCGACGAGGAGCGCGCTCGCAGCTGGCTGGCGCGCGGCGCGCAGCCGACCGACACCGTGCGCAAGCTGCTGAAGATCCAGGGCATCGAGGCTCGCAGCAGCTAGCACCCTCGCGGACCCGCAGCACCGGTCTCGCCTCGAGCATGAGCGATCGCAGAACATCCAGCGAGCAGGCGCCCAGCGAGGTCCCCAGGCGGCTGCTCGAGTACCTCGCCGAAGGCCTCGTAGACGAGCCCGAAGAGGTCTCCGTCGAGCAGTTCGACGGCGACGGTCAGACGATCGTGCTCGAGCTGTGCGTCGCCGCCGAGGACTACGGCAGGGTCATCGGGCGCGGCGGGCGCACCGCCCACGCCCTGCGCACGGTGGTCAAAGCCGCGGCGACCGGCGAGGGCTGCCATGTGCTCGTCGACATCGTCGATTGAGCGCGCCGCGCACGAGCTCGCACGGGGCGGCGCAGAGGTCAGGGCGAGGTGAGCGACTCGGCCGCTGAGCTTCAAGCCGGGCGCGTGGGACGCGCGCATGGCCTCGACGGCAGCTTCTACGTGACCGGAGCGCTGCCGCGCCTGCTCACGCTCGGGGCCACCGTGACCGTCGCCGGGCGCAGTGCCGAGATCGTGCGCCGCTCGGGAACCGACGCGCGTCCGATCGTGCGCCTGCAAGGCCTCGGCGACCGCGCGGCCGCCGAGGCTCTGCGCGGCATCGCGCTGATGGTCGCCGCGACAGGCGCGCCGGCGCTTGGCGAGCAAGAGTGGTGGGCGCACGAACTGCAGGACTGCGAGGTGTTCGACGGCGAGCGCCTGCTCGGCACGGTCAGCCGGATGATCGAGCTTCCCTCCTGTGAGGCGATCGAGGTCGACAGCGCCTGCGGCGGCGATCCGCTGCTCGTGCCGCTGGTCACAGACGCGATCCACAAGATCGACACCGCCGCGCGTCGCATCGACGTCGACGGGGAGTTCCTCGATCTGCCCGCCGGCGGACCGTCCACCCGCAAGCCGAAGGCCGCGGCGCAGGGCGACCAGGAGGATCACGATGGAGATTGACGTGTTCACGCTGTTTCCCGAGTGGTTTGAGTGGTTCGCCGCCCAGCGCCACGTCGCAAACGCGCTCGCGGCCGGCTCGACGCTCTCCTGCGTCAGCTACCGCGAGCACTCGCCGCTGAGCGGCGCGCAGGTCGACGACATGCCCTTCGGCGGCGGCGCCGGGATGCTGCTGCGCGTCGACGTCGTCGAAAGCGCGCTGCGCGCCCGCTACGGCGTGGACCCGGTGCAACTGCCACGCCGGCGGCGCGTGATCGCACTGGCGCCCGGCGGGCGCACGCTGGACGATGCGCTCGTCGACGAGCTCGCTGCCGAGCCGGCGCTGACGCTGCTCTGCGGTCGCTACGAGGGCTTTGACGAGCGCGTCGTCGAGCACTTCTGCAGCGACGTGCTGTCGATCGGGCGCTACGTGCTCTCCGGCGGTGAGCTGGCGGCGATGGTCGTCTGCGATGCCGTGCTGCGCAAGCTGCCCGGCGCACTCGGAGACGATCGCTCGGCCGTCGAGGAGTCCTTCAGCGCGGCGCTGGAGGGCAACCCCGAGTATCCGCAGTACACCCGCCCGGCCGAGCACCGCGGTTGGCGCGTGCCGGAGATCCTGCTCTCCGGCCATCACGCACGCATCGGCCAATGGCGGCTGGCGCGCAGCCGCGAGCGCGGTCAGCGCGCGAGCGCCGAGCAGCCGCCGCGCCCGCCGGGCGAGCTTTGACGCGGCCCGCGCTGGCCGTCCGCTACCATTGCCAGTCGCGCCGGCCGGTCACCCCCTTGAGGTTCTCCCCGGTCATTGCAGGCGCCACCTCCTTCACGTTATGAGCAGCGTCATCGAAACCATCGAGCGCGCGCAGCTGCGCCGCGTTCCCAACTTCGCGCCCGGCGATCGCGTCAAGGTGCACTTCCAGGTCATCGAGGGCACGCGCCGGCGCGTGCAGGTCTTCGAGGGCGTCGTCATCAAGCGCCAGGGACACGGCACGCGCGAGACGTTCACCGTGCGCAAGCAGTCCTTCGGCGTCGGCGTCGAGCGCACGTTCCCCGTGCACTCGCCGAAGATCGAGCGCATCGAGCTTGCCGCCCGCGGAGACGTGCGCCGCGCCAAGCTCTACTACCTGCGCGACCGCGTCGGCAAGCGCGCGCGGGTTCGCGAGCGCCGCTACTCAGGACCCGAAGAGACGGTTGAGCCGGGGCTGCTGCACGAGCCCGCAGGACCGACCGATGCCGACGGCATGACCGCCGAGCAGACCGTGCTCGAGCAGGACGCGGCCACGCAGGCGCCCGATGATGCCGTCGAGCGCAACGGCCAGCAGTCCGCGACGACCGCGACCGACGTGCCATCCGCCCGGGAGGGCGCCGCAGCGGCGCAGCCGCACGCCGAGGCGGCCGGCGACACCGAGCCCGCCGCGCTGGCCGAGGATGCCGCCGGCGCCGGGCCGCAGGCACCGGCCGTTGCGCAGGCCGACGCTGAGCCCTCCCGCGATGCCGATGGCGACCAGGGGGACGTGGTCGGCGACGAGCCGGCGTGAAACGCGGCGCCAAGCGGTCGAAATCGACCGTCAGCTCTGGTGTCGAGCTGGTCCTGATCATTCTCGTTGCCGTCGGCCTCGCCTTCGGCATCCAAGCGTGGGTCGTCAAGCCGTATCGCATCCCCAGCGGATCGATGGAGCCGACGCTCGCCGTCGGCCAGCGCGTGCTCGTCAATCGCATCGGCACGCACTTCGGCAAACCGCACGTCGGCGAGATCGCCGTGTTCCATCCGCCCGAAGGCGCCCAGCAGGAGGCCTGCGGCGTGAGCACGCGCATCACGCCCGGCGGCCCCGCGTGCTCTGAGCCTGTGCCCAAGGAGGGCAGCGTCAACTTCATCAAGCGGATCGTCGCCGGACCCGGAGACACGATCAAGGTCGTCGAAGGGCACGTCATCCGCAACGGCAAGCGCGAGTCCGACTCCTACATCCGCCCGTGCCCGGGCGTCTCGGAGTGCAACTTCCCCGTGCCGATCAGGATTCCCGCCGGTCACTGGTTCATGATGGGCGACAATCGTGGCGAATCCGACGACAGCCGCTTCTGGGGGCCAGTCCCCACCGGATGGATCATCGGAGGAGCCTTCGCCACCTATTGGCCGCCCGATCGCATCGGCATCCTCTAGCGCAGGCGACGCCGTCGTGACCGAGGTGGCCGGCGCGCGGGGCGCCACAGCTGCGAAGTCTCGCCGCAGCGACGGCTCCGCCCGCGCCAGGCGCCGCGCGCGGCGCAGCAGCAGCGGGCGGCGCCTGTTCGCCTTCGATCGACGCCTCGGCGTGCCGCTCGTCACCGGCGCCGACGAGGCCGGGCGGGGCTGCCTGGCCGGCCCGCTCGTCGCGGCCGCAGTGCTGTTCGACTACGACTGCATCACCACCCGCGAGCTGCGCGCGCTGAGCGCGCTCAACGACTCCAAGCAGCACACCGCCGAGGCGCGCGAGCAGCTCTTTCCGCTCGTGCTGTCAAGCGCAGCGCGCGTCGTCGTCGTCTCGCGCTGCGTGCGCGGGATCGACGCGCGCGGGCTGCACAAGACCAACCTCGCCGCGCTGCGCGACGCGAGCATCGGCGTCACGCGCGACGTTCGCGGCGAGGTGCTGTGCCTGCTCGACGGCTTCTCCGTGCCCGAGTTCGGACGCCCGCAGCGCGCGATCGTCGACGGCGACGCCACCAGCGCGGCGATCGCCGCGGCGTCGATCGTCGCCAAGGTCACGCGCGACCGCTACATGCACCACGCCGACGGCGAGCACCCGGGGTGGAGCTTTGCCGAGCACGTCGGCTACTCCACGCCCGTGCACCGCGAGGCGATCCTGCGCCAGGGCGTCTCGCCGCTGCACCGCATGTCCTTTCAGTCGCTCGCCTATCAGCAACTCGCGCTGTAGCGCCGCGCGCTCAGAACGCGCCCTCGACGTGATCGATGCGTCGCTGCGCTCCGCTCGTGTCGAGCACCACGCCGACCGCGTCGAAGCGGATCGTCTCGGCGCCCGGACGCCCGCTGCGCTCGTCGCGCAGCCACGCCGCCGCGAGCCTGCGCAGCCGGGCGCGCTGACGGGCGCCGAGTCCTCGCAACGGGTCCTGGTCGTCGCGGATCGTGCGCTGGCGCGCGCTGACATGGCGCGTCTTTACCTCGGCTATGACCAGCGTGCAGCCGTCGAAGGCGATCAGGTCGATCTCGCCGTGGCGCGTGCGCACGTTGCGCGCGACCGTCGCAAATCCGAGCGCGCGCAGATGCGCGGCCGCCAGCTCCTCGCCGCGGTGCCCGAGCGCGCGTCGGCAGTCCTCGTTCACCTCCGACAAGCTAAGGATTGCTTGGGATGCGCTCGGCACCCCCGCCCGGCATCTCCCGCTCACGCCGAGCCCCTGCGGGCGGCGGCGGACTTGCCCGAGGCGGCGACGCGCCAAACCCAGGCGCTGCTTGGGGCGCACGATCCCCTGCGCCGGCATCCGCCGCATCGCTCGCGTAGCCTGCGTGCCCGTGCAGGATTCCCGCGCAGCTCAGAACAGCCCCGGCGAGTCGCCGGCGCAGGCGCCGGGCTCGCCCGGCGCCAATCGCCCGCGCGGCCCCGGCGCGATCGACGGCGTCACCGACTTCATGGGGCTGCGCTGGGAGGATCCGCAGACGGTCCGCCTGACGATCCGTCCCGAGCTGATCAACGCCGGCGGGCTGCTCTCGGGCGTGGTCACCTACGCACTGATCGACTACTGCATGGGCTCGACGCTGTGGGTGCAGACGAACGCCGAGGAGGCGATCGCCACGATCAGCATCTCGGTCAACTACACCTATTGAGCGCCCCGCCGGGCCTATGTTTGTTGACGTTCACCTACTCAGCAGGGGTCCATCGGTGTCGGTAAGTGGCGCGAGGACTGGCGCGAATGGCGCGAGTGAAACGGGGGGTGGGTCTGCCGTCGCTTCAGGGCGTCACGACCCGCACAGTCAAGCCGGATTTAACGTTGAGCCCATAAGCGAGTACGCATGTGGGCTATCGGCTGGTACCCGAGTACGCAATGGGGCTCCGCCGACTCCGTTGTCCATGCAACTAACCCAGCGCGCGCACGGTCGCCGCGTGGTTCGATAGAGTGGCTGTGCGCCCTTGAGTAAGGCGCAAGGTGTTGCCTTCAGTAGAGGTCATCATTTCTCGCTTGCGGCCGTCCTTTGGGCGGCCGTTCGCGTTCCGTGTTGAGCATGGCCTACACTCGGCCGTAGAAATGAACTCACTACTGAAAGGTCACACCGATGGACAAGAACGATGCCCACCTCGGCGCGGCTAGCGCCGAGGCCGCAGAGCAGGGCGCAGCGTACGTCGAGAAGCTTCGCAAGGAAGCCGCCGCGCGTCTGGCTGAATGCGAGCCCGAAGCGGTGTGGCTGCGCAGGGAAGTCAAGCGCGACCCGCGTGGTACGTATGAGTACCTTCACGGCGACGCGAATCGCGTGCCACCGGGAATCCGTCGCGCTCGCGGTCAGTGCGTCAACGGCAACCGCCGTCCTGGGCACCGCTCAGCAGCCTCGACGTGCGGATCACCCGACGACAGCGAAGGCGAATCCGAACCGCCGGAATACCGGCGCAGCACCTTCCTTCGGCGCAGCACTGGCCTACATGATGTAGCTCGGCTTTCCAGTCTGGCGGTGTCCCGATGATCTGGACCGTCAGGGTTCGCGACATTCGCCGCCGGGCCGGCGGGCTCCGATGGACGCTGCTGGCGGCGACGCCGGACCTTGAGACGCTCGTCTATGTCGACACAACGGATCGCGGCGGCGTGCTCGCTATGCAGAGCGATGAATATCTGCACGGCACCGGGGATGAGGAGCTGGACTATCTCGCTGGCGTGTGTGTGCGGGAGGCGCTCGCTACGCGGAACGCCTGCCAACTGCTCGATGGAATCGACCGGCGCCGTTGGGGACGGATACAGCAGCCGAGCGATCGGGCCAGGTGGGCGGCATGAGCGCGCCTATCGAGCACCCGAGCGGACTGCGCATTCAGACGGCGGACCTCGCAAGCGCGAGGCCGCCACGGTGGGCGTGGAAAGACCGTCTGCCGATCGGATACCTGAGCCTCATCATCGGCATCGAGGGCATTGGTAAGTCCTCTCTCGCAGCGTGGATGATCGCGAGGCTGACTCACGGCGACCTACCCGGGGATCTGCGCCACAAGCCGATCAACGTGGCGCTTGTGGGCGATGAGGACAGCTTTCAGCATGTATGGACGCCGAGGCTGTTTGCGGCCGGCGCCGACCTGGGCCGGGTGAAATCCATCGACCGGCCCGAAGGCGGCTACATCGAATTGAAAGCCGATCGCGACCGGCTCGCAACAGCGATCGACCTTGAGCAGATCGAGTTCGTGTTCTTCGATGCCCTCATCGACAACC
>Ga0208714_1000008_pt1 | contig 68338 bp, 65 predicted proteins | sample NGESurshal072012_3_FD_184461 | JGI IMG/M metagenome (GOLD analysis project Ga0208714, IMG submission 184461) | Arctic peat soil microbial communities from Barrow, Alaska - NGEE Surface sample 415-1 shallow-072012 (SPAdes) | ecosystem: Environmental > Terrestrial > Soil > Wetlands > Peat ... | reverse complement strand
TGGATCAGATCGAGGCTTTTCTAAACGCCAGCGAAGAGATCCGCTTCGAAGGCGAAAATCGCCAGCAGGTTTACGGCTGGGTGGAGCAGGTTCTGCGCCTTCAGCAATATCAGAAACAATCCCGCAAAGCCCGCGGCTTGTTGCGGCGCTACCTGGAAAATATGACCGGCCTGAGCCGGGCCCAGGTGACGCGGCTGATCGCCCGCTATCGGGCCAACGGAGAACTCCAGCCCGCTCCCTATCGACGGCACCGCTTTCCACAACGCTATACCCGCGCCGATATCGAGCTGCTGGCCACCGTCGATGAGGCCCACGAAACCTTGAGCGGACCGGCTACCCGGCGCATTCTCCAGCGCGAGTACCAGGACTACGGGAAGCCGGAGTACCAGCGGCTGGCCTCTATCTCGGTGGCTCACCTGTACAACCTGCGCCACCACCAACGGCTACCGGGAACGTCGCCTGCACTACACCAAAACCAGACCCACGGCGATAAGCATCGGCGAGCGCCGACGGCCGATCCGCAAGGCCAACCCGGCTATTTGCGCGTCGATACCGTGCATCAGGGCGATCGACCGGGAGCCAAAGGCGTCTACCACAGCAACGCCGTTGATGAGGTCACGCAGTGGGAGATCGTGAGCGCCACCGCCCACATCAGCGAAGCTTGGCTGGAGCCCGTGCTGGCCGCCATGCTGCGCCAGTTCCCCTTCCCCATCCGCGGCTTTCACTCCGATAACGGCAGCGAGTTCATCAATCAGACCGTGGCTCGGCTGCTGAATAAGTTGCTGATCGAGCAGACTAAAAGCCGGCCCCGCCACAGCAACGATAACGGGTTAGTGGAAACCAAGAATGGCGCGGTGATCCGCAAACACATGGGCTACGGCTACCTCCAGGCCGAACACGCCGAACCCATCCAGCAGTTCTACAACGCGCACTTGAATCCCTATCTGAACTACCATCGCCCCTGCGCCCAAGCCGATATCCAAGTCGACGAGAAAGGCCGTCAACGGCACCACTACCGACGCTATCAAACCCCGCTGGAGACCTTGCTGGTCCTCGCCCCGCCCGCACCCGTTCTACGCCCGGGACTCACCGTCGCCGTTCTCCGACGCATCGCTGCTGCGGTCAGCGATACCGAAGCTGCCCAGCGTATGCAGCAAGCCAAAGCCAAACTCTTCGAGCGGTTGCGACAGCCGGCAGAAGGGCTGTGGAAATGACGGTCGATGCAAAACCCTGCGGGTTTCGCACCCACCTTGGAAATCGCTTCGCGATTCCCACATTACCACCGCCCCGACGACTGCTAGACTCGTTCAATACAAAATCAAGAAAGGAGCTTTCCTCCGCCATCCCCTCAGGCTTCCTTCAGGCTCATTCTTCAATTGGAAAAGACTCGCCGCTTTTCGATCGGGGAGTCGGGCAGACCAGGCGGGGCAAAAACGGCCGGGAAAAAATGTACTTATAACATATATTATAATGACATTATGAAGACCAAATTGCGCAAGATCGGGAGCGGGTTTGGAGTGCTGCTGCCGAAGAAGGTCATCGACAACCTGCGTCTGTCGGTGGGAGACGAGTTGGAGCTGACTGCGGACGAAGGAGGCATCGAACTGTCGCCGTTCGATCCGGACTTTTCGGACCAAGTGGAGGCGTTCCGGCGGACGGAGGGCCAGCACCGGAACAGCTATCGCGAGTTAGGGAAATGACGGGTCCACGGTTGCGACGGCTGGACATGCGCGGGCTGATGGCGATCCATCACGAACTGCTGGCGCGCTACGGGAGCAAGTTCAACTCTGTGAAGTCCAGGGAGGTCGACCTGGCGATGCTGGAGCTGTCGATTGTGAGGTCGGAGTTGGTGGTGCGTGGTCCGCACTGGAAGAGTCGAGCGCGGCTGGCTGCGGGGTACGGATGGCGCGTGCTGGTGAACCGGCCTTTCGCCGTCGGGAACAAACGGTTGGCGCTGGCGGCGATGGTGACTTATCTGGAGATGAACGACCTCCCGTGGAAGTGTGGCGAGGTGGAAGAGACGGCCATGATGCTGCGAGCCGCCGCGGGAGAAATGGAGGAAGACGAGTGGGAAGAGTGGGTGGTGAGGAACGTGGGGAAGAGAACTCCCCAATTGGGCAGATGAACCCGGGATGTGACATCTGGCATCAGCGCCACCAGCGGGGACAGTAGATGAAGGATCGTCGCGGTAGAGGGGTCCTTCGACTCCTGCGGCAAGGCCGCCTCCGACAGGATGACAGCCGAAGCGATGACTATTCCGTCGGCAAACCGTCCAAGTTGCTGTCAGGACGAGGGAAGTTTGTGCACTTAAGTGGCACGGGAATTCCCGTATCCCGGCCATAAACCGGGCATCCAAGCAGATGTATAATGAAAAAACGCAGCTCCGGGCAGTCCCAGTAACTGTCTGACCTTCCAGCGAGTTAGTGTATTTCACACATGTCAAAAACTACTAAGCTCATCGTTTTAGGTCTTTCGTTTCTGTTGGCCACCCTAGTTGTGGCCGGTGGATTGGGCGTAAAGGCCAGCACCAGTAACGACGATTCGTACCGCCAGATTGGCGTGTACAGCGAAGTGATGCAGCGCATCCGGACCGAGTACGTCGAGGAACCGAACGTTCCTTCCGTAACCAATGGCGCTCTGCATGGGCTGTTGGAATCGTTGGACGCCAACTCCAGCTATCTCGACCCAGCAGAGTACAAGGACTACAAGCAGCGCAAGAACGCCGGCAAGGCGACGATCGGAGCCACGCTGTCGAAGCGTTTCGGTTACGCTGCTGTGGTGTCGGTGATCCCCGGCGGGCCAGCCGATAAGGCTGGTGTTGACAGCGGCGACATCATTGAGGCGATCGAGGGCAAGAGCACGCGCGACATGTCGCTGGCCGAGATCGACGGCATCCTGACCGGACAGCCTGGCTCGGTGGTCAATGTATCGGTGGTTCGGCCACGGAAAGCCGCGCCGGTGAAGACCGCGATTACGCGCGACGTCGTCACCGACCCAGCGGTGAGCGACAAGATGCTGGAAGACGGCATCGCCTACATCAAGATCGACGATTTCCCCAAGGGACGTTCGCAGGAAGTTGCTGCCAAGCTCAAGGCATTGGAGAAGACCGGGGCCACCAAGCTGGTTCTCGATTTGCGCAATTCCGGCAGCGGCGACGAGAATGAGGGCATCGCCACTGCGAACCTCTTCCTGAATCACGGAACCATTTCGTATCTGCAGGGCCAGACATATCCCAAGCAGACCTTCAATGCCGATCCGCAGAAGGCAGTTGCTGCGACCATCCCATTGGTTGTGCTGGTGAATCGTGGGACTGCTGGGCCGGCAGAAGTCGTGGCGGCGGCGATCATGGAGAACGCTCGCGGCGACGTTGTAGGCGATAAGACGTTCGGTTCGGGTTCGATTCAGAAGGTCATCGAACTGCCGGATGGGTCGGCTTTGATGCTGTCAGTAGCCAAGTATTACTCGCCTTCCGGCAAGGCATTACAGGATACCGCCATCACGCCAAACGTTCTGGTGGCCGACAGCAATGACGACCTCCAGGTGCCTGACGAAGACGAAAATGTCCAACCCGACGACAAGCAGCAGGAGAAAGACAAGAAGGCCCAGCCCGACGACCAGTTGAAGAAGGCGATCGATGTGCTGAAGAACCCGGCGCAGAAGGCCGCATAACCCTCAGGCAGTTTTCAGGAATTTGTTGAAACCGCGGACGACTAGTCCGCGGTTTTGTTTTGTCGGCTGACTACTTTCCCAACTGCTGATTGAAGAAGTCCGTGATCATGCGGTACGTCTCCTGCGACTCGGGCAGATTCCAGTTGTTCCAGAACGCATGGGGAAGCCCATCGAAGACCACCAGCTGGGCGTTGACTCCGGCGTGCAGAAATGCCCGCTGCAAGTTCACCGTGCTACTCAGCAACAGGTCGCGTCCGCTGGTGAGAAACAGCGTGGGCGGAAAACCCTTCAGGTCAGAATAGATTGGCGAGAGCACCGGGTCCTTCAAGTCGGTTGTGCCGCTGTATCCGGTGTCGTGCTTGCCGACCCATCGGTTCATGGGACCGGACAGCCCCCACAATCCGAACAGGTACATAGAATCACCTGTCCTGCTGAAGTCGCCGCTGCCCGAGAAGATGCCCAGCGCCGCCGGAAGGGGGAGGCCAAGCTGGCGAAGCCGGGCTGCAACCTCGGCGGTCAGGATGGCCCCGGCCGATGTCCCGTATAGCCCGATGTTTTGAGGCTTATAGGTTTTCAGCATCTCTTTGTAAACGGCAACGGTATCGTCAACCGCGGCGGGAAAAGGGTGATCGGGAGCGAGGCGGTAGAGGACAGCAACCACCTTGGTCTGCGTAAGATTGGCAATCGGAGTGGTCTCAATCAACGATCCCCAGTCGGCATTGAAGCCTCCGCCATGAACGTTGATCAGCACCCGGTCGCGCCTATCGGCAGAAATGGTCAGCGGAGTGACGATTCGCGTGGGCACGCCGGCGATGGTCTCTTTGGCGATGTTGACCGGGTACACCTTGCGCATCTGCTCGCCGCCGTTGACCTGCCAGCCGTCGGCCTGGGCGCGGTCCTTGGCGACATCGTAGGGGCCCTCGGTGTCGGGCCTGGGTTCGGCGAGAAACTTCTGCGCTTCGGGGCTGACGGTGTCCGGCAGTGGAACGACCCGGGTCACATGGTCTGTCCCTTGTGCATCGACGAAGCTGGTGTCGGACTGGGGCGGGGCGGATTTGGGGACCGCGTCTTGGGCAATTGCCGACAAGAAAACTGACAGGACGAAAAAGGAAACAAGCAGCGCGGCTCGCGGTCTAGTCAAGAGTTCTTCCTCTTCCCTCAGGGGCTAAAGCCCGATGTCTAACGGCCCCGTGGCGGCACGACTAAAGTCGTGCCCTGATACAAACCTCTCAACAGCGACCTCTTCACCAAGCTGTACCATCGTGCTCCACCCAGTTCCGAATGAAACAATCTTCGATTCGAACTAGGCGTTGATAGCCGTGCCGAAGACCGCATTGGCTCCGTCGAGCATCGCCTCTGACAATGTGGGATGCGCGTGGATGATGTTGGCCAGGTCTTCGGCTGTGCACTCCATCTCGAGGGCCACCACCGATTCGGCAATCAATTCCGTCGCGGTCGGGCCGATGATGTGCACGCCGAGAATTTCGCCATGCTTGGTGTCGGTCACGATCTTCACGAAGCCGTCATGCGATCCCACAATACTGGCGCGCGAGTTCGCGGTGAAGGGGAACTTGCCGACCTTCACGTCATAACCCTGCTCTTTGGCCTTGGCCTCGGTCAGGCCCACACTGCCGATTTCCGGATGGCAGTACGTCGCGTTGGGAATCCGGGACTTGTTGATCGGCTTGGCCGGCTTGCCGGCAATGTGCGTGACGGCGACGATGCCTTCCATGGCTCCGGCGTGGGCCAGTTGCGGATAGCCCATGGCAATATCTCCGATGGCGTAGATACCGGGTTCGGCGGTCCGCATATATTCATCGGTTTTCACGAAACCTCGTTCGAGCTCGACTTTGGTCTTTTCGATGCCGACGTTTTCGGTGCGAGGGGCGCGGCCGACGGCGATCAACACCTTGTCGGCTTCCAGCTTCTGCTGCTTGCCATCTACGGTGAAGGTCACGGCCACACCGTCTTTGGTGCGCTCGACCTTTTCGACCTTGGCATTCACGAAGCCGCTGATGCCGCGCTTGCGGTAGACGCGCATCAACTCCTTCGAGACCTCTTCGTCCTCCACCGGCACGTAGCGCGGCAGCATTTCGAGGATGGTCACGTCTGTGCCAAACGACTTGTAGATGCTGGCGAACTCGACGCCCACGGCGCCGGAGCCGATCACGATCAGCGACTTCGGAATGCTGTCGAGGCTGAGAACTTCGATGTTGCTCAAGATGCGGTCGTCCGCCTTGAGCCCGGGGAGCATGCGTGCTACCGAGCCGGTCGAGAGAATCACGGCCTTGGCTCTGACGGTGGACTTGCCGCTTTTGCCCTCGACCTCGACGGTGTGAATGCCGTCCTTGGCCGGGCTGGTCAGCTTGCCGTAGCCCTCGATCACCGTGACTTTGTTCTTCTTCATCAGGAACTGCAGGCCCTTGGTGTGCTTGTCGACGATGCCCTGCTTGCGCTTCTGAATGCTCGGCCAGTTGAGGGTGACTCCGGCGGTGTTCTCCAGGCCGAGGGCGGGGCCATCTTTCACGTGGTCAAAGACTTCGGCGTTAAACAGCAGCGCTTTGGTCGGGATGCAGCCCACGTGGAGGCAGGTTCCTCCCAGGTAGGGGTCTTTTTCGATGATGGCGGCTTTCAGGCCCAGTTGTCCGGCGCGGATGGCCGCAGTGTACCCAGCGGGCCCGCTACCGATGATGGCTACATCGTAGATAGTGTCAGCCACGGTGTTGCTCCGTTCTATTGTGAGTTATGAGTTCCCTAGACGAATAGATGATTGTAAATCAGGAAGGAAGCGGGGGCCGGGCAAGCGCGGATTCACCACGGAGGACACGGAGAAGGATCGGGCAGAAAGACAAAATCAACCACGGATATACACGGATCTTCACGGATCAATTTAAGGGGGAAAAACAATCGGGAGATCTCGATCGACTCCCACCGGCCCGCCTAGCCGTGTTCGACGCGCGCCTTTATGTCCGAGTGCGCCGTTTCGATGAGCCTGCTTAGCGCTGCGGCGTTCGTGGCCGATCCCGGTCTCAGCTTCACATGGCGCATGAACTTTCCTGTGCCTTGCAGCAGGTGGGCCGGATCGGGCAGCGCTGCGCCCTGAAAGAACCCCACATTTACGTGCGAGGTGAATACATTGACGTAGCCGAAGGGCGCATCTCCCAGACAGGCAACCGGACAGCCGTCATGCAGAAGCTCCCGGACTTCGTCTCCGCATTTTCGCATCTCCTCAAACCAGTGGTGCGCGATGGCTCCCAATTCACCTGCATGTTGTTTCATCCAAGCATCGATCGCGGGATCACGCTCGACAGCGCCGTTGAATCGCAACAAGTCCGTTCTCATGGTATGAAAGGGTTCGCCCTTTTGTTGGGCTAACCTGGGGATGATACCGTTCTACTTCGCCAATGGTTTGGACCTGCACAGGTCCCATGCCGCCCGCGTTATCGTCCAATTGAAGGACGTGAACGTGGGGCACCTAGCTTCCTCAATGCAAGCCGACCGCACGCTGGAGTTCATGAGCAATTTCGGTTGCTTCGTTCTGCAACAGCATGTCGCCTACCGCGTACCGTCGCCCATTACATGTGAACTCGACCCGGTTGCTCAATGCATGCCATGGCGTCTTCGCTTGTACGTCCGAGATGCCACGAATCGGCGCGTCTAGCCTGCGCCGCCAAAGCCAAGCTGTTCGTTGCCAATGCAGCTTCCCATTGTCAATCGTCAAGTCTTCTACACCAAAAGCACGCCACAATCCAATACGCAGGGCGAGCAAGTACCAAATGATGATGAACACGATGAACGGCAATAAATACAGTATTTCGACAGCAGAGTTAACACGGAAAATCCCTCTCAGGAATATTGAACAGAAGAAGAGGAACGCAGCAGTAAAGAAGAAAAGGCGGAAAAGGTTCGACTTCCAGTCGTTATGTCGTGCTATGTGAACGACAAGCACATGACCCTGATGCAAGATCGAAACCCTGCGCGCTAGAGCAGTGCCTGCACGAAACATGGTATCTAACAACCTTTATCATAAACAAACGCTGGCACAGGCGATGAATGCGGCAATGATGAACCACGATCTGTGAAAAGGGGCACCCGCCTCCCCTGAGTCTTTTTTGCCTCCCGGTCCGTATATCCCGGTAGTATGGTCGCCGCTGCATTCAGTACGCTGATGACGATGGAAACGGAAGAGGCCCAAATTGCCACCGGCCTGCGCCGGCGCGATCCTGACCTGCTCGACGCCTTGATCGAGCGGTATCAGCACCGCCTGCTGCGGTATCTGATACACCTCACGGGCGAGCGCGCCACGGCCGAAGACCTGTTCCAGGAGACCTGGATACGGGTGCTGGAGAAGGGCCACCAGTACGACGGCAAGAGCCGGTTCGCGACCTGGCTGATGACGATTGCGCACAACGTGGCCATCGACCATCTGCGCAAGAAGAGGCCGGCAAGCCTCGACGAAATGCGCGACAAGGAGGACGCGGCGCCGTTCGAGCCGGTGGCTGTCGATCCATCGCCCTTGGACAATGTTTCGGCGATGGAGGACGGGGTTCGCATTCAAGCCGCGCTCGAGCAGATTGCCCCGATTTTTCGAGAGGTATTGGTTTTGAGGTTTCAGGAGCAAATGAAGCTGGAGGAGATCGCCAAGTTGATCAACATACCTTTGGCTACGGTAAAAACCCGGCTGTACCGGGGCGTGAATGCGTTGCGTCCGGCACTGGGAGGCCATGGCTAAAGCCATAACTAAGTTCGAGGCGAGTATCACCACGCTAAAGCGTGGTGCGTCCACCCGGAATCTTCTACCCGGAATCGCCGCTGTGCGGCGGGAGTGATGGTGTGAGGCAGGCAATGAACCGCTGAGAGGCCATGGCTGGAGCCATAACCAAGATCGAGGCGGGTTTCACCACGCTAAAGCGTGGTGCTTCATGAATCGCCGCTGTGCGGCGGGAGTGATGATGTGAGGCAGGCATTGAACGGTAATGAGCATGGGCGAGCGATGGACTTGCTAACGCGGCGCGGGGTAGAGGGCATCGCCGAGGCTGATTCCCGCTGGTTGGAATCGCACTTGGCGGCATGCGAAGGCTGTGCGAGCTTCGGACTCGCGCTCAGCAATGCTGAACGGGCATTGCGCTCGTTCACGGTGATGGCATCAGCCTCGCTGATCGAGTCGACCCGGTCCGGCGTCCACATCCGAGCGCAGCAACTAGCCGAACAGCAAGCGCGCACGGTGCTGATCGGAGTCTCGTTCTGCCTGGGGGTGCTGACCTCGACCATGACCGCGTGGGTGTGGTGGAAGTCTGGCGCGTGGGTAGCCCAATGGCTGGGACTGCCATCCGGCATCGTCGAACCCGGCGTGCTGCTGTTCTGGTTGCTGCCGGCGATTGTGATTGCCGTGTTGCTGGTGGCCTTCCCGCCGGAGGCCTTTGACGGAAGCGTCATGCAACGCTTCATGAGAGATCGTTTGAGAGGAATGCAATGACCCAACGAAGTAGTCATTTTCGGGACGAGTTCGCGATTATCCCCAATTTCATGCTGGCCCTAGCCGGGTTCGGTATTGCGGCGATGTTTTTTCTGTTTCTCTTCGCATTTCCCATGGTCGATCCCCATGCACCGCCGTTTCCATTGCGGGTGTTCGGCGCGTTCGTCGGGGGCACGCTGGTGGCGGTGTACCTGCTTCTCGTCGGCTATGTCAACCAGGACGCCAAGCGCCGCGACATGGGCCAACTGCTGTGGACATTGCTGGTGATCTTTGTCCCCAACGGCATTGGATTTCTCGCGTACTTCCTGCTCCGCAAGCCGTTGATCCAGTTTTGTTGTAAGTGCGGAGGACAGGTGGAGATGGGCTTCCACTTCTGCGCCAGATGCGGCTGCCCGCTGTCGCCGTCGTGCAGCTCCTGTGGACGCGCAGTCAGCCGTGATTTTGTGGTTTGTCCGTATTGCGGGAAAGCGTTGGGAGCAGCGTCGGCGAACGATTAAGGGCTGCGGAAAACGTCGGGAAGCAGATCCCTCGCGGCCTAACGGCCGCTCGGGACGACAAAAATAGAGGGTTCAGCGGCACGACTGAAGTCGTGCTCTGATACAAAGCGGTCCGCAAGCTATCCCACGATTTCTTCGAATTTGAGTGGGTCGGGGGCAACCGGCGTGGGACGGGGCTCGATGAGACTTAGCTGCTGATAGGTGTAGCGGATGCGATGAATCACGGTGATGGTACTCAGCACTGCGATCACCCACAGCACCGGCCCCATGCGGTTGAACAGGGCGCCGATGATGACCAGGACGATGCGCTCCGGACGCTCCATAAACCCGGCCTTGCAGCTTTGCACCAGCGATTCGGCGCGGGCGCGGGTGTAGCTGACCATCACCGAGCTGACCATGACGAACGCCACCATCACCACGTAAAAGAAGCGATTGGCGCGGGCGTAATAGACCAGCAATCCGAAGAAGAGCGCAACATCGCTGTAGCGGTCAATCACGGAGTCAAAGAATCCGCCAAACTGGGTGACCTGATTGGTGGCGCGGGCGACGCGGCCATCGACCATGTCGAAGATGCCGGCGCCTATAATCACCAAGCCGGCATAGAGGAACATGCGCCGCTGGTTTTCCGCGTTGGCATAGCCGAACAGAAAGCCGGCAACCACGTTGATCAGCAGTCCGATGAAGGTGAGAGCGTTAGGCGAGATGCGGGTGAGGGCAAGGCCGTGGACGATCTTGTACAACAGCCACTTGCTCGATCGCCCGACAGCGCTCGTCCAGGTCATTACGCCTCGTCATGAATGGTGATCAGCTTGAGGACTTCCAGTTCGCGCTTGCCATTGGGCGTGAGCACTTCGCTGATGTCGCCGACTTTCTTTCCAAGAAGAGCCCGGCCAATCGGTGAGGTGGTGGAAATGAGTCCCTTGGTTACATCGGATTCTTCGCTGGTCACCAGCTTGTATTCGATCTCCTCGCTCTTGGTGGAGTCGAACACGACGATGGTGGAGCCAATGGCGGCGCGGTCTCTGGGAATGTTGGCCATGTTGACCAGCGACAGTTCGGCCATGCGCTTTTTGAGCTGGCCCAGACGGGCGCGCACGAACTCCTGCCGCTGCTTGGCCATGTGGTACTCAGCATTCTCGCTGAGGTCGCCCATGGCCACGGCCTTTTTCAGTTCCTTCGGTAATTCGTGGTTGAGCTCGTGTTCGAGGACTTGAATTTCCTGGTCGAGCTTCTTCTTGATGTGTTCAGGCATACTTCCGTTGCTGACTCGGGGCACCTACGGGCTACCCGAAGGCATCCAGTGATTATACGCGAATCACGGCAGTCCACTGTGCCTGGTCGTAACAACCGATGGGCCCCATCCTCCAAGATCCGCGTCCATTGACGGTTTCCGGGCAAAAGAGTATGCTCCACCTAATAGATACGTGGTTCCTTTCTTAGTCTGAAATTATGCCTGCCGCGTGGGTGCGGCCCGGCCCTCATGAATAGCCTCAGCTTTAGTGTCGGAGACAAGGTCGTTTACCCAAACCACGGGGTAGGCATAATCGAGCAGGTCAGCAGTCGAACGATCGGCTCACAGGTGGAACGGTTTTACCTGCTCAAGATCAAGGCCAGCAGCCTGAAGGTGATGGTACCGTGCCACAACGTCGAAATGGTCGGCCTGAGAAAGGTTGTCCGCAACGGCGAGGTGGTGAAGATCATTGAGTTCCTCAGCGACGGCAAGTGCGAAAACAACGCCGACTGGAAGTACCGGTTCAAGGAAAACTCAGACAAGATGCGAACTGGATCGCTGCTCGACGTCGCCATCGTTCTGAAAGGCCTGCTGCTGCTGGCACAAGCCAAATCTCTCAGTTTCCGCGAAAAGAAAATGCTCGAACGGTCTCGCTACCTGCTGGTGAGCGAGTTGGCGATGTCGAAAAACGTCGAGGAATCGGTCATTGAGGAAGTTCTCGATAAGGCATTGTCGAAAAGCAAGCTGCGGTTTCCGGATGCATCTGCGGTAGCCATCTAAGTTCAGTTTCAGTGTAGAAATGTTCGGCGCGGAATGATCCGCGCCGTTTGTTTTTGCGTGGCAGCTGCTCTAGCGACGGCCCAGAAACGCCTCGAGGTGCTCCAGTTCACGATGAGCCATGTCGATGTAGCGCCGCGCGCGTTCGATATCGGAAGCGTCCATGGCCTGTCTGGCCCTGCTCATATCGGTCCGCAGGTTATTTCGACTGGCGACCACGTCGCCACGCAGGCCCAAGCCATCGCGATGCAGCTGCTGTTCGAGCGTGTCGATGCTGCTTTCCGCAGTCGCGGCCCGGCTGTCGAGCTGATCGATTTCCGTTTCCATGGAGTCAAGCAGTTTCTTCTGTTCCAAGGCAGCCTGTTGTTGGGCCTGGATGTCTTCAGCTGACACAGCAGGTGCCGGATTCAAGTTTTGGCCCTCAGGCCTGGCTTTGTGTGCCATAACCGCTGGCTGCTTCGGAGCAGTTGTGTCGACTACAGGCGGCTGCGAGTCGGTCGCGGCTGGAGTTGGCGGAGGTTGCGGCGGCGGAGCGCCCTGATTCTGGGTGCTGGCGTGATCGGCGGGCGCGCTGGCGTTGGCGGAAGTCGAGGGCATTTGCACCGATGTGGCAGCAACTACATCCTGCGGGCTGTGCTGTCGCGATCTGTACATTGCTGCTCCGGCCAACAATGCCGCGACCAACGCGGCTCCCAGTACAAGCAATAGATTGCGGTTGCTCTGCGAGCCTGAGTTGGCCGTGTCAGGAACGGTGAAGCCCGGATCGAATGCCGGTTTGGTTACCGAGGACGCGGCGACCACCTGGGTCTGCTGGTTCGACGGTTGAGCCGGCGACTGGTCGATCTGTGACAGAGCGTTACGAAAAGCGTCAGCGCTCTGAAAGCGTTGGGCCGGATCTTTGGATACGGCCATCATGACGACATCGCTCAGAGGCCTGGAGACGGTCGGCAAGATTTCGATCGGCGGACGAGGCGTCTGTTTGATCTGTGCCTCCATGATGGAGAAACTGCTGGTAACGCTGAACATGCGCTGCCCGGTCACCATCTGGTACAACGACACTCCGACCGAGTACAAGTCCGAGCGCTCATCCGTGGGCTGCGACTGCACCTGTTCGGGCGAGGCGTAATCGAGCGACCCCAGGGTAGTGCCGGTGATGGTGAGCCCAATTTCGTCGGACGAGCGGGCCAGGCCGAAGTCCATCAACTTCACGACGCCCTGCGGCGTCAGCATCATGTTGCCGGGCTTTATGTCCCGGTGGATCACATGCTTTCCATGCGCGTAGCTCAGTGCGGCGAGCACCTGGCCGGTGTAGTTCAGCGCCTCGGAGGGCAAGAATGGGCCCTTTTCCAGATGTTCGGCGAGGGTTGTGCCTTCAACGTACTCCATGATCATGACGAACTGGTCTTCGGCGGTGAACGCGGTGCGGAGCGCGGCAATGTTGGGATGGTCGAGGCTGGCGAGCACCTTGATTTCGCGCATGAAGCGCGCCACGAACTCGCTGCGTCCGGCGAGGCTGGGAAGGAGAACCTTCATCGCCTCGACCCGGTCGGAGAGTACGTTCCGCACCAGGTAGACCTCTCCCATGCCGCCATGGCCTAACTCACGGATAACTTCGTAGTCGCCAATGCGTCTGGGTTTGTTTTCGCTCATGAAGATGCCCCCATTCCGGAAGAGAATACGTTCGGTGAGAGCCCGACGGACACGGGGAGCATACACCAAAAATGCCGCAAGCGGACAATCGGGTAGCAAAGGTACGGGCTGCCTAACCGACCAGCACTGCACCGCCATTTACATTAAAGACCTCGCCCGTGATGAATCCGGCGTACGGAGTGCACAGGAACAGGATTGGTCCCGCTATCTCTTCGGGCGTGCCAACCCGGCCGAGAGGGATGGTGGCAAAGATCTTCGCACGAAGCTGCAGGTCCTGCAGGGCGCCGGCTGACATGTCGGTGCTCACCCACCCGGGAGCCACGCAGTTCACGGCGATGCCGAAGGGCGCCAACTCCGTCGATAGCCCCTTGGCCATGCTGATCAGTGCGCCCTTGGTCGCAGCGTAATCGCAATGTCCGGCTTCGCCCCGTTGGCCGGCGGTCGAGCTGACGATCACGATGTGTCCGCCGTGTTGCTGCCGCTTCATCTGCGCCACCGCGTGTTTCACCAAAGCAAAGACGCTGTCTAAGTTGACAGCCCCGGTGTCGCGCCATTGCTCGTCGGACATCTCGTCGATCGGCGTGTCGGTGGGCGGCCAGATGCCGTGATTCACCACCAGAATGTCGAGCGAGCCGAAGCGCTCGACGGTTGCGCGAACCAGAGGCTCGGCCGTTGTTGTTCCGGTGAGGTCTGCCTGCTCGGCGTGGCAGACCGCTGCGCCGGACTCGACGACGAGCTTTTCGGCGTCAGAGGCAGCACGGTGATAGTTGAAGGCAACCTTGGCCCCGGCGCGAGTGAAAAGGCGCACGGTGGCGGCTCCTATACCTCGCGAGCCACCAGTGATGAGGGCCACCTTCCCGTCGAGCGATAGCGTTACGTTGGATGGCATGGTCAGAGCAGAACTTAGCACATCCGGGTTTCGCAGTCGTGCCAGTTGGGTTACACTTTCGACGAGTCGCCTGTGATCATCGCCGTCCGCTAACGAAACTCTGCACCGAAGTGGGCCGCATTCCGCGGCACGACACATCAACACTCATACGTGTGCTTATAGGAGTTTCGAATGACTATTTCACAATCTGTGTCCGCAACCGAACGTCGTGATTTTGTGGACCTGAGCTTCGCCCGCCGCCTGGAAATGGCGGAGACACTAAGCCCGGCTCACGTGAAGGCGTTGCAGCGCTTCGCGCCGGACGCGACGTCTGAAATCATCGCGGGAGGTACGGCGGTGTTCGGGGGTGGCGTGTACCCGGCCAACCACATCGTTGGAATGGGGCTTTATGGCGCAGTAACGGGCGTCGACATCGATCGTGTGGAGGCGTTTTATCGCTCGCGAGGAGTGCCGTGCGAGATCGTCGTCTCACCCTTGGCGCATCGGTCGTTGCTGGAACTGCTTGCCTCGCGAGGTTATCGAATCACCGAGTTCAACTCGGTGCTGATCCGCCGGCTAAGCCAGGACGCAATGATCGAACCCGCGGGCGGGATCACGATCGAGCGGGTATGCGAAGCCACGGAGCAACTCTGGGACCGGGTAATCGCGAAGGGATTTGCCGAATTCGGCGCTCTGCCCGAAAATCTCTTCGCGGCCTTTGCGTCGCTGCCCGACAGTCTCTGCTTTCTGGCGCGGGTGGATGGAGAACCGGCAGGGGGAGCAACCGGTGCAATCATGCGGGAGGCCGGCATCGCCGCCCTGTTCGGCACGGCTACGCTTCCCGAGTTTCGCTGCCGAGGTGTGCAAACATCTTTGATCCATCGGCGTCTATGGGAGGCGGCCCAAGTGGGTTGCGAGTATGCAGTCGTCAGTACCTTGCCTGGCGGCGGCTCGCAGCGCAACATGGAGCGCCGGGGATTTCGCGTGGCCTACACGAAGTTGGTAATGGTGCGAACGTGGCCGGAGTTGGCGCCGTCAGGAGCAGACGATGGACATTGACGATTTGCGTCGATACTGTCTGGAATTCCCTCACACCACTGAAAACGTGCAGTGGGGCGCGGACCTGTGCTTCAAGGTCGATGGCAAGCTATTTGCAGTTGCGCCGTTGGAAGTCGCACCGGTGAGCCTCTCGTTCAAGTGCACGGCGGAGAATTTCGCGGAACTGTGCGAGCTCACGAACAGTATTCCTGCGCCTTACATGGCGCGAGCGCAATGGGTCGCGTTGAAGTCACTCAATGCAGTTCCCGACTATGAACTGCGGATCCTTCTCGCAGAATCGTACCGGCTGGTATGGGAGCGGCTGCCCAAGAAACGCCGGGAGGAACTGGCTGGTGTCATCAGCGCTAAATCCCAGAGCAAGCCGAGAACAGCCGGTTCCAACAAGAAGGCTGCGAAATCCGCAACGAAGGCCAAAAGCGCAGTCTCCAGGCGCCGGAAATGAGGACCGGCGTCGGGGTTTTATGCTGGCTACTGCTGTGTGGATCGGTGCTGACCTGCGCCCAGTCCGGTCCCAGTAAGCCGGCAGCAAATGGCCGTAGCTCGCCAGCAGAACTGGAACGCAACTTCTTCGCCATCGTGCGAAGTGGAGATGCGCTGAAATTCCTGTCTTACATTCCCGAAGACGGCGTAAATCTGGGCCGTGACGCGCAGCACACTACGCGCGCCGAGATTGAAGACCAATTAAACTATCGAAAGGGCTTGTACTGTCAGCTTTTCGACTCGTCGTGTATCCGGTCAACGATTAAGCTGGACTCGAGCGCCCCGCCTTGCTCTTATCGCGAGATGCTAACGCAATCGGAGAGCGTGCGCACGGCATCCACCGAAACCACTCGTAATGGCGTGCGGCAAGCCATCCTCGCAGCTGAAGTGCACAATCAGAAGTGCGGTGGTCCGGTGCTGATCGATTTCATTTTCAACTATCATGCTGGTGGATGGAAGCTTTTCTCAATCCCGTAATCCGGGAACGTGTATCCCACAGTGTGAGATAGAGATCGACTTTCAAGTAGAAAGCTCGTCAAAGCCTGAAGATCAGCGTTGGCGAAGCCGGACGCGCACTCCGCTCTGGGGACGTAGCGTGATGCTGGCGAGCGGTTCGATGGTCTGTCCGGGGACCAGGCTGATTTGAAACCGCTGGGCGACCGCAGCCAGCAAAATCGCGGCTTCCATCAGGGCAAAGCTGTTTCCGATGCAGACTCGCGGGCCCCCGCCAAAGGGGAAATAGGCGAAGTTGGGTGCAGCCTGCTCGCGGGCTGCGGACCATCGTTCGGGATCAAACAGGTCAGGTTGTGGGAAGAAGCGTAAGTCCCGGTGCGTCACCCATGGACTTACGATGACGTTCGATCCGGCAGGCACAAGATAGCCGCCGATCTCGAGCTGCTCTGCCGCCATGCGGGTAATCACCCAGGCGGGTGGGTAAAGCCGCAAGGTTTCCCGGACCACGTCGTTGGTGTAGGAGAGTTGTGCCAAATCCGCGGCGGTCGGCAAGCGGCCAGAAAGTACCCGGTCCACCTCTTCTTGTAACTTTGCCTGCGTGCCGGGATGACTTGCGAGTAAGAACCATGCCCAGGAGAGCGCAAGGGCGGTGGTTTCATGCCCAGCCAGCAGCATGGTCATCACTTCATCGCGGAGTTGCTGGTCGGACATGGTGCCGCCGTCGGTGTGCTGCGCGCGCAGAAGGTCGGAGAGCAGGTCGTCGCCCCTACCGCCGGCACGGCGCTCGCCGATGATGCCGTAGACGATCTTATCCAGCGCCCGCACGCCTTGGAGATAACGCCAGCGTTTAAGGGTTGGCAACTTCAAGATTAGTTGCCAGACGTTCACCCCTGCATTCTGTCGAATGAACGCATCGAGAGCGTCCGCGATCACCGGCATCTGCAGCCCGAGATCGACTCCAAACAGCGTCCGGGTTGCGATCGCCAGAGTGGTTTGCATCATTTCGCGGTGGATGTCGAGCTCATCGCCGCCGCGCCAGCCTTGCAACATGTGTTCGGCTTCGCGAGCCATGATGTCCCCGTACGCGGCGATGTGCGTACGGTGAAACGCGGGCTGGCTCAAACGCCGCTGGCGCAGCCAGAACTCACCCTCGCTGGTGAGCAGTCCGTTGCCGAAGAGTTCGGGATTCGCGCGCGTGCCGATCCCCTTGGTGAAGCTGCGATGGTGCGTGACCAACACGGACTCGACTTCGTTGGGATGGGCGAAGAAGTAGCTCGAAACGTGGAGAAACTGCCAGAAGGAGATATCGCCATACGTGCGGGCCATTCGCGGCAGATTGACCAGCGGTCCGGCTCCGCCCAGCAGTGGCGAGTGAACCAAGTATCGCCCTTTAGGACCCGGCGGCCGTGGGATGGGTTCTGGCATATTCAAGGAACGGGAGATTGAATGTTCGATGCTACCAAGAAGTGGGATCGGGAAGGCGTCTCGGCACAATTCTCTGACACGAAATCGGCAAAAACGTGCTAGTTTAGGTCACTCTCATTTCTAGGAGGGGGCTCTTGTCATGATGTTGGAAACGGAAGTATTCGATATTGATCCAGATATCACGGTCATATCCTGCGCGGGCCGGTTCACCCTGGGCACGCAGCTTCGGCTCACGGAATCGATGATCAACACGTTGATCCAGAAAGGTGCTCGCAAGCTTGTGATAGACCTGACGCACACCGAAATCGTTGACAGCGCCGGCCTCGGAATCCTTATGCACGTTTTCGGTGAGATGGAGCAACTGGGAGGGGCCCTGCGGGTGGCCGGCGCCAATGACCGGGTCAGCAATCTTTTTCACATCACCCATACCAACGGAATCCTCGCTCTCGATCCCGACTTGATGAGCAGTGTGAAAAAACTTCAGGCGTCGCCCGCCACGCAGACTTAGTGGGGGAACCGAGCCTATTCGAGCTGCAGAGCGCCCGTCAGGCTGCTGATTTTCTCGACGCGGTGTTCAAGACACCATTTGGCCAGGGAGTCCACCAGCGTCTCGCACGCACAGGGGTCCCAGAAGTTCACCGTACCGACTTCGATCGCGGTTGCCCCGGCTAAAAGAAACTCGATCACATCCTCCGCCGTACTGATGCCTCCTATCCCGATGACCGGGATCTTCACGGTCTTGGCGGCCTCCCAAACCATACGCAGAGCGATGGGCTTGATCGCCGGACCGGAGAGCCCAGCGGTGACATTGGAAATGCGAGGGCGGCGCGTTTCCGCGTCGATGGCCATGGCGACAAATGTATTCACAAGTGAGATCGCATCTGCCCCGGCATCCTCCGCGGCACGCGCCACCTCGGGAATGCTGGTGACATTAGGTGACAACTTCACGATCAACGGTCGCGTGGCGATCTTCTTTACCGCGCTGACGACGTCGTAGAGCATGCGCGGATCGCTGCCAAACGTGATGCCACCGCACTTCGTATTGGGGCAGGACACATTGAGTTCGTAGCCGTGGATGCCTTCTTCCCCATTCAACATGTGAACCACGTATTCGTAATCTTCCTGGGAGTGCCCGAATACGTTGCAGAAGAACACGATGTTGTTGATCTTGCGCAGCAGCGGGAGCTTTTCGCTGAGGAAGACCCCGACTCCGACGTTTTGCAGACCGATCGCATTCAACATGCCGGCAGCGGTTTCAAACAGCCGCGGCGGAGGATTGCCGGGCATGGGCTCACGCGACAGGCCCTTCACCACGAATCCGCCCAATCGATCGAGGGTCACGACGTCTTCAAACTCGATGCCGTAGCCAAACGTGCCGCTGGCGGCAATGACCGGATTTTTCAGCACAATGCCGGCCACGGTCACGCTCATGTCCAGCGCGGGCTTGGAGGCAGGTGTCATGGGCGAGTTTCTGGTGCGCTACGAGGCTTTGCGATCACCGGCGGAGGACTGGGCACTTCGCTGCGCGAGCTCAGCGCTTGCGTCAGCACATGGCCCGTCGAGCTGGTCGGTTTGTTGATCCCGAGAAGCACCGCAAGGGTTGGAGCTAAATCGATGGGCTCAACCTGGTCACGATAAACCCCGGGTTTGAACGGTGCACCGTAGAAAGCGAGCGGTACGTGCTGATCATAGCTGTAGGCCACTCCGTGCTCGGCGATCTCTTTGGTCGACAACGTGAACGGAGGCGGCAGCCCCATCACCCACCATCCGCCGTAGGGTGAGTAACTATTGGCATACATGCGGCCCTGGGGTGACGGCGCCACTTCCCCGGTAGCCAGTTGTTCCTTGGAGTACGCCGTCAGGAAGCCCATGGATCGCATAGCTTCGGCGACATAGCCTTCGGCATCGCCCTCGGTGACTTTGTCTGCAAATGCTTCGTTGTTGAGGAAGACGATGGGGAACGACACAGAGCGCACGTAGTCGCCCGGTTTATGCAGTCGCGCACCCAGCGCCTTGTTCAAATCGGCGCGCAAGTCCTTGTTCGGGGCCACCACGCTGGGAATGCGCAGCTTGAGGCTGGTAGCGTTGGTGGGCGCCACTCCGTGGTCGGCGGTAAGTGCGATCCAGAACCGGTTTCCATATTGCTGCTGCAAAAAAGCGAGGAATTCGCCGACTTGGCGGTCAAGCGCAAGCGCCATGGCATGCATTTGCGGGGAGTCCGGCCCATACGCATGTCCGGTCAGGTCATTGGCGGAGAGGCTGATCACCAGCAAGTCGGTCACCGTCCCCTGTCCCAGCTTTTCCTGCTGGATTAGTTCGCGCGCGAATTCGAATTGGTAGTCATTGCCGTAAGGCGTGCGGCCAACCAGTTCATAGAAATCGATGGGCTTACCGTCAGGCCCATCGTGCGGCGCTGTAGAACCCAGCACCTCGCCGCTAGCGTCCTTCCAGTCGAGATTAAGGTATCTCTGGGCGTGCTTCTGGCCGTTGAAGGCGGTCAGCCAGTGCGGGGCCTCGGCCACGTAATAGGTCGAAGTCTCCCATGCCCCACTTGCCTTATCGATCCAATAAGCCCCATTGGCGCTGAATCCAGTGGGAAGAATTGCCGCGCGGTCTTTCAAGGCGATCCCAAATACCCGCGAGTTCCCCTGGGTGGCCAGCCGCAGTTCGTCTCCCAGCGTGTCGGCCAGCAGATTATGCGGCGACGCGCCCATGCCTTCCACTTCAGCGCCTATGATCTTGGTCGATTCGTCGTCCACGCTGCTGAGCACCCGCTTGCTGGCAGGCACCCACCACTCGTTGGAGAAAATTCCATGCCCTGAGCTGTAGCTGCCAGTCCCGATGGTGGCATGTCCTGGAGCCGTGCGCGTGTTGGCGTAGTCGTAATAGCAGGCAGGAAAATAGGCCCCGCGATCGGTGAAGGTGCGAAATCCGTTGGGACCGAACTCATCGCGATAGCGCTCGAGATAGTCTCCGCGAAACTGGTCGATGATGAGGATTACCAACAGCTTGGGCGAAGCCTGATAGGCGGAACCGAAGGCCGCCGTTGCGACCAGAAGCACGACCAACAGAATGACGAATTTCGTGCGCAGCATGTCGGCAACAGTGTACCAACTCACGCCAGCGCGTCGCAGCCAAGGGTAACGCTAGCGAGCTTGGCGACCCGCCGCTTCCGGTTGCCTGACCGTCGCGGTACGTTCGAGTTTGTCCCAGGCGAACGAGCCGCCTTCGACCGCTCGTTTCAGCGTCTTGAACAGAACAATTGAAAACAATTGGCGGTAGGCAAAGCGCTGCAACCAGACGTGACCCAGCAGAAGGAAATCGCGCTTGCGGCCCGGTTGTTGACGCTCCAGCGCAAACGCAATTGTCGAGGTGATGAAATCAATCACCATGAAGAGGGCAAAGTACACGATCAACCGCTGGAAATCGGCGGGATTGGCGGACTCAGGATGGAAGTATTTATTGACGAAATACGAGATTGCGCCGACCACGAACATGATGTCGATAAAGGGCGACACCAGGGGCAGAAGGATCTGGAAGATGATCATATTGGGCAGAGCGACCCAGCCCAGCGCTCCCTTCTGCTTCACGGCGGCCCTATGCTTGTACACGGCCTGCATGATGCCAAACGACCAGCGGAAGCGCTGCCGCATCAGGCCGTTGGCTGTGGTGGGGGCTTCGGTGTAGGCGAGTGCCCGGTCCTCGTAGTTCACCCGGTATCCGGCTTGCAGCAGGGCCATCGTGAGGTCAGCGTCTTCGGCGACCGTGTCGTGATGGTAGCCGCCCGCGGCGCGCACATCGGCAGTACGCCAGGCGCCGATCGCTCCCGGAACCACGCTTACGGCGTTCAAGGTGTTCAAGGCGCGACGTTCGAAGTTCTGGCTGGTGATGTACTCCAACGCCTGCCAGCGCGTCCACAGGTTGACCCGATTCCCGACCTTGGCATTGCCAGCCATCGCGGCCACCCGGGAATCGCGGAAGTGCGGGACTAACCGTGAGATTGCATCAGGCGCGATGATGGTGTCGGCGTCGATGCCGACGAACAATTCTTCCGTCACGTGCTCGAGCGCGTAATTCAGTGCGTCTGCCTTGCCGGAGTTGGGCTTCGTCAGTACGGTTACGCGGCCATCGGCGATTTCCTTCTGGAATGCCTCACGGGTCACCTCTGCTGTCCGATCTTTCGATCCGTCGTCAATGACAATGGCCCGCAGGTTGGGATAGTCCGATTCCAGCACCGATCGGACGGTCCTTTCGATGACCTTTTCCTCGTTATAGGCTGGAATCAAAACCGCCACATTGGGCCTGTAGTTGGGATCGACCACGGCGTTGCGGCGGCGGAAGCGGTCAAAGCAAGCCAACGTACCGACTAGCACCAAGCGCGCGGTCATGAGTACGTCGCCAACGAAGAACACAAAAATGATGAACGACGACAGCAATGAAAAGAGAGAGAAATTCAGTCCATCGATCCACGAGGCCCAGCGCTCGTTGGCGGAAATCGGCGGCATGACATCGGCGCGGGTCTTGCCCAGCAGACTGGACACCGGCACGATCTCGTAGCCACGCTGCCGCAGGCCGTCGATGATCTGAGGCAGGGCCTTCAAAGTTTCGCTGCGGTCTCCGCCGCCGTCGTGCAGCAGCACGATATTTCCGCAAGTCAGATTACCGGGGGCGCAGGGTGGCAGACTCTTGAAGACATCGGCCACAATTTCATCCGCCGGACGGCGTGGATTGTCGCGCCAGTCGTTGGGGTCAACCTTGTCGCCGATGGTGATGTAGCCCAGTTGCTGTGCCAGCTCGAGCGGTCGCACCTGGTCGGCGGTGTCGGGCTCCTGGTCAACCGAGTAGGGTGGCCGGAACAGCACTGGCTTTACGCCGAGTTGCCCCTCGAACAAGCGTTCCGTCAGGTTCAGCTCGACTTCAAAATAACCCTTGGAGATGTTGCTGATGTCGGGATGCGTAAATGTGTGGTTCCCGATCTCGTGACCTTCGGCGTAAATCCGTTTGGTGAGGCCAGGGTTCTTTTCAGCCTCGACGCCGATCAGGAAAAAGGTCGCTTGCACGCCCTTCTCTTTCAGGACGTCGAGGATTTTCGGTGTCCACTGCGGATCGGGCCCGTCGTCAAAGGTAATCGCAATTTTCTTGGGGGAGCTACCGTACATGTCCACTGTGTACGGGGCCGGCATGGTCTTAAACGTCTCGTCAGTGACGAGGTTGCTGTTGGGATCGACGACGACCTGGCGTTCGCCGGGGAAAGGCTTGGTTTGGATGTGCAGGATTTCGCCCTGTCCTTCAATGTCAACATCCTGTCCCGGGGGCACCAGGTTTAGCTTGGTGGTGGCTACCGCCTCGCCCGGCCTGTCCCAGATCGCCCACAGCGAGCGGTCCTCCGACCCCAGGCGCCACAAGGCAAACGTGTCGATACCCAATGATTGCGCGGCCCGCATCTGGTTCAACGCGGTTACGCCGTCGAGAAACCATACGTCATGACGGATATTGTTCTCGTCCAGGTAGGCGATGTGCGGGTTCATCACATCGCCATCGAACTCCACGTCGGTGTCGGCTTCTTCCGCTTCGAGCCACGCGTCCTGTACCGAGACGTTATGGACAGCCTCGGGTGGTGTGCCTTTCTTCTGGCCCCGTTTCCTGGCCCAGTCGTACCCGTAATTGCCAATTGCGACAATGATCTTTTCGCGCGGTATGACCGTCAGCGCGTCCTCCAGGTTCTTCACAAACCAGTCTTGACCGGCAACAGCTCCGGGCGCACCACCGGGGTAGTGCTGGTCATAGTTCATCAGGATGAGCCCGTCGGAGAGTTTCGCAATTGCGCTGTAATCGAACTGCTTATCGTTCACTGGGACGGCGATATACAGCTTGAGTCCCCTGGCGTGCAAATCGCTGTAGAGCTCCTGCACCAGGCTCTTGTAATCGCCGCGCGAAGTCTCCGGAAAAGCCTCGATGTCGAGTGTGATGCCTCGGTATTGGTCCGTCCCGAGGAAGGTCATCAGCTCGTTGCGGAAGCGCTGACGGGCCGCCGGATCGGCCAGGAATGCGGCGGTGACCTCCGGCTTCCATTGGTTGCTGATGGGATCGAAATTATTGACCAACGGCAGAACGTCCATCTGCGCTTTCTCGGACTTGAGAAACGGCATGACCTTGTCGTCAACCGGGCGCGGCTTGCCTTTGTCGTCCATCAAGTCGAACAGCACATTGGTTTCGGTGACGGACTGCAGGCGTCCGTCAGCAGTCAGGGTGTGCAGCCATTCGGGGAAGAGCAGGTCGATTTGAGGGAAGTACTCCTTCAGCGAAGCAAAACTGGCGGCGTCCCACTGCACATAGAAAGCGCCGCGGATGCCCTCCAGCGAGTTCAATACAACTGGCGTCAGGGGCTGCTTCGTCGCGGCATGCTGGTTCGAGCCGCGCACGGTCTTGCGCCTCTGCGGCTCCTTCACGGCATGGTAGGGCTTCTTGACTTCAGGAAGGCTCACTCCCGGCACGGAGGATCCACGAAAAATCGTTACGACAAAAAACACCACGAGCAATGTGACCACAATCACGCTGGAGTCGACAACCAGCCGGAGCCGGCGCCAGCGCTTGCCTTCGGGATCGAAGAAGATTGGTTTCTGACTGGGCATTGTGCGGGAGCAAACCTATCGTAGCTGCATGTGGAAGTCAGGGCAACAGGACCGCAGTGCGGCTGGGATGTTCCTTGTCTCTCGCTTAGTTTGAACCCGATTCCAGGGAAAAATACTCGTTTCCTGTCTCCATACGTTGGTCCGGTGCCCAGCAGGAGCTGAGCCTTCAGTCAGCGCAACTTGCGGATGCTATATTCGCCACGTGCGCGAACCCGAGGGTTATTCGACCGCGACAATTGAACCGCTACCGTTCTGGCGCATGCTGCTGGGGCACCGCAGGTGGTTTCTCGTGTTCGCGCTGGCGGCGCTGGCCCTGCGGTTGCTGTTCTATTTTCGCTTTCCTCACGTCACCGGCGATTCCCTGATCTACGGAGACATCGCCCGCAATTGGCTCGACCACGGCATCTTCGGCCTGACGCACGCTGAGGGTGTTCGCCCGACATGGATACGCTTGCCCGGCTACCCGGCTTTTCTCGCGCTGAGTTTCACGCTCTTCGGTCGCGAGCACTATCACGCTGTTTTGCTGGCCCAAATCGGCATTGACATCGTCGGTTGTTTGGTCATCGCCGACCTAGCGCGGCGGACGGTCTCGACCAGGGCCGCGAAATTCGCGTTTGCGCTGGCAGCGCTCTGTCCCTTCACGGCGAACTACACGGTCGCTCCCCTGGCGGAGACCCTCAGTATTTTCTTTACTGCGGTGGCGCTGGACGCTGCGGTTGCCGGATTCATGCACCTCGACGACGGCTCGAAATCGTGGCGAGCATGGACATGTTGCGGGGTGGCCGTCTCGGCGGGGATTCAGTTACGTCCCGACGGCGGCATTCTGCTTGCGGCCATTGGCCTGTTTCTGCTTTGGCGCCTGTGGCAGAAGCCGGCACAACGGTGGCAGCTCGTCTGCGCGGGAACCCTCATGCTGGTGATTTCCCTCGCACCCCTGGTTCCCTGGACGGCGCGCAACTGGCGCCAATTTCACAAGTTCCAACCGCTGGCCCCACGCTATGCCAGCGACCCGGATGAGTTCGTTCCCGACGGCTTCGATCGCTGGGTGCGCACCTGGATGGCGGATTACGCATCGACAGAAGAACTTTACTGGCAGATCCCGGGCAGCGATGTTGACACCGGCCTGCTTCCCTCCCGCGCTATCGATGACGAGCAGGAGCGGGGGCAGACACAAGCCATCTTCGATGATTATGCCAAGTCCCACTTTGTGGGACCAGCGCTGAATGCGCGCTTTGCGCAGTTGGCAGAACAGCGCATCCGGCGTCATCCGCTGCGCTACTACGTCTGGCTGCCAGCCTTGCGAATTACCGATATGTGGCTGCGACCGCGCACCGAAATGCTTCCGCTGAATTCGCGCTGGTGGGAGTACGCCGACGATACCCAGGATTGCGTGCTGGCGACGATCTGGGGAGCGATCAACCTGCTCTTCATCGTGGCCGCCACCCTGGGCGTTATTCGCGGTCCGCGACCACGCTTTCTCGCGCTGATGCTGCTGTTTGTTTTGTTGCGTTCGGCCTTCCTGGGGACCCTCGAAAATCCCGAGCCGCGCTACACGCTGGAGGCCTATCCGGTTGTGCTACTGCTGGCAGGAGCATGGATCTCGGGCTGGAAACGCTGGCAGAGAGCCGCGGGTTAGCGGTGCGTCGCTACAGCACAATATTGTCAATCAGCCGCGTCGTTCCGACCCAGGCTGCCACGGCTACCAGCGTGCCGCGTGACACGGTGGCGACTGGCTCCAGCGTGTCAGCATTGACGATTGCGAAGTAGTCAAGCCTGGCGCCTGGCTCCGAGCCAATGGTCCGAATGCCGATCTCAGCCAGCTTCTGCGCTTGCCGCTCACCTGCATCGACAGCCGACGTCACTTGTCGCAAGGAACGGCGCAGCACCAGCGCCTGCTGACGCTGCTCGGCATTGAGATACGCGTTGCGCGAACTCATGGCCAGGCCATCGGGCTCGCGCACGATGGGGCACACCACGATCTCCACATCCATGTCGAGGTCGCGGACCATTTTTCGCAGCACCGCCACCTGCGCCGCGTCCTTCTGCCCAAAATATGCGCGATCCGGGCGAACCGTCTCGAAGAGCTTGCAAACCACGGTGGTGACGCCCCGGAAATGCCCTGGCCGCGAGCCGCCATCAAGCCTGCCGCTGAGATCGCCGACCTCCACGCTGGTCTTGGTGCCTGGCGGATACACCTGGACCAATGATGGCACAAAAAGCAAGTCCACACCGAGTTCCTGCAATAACGCGGCGTCACGTTCGAGAGTGCGGGGATACTCGGCGAAGTCTTCCGTGGGTCCGAACTGCAGCGGATTGACGAAGATCGACACTGCGGTCACTTCGCACTGCGACTTGGACTCCCGCACCAGCGACAGATGCCCCTGGTGCAAAGCGCCCATGGTCGGCACCAGTCCCAACCGCTTACCGGCACGCGATACGCCGCGACAAGCGGCCTTCATCCCGATGATGGTTTCGATTTGCTGCAATCAGTTCTCTCGATGGTCAGGGTTTTGGAGGTGCCGAAGCATTGGGTGGCGCGCTACTGGCAGGCGAATCCGGAACAGTGGGCGCCTTCGTCGGAGCCGCGGATGTGTCGGCTGGAGGCTCGACTTCCGGCAAGTTCCAGCTATCCACGATGCGCGAAAACATCGGCTCCAGTCGGACCAGGGACGACGGCGCGCTCTTCAATGCCACCGAATAGATTTCCTCATCCGGCCCCTCAATGAAAACCAGTTCTTCAATCCACTCGCGCCCGCCGGACTTATCGACGTAATGCAGCTTTACCAACTGGGCTGGCTTGCCATCCACCCGGCGCCGTTGGCGCTCCAGGGTCTGGAAGCTCTGGCCACCGTCGCGCACACGGGAGACAGCTTGCTCGATTACCTGATCGATCGTCACAGCGTCTCCGGCGCCTTGCGGAGGCGGAATCACCAACGCAGCCGTAACTTCGTCCCAGTACTCGCGTTCCTGCTTCTGCGGCGGAGCAACAACCACGCCATTGCCGTCGAAAACTTCGCCCAGCACACTCCATGAAGCGGGATACTTGATGCAGAAGCCGCCGTCTGCGTGACAATATTTCGTCAAGGTAAGCGGTTTGGGCTTGGTTTTGGCTGCTGTCTGCGTAGTGGCCATCGTAGAGAAGAACAGCGGCAGCGCAAGCAGCAACATCTTCCGGCACAGAACCTGCATGCTCCTAGACTTGCATGGCACGCTTGCGGTCCGCAATAGCTTGCAGGGTCGAGAGTGTGTCCTTGGGCAGGTGATACGACTCTGCATCGGACGGATAGCTCCCATCCTTCACGTCGCTTTTGAAGGCTTGCACTGCGCTGGTGATCGTGGCACTCAAATCAGCGTACCGTCGTACAAACTTGGCCGGCGGAGCGAAGGTCAGTCCCAGCACGTCATGGAAAACCAGTACCTGGCCGTCGCAATCAGGGCCGGCGCCGATCCCGATTGTGGGAATCTCGATCTCCTGCGTGATTAACGCCGCCACTTCGCGCGGGATGCCTTCCAGCACCACGCAACAGGCCCCGCAGCGTTCCAATGCAAGCGCGTCGTGCATGAGCTGCTCCACCGCTTTCAGGGACTTGCCCTGCACCTTGTAGCCGCCCATCGCGTGCAACGATTGCGGAGTCAGTCCGATGTGCCCCACGACGGGGATCTCCGCATCCACCAGCCGTTCCACCAGTTGGGCGCGCTTCTCGCCGCCTTCAATCTTGACGGCCTCGGCGCCGTCTTTGATAAACCGGGATGCGTTGCGGATCGCCTCATCACCGTTCACGTGGTACGAGGCAAATGGCATGTCGGTAACCAGGAAGGCGCGCTTCACCCCGCGGCGCACGGCGCGGGTGTGGTGCAGCATCTCGTCCACAGTCACCGGAAGCGTGTTGTCGTAGCCCAGCATCACCATCCCGAGCGAGTCGCCCACCAGGATGATGTCGATGCCGGCTTCATCGATCAGACGCGCGCTGGCGTAGTCGTAGGCCGTCAGACACGTGATCGGTTCGTGTTTCTGTTTCTTGTCGAGAAGAGTGGAAGAGGTGATTTTGGCGCGGAAGTCGCCGGTGGTGATGCTCACGATGTCCTCCAGTACAGTTCCGCAATTGCGGATACCGCCTGCTTTGGCTTATCACAAGGCCGTGTGACCTTAAATGGCCAGACGCGAGGAGTTTACACCCGCGGGCCAGCCTGCCACCAGTTATTTCGACGGAAAAATTCAGTCTCGGGATGCCGGTGTCAAAAGGGAACGGCAATGCTATTCGCCGAAAACACCGCGCCGTTGGTGGACGCGGTTCAGTAACGTTAACGGTCAGGCGTTCAAGGTGTTCAGGCTGGACGCTTTTTGGAAGCTGACTCCTGCCAAGGCCGCTTGGGACGCTCGGCCTCCGGCAAGTCACGGTTTCGCACGCGATCGTACTTGTACTCAGAGCTCACTGTGCCCAGCGACTCGTTATAAAGACTGATGCCGCCGGTGCCTTCCTTCATTTCCTCGGCATATTGGTGCAGCGCTTGCAGATGATCGGCGGTGGCCGCGACCTCAGTTTTCGTGGTCTTCAGCACCTTCTGGTAACCGTGATCGACAAGCTTGGAAATCTCGCCACCGACCAAGTATCCGGGATAGGCGAAAATCTTGACGCCCCCGTCGGGGGCGCGCTCGATGGCCGACGAAGCGTTGTACTTCTTGAGAAAAACGCGACCATTGGTGCCGGGGGCTTCGAGCACGTCGAAGCCATGGTCGCGGAACCAGCTCACTGCATCTTCGTAACTCTTAACTTTGACCTTCTTTGCCATTCGCTCTGCATTCAGCCGGTTGCGGCTGCCTCTCGTGGCGGAATCGAAGTTACGCCTTAATATCGAATCGATTAAGTTAGTAAGACTTAGCTGCTAGAGATGCGACTGTATTAACTGGCTCGCAAATCACCAGCATGCTTTTTTCATCCCAGCGCTCGGTTCTGGAAAGCACAACTGTCGCACACTGCATGGGGAAACGGCAACCGGCAGGCAAGTAAAATGGTGGTGAACGCGACCTCCGTGATTCCGGCTATAGTCCGATCGGTCATCGAGCGCAACTGAGACGACGGGACGATCCCGGAATCGTAGGGTCACCTTGGGATCCTCGCACTGTAATAACTGCCATTCATGGTCAAATTCCTCCAATCCGACTTTGACGAGATTCGCTGCCATGGCGAGGAAACTTATCCGCATGAGTGCTGTGGGGTATTGCTGGGAGTTGTCGGCGCTACCGCCCGCGAAGTGCGGGCAACGGTCCGTTGTGGCAATACCCGCATGGACTCGCCCCAGAACCGTTATGACATCCATCCGCGTGAGTTGGTACGGGTGCAGCGTGAGGCCCGGGAGCGCGGGTTGGACATCCTGGGCTTTTACCACTCACACCCGGATCATCCGGCGCGCTGGTCGCCCACCGATTTCCAGGAAGCTCATTGGATTGGCTGTTCCTACGTCATTACCAGCATCGAAAAAGGCAGGGCTGCCCTGACCAACTCGTTCGCGCTGATCGGCACAAGCGAAGACGACAAGGCGCTGGTGAACGAGGAAATCATGGTCGAATAAGGGCCCGGAACAACCCGCCACGGCCTTGTCAACACCCTCATCAGCTACAATCAAAAATTCCCGATGCTACGATTTTCCACCGCCGGTGAATCCCATGGAGAAGCGCTGGTCGCGTTGCTCTCCGGTATGCCCGCAGGGCTGGCGGTTGATCTCGACTTCGTCAACCGCGAACTTTGGCGTCGCCAGCAGGGCTACGGACGCGGCGGACGCATGCGCATCGAGCGCGACACCGCCCACATCCTGAGCGGCGTGCGGCACGGTCATACGATTGGCTCGCCCATCGCCATGCTGCTGGCCAACAACGACTGGAAGAACTGGACCGAGTCGCTGCCGGTGGAGGAAGGCGATCCCGCCAAACACAAGCGCGTCTCTTCGCCGCGGCCCGGCCACGCTGATCTGGCCGGAGCGGTGAAGTACAACTTCAGCGAGGCGCGCTATGTGTTGGAACGCGCTTCGGCACGCGAGTCGGCAGCCCGTGTCGCCGCCGGAGCACTGGCCAAGTTGCTGTTGCGCGAGTTGGGCATCGAAGTACTGAGCCATGTGATCGCCGTTGGAAGTGCGAAGCTCGACGCTCCCGTAACCTGGGAAGCCATTCAGGCTGTGGCTGCGAAGGAAGAAATCCTGCTGAGCTGCGTCCATCCGGATTCCGAGATACGCATGAAGGAGCAGGTCGACTTGGCGCTGCGTACTGGAGATTCCGTAGGCGGCATCTTCGAAGTTGTGGCGCACAACGTTCCTCCCGGCCTCGGCACATACGCAAATTGGGACGAGCGACTGGATACGCACCTCGCCGCGGCTGTGATGTCCCTGCAGGCGGTCAAGGGAGTGGAGATCGGCGACGCGGTCGAGGTGGCAACAGCACTTGGGTCCGCGGTGCATGATGAAATTGGCTACGCTTCCGGGGGCGGTGGAACGTTTACGGGCTTCACCCGACGCTCCAATCACGCCGGCGGACTGGAAGGTGGCGTGTCGAACGGCGAAGATATTCGCGTCCGGGGCTACCTGAAGCCGATTTCGACCTTGCGTCGCCCCCTCGGATCGGTCGATTTCGCCAGCCGTGAACCTGTCAAAGCCGCTTACGAACGCTCGGACGTGTGCGTGGTTCCGGCGGCAGGCGTGGCGGCCGAAGCCATGGTTGCCCTGACGCTGGCACGATTTGCGTTGGAGAAGTTCGGCGGCGACTCGGTACTCGAACTGCGGCGCAATTTCGAAGGCTACTGTCAACAGTTACGAAACTTCTAAATGATCTATCCAATCGTCAAGTTCGGAGACCCGGTACTGGAGAAGCCGTCGGCCACGATTACCAAGTTCGACGATGAGCTGCGCAAGCTGGCGGACGACATGTTCGAAAGCATGTATGCCGCGCACGGCGTGGGCCTGGCCGCGCCGCAAATCGGCATCAGCAAACGCATCGCGGTCATCGACGTCACCTTCAAGGAAGATCCAGAGGCCAAGATCGTGCTGGTCAATCCGGAAATTATTCACGTGGAAGGCCGGATCACCTCCAACGAAGGATGCCTGAGTTTGCCGGAGTTTCGCGAGAAAGTCACACGTCCGAGGAAAGTCACCGCTCGGGCCCAGAACTTGAAGGGCAAAAGCTTTGAGGTGACCGGCGAAGAGTTGCTGGCACGTGCCCTGCTGCATGAGACCGACCACCTCAACGGCAAGCTCTATATCAGCCATGTCAGCGCGCTTAAACGCGACCTGATCAAGCGCAAGATCCGCAAGCTCACAAAGCTGGGTGAATGGTAGTGCAGCCGTGATGGACCTGGTCTTCTGCGGCACGCCGATGTTCGCGGTGCCCACGCTGGAAAAGCTGGTGGACGCGGGGTTCAGGGTGAAGCTGGTCGTCACCCAGCCAGACAGGGCCAGCGGACGCGGCATGGAAGTGGCGGCCTCGCCGGTGAAGCGCACAGCGCTGGAGCGTGGCTTGCCCATCGTTCAGCCCGACAAGATCAAAAGCAACGATGATTTCCGCGCGCTTCTGGCAGGCATTCAGCCGGAGGCCATCATCGTTGTCGGCTACGGAAGGATCATTCCGCAATGGATGATCGATTTCCCCAAGCTGGGAAACATTAACCTGCACGCATCATTACTGCCAAAGTATCGCGGGGCGGGGCCCATTCAGTGGGCGGTTGCAAACGGCGAGCCGGTGACGGGTGTTACTACCATGAGGATCGATGCGGGGCTCGATACCGGCGACATTCTTTTGCAAACTGAGGAGGCGATCCGTCCCGAAGACACGTCCCTTACGTTGACCCCGCGGTTGGCACACCGCGGCGCGGAATTGATGATCAGCACGCTGGCCGGATTGGCGAACGGCACCATCCATCTTCAACCGCAGGACTACTCGAAAGCTACGCTGGCGCCGATCCTCAAGCGGGAAGACGGGCTGATCGATTTCTCGCGCACCGCCATTGAGGCTTGGAACCGACTCCGCGGATTTCAACCCTGGCCGGGAGCGTTTACCACATTCCGCGGCAAGACACTGCAGCTGCACGCGGCTGTACTCGCACCTGAAGTTGCAATCGTGCAAGCTGCGCACCTGGTCGTGGAAAACGACCGCCTGCTCTTCGGCTTCGCCCACGGAACGACGCTGGAAGTTCTGGAACTGCAGATGGAAGGCAAGAAGCGAATGAGCGCGCGCGACTTCGTCAACGGCTATCGCCCGCGCAGCGACGAACCACTGGGCGCAACGGCGTAACCGCCATGCCCGTTTCCCCTGCACGCGCCGCTGCTTTCGACATCCTCTTGCGGGTGGAGCAGCAGGATGCCTACGCCAGCGAACTCCTCCATTCCGACAGGCTCGACCAGCTCAGCCCTGTCGATCGCGGGCTCACTACCGAGATCGTGATGGGCGTGTTGCGCTGGCGATCGCGGGTCGATGACGCCGTCGCAGCCCAGTCCTCTCGACCGCTGGCCAGGTTAGATCCCCAGGTACTCACAGCGCTCCGCGTCGCGGCCTATCAGTTGCTGTATCTGAGTCGTGTTCCAGCGCGTGCTGCCATCAATGAAAGCGTGGACCTGGTGAAGCGGGCGCACAAGGTATCAGCCGCGCCGTTTGCTAATGCGGTCTTGCGCAAGCTGGCGAGCTCGGAACCCGGGGCGATCACAGGAGAACCGACCGGAGCTACAGCTTCGACCCTGGCGAGCAAGTTCTCTCACCCTGAGTGGCTGGTCGAGCGCTGGGTGGAACACCTCGGCGTCGAAAATGCGGAAGCTGCCTGCCAACACGACCAGCGGATTCCAACGACTTCCATTCGAATGGACGGCGCAGAAGTGGAAGCAGAACTCCACAGTGCAGGCATCGAACTCGCACCGGGTGCTGTGCTGACTACTGCTCGCGTCGTCATCAACGGCGACGTCACGCAGACGCGGGCTTACCGCGAAGGCCGCGTATTCGTTCAGGATGAAGCATCCCAACTTGTCGCGGCTCTGGTGGGAAAGGGCTCGCGCCTGCTCGATTGCTGCGCCGCTCCGGGGAGCAAGACCGCGGCAATCGCTTCCCGCAATCCGGCGGCGGAAATCATCGCAGTTGAGCTTCATCCCCATCGCGTCGAGCTATTGCGGCGGCGGGTTCGCGCTGCGAATGTTCAAGTGATCACAGCTGATGCGTTGCACCTGCCTCTTCAAGGCGGCTTCGATCGCGTGTTGGCCGATGTACCGTGCTCCGGCACTGGCACCCTGGCCCGCAATCCCGAAATTAAGTGGCGGCTCAGGCCCGAAGATCTGCGCGACCTGCACGCGAAACAGGTGGCTATCCTGCGAGCCGCGCTGCAACAACTCGCACCGGAAGGACACGTGGTCTATTCCACCTGCTCGCTTGAGCCGGAAGAAGATCAGGCCGTTGTGCAAGAAGTCCTGGACGGCGATTCGAATTTCATCCTGATTGATTGCCGTGCTGAGCTGGAGCGCTTGCACTCTGCGGGTGAACTTGCGACGAACGACCTCGATTCGCTGCTTGATGGAAAGTATCTGCGGACGATTCCCGGCGCTGATCCCTGCGATGGTTTTTTCGCGGCGCTCATCAAAGCTAAAATCTGACGGCTGCCTACCGCGTCACCTCGAGATTCACGTTCTGCCCTTCATACACCCGCTGTCCGGCTCCAGGCATTGTCTTCATCACCATCCGAGTCCCGGCTGGCAAGGTCTCCGGCGTGTTGGCATCGCTTTCGGCGGCAGGCTGGCTAGTGATGCTGCCGACGCGCAACCCAGCTCCAACAATCGTATTCACAGCTTCGTCTTCCGTCCTTCCCCGGAGATCGGGCATGACGTAAGACTTGCGGTCCTCGATTGCGGCAACCAGCACGCTGACTTTAGGTGCGGAAACGTTAACCGCGTTGGCGGGCGGGCTCTGCGCCACAATTTGGTCAGGCGTCGTATCGGGCATGTTCGCTACTGCCATCGTCCCCAACTCCAGGCCGCGGCGGCGGATGTTGATCTCGGCCGACCGCTCGCTGTCTCCGGTCAGATCGGGAATGGTTACGCGCTGTGGTCCCATGCTTTCGGCCACCCGCACCTGCCAGCCCCGCCGAACCTGCTCGCCGGGCGGTGGCACCTGCGAGACGATTCGACCGGCTGGAATGTCGGCGCTATAGAATCGGTCCGTCCGATCGAGTACGAGTCCGGTTGATTCGAGCGCATTCTCGGCATCGTGTGGCGACATGCCGACGATCTTGGGAACGTGCGTCTGCCTTCCATGAATGGCGAAACGCATGGCCGTGAGCGCCGAGGCCATGAAAACCACGATCAGCACCAGCACCCGTACCAGCCAGCGAAAGAAGCGGCGCATCAATGCGTCTCCCCGTCGCCGGGCGTTTGGTCGGCGGTGTCCACTTTTCGGGCAACCGCCTTGGGCGGAGCCGGAGGCGGTGCGGGGAAGTCCTCCGATTCGCGGCCTTGCAGCGCAACTCGCATGAAGTCCATCCAAATCGGCAATGCAGCCACCGCGCCGGTTTCCTTGTTGCCCAGCGTCTTCTTCTCGTCGAAGCCGACCCACACACCGCAGGTGATCGACGGCGAGAAACCCACGAACCAGGCGTCCGTGAAGTCGTTCGTCGTGCCCGTTTTGCCTCCCAGCGGATGGTTGAGCTTGGCGGCGGCCGCTCCGGTGCCGTGCAGCACCACTTCGCGCAACATATCGACCATGATGCGGGCCGTGCGTGCGCTGACTACATCCTTCACCTCGGGATAGTTCTCCTCCAAGATGCGCCCGTCGTAGTCTGCAACCTTGCGGATCATGCGCGGCGCCACGCGAACCCCGTCATTGGGAAACGTAGTGAAGGCGGCAGTCTGCTCCCACAGCGTGATATCGGCGGCCCCCAGCGCCACCGGCAGATAGGGCAGCAGCGGAGACGTAATACCGAACTTGCGGGCGTAATCGATGACGGTCTTAATGCCTCCCACGCGCTCGGTGACCTTGAGCGCAGGAATATTACGCGAATGTGCCAGCGCACGTCGAAAGGTGATGACACCCTCATACTTGCCGTCGTAGTTGTGCGGCGTGTAGGGGCCGGAAGGCCCGCCTGGGAAACTGACCGGCGCATCGAGAACAGTGTCGTCCGGCGTCATGCCCTGATCGATGGCGGCGGTGTAGATGTAAGGCTTGAACGACGATCCCACCTGGCGAAGCGCCTGGGTTGCGCGATTGAACTTCGACTGATCGAAGCTGCGCCCGCCGACCATGGCCTTCACGTCGCCGGTGGAGTTATCCAGCGCCAGCAACGCTCCCTGGACACCTGACTCCTGCTCCAGCGAAACCCGGCTCTGGGTGCCGTTCAATTCCTCGATCTTCACGTACACCAGGTCGCCACGCGTCAGAAATTGCTGCGGAGTGGTGTAGTGGCTCCACTTGATCTCGGCAGGTCCAAGCTCCGCCTGGTATGGCCCGAACTTGATGGTGGCGTACTGCGGTCCGACCGCAACCACGAGCGCATGGACAAAATTTCCCGCCGACAGGTCGCCATCCCAGTCAACGTGTCTGTAGCCTGCGGGTGACTCGCCATTGGCAACTACATTCAGCAGGCTGCCCTTCCAGCCGTGGCGGTGTTCATAAGCCGCCAACCCGGTGAGCACGGCGAGATTGGCGGCCTTTTGCATCTCCAGGTTCAGCGAGGTATACACGCGCAGACCTTTTTCATGGACTTCTTCACTGCCGTATTTTTTCTCGAGGTACTGCCTTAGCTCCTCCACGAAGTATGGAGCTATGCTGTTAGGCTCGCCCTGCACGTTAAGCCGGATCGGCGAATTCTTGGCGCGTTGCGCCTCTTCGGCTGTGATCTTGCCGTCTTCCAGCATGTTGTTGATCACCAGGTTGCGACGGTGCAGCGCACGCTCCGGATTGTTGATGGGCGAATAGGCGTTCGGCGCCTTGGGCAGACCCGCGAGCACCGCGGCTTCTTCCAGGTTCAGGTCTTTTGCTTTCTTGCCAAAGTAAAAGTTCCCCCCGGCCTCGAATCCATAGACGCCATGACCGAGGTAAATCTGGTTGGCATACAGCGTGAAGATCTGCTGCTTGGTGAAGCGCCGCTCCGTCTGAATGGCCAGCATCACCTCCTGCATCTTGCGCCTGAAGTTGCGGTCGGGCGAGAGGAACAGATTGCGCGAGAGTTGCATGGTCAGAGTAGATGCTCCCTGGGCACGTCCTCCAACCGAGATATCGCGCCATGCCGCGCCAAAGACGCGCCAGACGTCCACGCCCCAGTGGCGCTCGAAGTCCTTGTCCTCGGTCGAGATGATGGCGTCGCGCAAAATCGCAGGGAAGTCGTCGTACTTATCGATAACGCGGCGTTGCAACGCAAACTGCCCAATCACCCGGTTCTGGTCGTCGTAAAGTTCCGTGATGGTGCTGGGCCGGTATTTTTCCAGCTCGGTTACCTGGGGGAGGTCCGTGGAATATACCAGCAGCATGCCGGAGATCGCTCCCCCCGCGGCCACCGCCAGAATCAGAAGAAAGAAAACGAAATTCCCGACATACTTATGCCCAGTTCCAGCATCTGGTGCGGGTTCGCGGATCGCGGCAGGCTCTTCGACAACGCGTTTCATGGGGGGTAGGGCTCCGTTCAGGATAGCACCAGAAAAGCTGCCCGCCTGTTACCGAAGTGGCATCCGTTGCTACCAATCGACGTTCACCATCATCCAAGGTGAGTGATACTGTCGAAGATCAATTGAGGTAGTGCGGCGTTCGGCATACAGCCGGAGGCCCAGCGTTTCTATGGTCACCAACGTCCTATATCTCGGTCGCGTCGCCTACGGCACAGCCCTGCAATTGCAGCGCACGCTGCTGGAGATGCGCAAGTCCGCACGCATCGAAAACACGCTGCTGCTGCTGGAGCATCCGCCGGTCATCACGCTAGGGCGCAATGCCCGCCTGTCCAACGTACTTGCGCCGCCCGAGTTCCTCGCCCAGCAGGGTGTCGAGCTTTTCGATATCGACCGCGGCGGTGACGTGACGTTCCATGGCCCGGGACAACTGATCGCTTATCCGATCTTCGATCTGCGCAGCTTCGATCCCAAGGTGGGCGCGGTGGAATACGTCCGCCGCCTGGAAGAGGTGTTGATCCGCTCTTGCGGCGACTTCGGAGTCGGTGCCCAGCGCATCAAGGGACTGACCGGCGTCTGGACCTACGCGCTTCCTGACAAGCCGGAAGCCAAGATCGCCGCCATCGGCGTCCACATCTCGCGTTCGGTCACGACCCACGGTTTCGCCTTAAATGTTTCGACTGATCTCGACTCGTTCTCGCTCATCGTTCCGTGTGGCATTGCCGACAAGCCTGTCACCTCGCTGGAGCGGGAGTCACACAAGCAGCTCACACTGGAAGAAGTGGCCACCGTTGCGTCACGCAACTTCGGAAGAGTGTTCCAAACTCAAATGCTGTGGCTGAAGTCGATGGAAGACCTGCTGGCGCAAACCGCCGTTACCAGCGCGAAGCAGCAGAGTAACGGCCCGGCTAATCAGGATACCCCCACGCACCCTCCGACAGAGTTGCGCGATCTGCTGGGCGATGGCAACGAGCTGGCGTGAACTTCAAATGCCGCGACTGAGGGTAATGTTCTTAGATAGAATCGCCTGTTTCATGATTCCGGAGGTTTCATGCCAGCCACTAAGCGGTCCGTTGTAAGCCTTGTTATCGCTCTGATCGCATTCGCGATTCCCGCCATCTCGCAAAGCAAGCTCTCCCCCAAGTGGGAGGAACTCACAGCACCGGACTTCGTGCAGGCCATTCATCAGTCACAGGGAGTCTGTCTGCTCCCCATCGGCATCATCGAAAAACACGGCCCGCATCTCCCTCTGGGTACCGACCTCCTCGATGTTCGCTTTGCAGTGATGAACGCCGTAACGCAAGAGTATGCGGTCGTTTTCCCCGAGTACTATTTCGGCCAAATTTTCGAAGCCCAGCAACAGCCGGGGACCCTCGCCTACAGCCTGAGCACGCAGCTCACGCTGCTGCAGGAAACTGTGAAGGAGATGGCGCGCAATGGATGCCAGAAGGTCCTCATCGTCAATGGTCACGGCGGCAACAACAGCCTGCTGCCGCTGTTCGCACAGGCGCAATTGGCCACCCCGCGTAATTATGTGGTATATGTCTTCGGGCTTCCGCGCGAGGATGTTCCCGGACGCCCGCCGCTGAAGACCAAGTTCGATATGCATGCGGGTGAGGTTGAAACTTCGTCCATGCTGGTTGCGCGTCCGGACCTGGTGCACCAGGATCGCGCCGACAGTGAGTCCGGCGCCGATCAGAATCGAGTGAAGTTGCCCGAATCCGTATACACCGGCATCTGGTGGTACGCCAAGTTTCCGGATCACTACGCCGGAGTCGGTTCGGCGGCCAACACCACACTGGGCGAATTCGACCAGAAGGAGTGGTCGCGCCAGATCGTCGAAGCCATCAAAGCCGTCAAGGCCGATCAGGATAGCCTGAAGCTACAGAACGAGTTCTTCGACAAGACCCAGCACCCGTTGGACACGAAACAATAGAACAGCAGGTTGAATTGCACCTGGGCGTCAGAGGCCGAGGCCGTGTGAGAACCAGGTTTGGGTTGCCGGGTGCCCCACTCAAGCCGGTTTTGCTTGAGTGGGTCTTTTGCGACAACACCAAAACCTCTCGCTGACAATTTTACTCAGCCCTTCTAAGCCCTCCCGCTTGCCTCGCCCGCGCTGGGCATTTATCGTACCCGTGCACTGTATGCCAAAGAAGAAACACCCAAGTAAGCTGCGCCCGAAGCAAGTCGGCAAGAAGTCTTCGTCACCCGCGAAGCGAAAAGCCGTGCCCGTAACGCACCACACAACCGCTGCAACACCGATCAGCTCGCTTCGCACCTACTCAATCCCCGACTACCGCCTTGAGCGGCCGGACTTCCGTGTTTTCCAGTCAGGCGAAAGCTCCAACGTCGAGTACAAGATCGAAGGCGATCTGAGCGCCGCTGCTCCACCAATTCGCGAATCGAAATACCTTTCGCGCGACCAGTCGATAGCCATCTACCGCTGGATGCTGCTCAACCGCCGCATGGAGTCCGTGCTGGAGAACCTCTACAAGCAAAGCATGGTTGTGGGCGGGGTTTACTTCGGACTGGGTCAGGAAGGCTGCTCCTGCGCCTCAGCGTTCGCCCTGCGCGACGATGACTGGCTGGGGCCCATGATTCGCAATCAGGGAGCGGTGCTGGTGCGCGGCTTCACCCCGCGCGACATCATGCGGCAGTACATGGCGAAAGCTGATTCTCCGACGTTTGGGCGCGATGCTTCGTCGCATTTCGGCGACTGGGAGCGCCGCCACGTCTGCGCGCCCATCTCGATGCTTGGAGAGTTGATTGGCGTAATGGCAGGAGTTTGCCTGGGGGCGCGTCTGCAGGGCCGGAACATCGCCGCGCTGACGTACATTGGCGACGGCGGACAATCTACGGGCGTTACTTACGAATGCCTGAACTTTGCCGCCGTGCAAAAGCTGGGCCTGGTGTTGATCGTCGAAAACAATCTGTGGGGATACTCCACTCCCAGCGACATGCAGTTCTGCGTGAAAGACCTGGCCGAGCGTGCAATCGCTTACGGCATCCCCGGCGTGATCGTCGATGGCACCGACCCCTGCCAGGTTTACGACGCCACCCACGAGGCCTGCGAGCGCGCCCGTCGCGGCGAAGGCCCGACCCTCATCGAAGCCAAGATGATGCGCATGAAGGGCCACGCCATCCACGACGCCGCGCACTATGTCCCGGCGAAATTACTTGAGTATTGGCACGCCCGCGATCCCATCGCGCGATTCGAGAATTACCTGATGAAGACGAAGGTCTGGCTCACTGCCGAGGACAACCGCAAGCTGATTGGGGATGTCGAGCGCGAATTGGAGTCCGAGCGCGAGGCCGCGGTTGCATCTCCCACGCCTGATCCCGAGACCGACAAAACGCACCAGGATGTGTACTGCGATGCGTCCTGCCATGAGATCAAGCCCCTCTATGGACCGGTCAACGCCGCGCTACGCGGAAAGACCTCTCCAGCCTCCAAAGCAGGCGAGGAGGCGGTGCATTTGAAATGATTACCTGTTCGCAGTACCAGCCCGCCATCACTCGTGTGGACGTCGAACAAGTCGAACTTCGCTCGCGTGGGTTCACTCTCTCGATATGAAGATCTTCTCGACATCCGTCCTGGTGTTGGTCCTGGCTGCAACAGCGCTTGCTGATTTCCCATTCAAAAAGAAAGAGCAGGAATTCAAGACCCACGTGCCTGCTGACGTGGCCAACACGCTGCGCAGCGGCACCCCGGTACAACGCTATGATCTGGCTCTGGAACTCGGAATCTTCGCACCAAACCCATCCAGCGCAGCGGTGAAGTCCAATTCGCCATGCGTGACCTTCCACCATGTGGAGGAACGTCCAGTGACGCTGCGTGCTGAATCGGAGAATGTCGTACTGCTGGCCGATTCCACCGAGTGCGATTCCACTTACGTCGTGGTATTCGACAAGGCGCCAAAGTCGGAGTGGCGGCACGTTCAGACCATTCGCCTTCCATCGCGCGCCCAACGTCCCGAGGTGACGTTCGCCGAGTTGATTCAGGCTAAGGTCTCTGAGATCGTGGTGCACCACGAAACTAGCCGCGACGGCGGCAGTGTCCACCAGGAGAATTACGTAGTCTTGAAGATGCAGCACGAACGGGTGGAGGTGGTGCTCGACACGACGGAGCGAAGCGAAATTACGCTGGCTAACCGGTCGGCGGCAGAGACCGACAACCTGCAGCAATCGCAGACTTCGACGTTCTTCCTTTTGAAGGCCGCCCCAAAATCGGCGGCAATCTATCGGATTCTTGAAGAGCAGGTGTTGACCGACAACAAGACCACGATCACTCGCTACCTGGTCTGGACTTGGGACCCGGAACTGGAGCGCTTTCGCGCCTCACCGATTGACCGTGGCGACGTGAGGCCACCGCCTCCACCGAAAGAGCCGGCGGCGAAAACACCGGGGGACAAGCCGGTACCGCAGCCAGTTAAACCGAAGTAACGCAAAATTACAGATACAATCGTCAATCGCAGTAACAGGACACCCGACTATGGCGCCAGTTACTTACCTCGAGGCGATCCGCCAGGGCATCTGGGAAGAGATGGAGCGCGACCCCGCTGTCTTCTGTATCGGGGAGGACATTGGCGTTTATGGCGGGGCCTTCAAAGTCACCGAGGGCCTGATTGACCGCTTCGGCCCGGCGCGCGTTGTGGACACACCCATCTCCGAGATGGCCATCGTTAACGCCAGCTTCGGCGCGGCGCTTACCGGCATGCGCCCGGTGGCTGAGTTTCAGTTCATGGACTTCCTCAGTTGCGCCTTCAACCAGATCACCAACCTGCTGGCTAAGGCGCACTATCGCTGGGGAGCGCCCGTTCCCGTTGTATTGCGTGGTCCTTCGGGCGGCGGAGTTCACGGAGGACCCTTCCACTCGCAGAATCCCGAGACCTGGTTCGCCCATACGCCCGGCCTCAAAGTCGTGTGTCCTGCGAGTGCTTACGACGCCAAGGGACTGATCAAGTCAGCCATCCGCGACAACAATCCCGTGCTCTTTTTTGAGCACAAGTTTCTGTACCGCCGCATCAAGGAAGAATTGCCGGCCGAGGATTACACGGTTCCCATTGGAAAAGCGCGTGTCGTGCGAGATGGCCGCGACGTCAGTGTGATCACCTATGCCGCCATGGTTTACGTTGCGCTGGAAGCCGCCGAAATCCTGGCGAAAGAAGGTATCGAGTTGGAGATCGTCGATCTGCGCACGGTGCTCCCGCTCGATCGCGACGCCATCCGCGAAACAGTGGAGAAGACCAGCCGCGCCATCGTGCTGCATGAAGACACCAAAACTGGAGGCATCGCCGGCGAGGTGGCGGCGATCATCAACGAAGAGTGCTTCGACGCGCTCGACGCTCCCATCGCTCGCATCGCATCCGCTGACACACCCGTTCCATTTTCACCGCCATTGGAAGAGGCGTTCCTTCCCAAAGTCGCGGATGTGGTGCGCGTCGCCCGCCGGCTAAGAAGCTACTAGCTGCCGGCTGTGACGACGGCGTCCTGGGTCTGACCGCAACGCGCGGCGCATTTACGTTGGTTACATTTGCGTCATCATTCTTTACAGACTCTGGTTTCAGCTTGATTTAATCTTGGATGGCGTAGTTTGCAACTCATTCTGCATCCTCGAGGAGAAATATGCGCGGATTTTTGCTCGGTATCATCGTCACCCTTGTCGTGGTCTTTGGTGGGGCCTATTGGTTCGTCAACACTGGGCATTTCGATACCCGTGCGATTCCCAACGGTCCCAGCCAGTTCGAGCGCCATACGGCCAATCACTCCGTGGATGAATGGGTGGACGCTCACGCTCCCAAACAGGACAACCCCTTCAAGCCGACGACCGAGAACATCATGGATGGATCCATGGTCTACGACAAGCATTGCGCCGTCTGCCATGGCAGCCTGAAGGAGCCGCTGTCGCCATTGAAGAACAAGTTCTATCCGCCGGTGCCGCAGCTCATGAGCCGCACCCCCGACGATCCTGACGCCAATCTCTTTTACGTGACCAAGTATGGGATCAAGCTGACGGCCATGCCGGGATGGGACGGCGTACTCTCCGACGACGACATGTGGAAGGCGGTCCTCTTCATCAAGAACTCAGCGCAGATGAAAGATGCCGCTGCGCAACAGCCTCCAAAATAGTGGCACCTCGATCCCGAAAAGAAAGAAGCCGCCGATTCGGCGGCTTTTGTTCTTGCGGATTTCAAACGGGCACCACTATCCATTCGGCCGCACGTAGCTCACCTTGCCGCTGGTCTTCAGCTTGAACACATCGTTCGACAGCTTCTGGTTCAGTTGAATGTTGGTGTACTTTGCCAACCGATTATCTCCCGACTTCTCCGTAAATAACTGCTGCACGCTGACCCCGCGCGCCGGATCGATCCAGAGCGTAATCGTCTGAAACATGTTGGCGACATTCTGCGATTTCGGAGTCAACTCGAGTTTCGCGGCATTGATGCCCTGGACCTGTTCCATACCGCCATACTTCACGTCGAACGACTTGGCCAGGTCATGGCCGCGCCCGCCGAACCCCAGCACCAGAAAGGTCTCGAAGTCCGACTTGTTCTTGCCGGCGTTGTATTCCGTGACCTGCCCGGCCTTGGGCACATACACACTGACCATGCCCCCGCTGAACAGCACATACTTCTTGTCGGGCGTGGTGATATCTGCCGCCATCTGCACATCGTCGCCCTGGCGCCGGAAGTACATGGTACCTTTCTGCAAATCATGTTCGTCCACCACTTTTTCGTACTGGTCCCACACAAATTCGGTTTGTGCAGTGCGAAAATCGGCGGCGGCCTTGTCCATGGAGTTCAGCACGCTCTCCAGGTTCTGGGCGTGCGCGGCCAGCGTCGCGATGAATGCCAGGAAGACGGCAGCAGCGATGTTCTTTTTCATGATGTGTTTTCCCGCAGCCGCTCGAGCTAGCGGTGTCCCCAAACCTTATATGCGATGACGTTGTGTTTGCTATCGCGTACGGCTTCGTAGCGCTCGATGGTGATTTCGCCTGCTACCGGTTCGATCACGCGGAGCAGCGCTTCGCGTATCTCCTCATCGCTTCCCGGTTTAATTGCCGCTGCGTCCACGGTATAGAGGAATCCGCTGCCCTCGGGCTTGACGACCACTTCGGATTGATTGGGTGAACGTTCGACCGGCTTATCGCGGAAGTTGATCCACAGCGGGGCAAGGAAGACAAAGGCGAGAATCAGCGTCACCATGACGTCATAGTGGACACTGCCGCGGGGATACATCCACCAGATGTAGCTCTTGAAGGTTTGGCTGACTTTGCCCATCGCTGTTGCAAGTTTAGAGAGCCGCGCCGGCAAGTGCAAGAAACTGGGCCGCGAATTACGTCCGCAGTTCTACTACGGTGGCGCCGCCTCCGCCTTCATTCTGAGGCGGCTCAGAGACGCTTTGCACGTGGGGATGCTCCTGCAGGAACTGCCGCAATGCCTTGCGCAGGATTCCCATGCCGCTGCCATGCACGATTCGCACCCGCACCGCACCCGCCAGAAAGGCATGGTCCACGAACTTCTCGACGGCCCTGGTGGCATCGTCCACCGTCTGACCGATCACGTTGATCTCGGTGGGTACGCTTTCATCTTCCCGTGACAGAGAAACGCCAATGCCGCGGGAGCGGGCCGCTGTGACAGGATTGGCCCCTGCACTAATAACTGTGCTGGCGATGTCGTCACGGGGAACTTTCATCTTCATCGACCCGACGGCGACTTCGAAGGAGTCGTCGTCGAAATGGCGCAGCACTTTGGCGTCACGGCCCATCGACCGCAAGCGCACCGTGTCTCCCACGGAAACATGCTGCACCACGTGCGGTGTGGCATGCTCGTCGCCGGTATCGGACCCAGTCGCGTGCGCCACCACCGTGGCGTCGAATTGCTCGCGAAATTCGCGGCGCATTTTGGAAATCCGCCGCTCCGCGTCCTTCGACAGCTTCAGCGCCTGCGCGCGGTCCTCCACCGCATTGACCGTCTCGCGCGCCTGGTATTCGAAGTTGTGCAGCACGCTCTCCAGTTTCTTCTCCATCTCCCGGATTTTTTCGCGCTGCTCCTTCTTGCCTTCTAGAGCAAGGTGGCCGCGCTCCCGCGCAATTTCCTGCTCGCGAGCGCGCAACGCCAGCCGTTCCGCGTCGATTTCGCGCAACTGCTCATGCAGGCGATCGAGAAAGCGTGACACGTCGTGTGTCTGTGTAGTCAGTTTCTCGCGGGCTTCGGCCACGATCTGCGGATTCAGCCCCAATTGCTGCGCGATGTTGATTCCCGCCGATGCGCCTGGCACTCCGATGCGGAGTTCGAACGTGGGAGCCAGGGTCCGCTCGTCGAATCCCACCGCCGCATTAAGCACGCCCTCGGCATTTGCCGCGTAAACCTTCAAGGCAGTGTGATGGGTGGAAGCGATGCTCAGGCACCCTGCCCGCCGGAAGAAGTCGGCAATGGATACCGCCAGTGCCGCCCCCTCTTCCGGATCGGTCGCCGAGCCCAACTCGTCCAGTAGAACCAGCGAATCGCGAGTCGCATGGTGAGAGATAAAGTCGATGTTCGTAACGTGCGCCGAAAACGTGGAGAGGTTCTGTTCGATCGACTGGTAGTCGCCGATGTCGGCGAACACACCGTCGAAGATCGGCAGCTCCGCGCGCTCGGCTGGCAGCGGAACGCCAGATTGCGCCATCAGCGCCATCAGTCCAATCGTCTTCAGCGCCACGGTTTTGCCGCCCGTGTTGGGCCCGCTGATGATCACCTGGCGATGTTGGCTGTCGATCTCAACCGTAAGCGGAACTACTGCGACTCCCCGGAGCTTCAGCGTGCGCTCTAGCAGTGGATGCCGCGCGTTGCGCAGGACAAACGCATCGCTGGTTTCAGAAGGAGCCACCTCTCCGTCGAAGAATTTCACCGCCGCGCAGTCGTAATCCTGCGCGAAGCGGGCCTTGGCAAACTGCAGCTCTAACTCGCCCAGAATTTCGACAGCCGCTACCAGCGCGTCGGCGTGCTCGCCAATCCGTGAGGTCATTTCCAGCAGGATGCGGTGGATCTCGCCCAGTTCTTCGTCATGCAGGCGCACCAACTCATTGTTTTGCTCGATGGTCTCCAGCGGCTCCATGAAGACCGTCTGCCCGCTGGAAGAGGCGCCGTGCGCCACTCCCTGCACCCGCCGCCGCTGTTCCACCTTGACTGGAATCACGAAGCGTTCACCGCGAATGGTGATGAGTTCGTCCTGGACGGCTCCGCCATCAGCCAGCCTCCGCAGATACGACTGCAGCGACTGCTGGATGGCGTGCCGCTGACGGTCGATGTCGCGTCGAATTCGCGACAACTCCGGCGACGCGCGATCGTCCAGCGTTCCGTCGGGGAGAATCTCGTTGCGGAAGTAGCGCAGCAACTCGGTGAAGTCGGCGACGTTCTGCGAAAGCTCGCGCACCGCATCCCACTTGGCTTCGATGGCAACCGGGGGATGCAGCACAATCTCACGCCACTCCGCTGCCCGGTCTGCCAGCAGCAGTACATCGCGGATTTCCGTGAGTTCCAGTGCCGCTCCCTGAATGCGCGATTTGTTGAGCAGCGCAGTGGGATCGTGCATCCCGTGAAAATCGAATCGCCCCCCATTGCGCAGGTATCCGCGCAGCTCCTCGGTTAGAAGCTGCTGGCGCTCGATCCACTGGCGATCACGTGATGGCGTGAGGCTGGCGATGCGCTGCTGGCCAAGAGGGGAAGCGGCATAGACTGCCAGCAGTTCGCGAAGGTGGTCGAATTCTAGAACGCGATCGCTGGTGTGCTGCATGGGATCGTGAGCGCTCATCGGAGGACCAACTTATGGTACAGGAGCATCGTGACCACACCGTAATCTCTGCCGCCCATGATGCACTTGCAGGATTAACCGCCTATTCACGCTCATGGACGCGTCCCGCTATCGCGTGCTGCGTCCTGCGATTACACTGTTCGGGTGGTCCAGCCCCGTCCAGACCGCTAGCCGTAATAGGTCATCTGTATTGATTCGCCATCTCAACAAGAGGAACGCATGCAATCCACTCTCTCTGACGCATTTGTATTTTTCGGTGCCACCGGCGACCTGGCTCACAAGAAGATCTTTCCCGCGCTGCAGAACATGGTCAAGCAAGGCGCCCTGCAGGTGCCGGTCATCGGTGTGGCCAAGTCCGGCTGGACGATTGACCAGTTGCGCGATCGCGCCCGCGACGGTATCACGAAGTTCGGCGGAGGCGTGGATGAGGCTGCGTTCGCAAAACTGTGCGAGTTGATGGTTTACATCGACGGCGACTACAAGGACGATAAGACCTATAGCCAGCTCAGGACGCAGCTCGGCAATGCCCGGTGCCCTACACACTATCTGGCAATTCCGCCCAGCATGTTCCCCGTGGTAGTGAACGGACTTGCGCAATCAGGTAGCTCGAAGGACGCCCGGGTCATCTTGGAAAAACCATTTGGACGGGACCTGCTATCGGCGCGCAAACTCAACGAAACCCTGCATCTGGCATTTCCCGAAGAACGCATCTTCCGCATCGACCACTACCTTGGCAAAGAGGCGGTGGAAAACCTCATCATCTTCCGCTTCGCCAACAGTTTTCTGGAACCTATCTGGAACCGCAATTACGTTCACAGCGTACAAATCACCATGGCTGAGTCTTTCGGCGTGGAAGGGCGCGGCAAGTTCTATGAGGAAGCTGGGGCCATTCGCGACGTAGTGCAGAACCACATGTTGCAGGTGGTCGCGTTTCTTGCTATGGAACCGCCCACCACCATGTACACCGACTCGGTGCGCGACGAGCAGGTCAAGGTCTTCCGGACGATTCCGCCGCTCAGCCCAGCCCACATCGTTCGCGGGCAGTTCCGCGGTTACCGAAGCGAACCCGGCGTCAGCCCGAACTCCGACGTCGAGACTTTCGCCGCTCTCCGCCTCGAGATTGACACCTGGAGGTGGTCAGGAGTGCCCTTCCTGATTCGAGCCGGCAAGCGTATGCCCACGACGGCGACGGAAGTGTTCGTCAAGTTGCGCAAACCTCCGCTCGCCAAAACCGGCGTGGAAGGACGCAATTACTACCGCTTCCGCCTGGGCCCCGACTTCGAGTTGAGTCTCGGCGCACGGGTCAAGCGGCCAGGGCCACTGATGGTTCCCATGCCGGTTGAACTCTCGGCCGTTAAATACACCACCACCGACGAGATGGACGCCTACGACCGGCTGCTCACCGATGCCATGAGGGGCGATCAATTGCTCTTTGTTCGCCAGGATGCGGTGGAAGCCGCCTGGGCAATCGTCGATCCCATCCTCGGTGACTGCTGCCCCGTGGAAACGTATGAGCCAGGGACTTGGGGCCCGCCAGACTCGCGTGAACTGGCTGCCGAAGTCGGCGGCTGGCACGATCCGGAGTAGGGCGTCAGGAAACGCGCCGCCCCGACGCATACGGATTTCCCGCAATCACGAAGCGCAGCGGTTCGTCGACCGCCTTCTTGATTCCAATGCGCGGGGTGACCGCAATTCGTTCTGGGCGATAGCCATCGTCCGCAAGCCACAAGTCGGACTGCCGGGTGGTCAGGTCTTTGCCGTTATCGCGGGCGCGAGTGATTCCCAATGCTTTCGACATTCTACCCGGACCACTGGAAATCAGCCGCAGTTGCGACGTAGGCGACCCCTCGGTCAATTCGAGGCCACGGGCTTCGGCCATCGCTCGCAGTCCCCACACGGGCTCCAGGGCGCGCAGCAGAACGCATCCCGCGTCGCCCTTCGGCATACACGAAACGTTCGTGCAGTAGTGGTTGCCGTAGATGAAATAGACGTAAGCGTGTCCGGGTGGGCCGAACAGTACCGCATTCCGCGGTGTGCGTCCGGAATAAGCGTGCGCCGCTGGATCGGCGGCCCCAAGATAGGCTTCGGCTTCCACGATCCGCCCGGCCAGTAATTGCTTGCCTTCGCGGCGGATCAACAGCTTACCGAGCAACTCGCGCCCAACCGTTATTGCATCACGGGCAAAGAAGTCGCGGGTTAGCAGAGGCGCAGACCGCATTGACTTAGCCGTAAGTACGGAAGAGACTCCTGGCAAAGCAGACTGCGTATCACGGTTTAGTTTCACGCGATGGCCTGGCATGGAAAGAGAGTGTTCGCTTCGACGTCTGGAATGGCACGCGATGATCTATTGCTTCACCGCGATCATCCTCAGCCGTTTGTAATCAACCGTCCACTCGCCGCCATGAAACAGGGCTGGTTTTGCCAGAGCTTCCACGCGTTCCATGAGTTCTTCCCGCTGCTCGGGACCCAGCACGTGGCTGGCAAACATCCCAAACATGTCGAGCCAGTTTCGCAGGCCGCGCTCCCCGCCTTCCAGCGGAGTAGGACGATCGAACAGCACCGCAAAGGTCACCAGCAACCCGCGTGACTCGAGCATCGGTGCGTACTCTCCAATCGAGGGATAGAACCACGGCGACAGCTTCTCCGGGTCCTTCACTCCCATCTCCGAAAGCGCCTGCTTGGCGGCGTTCCATATCTGCTGAATGTTGCCCCGCCCGCCCATCTCAAACACCAGTCGCCCACCCGGCTTGAGCGCCTGCGCAATCGCGGCGATCGCTTCCCGCTGGTCGCGCACCCAATGTAACGCGGCGTTAGAAAACACTGCGTCAAACTCGTTGTTGTACTTCGTCTTCGCAATATCCTCGACTTCAAACTCCAGCTTCGGATAGTTTTCTCTCGCCGACGCAATCATCTCGGCCGACTGGTCGAGCCCGATCACTTCGGCTCCCGAGTTCGCGATCTCCGCCGTAAGCTGGCCTGTACCGCAGCCCACGTCGAGAATGCGCTCGCCGAGTTTGGGAAGAAGCATGGCCAACAGGTCGCGTCCGAATTGCCAGACAAAGGCATGGCTCGACTGGTACAGCTCGGAGTTCCAGGAACTGGTTTCGGTTACCATGGTTTCCATTCTAGTTCCGTAGCGATTCGCGCGTCCCGTGGACCGGCCGTCCGCACCGCATCCTATACAATTAAAAGCGAATCATGAACAAGATGATCTTTTCCAACCTGGTGCATCGTCCCTTCCGCACCTTCATCAGCGTTGTCGCCGTTGCCGTTGAAGTCACCCTGATTTTGCTGATCGTCGGTCTTTCGATTGGCATGCTCACCGACACCAAGAACCGACAGGTCGGCATCGGAGCCGACATCATGGTGCAGCCGCCGGGCTCATCCTTGCTGATGGGCGTCAGCGGAGCTCCGGTGTCCATCAAGGTGGCCGACCGCCTGCGCAAGCTCGACCACGTGGTCGCCGTGGCTCCCGTGGTCACCCAACTCACCACCGGAGGCGCCCTGGAAGTCATTGACGGGATCGACCTGGCGTCGTTTGACTCGATAGGCGGAGGGTTTCACTATCTTTCCGGCGGGGCGTTTCAGCAGCCCAACGACATGCTGGTGGACGACTACGTGGCCTCGTCGAAGAAGCTAAAGGTTGGCGACACCATCGAGGCGTTGAACCACTCCTTCCGCATAGCGGGCGTGGTGGAGCACGGCAAGGGCGCGCGCAAGTTCGTGCCCATCGCCACCCTGCAGGACATCACTGGCGCGACGGGCAAGGCGTCAATCTTCTACGTGAAGCTCGACGATCCCAACAACGCCGACGCCGTGGTGCGCGAGATCAAGAGCATTCCCGGCATGGAGCAGTACGGGGTCCACTCGCTGAAGGAATACCTCAGCCTGATGAGTTCCAGCAGCATTCCCGGGCTCTCCACGTTCATCGACGTGGTCATCGGGATCTCGATGATCATCGGCTTCATCGTGATTTTCCAGGCCATGTACGCCGCCGTGATGGAGCGCACCCGCGAAATCGGCATCCTGAAATCGCTGGGCGCCGGCAAGTTCTACATCGTGAATGTGATTCTTCGCGAGACCCTATTGATTTCGATTGGCGGAATTGTCTTGGGGATTATCGTGAGTTACGCAGCGCGCGCCGGTCTGCATCAGAAGTTCCAGACTCTGCCTATCCTGATTACGCCTGAGTGGCTGTTGCAAGCCGCCATTATCGCCATCATCGGATCCATGTTGGGAGCCGCTTACCCGGCGATGAAGGCCGCCCAGAAAGACCCGATCGACGCGCTGGCGTACGAGTAGCAGCGGTCGCCAGAAAACCGCTCGGTTTCTGCAAACATTTATGGGACAGTAAACTTGCCTTCATTTCTTTGCGGTTGTCTCTTCACTACCATCGCCCACAATTTCATCGTAAGCTTCCAGTATCTTTGGTTGGAGAACCCTGATAATTTTTAGCAACCTGATCTCGACTCTCTCCGTCTCTTTTTGATCCTTGTCCAGCTTATGCTCGTAGCTCCATGTGATAGCGTGAATCTCCTTAACAAACGCTCCGCCCTTCTCCGTGGTCGAAGTAGCTCCCGTCGGAACTAGTCCAACGACGGCCAACACGAATGTCGCGAGTTTCTTCTTGAACGGATCTTCAATCAATCCCTTATCGACGAGACTCTGATAAGCCGCATTGGTTCGTTCAAACAAGGGTTCGGGATCTACCTCACAAGCTCTCGCGACCTCCCTGAACACGCCGTAAGCCGTACCCTCTCTCGGATCTGTGTTGAGGGAAGCGTACTGAAGCCGGAGTAAATCCCTATGTTCAGTAAGGACTGCCCGTAACCGCCTCATGAACCACTCCGGATCGTCGTTGCCACGAGAGACCAATTCTGAAAAGAGGACAGCCCAGAAATACGCATCCTTGGTCGTGATGATTACCGTCTCCCCGTCCTCTGGTTGTTCAATATGGGCAGGGCTTGTGACCAACAGGACCGCGGTTTCGTCGAGAGTGTGAGTGCTCTGGTACTCACTTACCCTTGTGCTGGTAGCCATGACAGCCTCCTCGAGATTGAGAGCATCACACGGACGCTTGGCTATGTCAATTTGCCGTATAACCGGCGCCACGCTCTACCCTGCGGCGGGGTTCAGACGCAGAAAAAGCCGGATTTGGCGTCCGGCTTTCATTCTTACTAATGGCTCCAACGTACTTCAGATCCGCATCGGCATCACGACGTAGCGGTACTTGAAGCCGTCATCGCTGCCGTCTTCGGGGCGCATCTGGCCGGCTGACTGGGCGTCCTTGAACTCCAGTCGAACTTCGCCGCCGGTCGAGGCCTTTAGGAAGTCGATCAGGTATTCGGAGTTGAAGCCAATCGTCATCGCGTCGGCCGCATAGACAATCTCGATCGAGTCTTCCGACTCGCCGGATTCGGTGGACGACGAAGAAATCTTCAGCTCATTCTTGTCCAGCTTCATGCGGATCGCCCGCGAGCGTTCGTCGGCGAACTGGGCTACGCGCTGAATCGCGGTATTGAGATCGGCCCCATGAACCATCACCGACTTGGTGGTCTCGCGCGGCAGCACCGCTTCGTAGTTGGGGAACTGGCCGGTCAACTGGCGCGAAGTCAGCAGGCGCTCCCCAATGCGGAAGAACAGCGTCGAGTCGTCCTTGGCAAATTCAATCTGCTCGACATCGCTGTTTTGTAACAGCGAGAACAACTCGCTCATCGCCTTCTTCGGGATCAGGGTCTTGTTCTCGCCGGTGACGTCGAATTGCTCTCCGGATTTCTCGATGTGCGCCAGGCGGTGGCCGTCGGTCGCCACCATGGTGATCGACTCCGGCTTCAGCACCATGAGTCCGCCATTCAGCGTGTAACGCGACTCTTCGCTGGAGATGGCGAAAATGGTACGGCCAATCATGCTGCGCAGTGTTTGCGCGGGAATCTTGACGCTTCCAGATGTCGGGAACACCGGCAGTCCAGGAAAGTTCGCCCGCGCCATTCCGACCATCTTCGTGTTCGAGCGGCCCGAGCGAATGTTGACCCAATGGTTTTCCAGCAACTTGATCGAGATGTCGCCATCGGGCAGCAACTTCACGTAGTCGTACAACTTGCGTGCCGGAATTGTGCAGGCGCCTTCGCGCTTCACCTTGGCCGCGCACGACGTACGAAGGCTCAGATCAAGATCGGTGGCCGTAATCGTCAACCGGTCATTGGCGGCTTCGAATAGAAGATTGGACAGGATGGGAATTGTCGTCTTGCGTTCCACGACTCCCTGTGTGGCAGTGAGTTCCTTGAGCAACTCGAACTTGCTGACGCTGATTTCCATCGCAGTTCCCTGGATTGCTCCGGTTGCTTCCGCAGCCATATGTTCCACCCTTGGAGTCGCGCCCTTGGCCCAGCCTTCGTACCGTGGCGTGTGGCAGGATGTTGCGAGAACCCGCGACTACTGCACTTCCTTATATCAAATTAAAAAACTATAAAACAGTAGTAACAGTAGACACACTGGAAAAGTGGAAAAGAAGTCCCAAACCGCGTCAATCAGGCCAGCCGTTCATATTCCCACATACGAAAACTGCTGCGCCCGCGGTGAGAGCCTCTGCTAAATCGACACCGCGGCTGAAATCCATCCACTTCTTCCACGCGATTCACAATCCATCCACAGCCATTGCCAAGGAAAACTCCGCCTAATAGTGAAAAACCGCGCCAAGTGCATGGTTTAACCACCCAGGACCTCGGTCAGTTTGTTCAGTAGCCTGTTCAAATCTTTGTCGGTCTTGCGGGCCTCGGCGATCTTGTCCACCGAATGGAGCACGGTAGTATGGTGTTTTCCGCCAAACTGCCGCCCGATTTCCGGCAGTGACGCCTCAGTCAATTGCTTGGCCAGGTACATTGCGATTTGGCGCGGGTACACGATCGAGTGCGAGTTGTTCTTCGCCTTGATTTCCCCCGGCCGCAGGCCAAATTGGTCTGACACCGCCTTTTGGATCGATTCGATGGTGATCTTGCGCATCTGCGACTCGATCAGGTTCTTCAGCACCTCTTGCGCGGTTTGCATGCTCAACTCCCCGCCGGTCAGCGAAACATAAGCGTTGAGGCGGATGAGCGCCCCTTCCAACTCGCGCACATTGCTGCGGATGTTCGACGCGATGTACAGCGCGACGTCGGTCGGTAACAGCACGTGCTCCGTCTCCGCTTTCTTCTGCAGAATGGCCACCTTGGTCTCAAGGTCGGGCGGTTGGATGTCGGCGATCAGCCCCCACTCGAAGCGGCTGCGGAGGCGATCTTCGATCTCAGCCAACTCCTTCGGTGGACGATCGCTGGCAATCACGATCTGCCGCATCGACTCGTGCAGCGCGTTGAAGGTGTGGAAGAACTCCTCCTGCGTGCGCTCCTTGCTGACAAGAAACTGGATATCGTCCACCAGCAGCACATCCATGTTGCGGTACTTGTCGCGGAAACTGGTCATCTTGTTGTTCCGCAACGCGTTGATCATCTCGTTGGTGAACTTCTCGCTGGACACGTAGCAGATCGCCATCTGCGGTTCGCGCTTCTTGATCTCGTGCCCAATGGCCTGCATCAGGTGGGTCTTGCCCATGCCGACGCCGCCATATAGGAAGAGCGGGTTGTAGGCCTTGGAAGGCCGCTCCGCCACCGCGCGCGAGGCCGCGTGCGCAAACTGGTTACCCGACCCGATGACGAATCCATCGAACGTGTACTTGGGGTTCAGTTGCGCCGCGCCGTCCCAGTCAAACCGCTGCTGCCGGGCTGGAGCCGCACCACTACTATCGACTGGACCGGTTGATTCCACGGCAGCCTCACGGTTGCGTCCGTCGCCAATGCGGCGTTCGTTCTTCTCAGTGCGCTTTTCTTGATCGGTAACGAACTCGACGTCCTGGTATTCGAGGCCCAGGTTTTCGATGGCCTCGCTGATCAGGTCGCCGTACTTCTCGCCGATGTGGCAGAAGTCGGGGTTCGGGACCTTTACGAACAGCGTGGGTCCCGCCGAATGGCTGAAGCGTGTGGGTTTGAACCAGGTCTCGTAAGAGTGGCGGTTGACCTTTTTTTCCAGCGCATCCAGCACGAGCACCCATGGATTCGGGGAGGCTGTTCCAAAATAAGACATAGCAAAATTAACCCGGAGGCATTCAATGCCTCGAATCGCTTCAACGAGAATTCAGGGGGGACAAGTGCCAGCAAGGCCACGATCCACCGCACGATTCAGGAGAATGTTTAAGATCCGTAACCGAAGAGGCCACGGTGCAAGTAGCATTCCTTGAGAGAGTGCGAAGAATGTCTTCTCTGTGGCTGCATGGGATACTAGCACGAAAAATTCACAGCACAAGATAATGGTTGCACTCGAATCGGGCGATTGCTTCGCGAGTGATTGATTTCGTGAATGTTACTGGCACAAAAATTTTTTTATTGCTGCGAGCTTGGTGCAAATTGCAATTCGATCGAATTTACTGCACCAAAATCGGGAGCTTCGGAGCGCGCTTGCATGAGTCGCTTCACACCCTCCGCGAGCGCCTGGCAACGGCTTCGGTTTGCCAGTCAGGCCTGTCGAACGGTATACTTTTGGTTTGCCCTATCTAACTTTTTGCCAGTGAGGAGCGCAGTTTCGAATGCCGAAGCGCACATTCCAACCCAACCGTCGTCGCCGGTCCAAGACGCACGGGTTTCGTTCTCGTATGAAGACCAAAAGCGGACGGGCGGTGATTTCCCGCCGTCGCGCCAAGGGACGCAAGCGCATCGCCGTAAAGCCAGGCTTCCGCGAGTAGGTGCTTAACTCTGTTTTCTGCGTGCCCTGCCGCAATTTCAGCCCACGGTAGCATGGAATACGAGGAACCGCTTGATCCCATGAACTGCGGTGGATTGATTGTGCCGCGATCGGCGCCGTATGCAGGTTGTGACTTCTGTCAACAGTGAGTTTCCGAAATCGAAGCACCTGTTGCGACATGCCGACTTTCAGCGCGTTTACCAGGTGGGACGTCGCCAGTTCACCGGCAATATGACGGTGTTTTTCCTGTGGCGTGCCCGGTCAACCGAGGGTGCTGTAACCGGTGACTCGCTGCGTGTAGGATTCACGGTAGGCAAGGTGCTGGGCGGCTCGGTCGAACGCAATCGCATCAAGCGCCGCATGCGGGAAGCCGTTAGAACTTCGTGGCCTTCGCTGGAGGCTCCGGTGGATGTTGTGTTTCATCCCCGCAAGTCGGTACTGGAATTGCCATTCGCCCAGGTCGCGAGTGAAGTTGCGCGGGGCTTGCAGTTGGCCGTCCAGCGCGCTCGCGAGGCGCAACCAGCAGCAAAGGCAGAACGGAAGTGAGGCCGGTGATTCAATTCGCGTTGTGCGGTTACAAGCGGTGGATCTCGCCGATGCTGCCGAACGCCTGCCGCTTTGTGCCCACCTGCTCGGAGTACGCCATCGAAGCGGTCGAGCGCCACGGCGCGCTGCGGGGTTCATGGCTGGCTGCTGGCCGTTTGTTGCGCTGTCATCCGTTAAGTCGCGCGGGATACGATCCCGTGCCGCAAGAGAGTCGCAGATCGCACCACATTTGTAGTTTTGGAGTGGCACCGCAGTCGTTGGCTGGAGCGGCCTTTACCGCATCCGCGAGGGTCTGTGGCCACTCGAGTTCCCGTCCGCTTGCGGACGGCGTAGAGAAGTGAGTCTGGCCGCCCACGGTCGACCGACAGTGCATAAGATCAGCACATCGGCGGTCGCGATGCAGAGCTATCGGTTCGGCGTTCTGTAAGCGCCCGCTCCGATTGGCCTTGCAGCGTAACCCATGAGCCGCTATTACGGAATGGAACGATTACTTGCCTGAGTATCGCAATCCACAGCAGGAAGAGTCCGGCGGCCAAAGCCGCATGCTCATCGTCTTGGTCGTCGCGTTCGCGCTGATTCTCATCGGCCAGTTCGTGTTTTTCAAGAACAAGCCCAGTACCGCGCCTGCTGGACAACCCGCGCAAACCGCCAACACTCCAGCGGCTGCCACGCCCGCGATTGCGGCTGCTGCGCCGGAAGCCGCTCCGTCGCCAAGTTCGACACCGGCAAAGGCAGCATCTGCCGAAGTCGAAACCGTGGTCGAGAACGATCTCTATCGCATCGTCTTCACCAATCATGGTGCGCAGGCCAAGTCGTGGATCCTGAAAAAATACAAGGACGAGAAGGGCAATCCGCTTGACCTGGTCAATCCCGCGGCGGCCCCTTTCGGGTTTCCTTTGGGCCTTTTCACCTACGACGACAACCTGCGCAACCAGATCAACTCTGCGCTCTACGTCGCTGCCCCCACCGGCAACCTCACCGCCCCCGGGGAGTTAACGTTCGAGTTTTCCGACGGGGCCGTCAGCGTCCGCAAGACCTTCCGCTTTGATGCGTCCTACGTCGTTTGGATGGAAACAGTCGCAACCGTGAATGGCAAGCCCATCCAGGCCTTCCCCATGTGGCCGGCTGGATTTGGCGATCAGGCCAATGGCCCATCGTTCGCTGCCGCGCGCATCTCCTACTTCGCGGGTGATAAGGTGGAACGCCTTGCCGCCAAGAAGGTGAGCGGCGGTAACACGTTGCGCGGCCCGTTCCAGTGGGCGGGTCCCGTCGATCAGTACTTCGCGTCGATCTTTTTGCCTGACGCCCCGCGTCAGGCCGCGATGGTCACCTTCCGCAACGAGATTCAAGTTCCCAAGGACCCGGCCAAGCCCGACCCGAACAATGTCAACAAAGTCGAGCTGTTGGGCGCGGCGGTTGGCAGCATCGACGGTGTCACACGCCAACGTTTGTTCGTCGGTCCCAAGGCGCTTAACGTTCTCACCGGCATCCGCGCCAACACATTGGACGGCCAGCCCGGAGGACCGGACCTCGGTCACGTGGTCGATTTCGGTTTCTTCGGCCTGATTGCGCGGCCGCTGTTCCTCTGGCTGTTGTGGACGCACGAGCACATTGCCCCGAACTGGGGCGTGTCGATCATCATCCTCACCGTCATCATCAACCTGGCTTTGCTGCCCCTTCGCATTACCAGCATGAAGTCGGCGCTGAAGATGCAAAAGCTGCAGCCGCAGATGAAGGCCATCCAGGAGAGGTATAAGAAATATCCTTTGCGCGATCCCCGCCGTGCCGACATGAACGCCGAAATCTCCGAGCTCTACAAGAAGGAAGGCGCGAATCCGGCTGGTGGCTGTTTGCCGCTGATTATCCAGATGCCGTTTTTGTTCGCGTTTTACTCGATGTTGGGAGTCGCGCTCGAACTTCGCCAGGCGCCGTTCCTGTGGCTGCATGATCTGTCATCGCCCGACAAGCTCTTCATCCTGCCGGTGCTGATCGTGATCAGCACGCTGTTCGTGCAGAAGATGACGCCCAACGCCGGCATGGATCCCGCGCAACAGCGCATGATGACCATCATGATGCCCTTGATGCTGGGCTTCTTCAGTTGGTCGCTGGCGTCCGGACTGAGTCTGTACTGGGTGGTGGGAAACATCATCGCCATCGCCCAGCAGTATGTGATGAACCGCACTGGTCTCGGCAAGGAAATGCGCGCCGAGATGGAAAAACGGGCCCGCAAGGCCGCGAAGTAGGGGTGCACGGACATTCTGCTATGCCAATCGCCGACAAAATTGCCGCAGCAAAAAAAGTCAGTGAACTGCTGAAGGGGATCATCACCACAGGAGACTTCCATCTCCGCTACAAGATTTTCGTCGACCCACCGGTGGCCGAGCACGACTTTGACAAGCCTGTTATCAAAGTGGAACTCTCCGGCGGCGACAGCCCGCTGGTGCTGGAGCGTGGCGGCGAATTGCTGCGCGCCTTTGAGCACATAGCGCTGGAGATGTTGCGTCTCGCGCCCGACGAGCACGATCGGGTCATCTTCGACTGCCAGAACTTCCGCTCCGCGCGCCAAAACGAGCTGCGTCTCTCGGCCAACGTTGCCGCCGATCGCGTACGCCAGAGCGGGATGCCCTATGCCTTCGCTCCCATGTCGTCGCGCGAGCGCCGTCTGTTGCACCTCGCCTTGCGCGATGTTCCCGATCTCCGCACCGAAAGCGCGGGCGAAGCGCTGCAGCGCTATGTCGTGGTCTATCCCAAGGATTACACCGGCAACCCACCCGCGCCGCAGGTTTCACCTTCGCGCCGGCGGTAAAGCTTTCACCACGGAGATACGGAGGGCACGGAGAAGATCCGGGTCTTTTTCCTTCACCGAGGGGTCTTTCTTCATTCTTGTGGAAACCAAGTGATGGTCCGCTGAGTATCCGGCTCGGCAGGTCCAGTGCGGGTTTTGTTTTTGTGACCTAATTTGTTCTTCCTCCGTGTCTTCCGTCCCTCTGTGGTGAACATTCTTGGTGAATAATCGTTCTCATGCACCTCGATGACACCATCGTCGCCATCGCCACGCCTCCGGGACGCGGCGGCATCGGCGTGGTGCGACTCTCTGGCTCTGCGGCTACGGCCATTGCGCGTCCCCTGTTGCGGCTGGCTCATGCTGAACAACTCCAGCCCAATCGCGCCCATTTTGCCGAATTGATCGAGCCCGTCACGGGTGAGCGCATCGACGAAGTGGTGGTCACCTTCTTTCCCGCGCCGCACTCCTATACCACTGATGATGTGGTCGAGATTTCTTGTCACGGTTCTCCCGTCGTCTTACGTCACGTAGTCGAGATGGCGCTGGCCCGAGGCGCCCGCCTCGCCGAGCCGGGCGAATTCACAATGCGCGCCTTCCTCAACGGACGCATCGATCTCACGCAAGCGGAAGCCGTCCGCGATCTCATCGACTCGCAGACGCTTTACCAGGCACAGGTCGCCGCCCGCCAGCTCGAAGGCGCGTTGTCCAAGCGGCTGCAGCCCATCAAGCAGAAGCTGGTCGAGTTGATCGCCGTCATGGAAGCGGGCGTGGACTTTGCCGAAGACGACGTCTCCGTCATTCCTGATGCCCAGATTCTGGCGCGAATCACTGAAGTGCGCGCCCCGCTCGAGCAACTGCTCGCCAGCTTCGCCTACGGAAAAGTCGTGCACGAAGGGCTGACGCTGGCCATCGTCGGTCGTCCCAACGTTGGCAAGTCAAGCTTGTTCAATTGCCTGGTTGAGCACGAGCGCGCCATCGTCACTGCCGCGCCCGGCACCACCCGTGATCTGGTCAGCGAAACCGTTTCCATCGGTGGAATTCCTGTGCGCATGGTGGACACCGCCGGCATCCGCGATGCCCTCGACGAAGCCGAGAGCATCGGCGTGCGCAAGTCGCTCGAGGCCCTCGCCGACGCCGACATCGTGCTGGTGGTGCTCGACGCCGCACACCCGCCCAGCGACGAAGCGGCCCGTCGCCGCGATACCGAGCTGATCTCGCTGGTCACCCAACGCCTTGCGATCGTTGTGCAGAACAAGATCGACACCATCGCCACCGCGCCGCTGGTTCCCGACGGCGGCCTGCCCGTGGTGATGACCTCGGCGCTCACCGGGCAGGGCATCGACGAACTGCGCTCCGCCATTTTGCGGCTGGTCGGCGGCGACGGCGCCAGCCAGCCCGAAACCGGCTTCCTCACCAACGTCCGCCACCAGAAGCTGGTACAGGACTCCCTCGCCGCGCTAGACGCGGCGACGAACGCTGTGCCCCCCAAGATTCCGCACGAAATGTTGCTGCTCGACCTCTACAACGCCTTGCGCCCGCTCGACGAAATCACCGGCGCCACTACGGCAGGCGACATCCTCGACCTCATCTTCAGTACGTTCTGCATCGGGAAATAACACCCCATCCAGTAGCGTCCCATGAAATGTAATAATCAATTTAACTCATATTGTAATCATATGATTATGATCCTATACTATCCTGTAGTGGACACACAAAGCCGATGTATCGTGTGTCCACCGGTGTGTCCACCGGAGCGAAATAACCAAAATTTTGCGCCGGTGGACACAGTATTGGGGGCAGAATGGCACTCACGGATATGAGAATCAAGGCCCTGAAGCCCAAGGCGAGGCGCTACCAGCTCACGGACGGACGCGGCCTAAGCGTGGAAGTCCTTCCCAGCGGAGCGGTGGCTTGGCGCTTCCGCTACCGCCTCCACGGCAAGCTCGAAAAGGTAGCTCTGGGGCACTACCCAGACGTGAGCCTTAAGGATGCGAGGCAGAAGCGCGACGAGATGGCCGGACAGGTGGCGCGAGGCCAATCCCCGGCGCGGGAGAAGCAGCTTGCAAAGCTGGCGCTTGGGACTAACAGTAGCGTGCGCGAGTTTGCGGAACGCTATTACACAGACGTGGTGCTCAGGTCTTTGAAGGACCCAAGTGGCGTCCGTCGCTACCTCGACAAAGAGATCTTTCCGGCGTTTGGCAACAAAGTGCTCAAGGACGTGACAGCCGCAGATGTGCAAACACTGGTTTTCCGCAAGCGGGACAACGGGCTGGAGGCCGCGGCAGCCGCCATACGCAATCTCATCAAGCGGATGTTCGACTACGCGATCGTGCGCGGAGCGGCACAAGTGAATCCCGCGCTGGCATTGCCGATGCGATTTATCACGAAAGCCAGGTCCAGAACCCGCACGTTGTCGCCCGATGAAATCCGGGTGTACTTGCGCTGCCTCTATCAGTCGAATATCAGGAGGCAATTCAAGCTAGCGCTGCACCTGATCCTGCTTACGCTGGTGCGCAAGTCCGAGCTGTTGTTTGCCAAGTGGGTTGATGTGGACCTGGAGAGCGGCGAATGGCAAGTTCCGGCGGCGAACTCGAAAACCGGCAAGCCGCACATTGTCTATCTCTCCACCCAGGCGGCTGATTTGTTTCGCGAACTGAAGCCATTGGCGGGTGAGTCTGAGTGGGTATTGCCGGGCCGCAGCAGCCCCGCAAAACCATTCTCGCGCAATGCGATGAACCAGGCACTTGTCAGCATGGCATTCCCGATGGATCCGTTCACAATTCATGATCTGCGACGCACAGGCTCGACTCTGCTGCACGAGAAGGGTTTCTCCTCTGACGTTGTAGAGAAGTCGTTAAATCATACGATTGGAGGAGTGCGGGGTGTCTACAACAAGGCGGAATACTCCGACCAGCGCAGAGAGATGCTGCAGTTCTGGGGCGACTATGTAGAGAGTCTTGCGACCGAGTATAGGGCTCTGCTTGGGCTGCAATTCCAAGATTTGAAACACTTGAGGTTATCAACGAAAGACGTGAGCGGGCGAAGAAAACCGCACTGAATACCGGCGTGCAGGAGGATAAGCGGCTTGGTTGATCTAGAAAATCAACGAGTGCACAGGGACAATCGATCGCGAGCGGCAGGCTCTCGCAGCACTCCGGACGCGAGTTGTGCCTTGTGGGTCCACCGACTGTCCCGGATTGTGGCCACCGGAGCAGGGTGCCTTGCTCGCGTCGATGTCACCGTGCAACCTCTGCAGTTGAATAAGTCGTCATACGCGACTACAGTATGTGCGTTTGGAACGAGTCAAGGCATCATGTAGCAATGTCCGCGAACCAGGTCAAATCTCGAACGTGCAGGAAAGAACTCCCGGACATCGAGCTGAAGGCGCGCTTGACGGAAATGGGGTTGGGGGAGAAGAAGCTAAGTCGCCTCAAGTACGACCGCGATGCGGATATCCCGCAGAAGGCCGTAGTCGAAGACCTTGTTGATTATTTCATAAAACTGGAGGCGGTTTTACTCCACGAGCGGAGACGCAGGGAGCGCCTCGCGGATCTCAAGTCGGCCCGGCAAGAGCTAGCGGCCATCGAAGCGGAGATAGGTGGTGCCGCGGGCGACGAAAAGCAGGCCTTGGAGGAGAGGAGAACTCTTCGTCAGAACTTTGCCTCTTCTCTGCAAGAGATGGCGGATAAGGCCGATCGAGCCTCCTCGGAACTGGCACAGGAAATCGGCGGCGACGGGGAGTACGTCGCATTTATCAATCGAGCCCTTGATCGCCTGGGAATGAAGCCGGACAGCGACCTCCGTCCAGAACTGCTTTCGGCTGAAGACTCTGCCCCGGTACCTAGCGAACCGCCAAACACAGACCGCTCCACCGACGCGGACACGCACACGGCGCGCAAGACCGTCGCAGAAGCAGTGAAGAAAAAGCTCAACAATCCATCGGAGCATAGCGGCATGCTGATTGAGGAGGTTCAATACGCAATAAGCCTGGGACGTTCCAGTGTGTATCGCCTTATCGAATGTGGGGCGCTGGAGAAACGGAAGAGGCGACCAGGCGCTGCCAAGAACTCGCGTACTCTTATCATGATTTCCAGTGTTCTCGCGTACATGGAACAGAACGACATTGACATAAACGCTCTCTGACCAGCAGCCTGATCGCTGCACTGTCTCATCAGCTTTCCGCCCGTTATCCCACGCCGTCCTACATACTGTCCCGTCAGTCCTAGACTCTTCGGCGGGCCTTCGTGCAGCATTGACGCCGGAGGTACGGCAATGCACGACAAAATACTGCGACTGCCCCGTGTCAAAGATTGCACCGGGCTCTCACGAAGTGGAATTTACGATCGGATTGCAAAGGGAGAATTTCCCGCGCCGATCCCCATCGGTGCACGGGCGGTCGGCTGGCTTGAATCCGAGGTGGAGGCATGGATCGCGCAACGGGTGGCGATCAGTCGCGAACACAACAGTGCGCAAAAGGGAGCGTCATGGGACGAAACAACGCTGACTCATGCCGGAAGAGCTCGGTCGCGAGCCGACAAGGTCGCTTAGGCAAGGTTACGGCTACCATCACGAAGGGCCGATGCTTCGAATTGGAAGACAGCGTGGGCTGGGAGAGAGCGCTTGAGATCCCATGGTCGCGCACTTCCGGCAGCAAAAGGTGGGATCGGGTGCCGCGGGTGGCTGTGCTTCTCGTTGTCCTGCTGGGGACGTGCAGCGCGTTGCCAGACAAGCCGATCCGGAGAGCCGTCAAGAGGGAGCCAGCGGCGACCGCGGCGTTGCAGCAGGGACCTAACGGTGAATCCATGGAGGACATGTTCACGGTACGCGAACGACTAGCTATGGCGGCCGGGATGACCATAGCTGTGTTGGCGATTATTTGCGCAGTTCGGCGGTATCGGCAAATGCGTAGAGAGCTGAAACAGGTTAGCGCCGAAGCTGACCTGTTGCAGAAGAGGGTCGCCACGCTGCGTTATGAACGCGACGAGAAGGTTGGGCAACTCGCGGGTAAGAGCGGGGAGAATGCACGGCTGAGAACTGAGAACGCGCAGCTAAGTAGCGAACGAGACCATTGGCAGCGGGCAGCCCGAGAGGCACGAGCTCTCGCTGCCGAGAAGCAGTATTCGGTAGACGAGCTCAGAAGGGCTCTGGTGAGCGATGTCCGGAAAGATTCATGATTCATTCCTCTGGTCGTGACAAGAATTCGAAAGGCTCAGGAATGGGGTCGGCTAACTTAACGACGAAATCGGTTGGCAGACAGTGCTGCCCTCACAAAGTCATTTTGGAGCCCACCAAAGACTTTGCGCTGCTTAAAAGGGTACGAGACTGCCGCTTCATTACCAGCAATCAACTGTTTGAGTTTGCAAAGGCCTCCGACATTGCGAACAGTCTTGGATCGTTCTACTGGCGCATCGGTCGCCTAGTGGGATGCGGCCTGGTACAGACGGTCACGCTTCAAATTGGGAAGTACAGGATCTACACGATCACGAGGCAAGGGCTGAGGGAATTAGAGAACAGGCAGGAATGCCTGTTAAGTCTCACGTCTAAAGCGAGAGTCCTGGCTAAACGAGACGAAATCCCGCATGCCCTCTTGCTGAACGACATCCGGCGAACGTTTGAGCAGCAGTTCCCGGTCAAGTGGTGGAGAACGGACCTCCAGGTCCGGGCCGTCAACCTGGCGACCGACAAATATGCAAAGGATTATGACGCGGTATTCTCGGTGGATCGTTCGGAGTCTGGCGAGAGCTCTCAGACGATAGCGGTGGAGTATGAGCGCACGCTCAAGGCCGAAGACAGGTACGCTGAAATCAGCAACGCTCTCAGCGGCGAGAGCTCCGTTAATATCCTGTTTTATCTTTGCGCGTCCGCCGACATGGTACCGCTACTGGCGCAGAGAATTCGTGTGAAAAACCTATTGCTTTGCTTCACAGTCGCAAGGAGTCTTATCCATCATGGTAAGGATTGCCCTGTATTCATCTGGACCCAGCAGAACCTTCAGCCGATTCCCATGGTCGACATAATCAATCCCTCAAAGTGACAAGCGGCTTATCCGATCAATTGTTGTTCCTGGAATGAGACTAGAATACGCCCTGAAACGGCTAGAATCGGCTGCTCATAAGATCCTGAGAGAAGGCGTCTTAGCGGCTGACTTACCTCCCTATAACGCTGCTTTGCGAGAGCAAGCTTTGGACGGCGCCGTTCCGGGAACAGCCGGGTCGCAAACCTGCGGTTCAAAACGCCCGAGCTGCCGAAATGCCTGACGACGTTCTTCCATCCGCGCGCCGTGATTGAAATTGCTTGGATTGGATTGCCTCGACAGGACCGAGCAGTTAGCACACTGGCGCGCCACCGCACGCGCGCACGATGGGTGCTGCGGTGGTGACGCAGCTCTTGTTCCTGGCTGTGCGCCGGTTCCGGCGATTGCGTTCCGACAGTTGCTCGACTCTGTGCGCGAGTTTCGCGCGGCCAGCGCGTGCGGAACCGATCCGGAGTACACCCGGGGTACAATCTATGGCGTATCGTTGGGCAGGCGAACTTGAAGAAAACAAAGCAAGTGGATTTTTGCGGTGATCGAAAGGGCCAAGGTCGGGTGCGGGTAATCTGCGTTGCAGCGCGGGTGCGCTACCATAGCAGGCAGGTGGGAGGAGTTCCATGGCAAGCGTGATCGTGAAAAATCCCGCCGTGCTCAGCGGCGAGCCGGTGTTTCGTGGGACGCGGGTTCCGTTCAAAGCGTCGACGGATTATCTGGAAGGCGGCGAGAGTCTGGCCGAGTTTCTGGAGCAGTATCCGAGCGTGACGCGCGAGGCAGCGATTGCGGCGCTGGAAGAGGCGCGGGACAGCCTGATGGCGCATCTGGGATGAAAATTCTGATCGACGAGTGCGCGCCCAAGGCGTTGAAAGTAGCGCTGGCGGCCAGCGGTCTCGACTGCACGACAGTACAGGAAGCAGGATGGTCGGGGAAAGAAAACGGCGAACTGCTTGCCTTGGCCGACGCCAGTTTCGATGTGGTGGTGACGATCGACCGGAATCTCCGTTATCAGCAGAACCTCACCGGTCGCAAGATCGCGCTGCTGATCGTGCGTGCGCGTTCGAATCGTGTGGTGGATTTAGAGCCGCACTTCCCCGCCTGCGCCGAGGCGTTGCAAACCATTCAACCGGGCACCGTCGTCGAGGTGGGGTCCTCGGCGTAGGCGTCTTGGGAGAAGCAGCGTTCCCATTTTTTCGCAGAAGAGTGTACCGAGCGCGGGAGCCGAGTCAAGGGTCTCCGCTTCGCTCCGATGATCGCGCCAAAACCGCGCCCTTGACACGGCTCCCTCTCCGCTCTGTTTGCTTCCAGCCATCGAAAAAATGTGAGAAACAAATGGGAGCCGGGGTTAGCCAGCCACACGCGCAGCACCCCGCAAGCAGAGAAGTTTCTGGAGCTTCTTCCGGGGCAGGGGACGCAGAGAAGCCAGATAACCGGCAAGGTCGTAGGGATGGAAGACTTCCCACACGGCAGCCTGAAATCTGGGAAGCTCAGCGGCAAACTCGGAATGCCGTTCGGCGGCCTCGGCGAAGTTCAGCAGTTTCTCGCTGACCAAATAATCCAGTGCGTTTTTCAGGCCGAAGCGCCGCCAGATGGTGCGGGTTGCTGGCATTGCTATTTCCAAATCCTGTAGAGCTGCATGAGGGAGACTATAGCGCCGTCGTGCGTTGTTCGCCAAGCTGAGCCAACAACAACTCGGAGCACGACATCATCCCTTGCGGCCTGCGGGGCAACTACGGCGCACGGGCGATAGCATCGCTGCATCGGCTGTACGTCCGGGCTTTGTTCGGTGACTATCCGGCCTGCGTCCGGTACCGGTTCGGTGTTCGGTCGATTGTCTGCTTATCGTTCTGCCGATCGGACAAACGCATCAATGGTTCTGAGCACAGCAATCTGTGCGGCTGGTGGGAGCTGTTCGATCTGCTCCATCCGGCGCATGACCTTGAGGCCGGGTTTCTTCGTGCTCTTCTTCGCTGCCTTCGGGTGCAGCAGTTCATCAGCCGAAACATCGACGGCCAGGGCGAAGCGCACGGCCATCTCCGGCGCAGCGGGAGACGCCGAGATCGCCATCTCCAACTTTTTACCACGCCGGTTACAGCCGATGGCACAGTCGGAGGTGTGTTCCCAACCAACCCAACAACCAACTAGCAGCAACCAAGTCATCAGGAGGTGGCTTATGAAAGAACGAGTAGTTTTCGAAGCCAATGTACCGGTGACGGCAACCTTGGCTTATGCGGATGGATTGAAAGTGCAAGGACGCTTCGGCGATCAGGTTATGTACTCGCTGACGGACGGGCGAGTCATGTACGTGCCGCCGATGGTCCGGGACAAACTGGTCGAGCTTGGTGTCCGGCAGAATGAGCCGTTTGCGATCTGCCGGGCCGAGCGTCGCGAAGGCAACCGACGGTTCGTCGAGTGGATTGTGCAGGCTGACGGGTCGGCAGCACCGGCTCAGAGTACGCCTGCGCACAGTGATACACCCGGCTCGCCGGTGAACGGTGACAGTGGTGCGCGTGGCAAAGCGAATGGTAACGGTAACGGCAACGGAAATGGCAAGCTGGCCAGCGCATCCCCCAGTTCAGGGATTGCAGAAGCAGCGTTGCGCGCCGCACTCACGGCGAGCATTGACGCAGCTCTTGCAGCAGAACAATACGCGTCCGCGCACGGTCTGTCGATCCGCTTTGGCAGCGAAGATCTGCGCGCCATGGCGCTGAGCCTGTTCATCCAGCACGCCCGCGACGGAGGTGTGCGATGACCGACGTTGCCGTAACCGAAACGCTGGGGGAGGCGCTCTCCCCCAGCCAGGTAAACACCTACATGACATGTCCCGCGAAATGGTACTTCCGCTACTTGATCGGTTTGAGCGAGCCGACCACGGGGGCACTGGCACTTGGCAAAGCTTTTCATGGAACACTCGCTTGGTACTTCCGCCAGAAGCTGAGCACAGGTCGCGACATGAAAGCCGAAGAACTGCGCGAAGTGTTTGTAGAGGAATGGTCGACGGCAATCGCCGACGCTGCGTTGCGCGACGATGAAGGCGCAGTTGAGCTTGCCGCGACCGGTCAAATCCTCGTCGCAGCTTACGTGACAGAAGCCGCTGGTCCCCTGCAGCCAAATGCCGTCGAGCAGACTGTGCAAGGTGAAATTGCCGGGGTGAAGGTCCAAGGGATTGTCGATCTGCTGGACACTGACGGTCGCGTGGTTGACTTCAAGACGGCGTCCAAGCGTCCGAATGGACTCTCGGCCGAACACAGTCTGCAGTTGACGACCTACGCGATGATCACGCCCGGCGCCAGCGGCCTGTGTCGCCTGGACACGGTCACCAAAACCAAGACCGTGCAGGTGATCCAACAGAGTTATCAGGTTGGTGCTGAAGATCGGCGCTTTGCCGAAACGCTGTATCCCATGGTGCAGGAGTCCATTCGGGACGGGATTTACCCTCCACACCGTGGAGGTCCCATGTGTTCACGCCGGTACTGCGGCTACTGGCGCGAGTGCGAGCACGAGTTCGGCGGACGCGTGGCGAAGTAATCGTGCGCCGGTGTCCCCTTGCCGATTCCCTGATTCCATTTCGATTTCACTTTATGACAGTTGA
>Ga0208714_1000005_pt1 | contig 91760 bp, 76 predicted proteins | sample NGESurshal072012_3_FD_184461 | JGI IMG/M metagenome (GOLD analysis project Ga0208714, IMG submission 184461) | Arctic peat soil microbial communities from Barrow, Alaska - NGEE Surface sample 415-1 shallow-072012 (SPAdes) | ecosystem: Environmental > Terrestrial > Soil > Wetlands > Peat ... | reverse complement strand
AGTGGGGGATCGATCACGCGCAATCCGCTGCGCACCCGCCTCACCGCGTCAGCCAGTTGTTCGGCAGGCATGTCTTTGAGGAGGTAGCCGGACGCTCCGGCTTCCAGTGCGCGGCGCAGATATCCGGCACGAGCGAAGGTGGTTAGGATGATGACGCGCACCTGGACGCCGCGTCGCTTCAATTCGGCGGCGAGTTCAAGCCCGGTAAGGCCGGGCATCTCGATGTCGGTCACCAGCACATCGGGATGCGCCTGCTGCACCAGTCGCAGCGCTTCGTCGCCGGCACGGGCACGGGCAACGACCTCGATGTCGTCCTCCATTTCGAGCAACGCAGCCAGCGCGCCGAGGACCATGGCCTGATCTTCGGCGAGGACGACGCGAATCTTGTCACGCTTGAAGGCTGCCATGCCCTCAGTTTCGCAGAGCAGAGGCGGCTGAGGCGAGAGGCAAATCGATAATCAGACGGGTCCCATTGGACGTGAGTAGGCGGAGCGAGCCGCCGAGGGCTTCCAGGCGCTCGCGCATGCCGCGCAATCCGTTGCCTTCCGGACCGGCAGCGCCGCATCCATCGTCGGCGATTTCGAGGGTACACAGCGCCTCATTCCGTTTCAGGCTGACGTTGCAGCGGCTGGCGTCGGCATGACGCACAACGTTGGTCACGGCTTCACGCAAGGCGAGCGACAGAACCGACTCCTGCTCCGGACTGAGCGCAACCCGGTCGGTGTCGCACTCGACGGTGACGCCGGCGGTCTCGAGCGCGGCTCGGGCGCGAGCCAGTTCGGCGAAAATGCCTTCGGTGCGGTATCCGCGAATGGCTTCGCGCACGTCGGCCAGCGCGGCGCGCGAGGTGATCTCCACGTCCAGCATTTCCTGCTTGGCGCGTTCGGGATCGCGGTCCACCAGTTTGCGCGCCAACTCGGCTTTCAGGGTGATTAGAGACAGGGTGTGTCCCAAGACATCGTGCAGGTCGCGCGCGATGCGCTCGCGTTCGGCGACTTTGGCGAGGTGCTCCATCTCGCTGTGCGCGACACGGAGCTTCTCTTCAGCGCAATGGGCGACTGCCCAGTGGTGGTTACCCAAGCCAACCAGCACAATCAATAGCAGCATGGAAACCCACATGCCGATCTCGAAATGAAACCTTGCCGCATAGTAAAGAAGGATGGCAACCTCGACAGCAAGCTGCGCAATCACCCAACGGATCTTCGGGTTGAACCCGCCGGCAGCCGAAGCATAGATCAGCAGCCCCGCGGCCCCGCCATTCAAGGGAATACAGATCGCCGCCATCACGATCATGGCGATGATGCAAACGTTTCTGACTCGGCCGAACCGGGAGAAGGCCTGCAAATAGAGAACGATGAAAAACAGCCCGGCGGCGGTGTTCCACACCCAGTGCAACGCCCCGGCGTGCTTCCAGTACGGATCAAGAAAGAACCAGACCATGAAGGGAAGCCAGATGAGCGGCATCCACTTATGCTCGTGATCGGCGGGATATAGCTTTCGCCAGATTGCCTGAACCGTGTTCATCGCTTCTTTTACCTTGCCGCGCCCTGCTGCGCTATTGTCGTCTGGAACGGGGTTCGGGCACAATCCCGCACCACACCACCGCCGCAATGGTCAGGGCTAGTGCCAGATCAGTCCAACGACTGGTCAGCGTGAGACCAGTAAACACCGCCATCAATACGAACCACAGTATCCATCGCGCAGTGCAGTTGCTCATAACCAACTCCTGTTTGATCTCTGTATTCCCAGGTTAGCGCCGGAAAGCGCGGACCTGGGGCCACCCGGCGAGTCAACCTTTGTTTCACGATCCGAAGCCGTGCGCTGCGACGTGGTGGGTATCGAAGCGCGGGCTTCGGTTCGTGTTGTCCCGAAGCCCACACCGTTGCGAGTTTCGGGGACCATTGAGTCTCGTCCGGCATCGGGGCGACAGGTGATGACGGGCGATCCTCGCCGGACCAACTCATCTTCATCCGTACGACGCTCCCTCATCGCGCCAGTAACCGTAGGTCGCGATGCCGAGGAACAGCAGCGTCACTCCAATCAGCGCCTCCAGATGTCCCCACGCCGGCGTCGGATTCGGGTTGACCCCGATGGCATTCAGTGCCAACTGGCTCATGTGATACGGCGGCAGAATCAGCGCCACCTTCTGCAGCACATGCGGCAGCATGAAAATCGGAATCCACAGTCCCGAGCAGAACGACATCGGCAGGTAAACTAGGTTCACCATCGCCGGGGCCGAATTCGGCTTGGCGAAATACCCCAGCGCCAAACCCATTGCGCTGAACGGAATCGAACCGGCCACCAGAATGGCGATCAGCTTAGCGGCGGTGAAGAACCCCAAGCGAACTCCGCCGAAGGCCTCGCCCACCGCCAGCAGCACCAGCGAAATCACGGTCGCAAACACCAAGGAGTTGGCGATCTTGGCGAGAAAGTATGCCGGCAGCGGCATGGGTGAGGCCCGCTTCACCTGCAGCCAGCCCTGGCCTCGCTCCATGGCGATGCCCACTCCGAAACTGAACATGGCGACGCCCATCACGCCGTAGCACGCCATGGTCGCCAGTAAATAGGTGGCGGTTTCCGCCCGGTGCGGGCCACTGGGAGCCATCACGATGCCGAACAACACGTAGAACATCACGGGGAACAGGATGGTGGAGAGCGCGAAGATCGGAATCCGCGCGTACTTCAGGATTTCGTACTTCGCCTCTTTGGCATACAGCGTGATCAGTTGGGCCAGCGAGCGCTGCGGCACGGCATAGGTTGCGGGAAACGTGGTGGTTGCCATTTCAGTTGCTCCGTTTCGAATTTGACGAATGGTTCTGGGTCAGCGCCAGGAAAGCCTCTTCCAGCCCGGCATTGGTGACTTCCAGTTCGGAGAGCCAGGAGTCGCGTTGCAGCAGCTCGCGCACAACTGGTTCGGCGACAGTGACCTGCAGTTCGAATGCGTTGCGGTCTTCTTTCACGCTGACCACGCCGGGGATCTGCCGCATCTCGTGGGCCGTTAAGCGGCTGACGCATCGAATCTGCTTGCCGATGGCGCGCGCCTTGATCTCCGCCGGAGTCCCCTCAGCGATAATCGACCCCTGCTGCAGCACCAGGATTCGGTCCGCCAGTGCGTCGGCCTCGTTCAGATAATGGGTGGTAAGCAGCACGGTCTTGCCACGCGAGATCAGGGTGCGGATTTGCGCCCACATCAGCCGCCGCGCTTCCACATCGAGCCCAACCGTCGGCTCGTCGAGAAACAGCAGGTCGGGATCGCCGCAAATCGCGATGCCGAACAGTACTCGCTGCTTTTGTCCTCCGGACAACTCGCCAAATGGACGGTCTTTGAACTCCTCCAGTCCGGCGATCTTGAAGGTTTCGGCCAAGGGCAGTGGCCTCGGGTAATACGACGAGAACAGGTCGATGTGCTCGCGCACCTTCAAGGTCTCGGGCACGCGGCCGACCTGGAGCATTGCCCCGCATCGCTCTGCGACGTTTGACTGGCGAGGGTCGGCGCCAAAGACCGAAACCCTGCCTGCGTCCGGACTGGCCAGACCCAGCAGCATGCGGACCAGCGTGGTCTTGCCGGCACCGTTGGGGCCGAGCAGCGCCAGCAGTTCTCCTGTTCGCAGATCCATGGTCACGTTGTGCAAGGCTGTGATGGCACCGTATTTCTTGGTGAGCCCGCGCGTGTGTGCCACGGCTGTCGGCCTGGCATTGAGATAAGGTGTCAGTTCGGCGATTGCGCTCAACATCGTTTGCTCCTCTGCAGGTGAATCCCCGGTATGAGAGTGATGTTCTGCCATTCTGGGAATGGCCAGTAGTGCCGTTTGTCAGCCACGGCGAGTGACAAATGTCATGGGCCCGAAGGCGATTCCCGCCCCTGAGACAGGGTGTAAGCCAGCCTGAACCTGTCCCCTGTACTCCCGGCCCACGGATGAATCATTTGTTACACTTTTCCCGATTCGTGACCCTTGTCACCTTTTGGGGTGACATGAATCACGGCTGGGCAGCCGGGAAAAGATGACACTTAGTTGTAACTAAGTGAGGATTCCGCCCGTGCCTTGTCCTTCCCCCAAAGGCACTTGCGAGGACGAAAGAAGGTCAGCCATGTTGCTCGCATATCGGCTGGTAAAGCTGATCGAGACGCATTCCGATGGACTGGCCCGCAGCCTCCAGGATCGTTACCGCAACGACAAGAAGTGCTCGGCCTATGCCAACGTTCCGGACGCCGAGCTGACGTCGAAGGTTTACGAGGTGTATCGCCACCTGGGCGAATGGCTGCTGGGCAAGACCGAAGCCGACATCGAGCGCCGCTACCTGGAGATCGGTGCGGAGCGCGCCGCACAAGGCGTGCCGGCCAGTCAGGTGGTGTGGATGATCTGCCTGGTGCGCGAAAATCTGTGGGACTACCTGCAGAAACATGCGGAGCTGGAAAAACCGGCGGAGATCTTCGGCGAAATGGAGTTGCTGGAGATGCTCGATCAATTCTTTAACCGCGCCATTTACTTCGCCGCGCTCGGGCATGAACGAGCAGCCAACGGATACCCAATTTGTAACGAAACGATCAGTGTTTGATACGAGGCCACTTCATGTCCTGGATCGATCCTTATAGAAGCAAGCTCATGAGTCCACGCGAGGCGGTTGGCTGCGTGGAATCGGGCATGCGGGTTTACATCCACCCTGGCTGCGCCGAGCCCGAGGCGCTGGTGGAAGCCCTGATGGAACGCGCCCCCCACGTAAAAGGGGTGGAGGTCGTTCACCTGCTCACCCTGGGCACATCGCCGTATTGCGCGGCCGAGATTTCGGCCAGCTTCCGTCATAACGCATTGTTTGTCGGCGGTAATGTGCGCGAGGCGGTGCACGATGGCCGCGCCGATTACACCCCCATCTTCCTGTCCGAAGTAGAAGCGCTCTTCGAGAGCGGCGAGATGCCCATCGACGTCGCCTTCATTCAGGTGTCGCCGCCTGATTCGCACGGCTATTGCAGCTTCGGCGTTGGCGTGGATACCACTCTCACCGCAGCCAAGTACGCTCATCGTGTGGTGGCCCAGGTCAACGCTCAGATGCCGCGGACCTATGGCGATAGCTTCATTCACGTCAGCGAACTCGATGCCATCGTTGAAGTCTCGCGCCCGTTGTGCGAGATCAAGGAGAATACGATTACCGAGCTCCATCGCTCGATCGGCGCGCATGTCTCATCTCTAATTGAGGACGGCTCAGTTCTGCAGTTGGGCATCGGAGGCATCCCCGACGCCGTTCTGCCCAACCTGATGGACCGCAAGGACCTCGGCGTTCATACCGAGCTGATCTCTGACAACGCGATTCCCCTGATCGAAACGGGCGTGATCAACGGGCAACGCAAGAACTTCAAGCCGAGGAAGATCATCCTCGGATTCATGCTGGGAACCAAGAAGCTGTTCGATTTCGTGGACGAGAACCCAATCTTCGAGTTTCATCCCTCGGCCTACACCAACGATCCATTTCGAATCTCGTTGAACGAGCGCATGGTGGCAATCAACTCCGCCATTGAAGTTGATCTCACCGGCCAGGTTTGTGCCGAATCGATTGGCTCATGGTTTTACAGCGGCTTTGGCGGCCAGCTTGACTTCATTCGTGGGGCGGCGCGCTCCAAGTGGGGCAAGCCCATCATCGCTCTTCCCTCCACGGCAAAGAGCGACGCCCTCTCGCGCATCGTACCGCGCCTGGCCCATGGAGCGGGTGTGTTGACGGGTCGTGCCGACGTGCACTACGTAGTCACCGAGTACGGGGTCGCGTACTTGCACGGAAAGACCATCCGGCAGCGGGCCGAATCCCTGATCCAGATTTCCCACCCCAAGTTCCGCAAAGAGCTTGTGGACTATTGCGAGAAACAGCGCTGGTTTCAGCGTAACCAACTAGACTTGGTGGAAGTGCGAGGAGAACATGGCATCACAACCGCGCGGTGACGTCACAATCGATGTCGAGGAATGTAAAGGCTGTGGGCTGTGCGTTGAGTCATGCCCGCCCAAGTGCCTGAAACTGGCGCCCGAACTCAGCAAGTACGGGGTGCATCCGGCGATGTACACCGGAGACGGCTGCACCGGATGCGGTGCCTGCTTCTACTGCTGTCCTGAACCCGGGGCCCTGACCGTGTATCGGATGGTGCCTCCGCCCAAGGTGGCGGGAGTCATAGTCAATGGAGTTAAGGAGGCGGCCCATGCGGCAACTCTGTAAAGGAAACGTCGCGGTCGTTAAGGCCGCGGTGCTGGCCGGGTGCCGGGGCTTCTATGGATACCCCATCACTCCAGCCAGTGAAATCGCAGAATATGCCGCCCTCCTCATACCTGAAGTGGGCGGTACTTTTTTGCAGGCAGAGAGCGAAGTTGCGGCCATCAACATGGTGTACGGGGCGTCGTCTGCAGGCGTTCGGGTCATGTCGGCGTCGTCCGGTCCGGGCATGAGCCTGATGCAGGAAGGCATGTCCTACATTGCGGGAGCCGAGTTGCCCTGCGTAATCGTAGACGTTGTCCGCGGCGGCCCGGGGCTGGGCAACATCGCGCCGGAACAGAGCGACTACTTCTGCGTGGTGAAAGGCGGTGGCCACGGTTGCTATCGCAACATCGTCCTGGCGCCATCGTCGGTACAGGAGATGTTCGACCTGACCGTGCTGGCGTTCGAACTCGCTGACCGTTATCGCAACCCGGTGGTCATCATGACCGACGGCTACGTCGGCCAGATGCAGGAGCCACTCGAAATTAAGCTGCGCGACATCCCCCAGCCTGAGAAAGACTGGGCGGTGAAGGGCACGCTCGAGACCAGGAAGAACCTGATCAGCTCGATCTTTCTCGAGCCCGACCAGTTGGAGGCGCACATTCGCAAGCTGGAAGCGAAGTACGCGCTGGCCCAGGAGTTGGAGACCCGCAGCGAGAACTATCTCACCGACGACGCTGACATCCTGCTGATTGGCTTTGGCATCGTGTCGCGCATATTGCGATCCACTGTCGATCAGTTGCGGGCGCAGGGCGTGAAAGCGGGACTTTTCCGGCCAATAACTCTGTGGCCGTATCCATCGCGCGAGTTGCGCGAGGTAGCGAAGCACGTGAAGTCGGTGATGGTGGTCGAGCTCAGCACCGGAATGATGGTGGAAGACGTGCGGCTGTCGTTGAACGGCAGCGTACCGGTGGAGTTCTACGGCCGGGCTGGCGGCAACGTGCCCTCACCGGAAGAAATCACCGCGGAAGTTACGTCGCGCATGGCTGCCCTGGTTTAGGCGGGCGGGAGGAATTTGTGAACGAATACGAAGTGGTCCACGAAAAATCGCCGGCGTTCTACGACAAGTTTGAACGAAAAGCGGAACTGCAGCAGCAGACCCACTACTGTCCGGGCTGCGGGCACGGCGTGGCGCATAAACTGATCGCTGAAGCGCTCGACGAGCTCGGCCTGCAGGACCGCGCTGTCCTGATTAGTCCGGTCGGTTGCTCGGTGTTTGCCTACTACTATTTCGATATCGGCAACGTGCAGGCAGCGCACGGACGCGCCTCGGCGGTCGCTACTGCAATGAAGCGGTCGCATCCCGAGGCCATTGTGATGTCGTACCAGGGTGACGGCGACCTTGCCGCCATCGGCACGGCAGAGATCGTTCATGCCGCTAACCGCGGCGAGAACATCTGCGTGTTCTTCGTCAACAACTCGATCTATGGCATGACGGGCGGCCAGATGGCCCCCACCACCCTGATGGGACAGGTAAGCGCAACATCCCCTTGGGGACGCCGCGCTAACAACGAGGGCCTGCCGCTGCATGTCGCCGAATTGCTGGCATCGCTGGCAACGCCTGCGTACATCGAGCGCGTCGCTCTGTGCGACATGAAGAACATCATGAAGGCCAAGAAGGCCATCAAGAAGGCGCTCGAAATCCAGAACAATGGCGGCGGATTCTCGCTGGTGGAGATTCTCTCGCCGTGCCCAACCATTCTGAAGATGGACCCGCTGGTCGCGCGCAAGTGGGTCGGCGAAACCCTGATGAAGGAATTTCCGCTGGGCGTCTTCCGCGATCGCCGGCCTGAACTGCCCACGCCGCCGCAGGTCCCGGTAAAGACCGTGGCCCAGGCTCTGGGGGTGGAAGATGGCGAGGGCGAGGAAGCCGCGCCGTCGCGCCGCCATCACACCCGCGAAATCACCGTGAAGTTCGCAGGCTTCGGCGGACAGGGCATCCTGTTGATGGGACAACTGCTGGCCGAGATGGGATTGCGCGAGCAGATGGAAGTGAGCTGGCTGCCGTCCTACGGACCGGAAATGCGATCCGGTAGCGCGCACTGCCATGTCACGCTGTCGCACGAGCGCATCGGATCGCCGCTGATTTCGCGCCCCGATGTGCTGGTCGCCATGAACGAGCTGTCGCTGCGCAAGTTCGCTGCGGGTGTGATGCCGGGCGGGCTGATTCTCTATAACGCCGACAAGCTGCCGGCCGACTTCAAGGTCACGCACGCGCGGGCAATTTGCATTCCGGTGTCGCAAATGGCCGACGATATTGGCTCTGCCAAGGTGGCAAACGTGGTCATGCTGGGGGGGCTGCTGGAAGAGACTGGGTGCCTGCCGACCGATACCGCCATCGACGTGCTCGAACATTCGGTGAAGAACAAGAGGCTGCTCGAACTCGATCGCAAGGCCATTGCTGCCGGACGTGATTACGTGGATACCACCGTCGAAGTCGGCGCAGTGGCCCAGCCCGACGGGTACTCGTATTGATTCCTCTCCTCCGAGAAGCCTTCCCTGCTGTCGCTGTGCCAACCAGCATCGCGACTGTGAGGGCGGGCGGGCTTCTTGGTGCTGCTAAGATTCAGAGTGTTGCAGCCGGAGGACGTCCATGCCGTCAAAGCTACGCAAACCCAAGCCGTTTAAGGCATCGACAGCGGTGAAGGCTGCTGCCCGGGAGAATATCGGCGCGCCTCCGCCCACCCGTACCGAGCCTTCCGTGAAGAAGCGCACTGCGAAATCGCCCAAGCACAGGCCCACGTTGGAGAAACTACTGGGGGAAGACGAGTAGGGCGAGCACGGCCCTTCGGCTTCGCTCAGGGAGGCTTTCATCGAGATAGAGCTCGCACCCGCACCCCACCCTGCTTCAGTCGCTTATTCACCGCACGCGCGATGGCCACGCTGCCCGGCGTGTCGGAATGAATGCAGATGGTGTTGGCCTCCACCCGCAACTCCGCTCCGTTCGTGGTCACAACGAGCTTCCGGGTAGCAATACCCCACGCCTGCTGCGCGGCGCGCAGCGGATCGTCGAGCAAGGCGCCCGGCAGTGTGCGCTTGCGCAGGATGCCGTCCGGCTCGTAGGCGCGGTCGGCAAACGCCTCGGCGGCGCAGGACAGCCCCATGGTCCCCCACAATGTCAGAGTAGATGATCCGGCCTGGCTAACCATGATCAATTGCTTGTCGCTCTCCAGCACAGCGCGCCCGATGGCCGCCGCGACTTCCACACTCTTGTTGGCGGCGTGATACAGCGCGCCATGCGGTTTGCAGTGCACCAGTCGCACACCTAACGGCTGTGCAACCGCCGCCAGCGCAGCAATCTGGTCGCGCACCGAGGCTTCGATCTCCGCCGGAGCGATGGGCGACTCGATTCGGCCGAAGTTGGCACGATCAGGATAGCCGGGATGCGCTCCCACAGAGACGTGCAACTCAAGCGCACGGCGCACCGTCTCGCGCATGGTGTGCTCGTCGCCGGCGTGTCCTCCGCAGGCGACGTTGGCCGACGTGATGTAGCGCATCAACTCGAAGTCGGTACCGTTGGCCAGCGATTCCTCGGACTCGCCCAGGTCAGCGTTTATGTCCATCCAGAGTTCACTCATATGCGCTTCCCTCATGCAGTGAAGGGATCCACCGATCCTGTGGCAAAAATCCTTTTCAACCATAGCTCTTGTTGGCGGAGCGCCTCAACCGCTTCAGCGATGGAGACTTCGCCAAACCCCACCTGGTCGCGCGACCGGAGTTGCCCAATGCGATGCATGTCGGCGGCGATGACGTTGGCAATCTTGGGATATCCGCCGGTGGTCTGCTGATCGACGAAAAGGACAATCGGCTGCCCATCCTGCGGCACCTGGATGGCGCCTAGCGGGATTCCGTCCGTGAGCAATTGCGACGTCTCCCTGGGCGAAACCCGTTCCCCCTGCAGTCGCAGTCCGGCGCGGTCCGACTGCTCGCTGACGAGATACGTCGAGGCCAGTAGCTTCGCGTAAGCCTCGGGACTGAACCAGTCGTGCTGCGCGCCCCTGGTCACCCGCAACGGCCCGGAAGGACACACAGCTTCTAGCACCCCGCCATGCAGGAGGCAAACTTGCGCCGTGGCGGCTCTGCGAACCTGCAGCACGTCGCCGCCCTGCATCCTGCGCCCTTCGAATCCTCCGAAGCGTCCTCGCACATCGGTTGACGCGCTGCCCATGACGAGCGGGACGTCGAATCCTCCCCGCACCGCCAGGTAGCTGCGGGCACCGTCTATGGTACTCCCACAATGTAAGACCGAGCCCGCGGGGATATGGGTCGCAGTTTGGCCATGAAGCCATTTGTGTCCCACCCTGCAATCGCAGTTCGCGCCGCTGATGGCGACCATAGCGCTCTCCTCGAACTCCAGGGTCGCGCCCACCAGCGTCATCTCCAGTGCCGGAGCGTTCTCGTCGTTCCCCAGCAGCAGGTTCGCGATGCGGAGCGACAGGGCATCGGCGGCTCCCGCTGGTGAGATGCCTAGATGCGCGTAACCAAAGCGTCCGCGGTCTTGGACGGTGGTGAAGAAGCCCGGCTTGACCACGCGAACCGTCATGGGCGCTCCTGCCGCAGCCGCTCGAACGTTGCCCGATCAACGGACGTAAAACGCACCCAATCGCCGGCTTGCAGGCGGGTTGGGGGCTGCGCCAGCGGGTCGAACATGCGCAGCGGCGTGCGCCCGATGATCCTCCAACCGCCGGGTGTCTCGGCGGGATAGATGCCAGTTTGGCCGCCGGCGATGCCCACGCTTCCTTCCGGAACCAGGCGCCGGGGAGTGGCCAGCCGAGGCGTATATAGCGCCTCCGGCATACCGCCAAGGTAGGCGAATCCCGCCGTAAATCCGAGGAAGCAGACATGGTAGGACGCGGACGAATGAAGCCGCACTACGTCGTCGCTGCTGATGTGGTTGTGCGCCGCTACGTCGGCGAGGTCGACGCCGAACTCGGCGTCGTAGCACGCAGGAATCTCGACAACTTCAGTGCTGTCTTCTGCCGCAGAGCGCCCGGTGCTCGACAGCGACTCGGCCAGTGTTGCAACTGTGTGGTGCGTCGTCAGCAGCGGATCGAAGTCGATCAGCAGCGACGTGTAGGCAGGATGCAGGTTGCAGATGCGTGGATCCTGCCGGGTCTGCAAGGCGTGGAACAGGCCCAGCACGTGTTGCTGTATCTCCGGCGAGATGGCGTCGCCAAAGACCACCAGCAGCGACGAGTCACTTGCCGGAATGATCTTCATGCCAATTTCTCCGCCATGATTTTCCACATTACTTTGCCCGCACTGTCCTCACGATGAATAGAGCAAGCAGGCGCGAGTGTCAAACTGTCCGTCCGGCTACAACAACTTGTCTATGTTGTATCCCACAATGTGGGATGTTATTTTTGATCAATATTGTTCGGCGGACGGGCCACGTAAGCTACCCGCACGGCTGAATTCCGCCAAGAATTGCCACCACCACCGCAAGGCTGGGACTGGCCGAGTGGGCAATTTGCCCTGCAGCACACTACAATGTGCAGTGGGGCGTTTTCTCCCGTCACTTACCCCACTCAATTTATGGCAAGTTCCGCGAAAGCAACACCCGCAAAGTCACGCAAGACACCTCCCAAAGCACCATCTTCGTCAGCCGCAAAACGCCTTGTTGGACCACGGGCTCCCGCGCTTGACGATCCAAGCCTGTTCATCAATCGCGAACTGAGCTTGCTCGATTTTCAGCGTCGCGTGCTGGAGGAGGCTCAGGACAGTACCAACCCTCCGCTCGACCGCGTCATGTTTCTATCATTCGTCGGCTCGAACCTCGACGAGTTTTTCATGGTGCGCGTCGCGGGACTGAAGCGCCAGATCGAAAAGGGAGTGACCGACAGTGGCCCTGACGCCATAGGACCCGCCGAGTTGCTGCGCGCCATCCGTGCCTCGGTCATCCGATTGAATCGCGCGGCCTATGAGTGCTGGTCGAAAGAGCTGGTCCCCGCGCTACGCAGGGCCGGGCTGCGCATCGCCGATTTCGCTGACCTCACCGAAGAACAACGCGCAGTAGCCGACTCGTATTTTCAGGACACCATCTTTCCCACGCTGACGCCGCTGGCCTTCGATCCCGGCCGTCCTTTCCCGCACATTTCGAACCTCAGCCTGAATCTGGCCGTTGTTCTGCGCGATGCCGAGGGGATCGAACACTTTGCCCGCGTGAAGATCCCTGACACCCTCCCACAGTTGGTCCCGGTATCAGCCGCCCCGAAAGCCAAGAGCCGAGCCAAAGTTGTGGTGAAGGAACAAGTGTTCGTGTGGATCGAGCAACTGGTAACGGCCAACCTGGGAGCGCTCTTTCCCGGCATGGATATCGTCGAGGCGCATCCCTTCCACGTGACCCGCGACGCCGACTCTGCCATTCAAGACTTGGAGGCCGGCGACCTGATGGAGTCGGTGGAAGAAGGCGTCTGGCAGCGTCGCTTCGCTGACGTGGTGCGCGTCGAGATCAACGAGGCCATGCCCGCTTCGGTGCTTGAGATCCTGGTCACCAATCTCGAACTTGACCGGGACGACATTTACAAGATCACCGGCCCGCTGTCGCTAGTGCGGGTGCGCAACCTGGTGAAGGTCGATCGTCCCGACCTGAAATTTGCGCCCTTCATACCTGCATTGCCCGCGGCCCTGTTGAAGGATGAGGACGAGGACATCTTCTCGACCATTCGGCGCGGCGACGTTTTGTTCCATCATCCCTTCGACTCGTTTCAGCCCATTGTTGGGCTGCTGCAAAAAGCCGCCAACGATCCCAACGTACTGGCCATCAAGATCACGTTGTATCGCGTGGGACGCAATGCTCCCGTGGTTGACGCCCTGCTGGAGGCTGCGGAAAACGGCAAGCAGGTCGCTGTCCTGCTGGAACTAAAGGCGCGCTTCGACGAGGAGAGCAATATCGTATGGGCGCGCAAGCTGGAAGAATACGGCGTCCACGTGGTTTACGGGCTCATGGGATTGAAGGTGCATTGCAAAGCCGCACTGATCGTGCGCAAGGAAGGCGACGTGATCCGCCGCTACGCGCACCTTTCGACCGGCAATTACAACAGCGTGACCGCGCAGCTTTACACCGACATCGGCATGCTGACCTGCGATCCCGACATCGGCGCGGATTGCAGCGACTTGTTCAATTTCCTCACCGGCTATTCCGCAAAATCGAAATACCGCAAGCTGCTGGTTGCGCCCATCTCCCTGCGCGAGCGCCTGCAAGGCCTGATCGAACGTGAGATCGAGCACCAGAAGGCCGGCCGCGGCGGACACATCATTCTCAAGATGAATTCGCTGGTGGACAAGAAGATGATCGAGTTGCTCTACCAGGCGTCACGGGCCGGCGTGAAAGTCGATCTCCTGGTTCGCGGCATCTGCTGCCTGCGCCCGCATGTGCCAGGCGTCAGTGAGAACATCCAGGTCACAAGCATCGTAGGACGATTCCTCGAGCACAGCCGGATTTATTACTTCCGCAATGGTGGGGACGAAGAGATCTATCTCGGGAGCGCTGACTTGATGCCACGTAACCTGAACCGCCGGGTCGAAGTCGTCTTCCCGGTAGAGGACAAGAGCCTGATTCGCGTGCTGAAGGACGACATCCTCGGCACCTATATGAAGGAGCAAGCCAAGGCGCGGCATATGCAGTCCGACGGAAAGTACGTGCGCGATCCCAACTACGCGCGAAAGAGCGCGCTCAACAGCCAGGAGACCTTTATCGCCCGCGCCAGCAAGCGTTCGGGGAAATGATGTGAAGTGGCGTCCCATCGCCTGCCGCCCGGCCGACCTTCGCAATTGTGGCGGAAATGCAACTCTGTCCCTTCCACTGGTGTCTATAGTGGAGTGGGGCTGGACGTAGGCGCCAGCCTCGGAATTCTTCGATGCAAGTCCGCTACCTTATTAGTCTTCGGACCGCCTCACTCTCAGTCTGCGCATCTGAGTGGCTGATGCGTACTCTCGCGCTGGGCATTTCTTGCTGTGCGCTTCTGCTTCCCGCCCTTGCACAAGCTCCCGATACCATTCAGGTTTGGTCGGCTCCCGGGATGCCTTCCGACCAGGCTCGCGGCGAACAATATTCCGTCTCCGGAACGGTGATCAACTCGGTGACCGGCGAGCCCGTCCGCAAAGCGCTGGTTCAAATTAACGGGCCGCACCAGCGCACTGCGTTTAGCGACGGCGATGGGCGCTTCCAATTCCAGGGGATACCTGCCGGCCAGATCGCGCTGAACGCACAAAAGCCGGGGTATTTCGGCGACCAAGAAATCCGTGGGCAGGGACAACTTGTAATTGAGGTCGGCCCCAAGTCAGGCTCCGTCGTGCTCAAGCTGACACCGGAGGGCGTGATCGCCGGCAAGGTCACAACGGCGACCGGGACGCCGCTGGAGCATGTCCCACTCAGTCTGACCTACCTCAATGTCAGAGAAGGACGAAGGCATTACGACTCCAAGGGGACCGCGATCACAGCGGAAGACGGACGCTACCGCTTCGCCAATCTGCTGCAAGGAACGTACTACCTCTCCGCAGAGCCTTTCACGCCTCTGCCAGAAACAGTGTTTGATTTCCAGCCGGAACGTAAGACCGGCTACCCCAGCATGTATTATCCCGGAGTTCCCGATCTCGCCTCGTCGTCGCCTATTTCGCTGAGCGCTGGGCAGCAGGCCGAGGCCAGCTTCTCCCTGAATGAGGTACCGTCATACAACATCTCGGGAGCCATCAGCGGCTACATGCCCAATCAGGGCGTCAATCTTCAGCTGTGCGACCAGTCCGGGAGCCCAGTGTCCTTTTCGTATCAGTTCAGCGCGGATAACGGACGCTTCGACTTCCACGGCGTACCCTCCGGCGCTTATGTTCTGAAGGCGTTTTCGCAGGTGGCGCCCAATCAGCTAGTTCGTGCCGAGGCACGCCTGAATGTCGTCTCCAATGTCTTCAACCTGCACTTGGCGCTGGTTCCCGCGATTTCGATTCCCATCTCCGTGCGAACGGAATCGGTGGCACAATCAGCACCGGGCGCCCGGCGTTACTCCTTTCCGCCCCCACAGGGCCCGCCGCTCGGGGTTCGACTTCTGGCCAGCCAACCTGGCTCGTCTGACTCTTACGCCACCCTCGAAGGGCCGGCTGGAACGCAGACTCTCATGCTTCACAACGTGGAACCCGGCAGGTATTCGGTCGAGTTGATGCCACAAGGTTCCTTCTATGTGCAGTCCGCCGAATACGGCCAAGGCAACCTGCTTACGGACGAGCTGATCGTGACCGCTGGTGCGCCAGCGCTGACCATGGACGTCGTACTGCGCGACGACGTGGCCTCGTTGGGCGTGACGGTGAAACTATCGAGCGGCTCGGACGTTCCAGCTACCATCGTCGTGGTTCCGGCGCGAGGCGCCAACATGCCACCGAGAACCACGCAGTATTCCCCGTCCAGAGACCCAACCGGCGGGCGATCTGAATCCGAGATCTCATCGCTGGCCCCCGGCGCGTATCTCGTCCTGGCTTTCGATCGTATCGACGGATTGGAGTATTTCAATCCAGACGTGCTGCAAAACTACCTTTCGCAGGCCACGCCCGTGACTATCGCGCCCAACCAGCGGGCCCAAGTCACGGTCGACCTGATCCGAACGGCGGACTCATCGAATTGATTGCCCGGCTCATCTTCGTAACTCTGATGGCAGCCGGAACGGCGGCACAGGCACCTGCCCCGTCCCGAGCGCCGACCGGTTATCCCATCGCCGGTATTGTGGTTAGCTCCGTGTCCGGACAACCGCTGTCCGGCGTAACGGTGTCCATCAACGCCACGGAGAACCGCCAGACGTCGCAGACCATGGAGACGCGCGCCGACGGACGTTTCGCCTTCCCCGCCCTGCCTTCGGGAAAATACTCGCTCACCGCCAGCGCCCACGGGTACCGCGCGCAAGGCTTCAATCAGCACGGCAACTTTTTCACCGGCATTGCCGTCGGTCCCGACCTCGACGGCGGGAATCCGGTATTCCGTCTGGTTCCGGACGCAGCCATCGAAGGCGTCGTCACCGATGACGACAGCGAACCGGTGCGGAACGCCAATGTGCAGTTGTTTCAACGCAACAACGACACTGGCGAGCAGCGTACGCAAGCTATCACCAACGCGGTCACTGACGACCGCGGCCACTATCAATTCGGCCACCTCGCTCCTGGAATTTACTTCGTCGCGGTGTCGGCGCGGCCATGGTATGCGAACTATTCTGCGCCCGGGGACGCTGCCGCTAATGCCGACAACGCAGCTCGCATCGCCGAGGAAGAGGCACAGTTTGACGTCGCTTATCCTCTGACCTTTTACCCTGCCTCCGAAGACTCGACCACCGCCAGTGCCATCGTGCTTCACCCCGGCGAGCGGATGCCTGCTGACGTCGCTATGCGCGCGGTCCCGGCCGTGCACCTGCGTATCAAGAGCGGCGAAGCCGAAGGGAACAACCACGGCAACGGCCTTCGCGTCGGTTTTCCGCGCGGCTTTCCGCGGATCTCGCAACGCATCTTCGAGGGAGCCCTGGTGCCGGTGAATTCGGCGCAGGGCTTTGGCTACACCGCGGGCATGTACGAGTACACCGGCATCGCGCCCGGACACTATGTGATCGAGATGCCCGAATCCGGTGGCAAGCGCAACGGGACTGGCTGGTACAAAGAAATCGACCTTGCCGGCACGGTCGAACTCGATGCCCGCGAGAACCCGCCGCTCACATCCGTTACCGGGGCCTTGATGCTGGAAGGTGGGTCGCGCCCCGGCGGGAAGATCTACGTGGTCCTCGCCAATCGAACTTCCAGTGAGAACTTCGCAGCCGAGGTCACAGCCAAGGGTACATTCGACTTCAGCGATACGGAAATTCGTTCCGGGACTTACGATGTCATTTTGAACAATGCGCCGGGTTTTCAGATCAAGAGCCTGCTCGCCAAGGGAGCGCGCGTTGTGGGCCGGACACTCGAAATCAGTGGCGGCAACGTGCAGCTGGTTTGTACGGCAACGCGCGCGGTGGCCAAAGTCACCGGGGTCGTCTTGCGCGACGACAAGCCGTTTGCCGGGGCGATGGTGGTGCTCATCCCGCGCAATCCCGACGCCAACCTGACACTCTTCCGCCGCGACCAGAGCGACAGCGATGGTACGTTCAATCTGCCCGAGGTGTTGCCGGGACCGTACACTGCGATCGCTTTGCAGGACGCTTGGGACCTCGATTGGGCAAGCCCCATGGCGCTTCAGCCGTACCTAAAGAACGGCACTCCCGTCGATGTCACCGGCGAAGGCAAGATGAGTATCAAGGTCCGGTCGCAATAGGACTGCATCGCGAAACTTGGCGTTGCAAGCCTGACTGCACTGCTAGAATTACAGTTTCGCCATGGCTTCCAGCACCTCATCCGCGCCGGTTCCGTCCGTTTCTTCCACCAAGCCCGAACCTGTGCCCATGCTCGACCTTAAGCGGCAGTACGCGTCGATCAAAGACGACGTCACAGCTGCCGTCGAGCGGGTGTTGACCGCGCAGTATTTCATCGGCGGGCCGGAACTGGATGCATTCGAGCGCGAATCGGCTGCGTACCTCGGCGTCCGAGCCAGCTTGGGCTGCGCCTCCGGTACCGATGCGTTGTGGCTGGCGCTGGCGGCTGCGGGAGTTCAGCCCGGCGATCGCGTCATCACTTCGGCGTTCACATTCTTTGCTTCCGCGAGCTCGATTACGCGTTGCGGCGCAATTCCAGTGTTCGCCGACGTCGATCCCGCGACCTTGAACATCGATCCTGCTGCAGTGGAAAAGCTGCTCGGCGGTTCGCATCCGGTACGCGCTGTCATGCCGGTGCATCTCTACGGGCAGTGTGCCGACATGGACGCATTCGCCGCACTCGCCCAGAAGCACGGCGTCGCGATCATCGAAGACGCGGCCCAGGCCTTCGGCGCGAATTGGCGCGGGAAGAAAGCTGGAACGTTGGGACGCGCGGGCGCATTCAGCTTCTATCCCACCAAGAACCTCAGCGCCTATGGCGATGGAGGAGCTGTCTCGACGGACGACGAGGATCTGGCGGCGCATGTTCGAAGGTTGCGCAACCATGGCAGCCGACAGCGCTACTATCACGAGGAGATCGGCTGGAACAGTCGCCTCGATGCCCTGCAGGCGGCGGTGTTGCGCATCAAGCTGCGGCACATCGACCAGTGGAACCAGCAACGCCGCGAGGTTGCGGCCAAGTACGACGCGCTCTTCCGCGACTCGAGCTTGGTGAAACATTGGGCGCTGGCCGTGGAGGCCCAAGCCCCGATCGGCTTGTTGCAGACGCGCTCTGAGGCCTTTCACATCTATCACCAGTACGTAGTGCGCGCTTTTCGCCGCGATGAGTTGCGCGCATTCCTTACCGAGCGCGGAATCGGCACCGAAATCTACTATCCCGTGCCTCTGCACCTGCAGCAGAGCTTCGCCTACCTGGGCTACAAGTCCGGAGACTTGCCGGTCTCGGAGGCCGCCGCGAGAGAAGCGTTGGCTCTGCCGATCTTCCCCGAATTGCGCGACGACGAACTGCAGCGCGTGCTGGCCGCGATCGCCGAGTTCTACAGCCGCTAGGATTCCCACGTCCGACAACGCGCAAGAACGTAAAGGTTCCTGATTGACGTTCTTTTAGAATCAATGAGTTAGCGCAAAATTACGTGCAACCAATTGATTTTAAATATAGTTATACGTATCCATGTCTGCCCGTGGGACTTAGCGGACGTTTTTCCATAGCTTTGAGAGACTCCATTCCGGTTTTGGGAATTTTCAAAGAACGGTTGTGTTCACGCGCTGGACGTTGAACTGGCCAAGGACACTGCTCCCTTGGCCCCACAGACTGGTTGTAGCGCGTGGCGAGAGTATACGCCACGGGAATCAGCATGGCAGGAAAACCAAAGTAACCAAAGGCAGCATGGCTGAACACGCTGCCGAACGATGCGAACGTAGCGTTGTCATAACAGCATCGTTCATCTCCACCCACTTGGGTAATCGAACACAATCGTGTCACTTCGATATGCTCGCTGCCAGCTCTCCTTGACGTTTCTCATTTCGCTCAAAGAAGCGTCGGGACGGAAATAATACCCAGGCTGAAAACATGCCCCCAGTCCATCATCAGCGCAGTCCAGTATGAATATTGTGTCAGTCGGCTCAATAATGTGGGTCAAGATATCTAGGGCAACATACCCGAGTGGCGTCGGCTTGCCCTTGAACAAATTCTTTTTGGGTCGAGTGTCGTCCAAATGCTCGATCAGCAGAGGAACCGCTGTACTTCTCAAGTTAACGACAGCTTTCACCCGATCATCAGGTTTCACGTTAGGACCCGAACCGAGGATTTGGCCTTTGTAGGTCACATTGCCATCCCCGGTTCCATCATCGACGTAAATAACTCCAAAATTAACCTCGATTAGGGCAGATAGAAGCTTCTCTTGCTCAACTTTCGACGGGACGAAACCTTGCGATAGGAGCGTTGATGCGGCGATCATTCAAGCCAGCAGCGCAGTTACGAGTAACCTCGTCGGCGAAGGGCAGAACCATTGCGCCAGAACGCTACGCTTGAGGTTGCTGTCGATCATGCGACTCCCCCACCCGCCTCAGTGGTGCTTCTTCTTTTTCTTTGCGGCTGGCTGCTGTTGCGTGGCCGGTTTTTGCGCGTGGCCTGATGCCTTGGGCTGCTGGCGTGCCGCCGAGTCCGCATCGTGCTTGGCTTTCTGCGCCGCGATTTCCTCCGGAGTCGGAACGCGGCGCACGATGGGGCCATTCATCTTGTAGGTCACGTCCACCATCTGCCCGTCGTCCGTCTTCCTGCGGATGGTAAACGTCGGCAGGTCGCCTTCCTTGTCGAACATTGCGTGCCCGGTTTTCACCGGGAAATATCCCTCCAGATTGCGCTCGCGATAAGCCGTTTCATAACGGTGCTTGTTGCGATTGCGGGTGAAGACGCGAATCTGGTTGTAATCCCGCGCCAAGCCGTCTTTTGGCTCGTTCAGGAGCACTAGGTACTGCGGCATCTGTTTGTCCTGGTCGTCGATCGTTTCCTGAACCGTGTTCAGGACGAAGTAGCCCATGATGCGCTGCCCCTCAGCGTACTGCGCGATGTCGAGGGGAACGTCGAGATCGATCATGCGCATTAGTACCCAGCCAACCTTGCCGGCGGAGTTCCGCACCAGGTACCAGTCTTCCATCACGAGCTTGGGCGGTTCCGCTTCCTTGGATTTGTCGGCAGCACCAGCCGCGGTCTTGGCGGCGGACGAAGCTGGCGGCTTCGCGCTTGTCGGCGGAGCGGGTTGGACCGTCGCAGTCGGACTCGGAGGCGAACTCACTCCTGCAGTCGGCCCCAGCAAAGGCAGTTTTTGGTCTTTGCCAGCGGGCTGGCCTTTCCCACTCGGTGCCCCGGGTTTTGGCGGTGGTGGTGGCTTGGGCGCGTTCTTGTCGGTGGTGGCGCGTTTCAGGACTTCAACCTTCTCGCCGTCCTTAAGCTGGTAAAGATGTTCGCCATCGCGCGACGGCGTGAGATGCATGTTGAGTTCAGCGCGCGTGGTTCCGTGCGCCTGCACGTTCACGTCTTTGCCTTCCTGCTGCAGCTTTTGAAAGCCGTCAAAGACTTCCTGCGAAATCAGGCTGCGCTGCTCGATCCAGCCCTCGATGCCGCCGTCGGTGCGCACCCGCACAAAGCGTTTCTGCCGTTCCAGCACGTCAACCCGATCGCCGTTGTGCACCGTCCCGACCTTGCTGTACAGGGTGGCAACGCGGTCGCGCAGACTGGTTTCCGCAGCCGAAACATACATGTACTCATGTTTGGTGATGACCGAACGCTTACAAGCGGGCGACAACGCCAGCAGCAGGAGCGCTGCAAACGCCACGAGTGTGCGGAAAAAATAAGGGCGGGACGAGTTCACCGATACCACATTTCACTATAACCCAGTCCCAGACGGAGCCGGGGGTGACGTGGTAGTTGCAAAGCTGGTGCGTGGAGGCAAAGGGAACGAGTGTTCCCTTTGCCTCCACTTCAGGTATTACGCTGCCTACCAGACGCGGCAGGCGGGATTGCGGACCATCGGCGCATTGGGCTTGCAGCCGAAGGCCTTGGCGAAATCGGGCGAATTCGACACCACTCCGTTGACCCGGTACTGCGGCGCCGAGTGCTCGTTCGACAGGGCCTGCAAACGCAATGTCTGCGGGGTCTGGTTCGCGCACCAGATTTGCGCGAATCCGAGGAAGAAGCGCTGGTCCGGCGTGAAGCCTTCGACCGTCTTTTCCGGATTCGCGGCCAGCACGTCGAGCAGGGCCATGTGTGCAATGCGCAATCCGCCATTATCGGCGGTGTTTTCGCCAAGCGTCAGCTTGCCTTTGATGTGCACGTCGTCAACCACCACAAAGCCGTCGTACTCTTTGACGAAACAGTCCTCCAGCTTGGTGAACTGCTCCTGGTCTTTCGGAGTCCACCAGTTGCGCAGGTTGCCGTCGGCATCGAATTGGCTGCCCTCATCGTCGAAGCCGTGCGTCAGTTCGTGGCCAATCACCACGCCGATGCTGCCGAAGTTAATGGCGTCATCCGCCTTGTAGTCATAGAACGGCGGTTGCAGGATTCCCGCCGGGAAATTTACGTTGTTCTCCAGCGGGTTGTAGTAGGCATTCACCGTCGGCGGAGTCATGCCCCACTCGCTGCGGTCTACCGGCTTGCCGATTTTGGCCAGCTGGCGGTTGAACTCGAACTGATTGGAGCGCCGCGAATTGCCCATCGCATCGCCCCGCACAATGTCGAGCGAACTGTAATCGCGCCACTGGTTGGGATAGCCGATTTTGTTGTCGATGCGCGATAGCTTCTCCAGCGCCTGCTTTTTGGTTTCCGGAGTCATCCACGACAGCTCGCTGATGTCGGTCTTGAGCGCAGCTTCCAGTTCGTGGACCATCTGCAGGGTATGCGCCTTGGCTTCCGGCGGGAACGTCTCGGCCACGTAGGCCTGGCCCACCGCCTCGCCCAGATCGCCGTCGGCGTACTGCACGCAGCGCTTCCAGCGCGGACGCAGTTCCTTGGCTCCCCGCAGGGTCTTGCCGTAGAAATCGAAATCCTCTTCCACGAAGGCCTTGGGCAGCATGGGAGAGGCGGCGCGCAGCGTCTGCCAGCGCAGGTAGGTTTTCACAGTTTCCAGGTCGTTGCCGGCGATGAGCTGGTTCATGCCCTTGACGAAATCAGGCATCGCGACGTTGATACTGTCAAAGTTTGGCGTCTGGATGCTGGTGAAGTACTGGTTCCAGGCGAAATCAGGAGTGACCTTCTGCAGATCGGCCACGCTCATCTTGTGATAAACCTTGGTCGGGTCGCGCTGTTCGGTGCGGTCAAGCGAGACCTTTGCCAGGTTCGTCTCCACTTTCATCACTGTCTTGGCATCGGCCGCGGCCTTCTCCGGCGACTCGCCGTACAGTTCAAACGTCTTCGCTATGTGCTTTTCCAGTTTCTCGCGCAACTCCACCGACTTGGCGTCGGTCTTGAAGTAGTAGTCGCGGTCCGGCAGTGAAAGTCCGCCCTGTTCGGCGGTGGCGATATCGGTCTTGGAGTCCTTGAAGTCCGGCTCGGCGCCGAATCCAAAAAATGCGCTCACGCCAGTGTGGTGCAATCCGCCCAGAACCGCAGGGATCTCCGCCTTAGTCTTCATGGCATTGATGCTGTCGATCGCGGGCTTGACCGGAGCAGTGCCTTTCGCCTCGATGCCTGCTTCGTCCATGCAGGAGTAGTAGTAGTCGCCGATTTTCTGATTGACCGCGCTGCGCCCGGGATTGTCCGCCGACTGCTTGTCCAGAATGCCGCGCAGAATCGTCTGATTGCGCTCATGCAGTTCGTTGAAGCGTCCCCAGCTCGACTGGTCGGGCGGGATCGGATTGTTTTTCAGCCAGTTCCCGCAGGCGTAGTGGTAGAAGTCGTCACAGGGATCGACCGACTTGTCGATCGCGGTCAGGTCGAAGCTGGAGACATGGACCGCCGGCTTGGTGGAAGTACTGCCGGCGTTTTGCGCCAGCGCGCTGATTCCGGCCAACAGAACTACGCCAGCCGTCAGGATCAAACGTCTCATGATTACCTCGCTTGAAATGTACAAATACAATTCTTCGCTGCTCTCCAAGTGCTATACGTGGAAGTAGCGACTTTCGGTTCGGATCTGGCTCGAAGCGGCAGCCTTACCAGACGCGGCAAGCGTTCTCGCTCACCATGGGCTGGCCGGCCTTGCATCCAAAGGCCTGCTGGAACGCCGCTGAGTTCTGCACTGCTCCATTGACGCGCCAGCGTCCCGGCGAGTGCGGATCGGTCAGCGCGCGTTTACGAGCTTCCTGGTCGGTCATGTTCTGGCACCAAATCTGGCCGTAAGCCAGGAAAAACCGCTGCTGTGGCGTGTACCCGTCGATCGGCTTGACCGGAGTGTTGCCGATCATTTCGGTCAGCGCCATGTAGGCCAGCTTGAGGCCTCCGTTGTCGGCGGTGTTCTCGCCCAACGTCAGCTTGCCGTTGAGCTTCACCTCGCCCTTGTCGTCCTTCACCGACACAAAGCTCGAGTACTCACTGGCTGTGCAGTCGGCGCGCTTCTCGAATTCCTTCCCGTCGGCGGGCGTCCACCAGTCAACGAAATTTCCCTGCGCGTCGTACTTGCGTCCCTGGTCGTCGAAACCGTGCGTCAACTCATGCCCAATCACCACACCGATGGCGCCGTAGTTCACCGCGTCGTCCACCAGCTTGCCGTAGAACGGCGGCTGCAGAATTCCCGCTGGGAAGTTGATGTCGTTCATCGGCGGGCGATAGTAAGCGTTGACCGTCGGCGGAGTCATGCTCCAGTCCTTGCGGTCGGTGGGCTTGTCGATCTTGTTGTACTGTCGCTTGACCTCGAACGCCCCCGCGCGCGCGGTGTTGCCGGCGTAATCGTCGGACTTGATGGTCACGCTGCTGTAATCGCGCCACTGGTCGGGATAGCCAATGTTGTTCACGATGGTGTTCAGCTTTATATAAGCCTGCTTCTTGGTCGTGTCCGACATCCAGGTCAACTGGTTGATGTCCTGCTGCATCGCGCTCTCGATGGCCTTCACCATCTTCAGCGTGCGCTCCTTGCCGGCGGCCCCGAAGGTGCGGTCCACATAAAGCTGTCCCAGCGCCATGCCCAGCATCTGATCAGTGGTCTTCACGCAGCGCTTCCAGCGCGGCTCCATCTCCTGCTGTCCCGACATGAACTTGCCGTTGAAGAGGAAGTCCTCCTGGACGAATGCTGCCGTTAGCGTCGGCGCCTGACTGTTGATGATCTTCCAGCGCAGGTAGGTCTTCCAGTCCGCGACCGGCACCGCGTCGAGCTGGCTGTTGACCTGCTTGAAGAACTCGGGGTTGCCCACGTTAATCGCGTTGAACTTGGGCGAGCCGTTGCTGGCAAAGTAGGCGGCGAGGTCGAAATTGGGAGCGGCAGCAGTGATTTCCGCGGCTGTCATTTTATGGTCGCGGGTTTTGGGATCGCGGCGCAGCGTGCGGTCCATCGAGGCCTTGGCCAGTCCGGTTTCAACCGCCAGCACAGTCTTAGCTTCGGCGGCGGCAACTTCTGGCTTGTCCCCCGCCAGCTCGAACATCTTCTGTACGTGCTCAAGATATTTCTGCCGGGTCTCGACCGACTTGGCATCGTCCTTGATGTAGTAGTCGCGGTCTGGCAGGGTCAGGCCGCCCTGGTCGATGTTCGCGATGGTCGCGTTCGAATCATGCATGTCCGGCTGGCCGTAGAAGGCAAACAGCGCCGGACGGCCACTCTGATGCATGGCAGCGATCTGCCTGATCACGTCCGCTCTCGTGCTCACTCCGTTGAGGCGCGCCAGTTCAGCGGTCAGGGGAGCGGTTCCCTTGGTCTCGATGATGCTCTCATCCATGCAGGCGGCGTAGAACTCGCCCACCATGTTCTCGGGAGCGCTGTGCTGGCCGGGCCCCTGCGCCGGGGTGAGAATGTCGCGCAGGATGTAGAGGTTGTGTTCAGCCAACTCATCGAAGCGGCCCCAGCGCGACTTGTCGGCCGGTACGGGATTGTTCTTCATCCAGTTGCCGCAGGCGTACTGGTAGAAATCGACGCAGGGTTCGATGGACTTGTCGATCGCGGTCACATCGAAGCTGGGGATCTCCTTGGGAGCTCCGGAAGTGGATGGAGTGGTTTGGGCCGAACACAGGATTGCGGCACACAAAAGGAATACAACCGAAAGAGTTCGTATGGGCATGATTGCCTCGCATCATGAATTATCGTCCCGCGCCGCCTTGATAGCCCGCGCAGAACCTTACGAAGGGTAGGGCTGGATGCACCCGGATGGAGACGGAAGAATGGCAAATCTCCAACCACACACACTACTACAAACAGCTTAGACTGCGAAATTCGTGGGGGGTGAGCAGCGACCTTGGTGACTAAATACCGCTAGAAGACCTTCAGGTGGATCGTCAGGTACGTCTTGGGGTCCTTACGGATCGCGGCGATGAGGTTCCGGGACTCCACCAGCATCTGGTCGGCATTGTTATACAGCGACGGATCGACCATCAGCTTGCCCGCGGTGCCTTCACCCTTATCCAGCCGGTCCAGGATGGAGTTCAGCCGCGTGACCGTGGTGTCGAGTTTCTTCGCCAACTCCTCGTCTTTGGCCAGCTTGCCCAGAGTTCCTTTGCCGGCATTGATGTCGGTAATCAGTTGATTGGCCTTCGCCATGGTCTGGTTGGCGTTGTCGTAGAGCGCCGGATCTTTGATGAACTTACCGATCGTGCCGTTTCCGCTGTTGATCTGGTCGATGGTTTTATTCAGGTTATCGACCGCCAGATTCGCTTTGTTGTAAAGCTCATCACTATTAAGCAACTTGCCGATGCTGCCATTCATCGAGTTTGCCTGGGCCACGATCTGCTGTAACTGGATGAGCATGTCATTGGCGCGATTGAACAGAGACGGATCGTAAATGACCTTGCCGATCGAGCCTTGCCCGCTTTGGATAAATGTCAAGATATTGTCGAGGCGTTTCACCAGAGTGTCGACGTTCTGCAGCGTACCCTGGCTGGCGCGCACCACATCCTGCAGTTGCGCGACATCGTCGGTTGGAAGCTCGGCGCCATTCATCAGCGGACCGCCTTTGGCCTGGCGGCAGTCCACATCCACGAAGACTTCACCCAGCACGCCCGCAGTGTTCATAGAAGCCCGGCAGTCGGACCGCATCGTATCCTCGTACTTGGTGGTGATCTTCATGGTGACTTCCACGGGGGAGAGCTTGCGCAGCGGGTCGCGCACTACCCGGATGTGCGTGACGTTTCCTATGTCAACCCCTTCAAGCCGCACCGGCGCTCCAACGCGCAGCCCGCCAGCGTTGTCAACGTAGGCGCGGATCAGGATCTTCCTGGTGAACAGGCCGGTGGAGCCGGTCATCACGAAGATCAGGACAGCCAGCGTGATACTGGCAATGATGACGGTCAGTCCAACCCGGAGTTGGGACCACTTCACCTGTTTTTCGCTCGGCACGTTCTAACGATCGCCCCTTCGGCACTGCGAATCGAGTAGCACAAACGCTATGCAGGATTGGACTTCCGCTGGCACTCGCATCATAGCATTAGGCCCTTGCCAGCGTCACGAGGCTGTTGCTGCGAAAGCGGTCGCACGGACACAGCCTGCAACAAAGAAGCGCCGCGAATCAGGGCGCGACGCCTTCTCTGTATTTCTCTTCGAAGAACTCACAGATCCAGTTCGGCCCGGATCATGTTGTCCTCGAGGTTGGAGTGCATCTTGAAGCCCAGCTTGACGCACAGCGCCCGCATCTCGCGGTTCTCGGGAAGCATGTTCGAGATCAGCGTCTTCAGCTTGGCCTCGCGGGCCACGGCAATCAGGCGGGTATATAGCTCGGTACCCAGGCCCTTGTGCTGTGCGGCATCGATGGCCACCGCGGCCAATTCGCCTTCGTCGCGGCCGTGGATCTTGCTCAGGCGGCCAATCGCCAGCAGTTCCGGCTCGCCCGCCTGGTTCTTGCGCTCGGCCACCAGCGCCATCTCGCGGTTGTAGTCGATAAAGCAGATCCGCGTCAGCCGCTCGTGGGCCGTGCGCTGGGTCAACTTCAGCGGCTGGAAGTAGCGCAGATAGACGCTGCGCTCCGATAGCTTCTCGTGGAACGGAATCATCAGCGGCTCGTCCTCCGGCCGGATGGGCCGGATGACCACGTCCTTGCCATCCTTCATCTTCCAAGTGGAGACCAGCTTGACCGGATAGGGGCGAATGGCCGGCTCAGGCAGCTCTTCAGCCTTCACCTCGGGGCCGTACACCACGACCCGAGCATCCAGCGCCAGCAGCCGCTCCGACGATGCCAGCAGGGGGTTGATGTCGATCTCCTTGATCCACGGCTGCTCCACCAGCAACTGGCTGAAGCGCACCAGCAGTTCTTCCAGTGCCTCGATGTCCACTGGCTTGCGCCCGCGCACGCCCTTCAACGCGGTGAAGATTTTGGTCTGCTCCATCAGCCGTCGAGCCAGCGTGGAATTCAGTGGAGGCAACGCCAGCGCGCGGTCCTTGAACACTTCCACCAGTTGCCCGCCGGTACCGAACAGCATGACCGGCCCGAATTGCGAGTCAACGCTGCTGCCGATGATCAGCTCATAGCCATCAAGCTTGATCATGGGCTGCACGGTGACACCCTGGAAATGCTCCGCCCCCACCTTCTCGGTGACAGCCGCTTTAATCGCCTGGAAGCCTTTTCTCACCGCGTCGGCATCCCGCAGATTCAGGAGCACGCCACCGACATCGGTCTTGTGCGTGATGGTCATCGAGTACAGCTTGATGACGGTTGGGAAGCCAATCTCCTGCGCTGCCTGCACGGCCTCGTCCTCAGTCACAGCAACCCGCGTCTCCACTGTTGGAATGCCGTAGGCCTTGAGCAACTGCTTCGACTCGTACTCCGTCAGGATGGTGCGGCCTTGCTGGCGGGCATCGCGGATGATGCGTTCCGCCTTGCCCCGCTGCATCACCGCCTCCTCGTGGTGTGGCAACGTCGGAGTTTCGTAGATGCCCTTCAAGTTGTATGCATAGCGCCACATGTAGTTGAAGGCGCGCACCGCACTGTCAGGGAACTGGAACGTGGGAATGCCCGCCTGGTTGAGAATTTGTTCACCCGCCGCGACTTCCGCGCCGCCCATCCAGCTTGCCAGCACCGGCTTGCCGAATCCCTTGGCGTACGGTTTCAGCTTCTCGGCGATCTGCGTCGGGTTGGTCATGTCCTGCGGAGTCAGGATAACCAGCATGCCGTCGATCGCCGGGTCTTTCGCCGCGATTTCCAGCGACTTGGCATAGCGTTCAGGCTCGGCGTCGCCGAGGATGTCCACCGGATTGTTGTGGCTCCACTGCGGCGGCAGGATTTCGTCGAACGCCGCAATGGTTTGCGGCGACAGCTCAGCGAGTTCACCCCCGCCAGTAACGAGCGCGTCTGTGGCAATCACGCCGGGACCGCCAGCATTGGTCAGGATGGCCAGGCGGTTGCCACGGGGGCGCGGTTGCTTGGCCAGCACGTCGGACATGAAGAAAATGTCGGAAATGCTGGTGACCCGCAACACGCCGCTGCGCCGGAAGGCCGCATCGAACACTTCGTCGCTTCCGGTCAGGGCCCCGGTATGCGAAGCCGCGGCCTTGGCGGCGGCGGCCGTGCGTCCCGCCTTGATCACGATGATGGGCTTGGTAAGCGAAACCTCGCGTGCGGCCGACAAAAAGGCGCTGGCGTCGCCGATCGACTCCATATAGATGACGATGCTGTGGGTGCGCGGGTCGCTGCCGAAGTAGTCGATCAGGTCGCCCCAGTTCACATCCAGCATCGAGCCGGTGGACACAAACGAGCTGAAGCCGACATTCTCGCGCAAACTCCAATCCAGAATCGCAGTCAGCAACGCGCCGCTCTGGCTGATGAAGGCCACGTTGCCCGGTCGCGCGATGGCGTGGGCAAATGTGGCGTTCAGGCCGCGGATCGGGTTCATCACCCCCAGGCAGTTGGGGCCGATCAGCCGCATCTTGCCCCGGATGATCTTCGTGATCTGCCGCTCCAACTCCTTGCCGTGCTCGCCGTGCTCTTTGAACCCTGCCGAAATCACGATGCCTGCGGGAATACCCATTTCCACCGACTCCGCCAGCAGGTCCGGGACGGTGTCGGCAGGGGTGGTAATGACTACCAGATCAACCTTGTCGGGCAGGTCGGAAACCTTGGGATAAGCCTTAATTCCCAACACGTTGGGACGCTTCGAGTTCACCGGGAAGACGGTCCCGCCAAACGGGCTGCTCAGCAGGTTCCATAGCACGGAGCGGCCGACGCTGCCGACCCGCTCGGTGGCGCCAATCACCGCCACACTGCGGGGCGCAAACAAAGGATCGAGTGGATGGCTTTCGGAGCGGTAAACGTCAGAAGAAGGGTCGGCCTTGGCGAACGGCTGCTTAGTATTTTGGATGGTAGTAGTCATGACGCACCTCGCGGGAAAGGTATGAAGTTCTAGTTTAATCTTCGCTGGGTGTCCACGTTATAAACACATCACGCGACATAGTGATTTAGCTCACGTTTAACATTAGCGTTGCCGTCGGCATTTCTATGGCCGAGCAATTGCACCGAAATGGTACAATCACTGTTTCCTGCACTAGACCTGCGGCGACACGCCCTCTGGATGGGATCCCGACTCTTGGCACAGCAAACGACGGAAGACCGAGCTATCACCTACGCCGATGCCGGGGTGGACATTGAGCGCGCCAACCGCACCAAGCAGCGCATCAAGTACCTGGCCCACAAGACCTTTAACCGCGGTGTCCTCAGCGAGATCGGCGGCTTCGGCGGTCTTTTTGCCATCGACAAGAAGAAATACCTCGATCCCGTGCTGGTCTCCAGCGTGGACGGCGTCGGCACCAAGCTGAAGATCGCCTTCGAGATGGGTTTGCACCACACCATCGGCGCCGACCTGGTCAATCACTGTGTAAACGACATCGCCGTGCAGGGCGCCGCCCCCATGTTTTTCATGGATTACTTCGCCACCGGCAAGCTGCGTTCCGAGGTGGTTGAGAAGGTGGTCAGCGGAATCGCCGACGCGTGCAAGCAAAACAGTTGTGCCTTGATCGGCGGCGAGACCGCCGAGATGCCGGGCTTTTACCCTGACGGCGAGTACGATCTGGCGGGATTTATCGTCGGCGTGGTGGACCGTCCCAAAATCATCACCGGTAAGGACGTCGAAGTCGGTGACGTCCTGATCGGGCTGCCCTCCACAGGACTGCACACCAACGGCTATTCCCTGGCCCGCAAGCTGTTCTTCGAGGTTGCCCGCTACACCCCCGATTCCTACGTAAACGAAATCAAGGGCAAAGTCGGCACCGAGTTGATGCGGATCCACAAGAGCTACTGGCCCATCATGCGCCGCATGATCGACGCTGAAGCCGTAAGCGCCATGGCCCACATCACCGGCGGTGGCATCACTGAAAATCTGCCGCGCGTGCTGCCGAAAGGCACGGGCGCGATTGTCGAGTTCCACTCCTGGCCGGTGCTGCCCATCTTCCAACACCTGCAGGCCATCGGCAATGTTCCCCAGGACGACATGCTGCGCACCTTCAACATGGGCATCGGCATGGTGCTGGTAGTGCCTGCCAAGAAGTTCAAGAAGGCGCAGACCATCCTGGAGCGCTGCGGCGAAAAGGGCTACACTATCGGCCGCATCGTCAAAGGCGACCACCGCGTCACCTACCAGTAGCCGTCAGCGCCCGGCCCTAGCGCCGACATCTTGCTCGAAATCGCTGGGCATGCTTGAAAGATGGGCGTTATGGTATTGCCTATGAAACGCCTCATTGCAATTCTCGCGCTCTTGTTTTTCGCTCCGCTTTTGTTTGCCGCTGACTTCACCGGAACCTGGCTGTATTCCGCCAAGCAGCCCGACGGCCACACCACCCGCATGGTCCTTGCGTTGCAGCAGAGCGGCGACACTTTGACTGGCAAGATCGAAAACCCCTGGGGCAATCTCGACATTAAAGAAAGTAGGGTTGACGGCAACCACTTTTCTGTCACCGGCATCATCGACGACGGACGCCCCTACATCTGCGAAGGCACGCTCGAAGGCGACACGCTGCGCTTCACCGTCCGCGATCCCAATGCCAAGCCCTACGAGGTCGTGGCCGCCCGTGCGAAGTCCGATCCCTTCCGCCTCGCCGGACCACCCATAGCCCCTCCAGCTGTTCGCGATCTTGCAGCCAACGGGCTGGCCAAAACTCCGCCCATGGGATGGAACAGTTGGAATCTCTTCGCCGGCCGCATTGACGACAAGACCGTACGCGAGATGGCCGACGCCATGGTCTCCAGTAGCATGCGCGACGCTGGATACATTTACCTCAACATCGACGACACATGGGAGGGCGATCGCGACGCCAACGGCGTCATCCAGACCAACAACAAGTTCCCCGACATGAAAGCACTCTCCGATTACGTGCACTCCAAGGGACTGAAGTTCGGTATCTACTCCTCGCCGGGCCCTTACACCTGCGCCGGATACGAAGGTAGCTACGCCCACGAGGCGCAGGATGCCAAGACCTACGCGGGATGGGGAGTGGACTATCTCAAGTACGACTGGTGCAGCGCCGGACGATTGTATCCCGACACGGCCATGCGGGCCGTGTATCAGAAAATGGCCGACGCGTTGCGTGCCACCAATCGCCCCATCGATTACAGCCTCTGCCAGTACGGCCGGGACGATGTCTGGAAGTGGGGAGCGCAGGTCGGCGGCAACCTGTGGCGTACCACCGGCGACATTAACGACACCTACAAGCGCATGATGGAGATCGTGGATACGCAATCCGAAATCGCCAAATACGCTGGCTCCGGCCACTGGAATGATCCTGACATGCTCGAGGTCGGCAACGGCGGCATGACTACCGACGAATACCGCACCCACATGAGCCTGTGGGCGATCTTCGCCGCGCCGCTTCTGGCGGGCAACGATGTACGCAACATGTCAGCCAACACCCGCGCGATCCTGCTGAACAAGGAAGTGATTGCCGTGGACCAGGACCCCATGGGCGTGCAGGGACGCCTTGCCGGCAAGATTGGCGACATCGAATACTATGGCAAACCGCTTAATAACGGTGACGCGGCGCTGGTGGTCGTCAACCGCGCTGACGCTCCCACTACGTTGAAATTTCCCTGGAGCGAAATGCATATCGCCGAAGGAAGCAAGGTCCGCGACCTCTGGAAGCACGAAGACTTGACCGCCAAGGCCGATCAGTCCTTCACCATCCCGGCCCACGGCTCGCTGATGTTTCGCGTGGAAAGGACACACTAGGTTTAATAGTTGCAGAATATCGTAATTGTTGTATGATCCGGCGTCGCCACCGAAGCGACGGATCTGCCGTTTTTCCCGCCGTCTTCCTGAGCGGAGAGAGCCCAGCGAACGGAGTCGAATGACCCCTATTCACGCAACTCTGTTCGCCCTCTTAGGATTTGTGATCACGAGGATTCCGCTGTCAGCACTGCTTTTCGTGGTTCGTCATCACGAGCCAGCCGCTACTTTGCCGGCTTGGCCTTCTTGTCTGTTTTGATGGCAGCAGGCTGCGCCGTCTGCGGCTTGAGGATATCGGCCAGCATGTCGGGCTTGCCAGAATTGCGCACGAGGTGGGGATAGCGCTCGCCGTCGTGGTAGTCGAGCTTGACTGTCTTGTAGAACTCGACATTTTCCATCAGCAACTCCAGGGGAACGCTATCCTTTGTAGCATGCAGGGCATCGCGGAAAACCTGCGGCGAGAACTTGCGCGAATTGACGCCGACAATCTTCATGCCGGGGCCGATGCCGGCGTTGGCGGCAGCCATCCCCATAATGGCGTCGACGACGGTGCCGTTTTCTTCGAGGACCAGTCCCACGGAATCCGCGGCGTTGAGGCTTTTGAAAAGTTCCTCGAACATGTGCTGCACGTCGGATTCCTTCTCGGTGTACTCCACTAGCCATCCGCTGTTCGTAATGCCGCCGAGCGGCGCATCAGGAGCAATTTTGTAGATGCGAGTGTCGAGGAATGCCTGCCAATCGTAAGGCTGGACCTGGTTCAGCGTGGCCACCACGTCTTCCATGGTATACGTCTTCACCTCGGGCGGGGTGTTCCCTCCCCCATGAAAAATCTTGCAGAAGTCATCGAGGGACTTCTTGCCACCGCTCTTTTGACGGATGATGGTGTCGGCCTCGAGCCAGATCAACGCGCTCTCGTCGTAAAAGTCAACGCCGCGCCGCCACGAACTCCATGCCGGTGAAGCTCCGTAGAGCACCTGTGCTGCGACGGCGGTGTCCTCCAGATCGCGCCAGGTTCGGCCGGGGCGATGGCTATACTCGGCCCCTATCACGGCGTAGTAGTCGCGGAACTGGTCGGGTGTCCAGAGCTGACTGCGAGCCGTCAATACCAGCCCCAGATATTGCGTTAGCCCCTCGTACACCCATAGCAGATTACCTTTCATGGGTGTTTCGTAGTCGGGCGTGGCCAGGCCGACTGGACGCCGATACTTTCCATTCCACGAGTGCACGTATTCGTGCGGCAGCAGTGAGGCCGAGACGACGCGCAGGTGATCGTCGACCAGGCTGCGCTCGCCGATGCGGCTGTCGTCTGACTCGTGATGCTCCAGCCCGAAGTGGGCGACATGGTCGCTAAGAGAGAGCAGGAAGTGGTAGTCACGATAATGACGCGACCCAAAGAGGGCCCCAGCCTCGCGTATGAGACTGTCGTAGTGGGCTTTCTCATCATCCGGCATCTGCAGCGCAGCTTCACTATCGGCAGCTATATCCATCTCGTGCACTGGCTTGACCTCAGTAGCCAGGGGCACGACGCGCAAATGGGCTCCCGCAATGACAGGAGAATCAACCAATAGCGTCAGGGACGTTGGAGCGAACGAGATCTGTCCGGCCGCCTCATTCTCCACCGCGAGTGAGGTTCCAAATTTCCAGCCAGATGGGAGCTTGATGCTGGCCTGATAGGTAAGTTGGTCCGAGGTGAAACCTTTGGGATACAGGAGCAACTGGTTCCAGCTCACCACGCACATCTGGTCCGTTGCCGACGCGCCTGAAGAGAAGCCATACTCCAGGGCTGGCGAGAGGTAATCCATGCGCACTTCGAGTGAATTCACGCCAGCCGGCACATCGACATGGAAGGCATACATTTCCACCGAGTCGCGGAGCCACGGGATTTCCTTGCCGGCGGCAAGGAATTTCATCCCTGCGAAATCCACCACCGGGCCCGTAGGTCCGTGTTCACCCGGAATCCATTTTGGGTAGTAGAAAATATTTTCGCCTGGCTGAACCGGCAGTACTTCTATGGCGTGGAAGATCTTTCCCGGCGCATTGGAAGCATCTACAGCGATCGTAATGGGAGGTGTTGTAGTGGGATGAGTCTGCGCTGGCAAGGACGAAGCTAGCGCGCACAGCAATACGACCGTCGCCCCTAAATAGCGTTGTAGCAAGGACGAGCGCAGAGAATTATCCATTTTGCTCCTTGTTCGGAGAGTTATCATGTGGGGAAAATGGGTGTCTGTCAAGCAGAATTCAGGTGCAGAATTCAGGTGCGGCGGTTACGGCGGACGAACGGAGTTGAAGAGCATGCCTAAGGGAAACCACTTTAGATAAGTCTGCTGGCCTTGTTAGGATTTGTCGTCGCAAGCAGCCTATCTCAAAGGCAATGCCAAGCCAGGCGCTCATTCTGGATCACTGGTGAGGTGGCGATGTCACTTCGACGCGTCGCCGACAGAAATCCTTGATCATCCTTTGGGATCGCTGCGCCGCTCGTCACAGTTCTTACTTCTTCACTTCCGCAGGCGCTGGTGTCGCGGGCAGATCGGAGTTGAAAATGTCGGCCACCACCTTCCATTTGCCGTCAGCCTGTTTCTTCCAGACCTCCACGAACTTGCCTTTGTCGGCCACTGGATTGCCTTGCGGATCGTTCATGGTCAACTGATAGGTGCCCATAATGTAGGAGAGATCGCCGGAACGCGCGACCTCCACTTTGTTGGCCTGCCAGGCGATGGATGTACCCGGTCCGAGCAGCTCGGCCCACACCGCGCGAATCGCCTGCTTGCCGGTGGTCATGGGAGCGTTGGGAGACAGCACGGTGGCGTCGTCCGTGTAGTAGGCGACCGTGCCCTCGAGGTCCTTCGTTCCGGCGGTCTTCGACCACTGCGCGTCCGCGTCTCGAATCGCGGCTTCATCTGCGGCTCTCGTGTCAGGCGGCGTCTGGTTGCACGCTGCTGAGAGCAGCAGCAGAGCGAGGCACCCACACAGGGCCAGCTTGAGTTTCTGTCGTTTCAGGAAACGGGTGGTCATTGTCAATTCCTCCTATAAAGCAAGCCAAGATATCACACTCGCACCGGCGACGGGCACGCCCGCGGCCGAGCGGACGAATCGCTTCGAGCCCGAACTTTATCGCACAGGGAAGCGCCGCAATCCCTAAGGGCACAGTGCGGGTCAATTGCGGCGCGGGCCGTCGAGAAACAGAAATTGACCCGCGAGCTTCGGCGCCAAGCTCGACGCACGCTCGCGGGATGGAAAGCTATGTGGGGACCTATTTGTAGGTGGCCTCCGTGCGGGCAAGCATGTCACGGTGGGCAGTGTAGTCCACTATGGAGCCAAATGCCGGTCCGCGCAACGGGTTCGCCTTCGAAGCCTCCCGCACCGCCGCGCTGGCCTTGTCCAGGCCATCCGCGGTCGCCGCGATATAGAAGACCCAAAACGTGCCCGGAGCTTCGGTATGGATCGCTTCGGTGTCGATTTCCCACTCGTGAATCGTGCCGTCAGAAAGTAGTTTCTCCAACACCGGCCCGATCACGTTCTTGCTCAACAGTTCCACCGCATCGTCGGGGGCGTCGGCCTTCAACTTGTACGACGACCCGTGGGTATACACACCCTTCCACGATCCCGCGTGCCGGTTGTAATATCGGCTGACGAAGATGCTGTCGGAGTGTTTGGTGGCGCTGGCCAGCACAGACGTTGTGGAATTGCCAGACTTGTAGAACTGGTCCAATACGTTGAGCAGCCCAGCCATGGACATGGCCGACCACCAATCGTCGTGAGTCGAGCCATCGGGCTGGTGGACTAGGTTGGTGTCGCTGCCATAACCCACAATCGTCCCGCTGGCGATGGCCTGCTCCAGGATCTTCTGGTCAGCCGAAGCTGCCTTTTCCATCTCTCCCCACTGGGCCCGCGGAATATTCCAGTTTCCTACGTACGAATACATTGGCGGTTTCTCTTTCACCTCTGACGTCTGCGCGCCCGCCGGCGCGGCCCAGACGGCGACCATCGCGAGTGCACACAACCCTGCAAAAACTCTCCCCAGTTTCTTGCTCATGCTTGTCATCCTCCATGATTTAGTTAAAGCCGATCTAGCACCCACGAATGAATTGCACCGCGTCGGGTACTCCAATTGCTTGCTCCACACGCGTCACGTTTACCGCTGACTTCCGAGCACTTCGATGTCTTAGGAATGCTGACAGACTGGTTCACACAAAAAGCAACTGGCTGGAGCGCGATCTTGCGTGCACAGGAGCCCCAAGCAAGGCCCACTTACTGTGCTTACATGAGACTGGAACTGACTTGCGGATTATGGGTGTTGTTGCTGGAGAAAAGCAATTGGGCAATAGTGGTGTTCCGACTAGGCCCCCTCACGGCTCATTCAGCCCACCTCCGTGCCATAAGTCATAATGCTCACCTTTGCGACACTCGCAAATCTTGCTAGGCCGCGTTGGGAACACTCACTTTCGGGGAATTGCACGGTTGAGCTCTTAAACCACTGGCCACCGCCTGTGTTCCGAGGGACAATTGAGCCGTGAGGTCGATGGCGCCGTCGGAGCTAATCCACGTCGGCGCCGCCGGAGGGCTATATGCGGACTCGCGCGTTTAGTTGTGCACTGGCGCTCATGCTGAGTACAGCCTACGCGTCTGGTTCCGATCACAAGGCGACGCTTACGGTGGTCACTAGCGTAACCGAAGACGTGACAACTTCATCTGGCGGCGCTTGGAGCGCACAGACCACCATCACGACACCCAGTTCCGACCCTTGCCCTGATGGATCGAATAGCGTGGGAGCCAGTGGCGGCTTGGTGACGCAATGTCAGTGGAGCAATCTCTCGGCGGGTACGACCAAAGCTAAAGGTACTACGGTGCGAGCTTTTCTGACCACGAGCACTGGGGAAGTATTCGATATTTCCATCTTCTGCAAAAGAAATTATGGGAGCTGCCCGGAACCCAAACCCGGCGCAGCCTACCTGGCCGAATTGAACGATAACCCCAAGTATCTTACGGATTACGCCAAGCGGCGGGTGTATGGCCCCATGGCAGTAAAGTTCGCTCCCGATGGCAAAAAGAAGGTGAGCTACGCCATCATGTTTGCGATGAAGGCCGGCAGTAAGCAAACCCGCCCTGACTAATTCGACCGCAACGAAAAGAAGAAGCCCAGCGCGCGGCCGGGCCTCCTTGAGTACAAATCCAAGCGCCTACTCTTCTTCTTCCACTACCTCGCCACGCTCCGCCTTGGCTGCCGCGATGATCTTTTCCTGCTGCAGCGCGGGAACGTAGTCGTAGTGGTCCATTTCCATGGAGAAGCTGCCGCGGCCTTGCGTCATCGACGTCAAGTCGGTGCCATAGGTGAGCATCTCGGACATCGGCACCACGGCCTTCACCACCGTCTTGCCTGCCTTGTTGTCCATGCCCTGGATACGTCCGCGCCGGCTGTTGAGATCGCCCATGATCGACCCCGCGAACTCGTCGGGGATGGTGATCTCCACATTCATGATGGGCTCCAGCAGCGTGGGCTTGGCCTGTTCCATGGCTTTGCGAAACGCGATGCGGCCTGCGGTCTTGAATGACAATTCGTTCGAGTCCACATCGTGGTACGAGCCGTCGTAGAGGATGACGCGGAAATCGACCACCGGGAATCCCGCGAGGTAGCCGCGCGCCGCCGCTTCCACAATTCCCTTCTCGACTGCGGGGATGTAATTCTTCGGAATCGAGCCGCCGAAAATTTCGTTGACGAACTCGAAGTTCCCGCCGTGGGGCAGCGGTTCCATCTTGATCTTGCAGTCGCCGAACTGCCCGTGGCCGCCACTCTGCTTCTTGTGGCGTCCCTGCACGTCGGCCCTGCCGCGGATGGTTTCGCGGTATGGCACCTTGGGCGCCTTCAGGTTGACCTCGGTGTGATAACGGTTCTTCAGTTTCGAAACAACGACTTCGATGTGCTGCTGCCCGGTGCCCGCGATCAGGAACTCCTTGGTCTGGGGATCGCGGAAGAAGCGCAACATGGCGTCCTCTTCCATCAGCTTGTGGATGCCGTTGCTCAGCTTGTCTTCATCGGCGCGCGTCTTGGGCTCGATGGCGAAAGTAATCGCCGGTTCGGCGAACGTCACCGGCGGATACTGGATTGGCGAGCCCTTGTCGCCCAGAGAGTCGCCGGTGAGGGTGTCCCGGAGTTTGGCGACCGCGCCAATGTCGCCGGCATGAAGCTCGTTCACCGGAACAGCGGTCCTGCCCTGCATGATGGAGAGGTGGGCAAACTTCTCGGAGCTGCTGCGATTGAAGTTCTGCACCGTCGCATCGTTCTTCAGGACTCCGGAAACCACCTTAAAGAACGAGATGCGCCCGGAAAAGGGATCGCTGATCGACTTGAACACGTACAGCGATAACGGTTCCGTGTCGCTGATCTTGCGGACCACTGGCTCGGCTTCGCTGGCGGTAGCCGCGGCCTTCACCGTTTCACGCTCCACCGCGGTGGGCAGGTAGTCGGCGATGAAGTCGAGCACTTCGTCGCTGCCCATGTTCCCTAGGCCGGAGGCAAACAGCACGGGGAATATTTTGTCTTCGCGAATGGCGTTATGTAACCCAGCGATGATGTGCTCTTCGTCGATGGTGCCCTTCTCGAAGAACTCCTCCATCAATTTGTCGTCGCCTTCGGCCACCAGCTCAACCAACCGTTCATGCGCGGCTTTGGCCTCCTCTTCCATGTCGGCAGGAATCGGGCCGATCTTCGCCTTGCCGTTGCCGCCCATCTCGTAGGTGTAGGCGTGCATCTTCACCAGGTCCACGACTCCGGTAAAACTCTTCTCCGAACCCACCGGCAGTTGAATGGGTACCACGGTGCGTCCAAAGGCGGTGGTGAGCGACTCCATCACGCGGGTAAAGTCGGCGCGCTCGCGGTCCATGCGGGTGCAGACGACGGCTCGCGGCAGCAGGAATTTGTCGGCATAGTGCCAGATGCGTTCGGTGACGACTTCTACGCCGCTAACCGCGTCAACAACGACCAGAGCGCTGTCCACGGCTGGCAGTACCATCTCGGCTTCGTGGATAAACATGTTGAAACCGGGAGTGTCGATCAGGTTGATCTTGGTTTTGCCCCACTCCATGACGGCCGTGGTAGCCGCGATCGACATGCCGCGCGAGACTTCTTCCTCGTCGTAGTCGGTGACGGTGTTGCCTTCATCGACGCGTCCGAAGCGCTGCGTGGCCCCGGCGGTAAAAAGCATGGCGGATGCGAGCGAAGTTTTGCCCGAGTGTGAATGCCCAACCAGGGCGACGTTTCGGATGTTAGCGCCTTCGTAAGTCTTCACCTATGAGACTCCTTATGAAAAGCTACCGCTGCGCGACAGGTCGGAACTCCGCACCGTCTCAGAGGCGCTCTTCCCCGGCGGCACGAACATCACGCGTGCCTGAACCCCCGGGTTGCCGGTGAGGCATAAAGGCGGGGCACCATGCCGGCCTGCGCATGGTGATGCTGTAACAAACTTGAAATCCTAGCATACGCCCGTTCGCAGGCTCAATTGGCGGGGAATCTGGGGTAGTGGGTCGGTTTGAAATAGACAGGGGATGCACCCTCGAGCAATTCGTGTTTGGAGCGTAGAGGAATTGATCGCTCTGCTGGATAGCGCCGCGTTGAAATCTGTCCCCTCCATCCAGGGGCGCGCGAATTTCACGGATTCTCAGGTTTGCACTTACGCGCGACTTTGTCCGATACCATTAGCCTACGATCCAAGTGAGACTGCGGACGGACGCCGCCAATCGCGCGTTCGCATCGTATCCCGGGGCCAGCGCCGCATGTAGGGCAGCATACTTTCAGGGCTTGAGCTTCAACCAGTTCGCCAGTTAACACCCCAATATTCTGCGCGTGGCCGTGACTGCTGTCTGTGCAATTTCGCACAAAGTCGGATCAAATCTAAATCTGGCAGACATCCTCCTCTCGCCCGTGCGCAATTGACACGTCTTCGCGGCAGTCCCTACGCGAATACGACCGTCTTGCTCTGGTAAACCAGGACGCGATTCTCCAGGTGCCAGCGCGCCGCTCGCGAGGGCACGACTCTTTCCAGGTCGCGGCCCTTGCGCATCATGTCGTCGACCGTGTCGCGGTGGGAGACGCGCACCAGGTCTTGCGCGATGATCGGTCCGTCGTCCAGGGTCGCAGTGACACAGTGGCTGGTAGCGCCGATCAATTTCACTCCACGCTCAAAGGCCTGGAGGTAGGGTTACGAGCCCACAAAGGCTGGCAGGAATGAGTGGTGGATATTGATCATGCGCAGCAGGTAGTGTCCGACAAACTCCGGACTCAGAATCTGCATATAGCGTGCAAGCACGATCAAGTCCACATCCCGCCCAAGCAACTCCATCATTTCACGCTCGGATTCTTGTTTGTCTTGAGGGTTGGTCAATAGATGAAACGGAACGCCATGAAAGTCCGCCAGGGGCTTGGCTTGCGGATGACTACTGCCGACCTGGACGAGATTGCACGCCAACTCGCCGGTGCTGTACCGGTACAGCAGGTCAGCCAGGCAGTGGTTCTGGGCGGAAACCAGGATGGCCACCTTGGGACGGTAATCCGACAGCGCCAGATGGTAGTGGATCGTGAACTGATCGGCCACCGGCTTGAAGTGTTCCTCGCAGTCGGAGATGGGAATGTCGAAATCATCCAAGTCCCATTCCAGCCTCGAGAGGAACAATTCCCGGCCGCTGCCCACGCGGTCGTCGCTGTGCAACACGCTGCCCTTGTGAGCGATCCGCAATTGAGAGCTCGCCGCCACCACACCCTTGCGTGCGAGCGCGACCGGACTGCTAAACAGCAGGACCGCTGTTCGTTTCATCGCCGAAAATCTTACCCCACGCGCCGCCTGCTGCGAGACTCGAATTTACGATTTCCGTTACTATGTGGAGAGAGTGGCCTGCGTCAGCTCATCCCGCCACCCCCTATTGCAAATGAAACGAACCCTGTTCTGGCAAGTTCTTCTCGTCACCTCGTGCCTGCTCCTGGCTAACGCTGCTGCCTGGGCCGGCGATACCTCCGTTTTGCGGCCACCCAAGGGATCGAAGGTCGCCATCCTGGTCTTTGAAGACCTGCAGTGTCCCGATTGTGCCCGCGCCGCTCCGCTGCTGCACGAGGCCGCGAAGAAGTACAACATTCCGCTGGTGCAGTATGACTTCCCGCTGCCCATGCACAATTGGTCGTTTGATGCGGCGGTGAATGCACGCTACTTCGATACCAAGTCGAAAAAACTGGGCGACGACTACCGACTGTTCATCTTCCAGAACCAGCCCCAGATCACGCCGCAGAACCTGCGCGGCATGACCGAGCGCTTCGCCGCCGACAACAAGGTCACATTCCCCTTTGTGGTCGATCCCTCCGGCGAGTTCGCTGCCAAGATCAAGGCAGACTCCGACATCGGCAAGCGGGTGGGAATCGACCACACTCCGACGATCTACGTGGTCAGCGACACCACGCGTGGCACCCCATTTGTCGAGGTGGTGGACCGCACCCAGCTTTACCAGTTGATCGACAAGGTGATGAAGGACGCTGGCCCCGGCGCACCGGCTCCCAAGACAACTGCGGCCAAGACTGCGCCAGCCAAGAAGCCCACGAAAGTGCAATAAGTACCCCCGTATGGAAATCGACTAGGCCCGCCGGTAAGGCGGGCTTACTTTTTGGAACTATTTGCGTCTCAATGTGGGATTACTGTCTAAGAGCCCTTGCGTCTCGCCGCGAGAACGTGGATGTGAGCCGATGTCTGGGCTGAACGCAACACCGGCGCCTCAGGCGTGTTACTACTGTTCAAACGGTCATGACACAGGAGTTTCGCAACATGACAACGGCAGCCAATTCCACGATTTCTTCTCACGACCGCATTCTGCTGGCGGCCAAACGGCTCTTCGCCCAGCAGGGATACGAAAACACCAGCACGGTCACTATCGCCCGCGACGCCGGCACCAGCGAATCGCAGTTGATGAAACACTTCGGCAGCAAGCAGGGACTGCTGATTGCGATCTTTGACCGCGGCTGGGCCAGTATGAGCGAACGCATCAAGATGATTCCCCAGGGATCGCCCGCCGACCGCCTGCTTTCTGTCTTGCAAGCCGTTACCATCGAGTTTGAACGCGATCCCGAACTGAAGATCTTGTCCGCTCTGGAAACCCGCCGTGTACGCCGCGACAGCAACGAGGTGGTCTTGAGCCGCGGTTCACGCCAGTACCGGGAGATGCTCGATCGCATCCTGCAGGACATGCGCAACGAGGGCCAGATCAGGCCCGCGGTCAACTTGCACGCCGTACGCGCGGCGGTCATCGGCATGGCGGAGGGCCTGTGGCGCGACCAGGTCGTCGCAGATCGATCTGATCTTCGCGCCGAATACGGGTTCGACGATATTCACCAGGTGCTGGAGATGCTGATTGGCGCCTTCCAGGAACCGCCGCTGCAGCGCGCCAAGGCCAGTTGATCGCAGGTGACTCCGCGCATAAAAAACCCCGCCGAGCGCGGGGTTTGCTGCTTGCCTGCAAAACTGCCGGTCTGATCCATCCTAGTTAGATTGCTATAGCTTGCGCAGCACCTGGTACACGTCCTCGGTGTCAGGCGGGCGATCGATGGGATACACCTTCGCATAAGCCACCTTGCCCTGCTTGTCGATGACGAAAACTGCGCGTTCGCTGATGCCCGGGACCGGCTCTCCCTGGCGCAGAATGCCGTACTTGCTGGCCACCTCGCCGTGAGGATAGAAATCACTGGCCAGTGGCAGGCTTAGGATGCCGATTTCTTTTTTCTGCCACGCGATGTGGCTGGGGATGGAATCCACGCTTATACCCACAACTTCCGCGCCGTAGCCGGCAAATTTCTCCAACTCGGCATTGAACGCCGGCAGCTCGGCCGAGCACACGGGCGTCCAGTCCGCCGGATAAAACACCAGCACCACGTTCTTAGTTCCCCGGTAGTCGCTCAACTTGACGCGCTGTTTGATGTTGCCCACCACTGCGGGCAAATCGAAATCCGGGGCTTCATCACCTACGTTTACGGGTGGCATTCCACTCCTCCGGTACAAGTGGCGATTCTAGAGTCCGCTGGAACAGCACGCAAGTCGGTGCACTCAACTGGGTGGCGGGCAGTTTTCCGGAGAGCCGACCACGGACCAATAACTGGCTCGGGGCCGACGATCGCGAGTGACTCGGGGATTTATCGTTGATTATCCGAGACGGGCGTTCCGCAGCTACGAAGCTCCTACGAAACAAAGTCGCCCGGCTTCCCGTATCATTCGGGGGTGGGGAGCACACTGCCGCCTTTGATTAAACCCCGGAAAGTTCCGTTGGGATTTTCCGCCTCGTAGGAGATTACATGCGCCCTGTCGCGTTGGTACTTTGCCTCGTTTATGCTGTGCAGATGTTTGCCGCACCCAATGATGTCGAAGCCCGCAGCAAGCAACTGAATGCCCTGGTCGCGGAATTATGGGAATGGAACCTACAACAGAACCCGATTTACGCTTCCATTCTTGGTGACAAGCGTTACAACGACCAGCTTGGCAGCAGTTCCGAGAAGACGACCCTGGAACAACAGGCGAAAGAGAAGGAATTTCTCAACCGCTTCCAGGCCATCGATACGACGGGCTTGCCACATCAGGACGTACTCAATCGGGAGCTGGAGATCCGTTCGCTCAAAGAAGACATTGAGGGCACCGACTTAAGACTCTGGCAGATGCCGGTCAACCAGATGAATGGCATCCATATCGACGCGCCGCAGTTGGTGACGGTGCTCTCATTCCAGACGGTCAAAGACTATGACGACTACATCGCGCGTCTGAAACAACTGCCACGCGCCTTCGATGAGAACACCGACAACATGCGCAAGGGCATGGCCAATGGCCTGATGCCGCCGAAGTTCCTGCTGGAGAAAGTGGTCGAGCAGATCAACGGAATTGCCGGGCTGGCGCCCGACCAAACACCGTTCGCGCAGCCGTTCAAGGATTTTCCCGCAAGCTTTTCTGACGCGGACAAGGCCCGCCTGAAGACTGCCGGACTGGCCGCCATTAAGGACGACGTTTTGCCGCCGTATGCGAAGTTCGCCGTCTTCGTGAAGGAAGAATACGTTCCCAGGGGAAGGACCGAAGTGGGCGTCTGGTCGTTGCCCGGCGGTGACGCGATTTACTCCTACATGGTAAGAAGCTCCACCACCACGGACAAAACGCCCGAACAGATCCACCAGCTTGGATTGCAGCAGGTGGCGGAGATTGAGAAGCAGCAGGTGGAGATCGCCAATCGTCTGGGATTCAAGGACCTGAAATCGTTTCGGGAGTCGGTGAAATCCAATCCCAAGTTGTATGCCCAGTCTCGCGAGCAGATTCTGGACCTGTATCGTCAGTACACCGCGCAGATGAAGCCGCAATTGCCGAAGTTATTCGGACGCCTGCCGCAGGCCGACTTGATTGTGATGCCGGTGGAACCATTCCGCGAGAAGGACGCTCCCGGAGCGCAGTATGTCCCCGGCACGCCTGACGGGTCTCGCCCTGGGCATGTCGAGGTGAATACCAGTGAGCCGGAGAAACGCATGGTGATCAGTATCGAATCGACGGCCTACCATGAGGGAGTGCCGGGACACCATCTGCAGGGCACGGTCGCGCAGGAGGTCAAAGACCTGCCCGCCTTCCGGCAGCACGGATGGTACGGCGCCTATGGCGAAGGTTGGGCGCTGTATTCCGAGCGGCTTGGCAAGGAAGTCGGATTTTATCAAGACCCGTACAGCGATTTTGGCCGTCTGGAAGATGAGATGCTGCGTGCGATTCGGCTGGTCGTCGATACCGGACTGCACTACAAGCACTGGACACGTGAGCAGGTGGTGCAATACTTCCATGACCATTCGGCGATTGACGAGCCTAACGTGCAGTCTGAAACCAACCGGTATATCTCCTGGCCGGCCCAGGCGCTCTCCTACAAGATGGGCCAGTTGAAGATATTGGAATTGCGTGCGCGTGCCATGGAGCAGCTCGGTGACCAGTTCGATATCCGCGAGTTCCACGACCAGGTGATTGATTCGGGCGCGCTGCCGCTCGATGTGCTGGAACAGCAGATCAACCTGTGGATCGCGCAAAAGAAGGCGACTGCGAAGGCGAATTAAGGAATTCACCGTTGCAGTGTCAGAATGCGGATCGATAGAATTCGATCGCGGCATCGCGGTGGTTCGCCGCCAACCTTGGACCGATCTCGACGCCCATGTTATGCACCTCAGATATCGAGCACGTCGTTGTCGTGGACGGATTTGGTCACAACAGCACTTTACGTCCAATCTCCGAGCTAGTGGACGAAGACAGGCCATCTCATACGGAATCAGGACCTGCGTCGGCGTCACACACCACCCACTTGGCCCTGTAGCAGAGAGCCGATTCACCGGCATTGCGCAATGGAGCGGTACTTTTGGAATCCAATCCGGCCTGCCCGGTGAGTGAACTCAAGCGGCCACCATCCGCTGCAACTTCCCCCGTCCAAGTGGGTTTAACCCGTTTCAAGCGAACGTAGATTGGAATCCCACTCCGCCCAGGGAAGAACATGCAATTCGCCTCCCGTGCCAGCAGCCTGCACGTGCAAAGCTCAGGCCACTGCTCCATCCTGCGCCTTGCGCTGACGCTGCTCCAGTTGCTGTTGACCGGACTCTTGCTGCACGCCCAGCAGGCCCAACCGGCGCAGCAGGACCAGTCGGAAACCACCACCATCAAGAAGGACGTCAACGTGGTCAACGTCTTGGCCACAGTGCGCAATAAGCAGGGGCAAATCGTCAACAGCCTCACCAAGGACGACTTCAAGCTGGACGACGATGGCAAGCCCCAGACGATTCGCTATTTTGCCAAGGTCACCGACCTTCCGCTAACCCTCGGCCTGCTGGTGGACACCAGCCTCAGCCAGCGCCGCGTGCTGGAGCAGGAACGCACCGCCAGCTACACCTTCCTCGAAGACTTGCTGCGGGAGTGGAAAGACAAGGCGTTCGTGCTGCATTTCGACAGCGAAGTCGAGTTGTTGCAGGACCTCACCAACAAGCGGCCCAAGCTGGAAGCGGCGCTGCAAAAGCTTGAGGTCCCCAACCGGCAGCAGTCGCAGAGCGGAAGCGATCCTACGTCGACACATTCGAGCGGGGGGACGTTGTTGTATGACGCCGTCTTCCTCGCCTCCGACGAAATCATGAGCAAGCAGCAGGGCCGCAAGGCGCTGATCATTCTGTCCGACGGCGTTGACCAGGGCAGCAAAGTGAGCCTGACCCGCGCCATTGAAGCGGCCCAGCGCTCCGACACACTGGTGTACACCATCCTGTTCGCCGACCCCCAGGCCTACAACAACATGGCTGGTGGCCATCCCGGCGGAGGGCATGGCGGTGTTGGGTTCCCCGGTGGTGGCTATCCTGGCGGCGGTTATCCCGGTGGCGGTCGGCATGGCGGAGGCTATCCGGGTGGTGGTTATCCCGGTGGCGGCTATCCCGGCGGCGGCAACCCTGGTGGCGGATCTCCGGGCGGTGGTCGCGGCGGCAGGTCCCAGGGGGGCCACGCCGATGGCAAGCAGGTCATGGAGCGGCTGGCCCAGCAAACTGGCGGACGCTTTTATGAGGTCTCCAAGCACGACTCCATCGAGCAGATTTACACCAGCATTGGCGAGGAGTTGCGCAATCAGTACAGCCTGGGCTTCACCCCAGACCGGGCTGACGCTGACGCCGGTTATCACAAGATCCTCGTGACCACCACCCAGAAGGACCTGACCGTGCAAGCTCGGGACGGCTACTACTCTGGAAAATAGCGCCCGAACCGCCGACCAAGATACCGTCGACGCTAACTTTCAGGGCAGGACGCAACGTCCCGCCCTGGGCTCTTTGCGGGCAAATATTTGCCGTTTTCTAGTAACCAGGAGACTCGCCAGAGGTGACCAAATCATGGCCCGGATGGGCGATAACTTGCTGCACCAAAAGGGTTAGCAGACTCAACCAGCGTCTGGGGGATCGGTAAACAGTTACCTCTTACTCTCACATCATGTGCATGTTGTCGCAGTTATTAACATTCCCAGAACGGAACCACTTGGCTAACGCATTTGCTTTTCAAGCAACGCCGACATTTGGGGTTTGGTTACAAAGTTGCACCTTCTTGCAACGGTGTGAAACGTCTATTCCTTCTCGGGAACTTGGTGTTGTGGGCTGCCAGTGCCTTTGCGTCTCCGGTTACCATGCATCTTTTGTCGTTCGACGGCCCGTTCGTCAACGGCATCCCGACCTACCCGTACACGCTGCAAATAGGAGACGGTGTGCCCTTCATTGGCGTGTGCGACGACTACTACCACGACGGAGCTCCAGGCGACAGTTGGCAGGCCAACCTCACGAACTTGGCCACAGGCGACCTTAACCTACTTGCGGTTCGCCTCCAGCGGCCTCGAGGCTTACGAGGAGGCGGCCTGGATCCTGCTGCAGACCGACGTGAACGCACCCAACCAGTGGCCCGACATGAATTATGCGATCTGGGCCATCTTCAACCCAACAGTCCGAATCGATTCAACCGCACAAGCCTGGATCGACCAGGCGCAGTCCCAGGCCAAGAAGAAGTTCCCCAATGTGGACTTCAGTCTGGTAATGATCGCGACGCCGGTCGATATCAATGCCCCGCCCACCAGCGACCAGGAATTCATGTACATCACCCCGGAGCCGGGTAGCTTGATTCTGCTGGTCTCGGGCGCGCTGGGGATGGCCCGATTACTGCGCAGGAAGGCGATAACCTAAGCTGGCACTCTCTTTTCAAATCGGAGCGCAAACTAACCGGAGCTCAATGATATTTGGTCAGGCAGAAGTCAGGGGCTGATGCCGCCAGTCCCCAGCATCCCTTCTGCGTCGTCTTTCGGATTTCGTCACACGTATTCTCCTAGATATTGCAGGCCGCATGCGACACACTCGTGACCTTGTTGCAATCATCAGCTAGCTGGTTTGCCTCGTCGGCGCCGTCGGTGGTCATGCAGGAATGCGTTTCGATGTACTTCGCCCGCTCTTCTTGTTTCGACTGAGATGAGTCGCTGCTTTGATTGGCTGAATTGGCATTTGACGCGCGGTTTTGCTGTTGCTGATGATACTCCGCGTTTTCCTTCAGTTTCTGCATCAGGCTTCTCTTCTCGTCCGGCTGGCCCGTGTTCACTTGTGCCGCCTGACCCGGACTTGGCTTGCTCGCGTCCGGTGCGGTGATGGCTGCGGGGCCGCTTTCCCCTCCTCGTACCGTCGCCGAGACCGTGACTCCCACGCTCACTCTGTCCCCATGCTTGAAGGACTCGCAGGAACCCTTGCTCGCGTAGCCATACGAGACCGCCCCATTGCCCTTGTTAATCGTCGCCGTATACGCTCCGGGGGCAACGTGTTGCTGGTCGGCCGCAATTCGTCCGTAAACTGGCATGCTTCCTGTCACTTTCTGCGGCCTCCCGAGCGGAGCATCGATGCTTGCTCCTTTGGTTGTCTTGCTGTACCACGTGCCCCACACGGTGGTCCGGCTGTCGTCGGTGTACAGGTTATAGACAAGTTTGTCGCCGCCAGCATCCGTCATCCAGCGGGTTCCGTCATCCGCTATGCCCCAGCTTGGGCAAATTCTTATGACTTCCCGCGCATCGCCGGTGCAGGCATAGGTGAAGTTCCCCGCTGCGTCGTACGGACTTCCTTTCTGAAGGTCCACCGTCCCAAGCGATATATTGCTCATGGTGAATGCGCACTTAGGATCCTGGGCATGGGTCGCAGCGCAACTCAGCACTAGCACCATGGAAATGCACGTCGCAAAGGAAATCAGTCCGAATCGCTTGTGGCTCGGCATATTGCTAATTGCCTCCTTGATATGGGCATTTCTTGAGCAATTTCCGTTTAGTCATACGAGCTTCCGAATCAGCTTAGCCGAAGTTGCCGCAACACGAATTGCAGAATTCCGCCGTGCTGGTAGTACAGCACTTCCTGCGGCGTGTCGATGCGCACCGTGGCATCGAACTCGTGCACCGAGCCATCCACCTTTTTGGCACGCACCTTCACGGTTTTGCCGGGCGCGAAGTTTTCCAGTACACCGGTGAGTCCCACAACGTCGTACACTTCCTCCCCGGTCAAGGAGTTGGTTTCGGCGCTCTCCTCTTCGAGGAACTGCAGTGGCAGAATTCCCATACCCACCAGGTTCGAGCGATGGATGCGCTCGAAGCTCTCGGCCAGCACGACGCGCACGCCCAGCAACCGCGGCCCCTTCGCTGCCCAGTCGCGTGACGAACCCGAGCCGTACTCCTTGCCCGCCAGCACCATCAGCGGCGTTCCCGCTGCGCGATACTTCACCGACGCGTCGTAGATAAACATCTCCGTGCCGTCTGGCAGATGTCGCGTGTAAGCACCTTCACGCTCGGGTGTGAGCTTGTTGCGCAGACGCACATTGGCGAACGTCCCGCGCATCATCACTTCGTGATTGCCGCGCCGCGATCCGTAGGAGTTGAAGTCGCTCACCGTGACTCCGTGCGCGATCAGGTACTGTCCCGCCGGACTGTTCGGCTTGATCGAGCCTGCCGGCGAAATGTGGTCCGTCGTCACACTATTGCCGAGGTAGCACAGCACCCGCGCCCCGGAAATATCGCCCACCGGTGCCGGTGTCTTCGGCATGTTCTCGAAATACGGAGGATTCTTCACGTAGGTGGACTTGTCATCCCAGGTAAACGTCTCGCCCTCCGGCACCTTCAGTCCGCGCCACTGCGCATCGCCGCGGAACACGTCCTTGTACGCGGTCTGGAACAGGTCGCCGGTAATGTACTCGGCCAGCACGTCCGCTACTTCCTTCGCAGTCGGCCAGATATCTTTCAGGAAGACCGGCTTGCCATTGCCGTAGCCGAGTGGCTCGTTATACACATCAATGTCGATGCGCCCGGCCAGCGCGAACGCCACTACCAGCGGAGGCGACATCAGGTAGTTGGCCCGCACTTCGGAGTTGATGCGGCCTTCAAAGTTGCGATTCCCGCTTAGCACCGACGCCACCACCAAATCCTTGTCCGCTATCACGCTCGACACTTCGGCAGGCAGCGGCCCGGAGTTGCCGATGCATGTGGTGCATCCGTAGCCGACGACATTGAACTTCAGCTTCTCGAGGTACGGCAGCAGTCCTGAACGCGTAAGGTATTCGGTCACTACCATCGATCCCGGCGCGAGCGAGGTCTTTACCCACCTGGGAACCGTCAGCCCTTTCTCCACCGCCTTTTTCGCAAGCAACCCCGCCGCCACCAGCACCGACGGATTCGACGTGTTGGTGCAACTGGTGATGGCCGCGATGACCACGCTGCCGTGACCCAACGCTTCTTCGAGTGCGACTCCGGTCACCACTCCAGCTTCATGCTGCGCTTCGGGACCCGCGGGATTCCCGCCCTCACCCTCCCAACGCGCTCCCTGCTTGGGGGGGACCGTTTGTCCCGGCTTCAACAAGCTTGGCAATGCCTGCTCGAACGAGGCGGCAGACGCCGAAAGCGCCACCCGGTCCTGCGGACGCTTCGGCCCAGCGATGCTCGGCTCAACGCTTGCGAGATCGAGATCGACCACGTCGGTGTATTCGGCCTCAGGCGTATCGACCGTATGAAACAGCCCCTGCTCCCTGTAGTAGGCCTCGACAATCTTGATGTGTACTTCGGTGCGGCCGCTCAGCCGCAGGTAGCGCAGCGTCTCATCGTCCACCGGGAAGATGCCGCAAGTCGCTCCGTACTCAGGAGCCATGTTGCTGATGGTCGCGCGATCGGCCAGCGGCAGCGCATGCAGTCCCGGCCCGAAGAACTCGACGAACTTGCCTACCACGCCCTTCTTGCGCAGCATCTCGGTAACGGTGAGCACGAGATCTGTTGCCGTTGAGCCTTCGCGCAACTGGTTCTTCAGCCGCACTCCGACGACCTGAGGGATGAGCATCGAAACCGACTGACCCAGCATGGCGGCCTCGGCCTCGATTCCGCCCACGCCCCAACCCAGCACCCCAAGCCCATTGATCATCGTGGTGTGCGAGTCAGTCCCCACCAGCGTGTCGGGATACGCCATCGGCAAACCCGTCTCGCCGTTCGCGCCAACGAAGACCACGCGCGCCAGGTACTCCAGGTTGATCTGGTGCACGATGCCGGTGTCCGGAGGCACGATAGCGAAATTCTTGAACGCGGTCTGTCCCCAGCGCAGGAAGGCGTAGCGCTCTTTGTTGCGCGAGAACTCCAGCTCCGCGTTGAGTTGAAACGCCTGCGGCGTGCCGAACTCATCCACCTGCACCGAGTGATCGATCACCAGCTCCGCCGGCTGCAGAGGATTGATCAGCCCCGGATTGCCACCCAGCGCCTTCATGGCATCGCGCATCGCGGCCAGATCGACCACCGCAGGCACGCCGGTAAAATCCTGCAGCAGCACGCGGCTGGGCATGAACGCGATCTCCTGCGACGGCACGCTCTTACCATTCCACGTAGTGAGGGCGCGCACGTCATCGGCCTTCACCGTCTTTCCATCTTCCCGGCGCAGCAGGTTCTCCAGCAGGATGCGCAGCGAGTACGGCAGGTGCCCGATCGAGCAGCCGTGCTTCTCCACGGCATTCAGACGGTAGATTTCAAATTCCTTGGAGCCTACACGAAGAGTGGAGCGACTGCCGAAGCTATTCATGAATGATTCCCTTCTATTTCGTGGCGGAGTAATTGAACGCGGGTTGGCGCAGCGCCAAACTAACTATCTTAAAACGCGGAGATGGGCGGTGGATAGGGGGCCTCTCACCCGACTCGCGATCACTTACTGTCGATCCCAAGCCGCCCCTCGAAGCCAAAATGGCTGTGCAATCCCCACAGTTCCGATGCCAAGCAACGGCCTGCACCCGTTATGCAACTTGCCAAAGATCCACCCATCATCGTCGCTTACGTGCCCGAACCCAAGGCCTCCGAAGACACTGTAAAGGTAACGAAAGCTGGCTCGGACATCGACTCCGGGTTGCGCAGGTATCTCAACCAGAATCTCACTGGACTTCCTCTCGGAGGCCCGCTCGGCGCGATTGCCGCGACCCCCAGGGTTTCCGTGGGATCGCCCGTACCGCTCACCCAGAACGCGGAGCTTCTTCCTCTCTTCGGCGTCGACATCTTCGACCTCGACGCCGCAACAGAACATATCTCCGCGATGAGGGAGACCCTCGAAGGGTCCTCCGCGAACGGCGTTCAAGCGCTCAAGCTGGGCGACCACGCCGCCGCTCTACTGGAGCAGTTGCCCAATCCTCCCGCCGGAGCCGGCGTTGGTTTCCATGTAATCGGACTCATCCGCACCTTGCCTCGTGCGGCGGCTGCACTAACAAAGCCCGGTACCAGGAAAACGGTCGAGGTCGGTAAGTCGCTTTTTCCAGTCCTCGCTGCGCTCGGTGAACTCGTTACCGATATCCCCGGACTGGAACACGGCAAGCCGTACGCACAATCCTTGTCGTGGGTAGCCAAGGCTGGAGAACAGTTCGTCATGGTTCCGGTTTCAGCGGTATCCGCCGCTCAGCCGTCTCCCGCCCGCGCCAAGGTCACCAATCCGCCCAAGTCGTCTTGATCGAAGCCGCAGGCCGCAACTCAGAGCGTCGCGCGACGACTATGTCTCTATGACTGCCCGAACCGCTCGGCTGCGCGGGCCTTCGCCTTGGCGGATTCTTCTTCCCGATTTCTCGGGGCAGCATTCGTTTCGAGCGAGCCCAGAAGATGGATCGAAATAGCGGCTATCTCGTCGACCGCAGCCAGAAATATGGCCTCGTTGGCCTTCGACGGCTTGTTGAAACCAGTAATCTTTCGGACGAACTGGAGCGCAGCCGCCCTGGTCTCTTCCTCTGTTACCGGCGGATCGAAGTTGAAGAGCGTTTTGATGCTTCTGCACATTCCGCGTGACCTCACGTATTAGAACTCTGATGCTGGATGCCCCACTCGAGCTTTCTTAGTTTCTTAGCTTGACTGGGATTCGTTCCCGCGAGAATTCCGCTGTACTTGTTTGGGCCGCACTGTACCGCGAGGCCGCCCTCCTTGTGTCCGCCCGAAACGTAGCCCATTACTTCGCTCGTAGCAGAAGCACGGGAACGCGGATGCTGTGTTGCACGCGGGTGGCTGTGGTGCCGAGCAGAAGATCGGCGATGAAGCGGTGTCCGTGAGTGCTCATGGCCACCAGGTCGCAGCCCTTCTGTTGCACCCACTTGATGATTTCCGTAGCGGAGTCACCGTAAGCCAGCTCGGACTCAGCCGGAATGCCGGCCGCCTCGAACTCGGAGCGAACGTTTTCCAGGTAGGCGAGGTCTTCGGCAATCTCCGGACTGATGGCGTCGGGGCCATAGGTACGCGCGGCCCAGCCATCCGCTACGTGCAGCAGCACCAGGCGGCTGTGTGCTAGTGTCGCTAGCTTCTTGATGTGTTCGATGATCGCCCGGTCCGTCGGGGTGCCATCCAGCGTGACCAGTATGGTGTGATACATGGCTGACTCGATTTCGAAAGTGTGGCGCTATGCGCCGGTAATCACGTGCCACGCGGTTTTGAGCGATTCGGGCAGACCGAGTACGTCCATGGCGGTGATCAGGATAGCACTCGCCCATCCCGCGCTCAGCAGGAACCATCCGTTCCGCCACTTGCCCATGCGCTGGCGTGAACTGGTGAACTGCAACAGCGGGAACATGGCGAAGGGAAGCTGCAACGCCAGCACCACCTGGCTGAGCGTCAGCAGGTCGGTCACGCTGCTGTCGCCGCGCAGGCCAATCACAAACACCGCCGGCAAAATAGCCAGCGTCCGGGTGATCATGCGCCGCAGCCAGGGCTTGATGCGCCAGTGCATGAAGCCTTCCATCACCACTTGCCCGGCGAGCGTGCCGGTGATGGTGCTGCTTTGCCCGCTGGCCAGCAACGCCACGGCGAACAGCGTACTGGCAGCGGCCGTCCCCAGCAACGGCGCCAGCGTCAGGTAGGCGACGCGGATCCAGTCGCTGTCGGGGCCGAATGTGGCCACCTGGCCGCCGGGAAGCGTGACGCTTTCCTTCCCGTAAAACACCGTTGCCGCCAGCACCAGGATCGCGGAGTTCACGAAGAATGCGATGGTCAGCGCCACCACCGAGTCGATGGTGTTGAACCGGATCGCGCTGCGCATCGACGGCTCGTCCTTCTGCAGCTTGCGGCTTTGCACTAGCGCCGAATGCAGGTACAGGTTATGCGGCATGACTGTCGCGCCGATGATGCCGATGGCAAGGTACAACATTCCCGCGTGGCGGAAGTGCGGCGAGATGAGCGCGCGTCCCATTTCCGCGAAACTGGGCTGGGTCTGCGGCAGCACAAAAATTTCGATGAAGTAACAGACTGCAATCGTGCCGATCAACACCAGCACCACGGCTTCAATGGTGCGCATCCCAAAGCGCTGCAAAGCCAGCAGCAGCAGAACGTCGAGGCCGGTGATAATGACAGCCCAGAACAGGGGGATGTGGAACAGCAGGTTCAGCGCAACCGCACCGCCCAGCACCTCGGCCAGATCGCAGGCAGCAACCGCCAGTTCGCTGAGCAGCCAGTTGGGCCAGCGCGTCCATGCGGGATACCAGTCGCGGCAGCACTGCGCCAGGTCCCTGCCGGTGACGACCCCCAGCCGCGCAGAGATCACCTGCATGAAGATGGCCATGAGACTGGCGAGTCCGACAACCCATAGCAAGTCGTATTTGAACTGCGCCCCTGCTTGCAGATCGGTGCCCCAGTTGCCCGGATCCATGTAGCCGACGCTCACCAGGATCGCCGGGCCGACGAAGGCGCGCCACTGTTCCCAGAAGCCAGCCTGATGGTGCGGCACGGAGACGGTGCTGTGCATGCCCTCGAGCGAAGGATGCCCGGTAGCCGCGGCTTTCTTTGCATCGCGCAGCGCCGCCCGCTGCAATGCGGCTTCTATCCGTTCTGGTGTTGACTTGTCCATCCAGCCGATCTGCGCCCCATACCGCTTTGGCAACTACCGTATTCTATTTCTCCCCGTCGAAAGTTTGACACGCTATGCAAAACAACCCTACTCTTTCCTTTCGTATCGTTCTTCTCGACGGGATGGCAGCAACGTCGGGAGAGCTGTCCCTATGAAGGTATTCGTCCTCGGTAGCGGTGGCCGCGAACACGCACTTGCGTGGAAGCTGCGGCAGTCGCCGCGCATCACGAAGCTATACTGCGCTCCCGGCAGCGGCGGAATTTCCGGCGACGCCGAGTGTGTTGCCGTCGACCTGAAGAGCCTCGATTCCATGGTGCAGTTGGCCAGCCGCCTGAATCCCGACGTCACCGTCGTCGGCCCCGAGTTGCCCCTCACCCTGGGCGTGGTGGACGAGTTCCAGCGCCGCGGATGGCCGGTCTTCGGGCCGAGCAAGGCGGCGGCGCAACTGGAGTCGAGCAAGAGCTTCTCCAAGGAATTCATGCAGCGGCACCGGATTCCTACGGCGCACTACGCCATCTGCACCAAAAAGGAAGAGTTGAAGTCTGCGCTGGCGCACTTCCATACTCCGATTGTGGTCAAGGCCGACGGACTGGCGGCGGGCAAGGGTGTCGTCATTGCGCAGACGAAAGACGAAGCGCTGCGTACCGCCGAAGAAATGCTCAGCGGCAAAATGCTGGGTGAAGCCGGATCGCGCGTGGTGCTGGAAGAATTTCTCAACGGCGAGGAACTGTCGTTCCTGGTGCTGAGCGATGGCGAACGAGTGGCTCCGCTGGTGGCGACGCAGGACCACAAGCGCGTGTTCGACAATGACCAGGGCCCGAATACCGGCGGCATGGGAGCGTACTCGACCGACCAGATCATCGATGCGGGGATGCGCGACTGGCTGGTAACGCACGTGGCGCGTCCGGTGATCGCAGGCATGAAGGCGGAAGGCGCGGAATACAAGGGCATCCTGTACTGCGGCATCATGATGACCGCGCGCGGGCCGATGGTGCTGGAGTTCAACTGCCGTTTCGGCGATCCCGAGACGCAGCCCATCATGATGCGCATGGACAGCGATCTGCTGGAGGCGATTGAGGCGTCGATCGAAGGGCGCGTCAGCGATGGCGATTTTCGTTGGTCGCCTGATCCGGCGGTTTGCGTGGTGATGTCGTCGGGAGGCTATCCCGGTGCGTTTGAAGCGGGAAAAGTCATCACCGGCATCGAAGACGCTGACCGCACGTATGGGGTCAAGGTATTCCATGCGGGGACAAACCGCCGCGACGGCGCTTACTACACATCCGGCGGCCGAGTGCTGGGTGTGACTGCACGTGGGTCAGACCTGCCGGAAGCGGTCGAGCGGGCTTATGACGCGGTGATGAAGATCCGCTTTGACGGCATGCACTATCGCAAAGACATCGCCGCGCGGGGGCTGAAACATTTGCGGGAGAAGGAGTAACCTGGACCTGATTTCTAACAGGAACGTGACATCTCGGCGAAACCCGCTAGCCCCAGAGTTACAACGAACGACTTCGCGGAAACCTTCCGCCGTCTGCGGGCGATCCATGCGCGACATTCCGACAAACTGGCGATGGTGCACGACACGCCGGACTTCTTCTATCTCGACACCGTGTCATCCAGTAATCAAGGCAAGCCCATGTTTTTCGGCGCAGTGCGTATCATGAAGAATTACGTTAGCTTTCACTTCATGCCTTTGTACGTTTGTTCCGAGATGAACAAGAGAGTTTCGAAAAAGCTATCCAAACGCAGGCAAGGAAAGGCATGCTTCAACTTCAATTCTCCGGACGACGTACTATTTAAGGAGCTCGAACAACTGGTTGACGCTGGCTTCGAGCGATACCGCAAAAAACTATTTCTGTAGAGTTTCAGCGCGTTACGCGTGACTTGATTCGGGATAAAGACAAATGCAAAAGAATCCACTCGTTTCCATCGTTATGGGCAGCGACTCCGACCTCGAGATCATGAACGAGGCCGCCAAGGCGCTGGCCGAGTTTGGTATTCCCTACGAAATCGACATCACCTCGGCGCATCGCTCTCCAGCGCGCACCAGCGCATACTCACGCGCACTGAAAGCGCGCGGAGTGCAGGTCGTCATCGCGGGCGCGGGCGGCGCTGCACACCTGGCAGGCGTCATTGCCGCTGAGACGACATTGCCCGTGATCGCCGTGCCCATACCGTCCACCGCGCTGCTCGGCCTCGACTCGCTGCTGGCGATGGTACAGATGCCAGCGGGCATTCCCGTTGCGACGGTGGCCATCGGGAAACCGGGCGCGACGAATGCGGGAATCCTGGCGGCGCAGATGATCGGGCTACACGATGCGAACGTCGCGAAGAAATTGGATGAACACAAAGAGAAGCTCGCGAAGGGCGTCGAGGCGAAATCGAAGAAGTTGCAGGAGAGCCAGCGGTCGTGAGTGCGAGGCTCGCGATGGAGTGAGCGATCGTCGCGGTAAAGCGGTCCTTCGACTGCGCTCCCTGCGGTCGCTTCGCTCAGGATGACAAGCAAGAAGCATCGCTGTCGCGAAGATTGCAGCTGCAAATCGTTCTCTACAGTTCCAGAGTCTTCAGATACGCGCGGAAATCCTTCCCGAGGTCTTGGCGCTTGAGGGCGAACTCGACCGTCGCTTTCAGGAATCCCAGCTTGTCGCCTGCGTCGTGGCGCTTGCCCTCGAAGGTGAAGCCGTAGATTCTTTCTTTCTTGAGAAGCTGGCGCAAGCCATCGGTTAACTGCAACTCGCCGCCACTGCCAGGTGTGATACTCGCCAGCATCTCGAAAATCGTGGGTGTGAGGATGTAGCGCCCGATGATTGCCAGGTTCGACGGGGCTTCTTCGAACTTCGGCTTCTCCACCAGATGGCTTACCTCAATCAGCCGGCCGTTGTGGCGGCCAGGCACGGGCTTGGCATCGAGCACGCCGTAGGCCGAGATCGCCGGGCCTTCCACCACCTGCGTGGCCAGCACCGAGCATCCCGTCTCGTTGTAGATCTCGATCATCTGCTTGAGGCATGGCACCTCGGAATCGATGATGTCGTCGGCAAGAATCACCGCGAATGGCTCGCAGCAGACCAGGTCCTGGGCCATCAGCACGGCGTGGCCCAGGCCTAGCGCCTCTTTCTGGCGCACGTAAGAGATGTGAATCATGTCGGAGATCTTCTGCACAATCTCCAGCAATTCGGTCTTGCCACGCTCCTTGAGCATGGTTTCCAGCTCGTAGCTAACGTCGAAGTGATCCTCGATCGAGCTCTTGCCCCGGCCCGTGACCATGATGATCTGGTCGCATCCGGAAGCGATTGCTTCCTCGACGCCGTACTGGATGATGGGCTTGTCCACCACTGGCAGCATTTCCTTGGGTTGCGCCTTGGTGGCCGGCAGAAAGCGCGTGCCCAAACCCGCCGCCGGGAAAACCGCTTTACGAACCTTCATCGACATATATGTCCCCTTCGATCGTCTGCTCCACGTTCGTATTTTCGGCCGCGGGCGCGGATATCTTTAGCTGGTCCGCTACCTATAACGCCGGACTGTCGTTCCCCAGCATGGCGCGGCGAATAATTGCGATTGGCGGCGCACCCTGCTTCATGAACTCGTCGTGAAATTGTTGCAGATTGAAACTTGCGCCAACCTTTTGCTTGTAGTCGGCGCGCAGCTTGAGAATTTCCAGCTTGCCCAGCGTGTATACCAGGTACGTCGGGTCGGAGGTGCCGCGGCGCGCCTCGCGCTCGGCAACGGCCGAGGTCTGATGTCCCTGTTTCACGAAAAACTCCGTCGCCTGCGACAGCGTCATCTTGCCGGTGTGCATTTCGATGCCCGCGATGTAGCGCGCATTCCGCAGCAGGGCATCCTGCAACTGGCCCATGCGCAACTTGGGATCGCCATTGCCGTAGCCCTCGTCGAGCATCATCTGCTCGGTGTAATGCGCCCAGCCCTCGATGTTAGTCCCACTGCCAATCAGTTTGCGCACCTTGGAGGGATATTGCGGCTCCCACAGGAACTGCACGTAATGGCCGGGGTAGGCTTCATGCACCGCTGTGCTGATGATGGTTCCGCGGTTGAAGCCTTCCATCCACGACTTGATTTTCTCCGCCGGCCATGATGCTTCGGGAAGCGTGACATTAAAGAACGCTTCGGTGGCCTTGGTTTCGAAGGGGCCGGGCGTGTCCATCGACGCGAAGGTCAAGGCGCGCGCGAACGGCGGTGTCTCCTCCACGATGGGCCGGATGTCCGACGGAATGGTGATGATGTGCTTGTGCTGGATGAAACCGGTCAGGCCGTTAAAGGTGTCGCGAAAACTCTGCAGCAGTTGATCAGGCTTGGGATGGTCCTGCTCCAGCGCAGCCAGGACTTGCTCCGGAGTCTTGCCGGGATCGATCAATACCGCCACCCGCTTCAGTTCTGCCTGATTTTTGTGCAGGTCGTCGTAGCCGATCTGCACCAGGCGGTCGAGCGGGATTTCCACCATGTCGTCGTAGCGGAGTTTCCTGCTATACAACTCCGCCCCGATGCGGAAGTCACCTTTCGAGATGGGTAGCAGGTCGCTTTTCAGGAAGTCCTGGTAGCGCTGCAGCTCGGCGATGACTTTGTCATTCGACGCTTTGAACTCCGCCAGCAATTGCGGATCGGTGACCTCCCTGAACGCTTCCGGTACGTCGCTCTGGAAGAAGCTGATGATGCCCGGCATCTGCTCGATGGCGATTTCCGTGTAGATCCGCGGCGGGTTCTTCAAGTTGACTCTGGCGGCTGCGAGATTGGCGGGGATCTTCTGTTCGCGGGCAATCACCGACTTCAGACGCTCCGCCGGTGGTGCGAATTTCCGGCTCATCAATCCAAAGATGCTGGCCGTCGCGCTACCGGAGTAGAGGTCGGGGCTCTTCTGCCACATGCGAATTTCCTGCAATTCCAGCAGGCGTGCATTGATGGCGTTGGACACCAGCTTCCAGTCAGTGCGCTGCGCGTCGTTCAAACGATCGGTGTGGAAGTAGCCCGCGCCCTGCTTGGCTTCCAGCAAGATGGACAGTTCCGCGTCGCGCCCCTGCTGCGAGAGGTCCTCCATCATGCTGTCGTACTGGTGAAATCCCGCCGCCGTCCCTTCCGACGGATGAAAGTGGAAGTAGGCATCGAAGTACTGATCGACCTTCGCGTTGTATTCAGCGGTCGCAGAGGCCTCGGAGGTGGGAGCGCCGGGAGAAGTATTCTGTGCGGGCAGGTATGTTATCGCGATCAGGACCAACAGCAGCAGCGCTGCGGCGTGCTTCATTGGCAGGAATCCTTTCCTGGGGCAAACCGTTCATGTTACCGCATCGACGTTGGCCCCGGCTTTCTTCCGATCTCCCGCTTGGGGATGGTGTCCGGCCGGCTAGCGCGAGCCGGGCTTCCCGCGCTGCGAGGGCTGTGCCTTGCTTCCTGGTTTCGCTTCCGGGCCCCGCCGCGGCTTCGGCACTTTGCCAATCCGCGGGTCGCGAGCGAGCACCAGGTCGCAGGCATGGAGCGCAGCCTCCTCAAAATCCGGGGCATCGGCAGGAAGCACCTGCCAGCCAGTGACCTTCTTCCCCAGGACCTCAATCGATCGCATGTTGGGAAACTCGCGGCGCAGGGACTCGTGATGCGCTTGTGTCGTCGCGAGCCAAACCCCGTTATCGGGCGATGGTCCCGGCTTGTCGCGCAGGATCAGGATGATCTTGTCTTCCACATAAACGGCCAGGCAGCCGAACATGGGGTTGGTCCGAGGTGAAAGCTCATCGATGGCGTCGAGCACGAACTCATGCGGGACGGCCTTTTGGCGCTTGCCCGCGACGCGCGGATCGTAGTCTGAGTGAGGCGAAGGATTGCGGCAAGGCGTTGGCATGGGAGTTATTCTAGGACGCATTTCGCCGTGGCGCACCACCTCGTAGCCGAACCACCCTAGTTCCCTCAACGAAGGGAGCTTCAGTGGGCGCCCGGTCCTTTACTGCACCAACTGTTGTTCCCCGGCCAGTTGTTCGAGCAGAGCCTTTAAGCGCGTAAGGATCGGCTCGGGCTGCTTCTCCTTCAGTGTGAACTTCAGGATGCCTGCGGGAGTGAACTGGCTGCCGGGCTCGCCCTGGACGAAGCGTGCCAACTGTTCCGGGTCGACGGTGGCGTTCTCGGTGAAACGAATGCTGACGGCGTCGCGGCGTCGCTCGATCTGCGCCACTCCGATACGCTGCGAGAGCAATTTCAGCGCTGCATAATCCAGTAGGTTGCGTACCGGTGGTGGCGGCGCACCGTAGCGGTCGCCCAACTCGCCAGCGACGTCGAATAGTTGGGCTTCGGTCTCGACGCCTGCAACGCGCTTATACATGCGCAGGCGCTGGTTTTCTTCCGTGATGTAGTCGGCGGGAATGCGAATGTTGAGCCCGAGGTTGAGCTGGGTTTCGGGCGTGTCCGGCTCCAGCTCGCCTTTGAGTTCGCGCACCATGCGCTCCAGCATGCTGGTGTAGAGTTCGAAGCCCACGGCTTCGATGTGTCCGCTCTGCTCGCCTCCGAGCAGGTTGCCGGCGCCACGCAGTTCCAGGTCGAGGGCGGCGATTTTGAAGCCCGCTCCCAGGTCGCTGAACTCCTTCAATGCCGCCAGCCGGCGGCGCGCCAGGTCATTCAACTCGCGGTCCGGCGGAATCAGCAGGTAGGCATAGGCGCGGCGATCGGAGCGGCCCACGCGTCCGCGCAGTTGGTAGAGTTCCGACAAACCGTGGCGGTCGGCGCGATTGATGATGATGGTGTTGCACAGCGGAATGTCGAGCCCATTCTCGATGATGGTGGTGGCCACCAAAATGTCGGCTCCATGTCGCATGAAGGCCAGCATGACGCGCTCCAGTTCGGTCTCAGGCATCTGGCCGTGGCCGATCAAGATGCGCGCCTTGGGCACCATTTCGCGGATCTTCTCCGAGATTTCGTAAATGCTCTCGACGCGGTTGTGGACGAAATATACCTGCCCGCCGCGCTCCAGTTCCTTCTCGATGGACGAGCGAATCAGTTTCTCGTCCCACGCGGCCACGACGGTCTGTATGGCCATGCGGTCTTTGGGCGGGGTCTCGATCACGCTCATGTCGCGCAGGCCGAGCAGCGACATGTGCAGCGTGCGCGGGATCGGCGTCGCCGACATGGTGAGCACATCCACTTCCTTGCGCAACTGTTTCAGCCGCTCCTTGTGGCGCACGCCGAAGCGCTGCTCTTCATCCACGGTCACCAGCCCGAGATTGCTGAACTTCACGTCCTTCGAGAGCAGCCGGTGTGTCCCGATGACGATGTCCAGCTCACCGGCCTCGACTTTCACCAGCGTCTCCTTCTGCTGTTTCGGAGTGCGGAAGCGGCTGAGCATGTCGATCTTGATGGGGAACGCCGCGAAGCGTTGCTGGAAGGTGTTGTAGTGCTGGAACGCGAGCACGGTGGTGGGCGCCAGTACCGCAACCTGGCGGCCGTCTTGCACCGCCTTGAACGCGGCCCGCATGGCCACTTCGGTCTTGCCATAGCCCACATCGCCGCACAACAAGCGGTCCATCGGCGTGGATGCCTCCATGTCGCGCTTCACGTCGATGATGGCGTTGATCTGGTCTTCGGTCTCACTGAAGGCGAAGGCGCCTTCAAACTCGCTCTGCCATTCGCTGTCGGCGGCGAAGGCGTGCCCCTGCGCGGTCTTGCGCGTGGCGTAGAGCTTGAGCAACTCGTCGGCCATGTCCTTCATGGCCTTCTTCACCCGCGCCTTGGTTTTCTGCCACTGCGCCGTGCCCAGCCGGTTCAGTACCGGCTTCACACCTTCAGACGAGCGATACTTCTGCACCAGGTCGAGGCGCGTGAGCGGCACATACAGCCTCGCCCCTTCGGCGTACTCCAGCACCATGAATTCCGCAGCGGTGCCGTCTTCCTGAGGGACTTCTTTCAGTCCCTGATACTGCCCGATACCGTGCTCGACGTGCACCACGTAGTCACCAACGGCAAGGTCGCGGAAATCGGAGAGAAACGCCGACACCTTTGACTTCTGGCGTTGCGGACGGCCCAGCGAGACTTCCGGCTCGTCGAACAGATCGCGCGAACCGAAAAGGATGAGGTTCGCCTCGGGGAACACAACTCCCTCGGGCACGTACGCCCTTACGATGGTGGTGGCCGCCACGTCGTCGGTGAAGTAGGTGGACTCGTCCACATAGACTTCCTGGCCGGGCTTGGGAGTGCGGCTGCCAATGCGGAACGACAAGTTGTATTCGTTGAAGACGTCAGCCAGCCGCTCGACTTCGCCGGTGCTGGCGACCGCGAACACCACCCGCTTGCCGTCGCGCGTGAGCTTGGCGACCTCTTCCGTCATGGCCGTCACCGATCCGTGGAAACGCATCGTCGGCTGGGTCTGCAGAGTGAGGTGCTCGTCCTGACCGGAATCTTCAAGACCGAGTTGCTCAATTGCGATAGTCGGCAACTGCTGCAGTATCACTCGCCACTGCTCGGGACTGAGGTACAAATCCTCGGGCCGTACCAGATTACCCACGAGGCTGCGCTCGTGTGCCTCGGTGAGCTTCGTCCACCAACTGTCCTGCGCCTCGATCAGAGCATCGGGTTCGTCGAGAACGACGGTCGCCCCAGGGAGCAGGTCAAAGAAGCTGCGGTCGGCCCCCGCGACGGGCGCATAGAGTTCCCATCCGGGAAACACACTCATCCCGGTGGAGCGGACCGACTTCTCGATCATCTCGTCATCGCCTTCGAGGCGATGACCGGAGAGACGGGCGTTGATGGCGGCAAGCGTGTCTTCGTCCACCGGAGTTTCCGTCAGCGGAAGCAGCACTGCCTCTTCCGTGGACGCGGCCGAGCGCTGGGTGGCGGGATCGAACTTGCGGATCGACTCGACTTCATCGCCGAATAACTCGATACGCAGCGGCCGCTCCGACTCCGGCGGATACACGTCGAGCAGCCCGCCGCGATGGGCGAACTCACCCGGCATCTCGACCACGTCCACCTGGTTGTAGCCAGCCAGGCGAAGGTGCTCGACCAGGCGCTCGGGATCCATTATTTCGCCACGGCGAACGATGCGCGCCAGGTCGGCGTAAAACGAAGCGTCGCGCAGTCGCATTCTGGCCGCGGAAAATGGCGTGATCACGACATTGGCCGCTGCGGTCGCAATCTTCCACAGGGCCGTGGCCCGGGCTTCCTGGATTTCGGGATGCGGCGATTGGTTCTCGAAGGGCAGCACATCGTAGGCGGGAAGGCCGAGGACGGACTCGGGCGAAACCGCACCGGTTAACTCGGCCAGCGAGCGAACCACCGCTAGCAGGTCGTCCATGGCGCGGTTGTCGCTGACCACGACCACCAGCGGACGGGAGGTCGCGCGCTGCAGCAGCGAATAGAACAGGGCCTTGCCGGTGGGAGTCAGCCCGGAGACACGAGTCCGCCCCGCGCCGCCCTTGACCTGGGCTACGGCACGCAGAAACGCAGGAGACTTTTCCACGTCCGCAAAAATTTCGCGGACGAACGGGAGGATCACGTTGCAATTCTAACAGCCGGCGATGGGCCGCTCAGAATTCGAGATGCATCCGCAATCCCGGCACGCTGACGGGGCCGCGGTCGCGGTTATAGCCGGGATTGTTGATGTGCTGATAATCGACGGCGAAATACAGTCCCCGCCAGGCATGGACGGTGTAGAACGCTTCCACGATGGTTTCCCGTCCGTAGGTCAGGCCGCCGTCACCCAGCAGAAATCCCAGGCCGCCGTCGGCTAGATACGACTGGTGGGCCGCGGAAATTCCATTGGAGAGAAATACCGAGCCCACCCGGTCGAGCGCCCGGTGCCAGCGTGTTCCCTTGGCGTAGACGCCCAACTGAAGGATGCTTTCCGCCTCGGTATAGCAGAACGACTCTTTCTTGCCATCGGCCCATCCCCAGCGCCCAAAGGCCCAGACATCGCTCGACAACTCCTGCTGGAAGTTGACGCCAAAGCCATACTTGATTGTCCCCTGCTGGCGGGTAGCGGTGATATCGGGAGGCTGCGTGGGGTCCGCGAGGTAGAGATCGATGGCCTCGCGATAATCGCCCATATTGCCGTGGTTGACGTAGCTGAGGAAACGGACCGTGGTGTCTTTCTTCTTCAGCAGCTTGTAGCGCAGCTCCAACTCGATGTTTTCGGCGCGCGCCCGGGCCACGTTGGCGTCGAGGTTGGGCCCGTTGGCAACCTTGGGCATCAAGGCTTCCGCGAAGCGCAGGCCCCAGTTGCGATCTTCATAATCCAGAATCGCGCCCACGGTGTAGCCACGCGTATCGGCGGCGTAGTCCCAGGCGCCGTTGTTGGCGGCCGTCCAGTTCAAGAATTGGTAATGGCTGTCGGACCCGCCAACGTTGTTGTCAAAAAAGTCGGGCATGGTGAACTTCCCAAAACGAATCTCCAACCGGCGCACCGGAACATGGGTAGCCAGAGTGAGCGGACCCCGCGGAACTTCGATCTTCTCCTTGGAAAAAGGGACGATCTGCTGGAACAGCAGGCGTGCGATGTAGGGCGCACTACCAAGTTGAGGATTGCGGACTACATCCAGGTTGGTAAATCCGGCCAACCCCAGGGCGCCGCTGATGCCGCCCCATCCGGCCTCCTCGACGTCAAGATAAAGCATGGAATTGGGCGTGAACTGGTATCCGGTGAAGAGGGTCAGCACGCGCGAAGTAGCGTGTTCGGCGGTATCTTGCAGGCTGTTGGGGCCGCTGTATGCGGCATAGAAGCCTCCATGCGCCTGGAACACAATGTTGGCCTGCCCGGAGACCCACCACTTCGCCGTGTCGGAGTGCTCGAAGAAAGTGTCGCGCTGCGCGGATGGGGCGTCCGGAGTGCTATCGGAGGATTCAGACTGCGCCGATGCAGCCGCGGCCAGAGCGGCGAGGCAGACCAATGCGCCGACGGCACGGACCAGCCGCGGCCGCCGCGAACCTGCGGTTGCACCCTGCGAATTGCGCCGGATTGAGCAAGCTTGTCTCACGTGAATCGTCTCTTATTTGCCTTCCACCTTGTCGGTGTCGGCATGTCATGGGTGCGCAAGAATCTTCTCAGTCTCACACGTAATTGTTACAGCCTGGTTACAGCCCTTGCTGGGGTTCAAGCGGACACAATTGCGCTTGCGGCGCCCTAGTCTTTATAGCATACTGGGGTAGAGTATAAGCAAGGGGTCTATGACAAGGAAGATCGTCCATCGCGATCGCGACAAACTGCTGAGCCGGGTGAAGAAGATCCGCGGCCAGATCGAAGCCGTGGAACGCGCCCTGTCCAACGAGGAAGAAGAATGCGCTGACACGCTGCAACTGCTCGCCGCCTGCCGTGGAGCCATCAATGGCCTGATGGCGGAGGTGATGGAAGAGCATATCCGCGAACACCTGGGCGGGGGGAAGGCTTCCGCAGAGGTCACCGATGACTTGCTCGCGATTGTCAGGGCCTACTTGAAGTAGCCGTTTGCCGAAAAAGGTTTGGAGCGCAGGTCCGCGGATGCCCTCGGTGTGCGCGGGCGTGCCACTCTTCGATCAAGCCGTTCGCCGCTGACCGACGCGGAATCGTTTACCCCCCAAGATGGCAAGCACGACGAACATTCCCAAATTCAGCAACTGCGCAATTACAAAGGGCGGCTCGGTCATTGTCGGGGCCATTGCCTTCAGGGCTGGTATCTTCCGGAATGCCTGCACGATGGCCACGAAGACGTCGAGATAGAGCGCCCCGGCGGCTCCCACTACATAGATCCAGCGCCAGGCGCCTTCCAGACAAAACCAATAGCGCGCCCATATCGCAATCACCATCACCAATAACAACAGTAGGCCCAGTACGTGAGACGGTAAAAGTTTGTCAAACGGAAACAGGAAGCCGGTCACGCTGGTCGCCATCGACGTGACAATGAAAATTGCTGTCCAGCCGTCAAGCCGCTTTCCCGCGAGCAGACCAAACATCACGACGAACCCTGTGCCTATGGCAGCCACGCTGAGCAGTACGTGGATGAATGTGAAAGTTGACGTCGTCATTCCGAGAATCATGGTGCCTATCCTCTCAGCGGGAATGCATTTAGGGGGCCCTGGAGAAAACTCACATTGATCAGTGCGATCGGGTTAGTTAACGGGTTTCGAAACCGTGAACCAGCCTGAGTTCAACGTCGCCGCGCTGGATTGGTCGATGGCGACGGGGTCCCCGACTGACCTTTGGTCGGTTCCCTGCACTCCTTATAGCGAATTAACACGATGGCAAGTTGTCGCGGCGCAATAAGGCAGCAAAATGTGTGGGCGGGCGTCCAACCTGGGGTTCTTCTTCGAGGAAGCAATAGTACTAAATGAAGGGGCCGCGGCGGGATTCCTCTTGAAAACGGACCAGCGTCTGAGGGGTGGCGAAGACTGCGAGATAGCGCCCGTTACTTCACGGCCTCGCCTTGCCGTCTCCGGCGAACTTGGGATGCTGGGCCGTCCAGCAACTTTCGGAGCCGCGGCAGGCCTGCATGGCGGCAAGCGCCGCATGCAACGCAGACTTCTGGTCGGCGGTCAGCAAAGTAAATGTATTGCGCAACTCATACGGATCGGCGGCGAGGTCATGATACTCACGATCGCCATCCGCATACTCGACGTAGAGTGCCGTGGCGCTGCGCATCGCCTCATACGTCGGCGGATTGCCGGAACGAACTGCGGGAGCGTCAGGATCCTCCGGCTCGTGGCGCGGCCCGTGGTGCTCCACCAGGGCCGCGGTTCGCCACTCCCCGACTTTCTGGCCGTGCAGCAGCGGCGCCAGACTGTGGCCGTCAACGTTGGCCGGGGAGGCGACTCCGCTTAACTCCAGATAGGTTGGATAGAGATCGATGTTCTCCACGATGTCGTCAACTGTGGCGCCAGCCGGAACTCCAGGTCCGGTGATGACCAGCGGCACGTGGATGTCGGTGTCGAATGCGGTCATCTTTCCGGGCATCAGCCGGTAGTCGCCCATGTGGTATCCGTTGTCGGAACTGAAAACGAAGTAGGTGTTCTTCTCCTGGCCGATCGCGGTCACTGCTGCCTGCAAGGCGCCGATCATTGCGTCCACGGCGAGCACGGATTGCGCGCGCTTGCGGAAAGCCTCGTCGATGCGCGCCTTGTCGGCGGCGGTCAGCGCAGGCTGGCGGCTCAGCCATCTCGGACCGGCAGGATCTGGGGCCACGTCATAGGCGGGCGTGCGCGGGACCGTCAGCACCGGAAATGCATTGGCGTCGCGTGGCGCAGGAGTGTAGGGCGCATGCGGCGCGAAGGTTGCAACCTCAATAGCAAACGGCTGGCCCTTCGACGCCTTGATGAATTGCGTTGCCAATCCGGAAAGTACATCAGTCAAGTAGTCTTCCGGCTTGATGCCGTAGGGCATGACCTGTCCATTCTGGTTCAGCGAATAGTGAAACTCAGGATACCCGTTCCCGGCGACGTCCCACGATGTCCAACCCGGGGCAGCAGCGTGCCGCCCCGGCTCATAGCCGTTGAGATATTTCCCCATCATCGCGGTGCGATACCCCACCGACCACAGCGCCGGGGCAAACGTGCTGCGCTCGCGGCCAAATCCGACGAAAGCGAGGTAGCCTCCGTCCTCACCCTGGTTTTTGAAGATGCCGGTGTTGTGGGGAAAATTGCCGGTGAAGATCGACGAGCGCGACGGGCAGCACAACGAGTCAGTCACGAAGTAGTTGGCGAAGGTGACGCCCTGCTTCTGCATCTGGAGAACGTGCGGCATGAACTGCAGCAGGTTCATGGAGAGATCGTCGGTGAGCACAAAAATAATGTTCGGATGCTGCGCTGAGCTGGCCAGCGCCGGGGGCGGAGTCGCCGGAACGTTGGCCGGAGGAGGACCTGCCGGCGAAGTGGGCACGACCGCGCCGCCTGCCGATTTCGACTGGCCGAAACTGGGGTCCTGCTCGTGGCACGCAGCCACAATCTTGGGATCGACTTGCGGCACGGGCTTGCCCGATTTGCGCGAGTGGGCGCGGCCCTGCAGGATGGGATCAATGCAATCGCGCCACAGGCCGATCCCCGAACTTGCGCCGCCCGGAACGAAACCCGCGTTGGTGCAGGCCTTCTTGATTTGCTCGCAGGGTTGCTGGCCATGCGCCGGGGAAGCAACGAAGAGTACTGCTAACACAATTTCCGTAGTCCAGAGACAAGCGATCCGAGTCCATGGTTGGTGCACGGCGGTTTCTCTCCCAAGCTTTAGTAGGCGAGTTGAAAGTCGGCGAGCATTCTATCCCAATAGCGGTTGCCAAATGCAGAGGAATAAAGGTGGCGGGCAGGCACCACACGTGTCCAGCTCTGCGTGGGTGGCGGAATAACCGCACGGCGCGGTTCAACGTCACCGACGCCCTCGGAGAGAGCGCGGGCTGCCGCTCGTCACACTGGTCAGTGCGCTGGCGTCCTTGCATGTTTTCAGGGTTCGGTCAAAATGGAGGGTTTGCAGTGCCACTTTGAATTACACTCTGGGGTCCGCCATGCCGTTTCCTGACCGGTTCGAATCGCGTTGGTACGATCCATGCCGGGCATGCTGGACGCTGGCGTTATCGGTGTTCGTCGCACTCTTGTGCGGGCAGCAGTCGGTTTCGCAGACGGTGACGAAAAGCCACGCCAGTTACAGCATCCGCGGCGTGGTGCTGAACAGCGTGACCCGCGAGCCGATTGGACGAGCGCTGGTGTACTCGGCAGACGAGCGGCTCGCAGCCTTTACCGACGACCGCGGCCGCTTCGAGCTTGAAGTCCAGCAGCCTCCAGCGCAGAGTTCCACCTCCGCGCTCCCACCTGGGTCGATCGGGTCTGCACCCGCGCAATCGAACCCCGAATACCCGTTGTCGGCGAGAAAGCCGGGATTTCTAGAGGACCTGGACCGCGGGGTACGGGTGCAACTTCGCGCCGATCCGAAGGACGTAACCTTGTACCTGATTCCCGAGGGAATGATTGTTGGCCGCGTGAAGTTTCCCAACCCCGAAGCCGCGGACGCGGTGGCGGTACAGCTTTACCGTCGCGAAATTCAGGATGGGCAAGGACACTGGGTGCCTGCGCAAAAAGTCACCACCCGATCTGACGGCGAGTTTCGCTTCGCCGAGCTTGCTGCCGGCGATTACAAGGTGTTCAGTCTCGAGTCCATGGAACAAGACCCCCTGACGAGTGGACCGAACGGGCCAGTGTACGGTTTTCCGCCCCGGTATTTTTCCGGCGCTCGCGATTTTGCCACCGCCAGTACGATCCAGATTCGTGCCGGCGAGACGTTCACCGCCGGCGTCGCTCCGGAGCGGCAGCGGTATTACGAGGTTAGTGTCCCGGTGGCCGGCGACCAGCCCGGGCGCGTGCCGGGGCTTGAGGTTTCTGTCTTCTCCAAAGGGCACCGGGGCCCGGGCTTCGAATTGGGGTACGATCCCTCGGCGCAAGCCATCCGGGGGACTCTACCGAACGGTAGTTACACCATCGAGGCGGCGAGCTTCCAACCCGTCGCCGCCACCGGCGTGGTGAACGTCAACGTGGCCGACGGGCCGGTGAATGGCACGCCCATGGTGATGACGCCGAACATTTCGATCGAGATCAATTTCAGGATGGATGTCGCCGCCAATGGCAACGCGCAAACGCGCGACGCCACGCGCGATGGCGGCGTGCCACCGCCGTTCGTAAGGTTGCAATCCGCCGACGAGTTTGCCAAAGACAGAAGCTCCTCGGCGACCTATCAGGCGCAAGGTGACCCGTCGTCCATCGTGGGCGTCCAACCGGGGCGCTACTGGGTGCAAGTATTCTCCTCCCCCTACTATCCCGCCGCGGTGACGTCAGGCGGGCGAGATCTGCTGCGGGAGCCGCTGACCGTGCCGTACGGAGCAAGCGTGCCTCCCCTGGAGATCACGCTTCGCGACGGTGCCGGAGAAATTGAAGCGACGGTGGAAGAGCCACCGACCGAGTCCACGCCTGGGCAGCCCGCCAGTCGCGACAATGCTGGCGGAGCGGCCGGCTCGTTCCCGGCCAGGCAATGGATCGTCTTCTGCCTGCCCTTGGCGAGTGCCGGCACTCCAGCACGGCAGTTCAGCCCGTGGCCGGATGGGCACTTCTCGCTGGATCTGGTGCCTCCGGGAGACTATCGCATCCTGGCCTTTGATCGTCCGCGCCAATTGGAGTATCGCAACCCTGCAAGGATGAATGCCCACGATTCCAAGGGACAAGTCATTCACCTAGCGGCGGGACAGAAATTGATCCTCAGGCTGCAAGCCATCGAGGGCGAATGAGCATGCCGATTCGACGGGAAGGTGTTGGCAAACTCGCGTTGGTCATCCTCCTGCTCTGCAGCGCTGCCTGGCTGCGGGCCGAAGGCATGGAGCAGGCAGGCGGCCCTGCGGGAGGTTATCGGATTGCAGGAAAGGTCGTCAGCTCGACATCCGGCGCACCGGTGTCGCGGGCGCGGCTAACCATCGCAAGCGTGAGAGACCACGACGAAACCAGGACCATTGTGACCGGCGACGATGGAGGATTCGAGTTTACCCATCTCGACCCGGGCAAGTACTCGCTGGAAGCCGCCAGGCCGGGATACATCAGCTCGGCGTTTGAGCAGCACGAACGCTACTCGACCGCAATCGTGACCGGCGGAGAAGCCGATTCCGAACATCTGGTGTTTCGGCTGACTCCGCAGGCGGTCATCACGGGCAAGATATTCGACGAAGCCGGCGAGCCGGTCCGCCACGCCGATGTCGCGCTTTACCGCCAGGACCGCAGCAGCGGCGTAGGCCTGACCCGGCAGGTCGCTAAGGCGCCGACTGACGATCGCGGCAGCTACGAATTTGCCGAGTTGTCTCCGGGAAACTACTTCCTCTCCGTTAACGCCAAGCCCTGGTATGCGCTGCGCACGCGAGCGCCCCAGGGAGAAGACGGAGAAGCAGGGCCACCGGAAGTTGCGCGAGCTTTCAACGTAACCTACCCGACAACCTACTATGCCGACGTGACCGACTCCGACGAGGCCGCTCCCATCCCACTACGCGGCGGCGAACGTCTGGCAATCGACCTGCGCGTATCCCCGGTTGCCGCGCTTCACATTATCATTCGCATGGCAGGCGGCCCGGAGCAAAGGTTCGCCATACCAGCCCTTTTGACTAAGGCGTTCGATTCGATCGAGAACATCGTGCCCCAACTTCTGAACTTGGGGCCCGACATGGCCGGCGACCGTCGTCTTGACAACGTATCCATGCCGGCGCCAGGGACAATTGAACTGTGGGGCGTTCCGGCGGGAAAGTATACTGTCGTCATGCCGGAGAACGGCGCCGGAAAAATGGACGGTGCGATCGCCGAATTCAATCTCACACGGAACGGTCAGGAGCTGGACCTGGCATCGGGCGAACGCGTTTGCAGCGCGAAATTCGTAGTGCACATCCTAGGGGAAGATCGACTGCCTGAGCAGTTGCTGGTGGCGTTGCAGAACGCCGAGCATAAAACCGTCGCCGCCGCGCCCGTGGATGCCAATGGCGAGGCTGAACTCCTGGGTATCCCGCCGGGAAAGTATGTCGTTCTGGCGGCCACCCCCGCCAGGGATTACGCCGTGGTTCGAATTACGTCGAACGGCAATCAAACTTCGGGACACACCATCGACATTGCGGCTGGATCGGCGGTCGAAGGCACTGTATCGCTGGTGGGTGGAACCGGAGGGGTTGAGGGATTTGCCAAACGTGGCGGGAAAGGGGTTCCGGGCGCCATGGTCGTGCTGGTTCCCAGGGACCCGGCCGCGAACAGCGAGTTGTTTCGCCGCGACCAGAGCGACCTGGACGGAAGTTTCAGTCTTGCAACTGTGGTCCCCGGCGAATACACGATCGTGGCAATTGAGCACGGCTGGGACCTGGACTGGTCGCAACCCGGCGTGATTGCTCACTATGTCGAGCACGGGCAGCGGATTGTCGTCAACGCTGGCGCGCAAGCGCGGATACGTCTGTCCGATCCGGTGGAAGTGCAGCTTCGGTAGGCCGTTGGCCGCGATGGCTGGTATCAGCTAACCTGTGGGGGTGTCCACCAAACTGGAGCAGGCGCTGGAGTTGATTCACGAGGACCGCCCCGAGTCGATCGACCAGGCGCTGGCGCTGCTGCAAAACACGGTTTATTCGTTCAGCATGAAGGTCTGCGGGCATCCTGAAGACGCAGAAGACACTATGCAGGAAGTCATGGTGAAATTGTTGCCCTTCCTGCCGAAGTTCGAGAACCCGCAGGCGCTGTCGGTGTGGCTGTACAAGGTGGCGCGCACCCGTTGCCAGATGAACCGGCGGGGAGCGAAGAACGCGCGCAACAAACATGTCTCGCTCGACGAGCTGATGCCCAACCAGTACGAGATGAGCGAACTGCTGGAGAGCGGCGAGCCGAGTCCCGAAGACGACGTGCTGCGCGGCGAAAGTAACCAGAGGCTGCGGGATGCGGTGCTGAAGGTGCCTCCCATGTACCGCATGGTGCTGGTGCTGCATGACATGGAGGGCCAGACCACCGCCGAGGTGGCGGAGACAACCGGACTGAAGGAAGGCACGGTGCGGGTGCGACTGCATCGCGGACGGCTGATCTTGGGGCGTCAACTGGCGCGCATGGCCCTGGCCAAGGGCGTGGTGACCGATATCCGCGCCGCTGCGGACGAAGAGACTCCCAAACGCTCGCGTGGATGTCGCCAGATGTTTGCCTCGCTGTCGGACTACATGGATGGCCTGGTGAAGGAAGTCCGCTACCGGGAGATGGAAAAACATCTGCATGAGTGCAAGCCGTGTGTCGCCTTCCTCGACAGCCTGAAGTCGGCAGTGGAACAGTGCCGGAGGTATGAGCCGGTGTGCGATACCCAGAACGCCGAGACGTTGCGCCAGGAATTGGTGGCGAAATACCAGGCCGCAGTGGCGGCGCTGCCGAAAGCGAGCGCGTAGTTTTTGGTTGGCTGCTATTCAGCCAGAAGATCTGAAGCGGTAAGGCGTGTTCACCCCACCTGTCAACAGCCAATCGATTTCCGGGTTGCCCGTCCTCCTGACACCTGAACTGCAAAGTCCTACCTGAGCGTTCCAGTGATAAGGCGTGAATAGGTTCCAGGCATCGCCCCCGCGCTCTCCGTCCCGGCCACCGTGGCGAGACAACTGATTGAAGTTGCTGTTGGCCTATTCCGCGACGCCGCTCGGCTTACTGTTGTTTTCGTTTCTGAACAAAGACGTGGTAAGTGACGGCATCCCAGGCGTTATGAATGCCAGTGAAAAGGAGCAGCAGTACCGCCCCTGCAACGCCGTACAGCGCCTCGACGCCGTGGGAGCGAGCCACTAACGCACACGCCGAAAGCGTCATGTATCCCGCAAACGGGAGCAGCACATGAAACAACCAGTCCTCAAACTCGGGCTGGTATGCGGTCTGTCGCTGGAGACGACCAGCCACGATGGCGGAGTACACGACCCCACTGAGCCCCAGGAACCCCCAGAGACCTGCAGCAGGAGCAATCCCTTGCCAAGGAGCACTTATCACCCCAGCAAGGAACAGTACGGCCCCGAAGTGAATGATGGTCGGCGTCGCAAACGCGTCGCCAGCCTGCGCCGCACTGTGTCCGATGGGCATGTCGGCGAGGAGGGTTACAACGATGAACTGTAAACCGATCAGTGCGCCGGCAGACGACCCGACGATTACGTAGAAGTTCTGCCATCCCGCGAGTGGTGTCATGTCATCTCATCTGGGCTTGAACCGCAACGTCGAACTTCGAATAGTACTTCTTGACGTCGCTCGCTCCGTACTTGACGCGGAATTTCTCGACCACAGACGACACTTGTTGGGGATCGGTAACAGGAACGGCCTGAATTTCCGCCTCCGCACCGCGCGCGTCGATCCCAATCGACGGGTTCTTGAGCACATTCTTGTACCACTGTGTGTCCGACCCCTGCACCGGCAGCAGGTAGAGGTTCTCGGCGTCCGCTACGAACCAGACCGGTATGGAAATCGTCCGTCCTGACTTTCTGCCGATGACGCTGATCTTGATTTCGCGATATCGCGAAAGGCGGTCTTTCAGGCCATCGTTCCGCGTTGGCATGTCTACCTCCTGTTCGTAACTACTCGGCATCAGACTTCTGACGCGTCACGATTGGTGCTTTCAGGATTTAGAAAAGAGTTCCTTCGCGACCATGATGGCGGTCATGGCGCTGGGCCAACCAGCGTAAAACGCCAGATGGGTGATCACTTCGATCAGTTCCTGCTCTTTCACGCCATTTTCTACTGCTTTGCCGAGATGAAATCGCAGTTGGTCCGGGCGGTTTAATGCAATCAGCGCGGCGACCGTTACCAAGCTGCGATCGCGTTTTGACAGCTCCGGTCGTTCCCAAACGTCGCCGAAAAGTACGTTGTCGGTCAATTCAACTAGCTTGGGTGCGAAGCCGCCCAGCGATTTCTGGATTGCTGAAGGTTCTTTACTCATAACAATTCGCTCCCCTTAGTAATGCTCCCAAGTGACGGACCAATGTTCATCCGGCCGAGCCAACCTGATGACCAGGTGCCCATCTGCGCTGAACTCGTAAATGCGAGGAAGGTCCTTGCCAACGAGGAGGTCGCGCGTAGCCGACCCCTGCACGTGATGGGTCACCGTGTGCTTCGCTTCATCTAAGTCGTAGCTCCCGAAGGAAGCCTCGTACCCATCCACGACGTATTCATTGGATTGCGCATTCGCCGACTTTGGGTACATGAGTTGCACCGACATATGGCCGTCACGCGTGTAAATCAGCATACCGATCGGCTGAGGGAACTGTGTAGGCTTCCCGTCTGGTCCCGGTATATCTATGTGTACCAACCGCCACGCCCCGACAAGACGGTCCCGGACTCCACCCTGTCCGCCGCGATCCTGCCCTGGCAGCGTCATTGCGGTCATACCGAAGAACAAAGACACTACGCCGATCGAAAACAGTTTTTTCATGTTCGGCTCCACGTCACTCGAGTCTCCCGCTCACAGACCGACCATTTTCATCAGCTTTTCCGGATAGCGGTCTCCCAGCACCGCGATCTTCGACGCAAAGTCGTTGATCTCTCGCAGGTCTTCGGAAGTCAGTTCGATCGACACCGCTCCGATATTCTCGTCGAGGCGATGCAGCTTGGTGGTGCCTGGAATCGGGACAATCCACGGTTTCTGGGCCAGCACCCAGGCGAGCGCGATCTGGGCGGGCGTCGCCTTCTTCCGTTCTGCTATCGCGCCAATCAGATCGACCAGCGCCTGGTTCGCCTTCCGCGCCTCCGGCGTAAAGCGCGGCAGGGTACTGCGGAAGTCGGTGCTGTCGAGCGTCGTGGTTTCATCGATCTTGCCCGTGAGGAAACCCTTGCCCAGCGGGCTGTAGGCCACCAGGCCGATGCCCAGTTCTTCGATGGTCGGCAGGATCTCCTTCTCATGCTCGCGGAACCACAGCGAGTATTCGCTCTGCAGCGCCGTCACCGGTTGCACGGCGTGCGCGCGACGAATGGTCTTGGCACCCGCCTCCGAAAGCCCGAAGTGCTTCACCTTGCCGGCCTGAATCAGGTCCTTCACCGCGCCGGCCACGTCTTCGATCGGCACGTCCGGGTCAACCCGGTGTTGATAGTACAGATCAATGACATCGGTCTTGAGCCGCTTGAGCGAGCCTTCGACGGCCTGCTTGATGTGCTCCGGCCGGCTATTCAGGCCTGCTGCTCCCGGCTTATGATCGGGGCCGCTGAGGTCGAAGCCGAACTTGGTGGCGATGACCACCTTGTCGCGGTACGGAGCCAGCGCCTCGCCGACGAGTTCCTCGTTGGTGAACGGGCCGTACACTTCGGCAGTGTCAAAGAACGTGATGCCACGGTCCACGGCGGCGCGGATCAGAGAGATCATCTCCGTCGTGTCCTTGGGAGGACCGTAGGAAAAGCTCATGCCCATGCAGCCGAGGCCGATGGCCGTGACTTCCAGGTTGCTTGCTCCAAGTTTGCGCTTTTGCATTTCTTCTCCTTCTAAATTCGAGACCGGTTACGATGCTACCCTTGCACGCTGCTCTTCGCGCCAGCGAGCGGGCGGAATTCCTTCCCAGGTGCGGAAAGCGCGCACGAAGGAGTTTGCGTCGTTATATCCCAGGAGGTACGCAGCTTCATTTAGCTCGAGGACGGAGTTATTGAGATAGTGGCGAGCAAGCTGATGACGCGCTTCTTCTAAGACACGCTGGAAGCTGAACCCTTCGTCTTGCAACCGCCGCTGCAGAGTCCGGGTGCTGATATGTAGCGCATCGGCAATGTCGTCGATGGTGGGACGGCGGCCAGTGAGTTGTTGCTGAATCGCCAAGCGGACACGCTCGATGAAGTTCTCGTCGGAGTTCTCCTGCTTCAGCTCTTTCTCAAATTGCGGCGCAAGCATCCCCAGGAGTTCGGCATTGCGCGTGACGAATGGGCGCTGTGCGTCGGTTGCGCGAAACACAATGGCGTTCCGAGTGGCTCCGCAAACCACGGAACAGTCAAAATGACGTTCAAGGATCTTCATGTGAGCGCGAGGCTGCGCGAACTCCACACGAAGCGGCACAAGTCGCGTTCCAGTACCCAGTCGACCAATCGAGAGCACCCAGGCAAAGCAACATTCGATGAGAACCGGCGGTTCGGTCTCGTTGGCGAGAAGCCAGCGGAATTGGACGCTCCATTCGTCATCGCCCACCTGTTGGAGGATTTCTTCCGGACAGGTGAGTTGTTTGTAGCGCGCCATCTGGCTGATGCCTGCGCCAAAGTTCGCCGTTGAAAGAGCCGCGAGACCGACCGGGTGGAATCGTTCGATCTTCGTCTCCGTCCCGAGTTGGAGGCCGATCGAAGCATCGGCGCTCACCTCGCCGATGGCACGCCAAAGAGCAAAGAGTTCCTCGGTCTTGAGGAGTATGCGCGGTTCATCGAGATATGCCTGGGGCAGGCCGGCCCTGCGCAGGACCGCCGAGGCACGGACTCCCAGTTCATCCAACTTTGCAAAGGTACTGCCAGAGAAACGGAAATGCTTATTCATCGAGTTACTCGTTTTTGAGAGATGCCATGTCGATTGAGAAGCGGTACTTCACATCCGACTTGAGCAGTCTCTCGTAAGCTTCGTTGACCTTCTGGATCGGAATAACCTCTACGTCGGAGGTGATGTTGTGCTGCCCGCAGAAATCTAGCATTTCCTGGGTTTCGGCGATACCGCCAATAGGCGAGCCGGAGAGGCTGCGGCGTCCCATGATCAGGCCGAATGCAGGAACGGCGAGGGGTTTCTCGGGCGCGCCGACCAGCGTGATGGTGCCATCGCGACGCAACAGATTGATGTATGAGTGAATATCGTGATTGGCTGAGACACAGTCAAGAATGAAGTCGAAGCTGCCAGCGTGCTTCTGCATTTCGTCCGCATTGCGCGAGTGGACGACCTCATCGGCTCCGAGGCGAAGAGCGTCTTCTTTCTTGTGAGCCGACGTCGTAAAGACAACCGTGTGGGCGCCGAGCGCATGTGCGAACTTCACGCCCATGTGGCCTAGTCCGCCGAGACCGACTACGCCGACTTTCTTGCCCTTGCTGACGCCCCAGTGGCGCATGGGAGAGTACGTCGTAATTCCGGCGCACAGCAGTGGGGCAGTTCCGGCAAGGTTGAGATTTGACGGAACGCGCAGGACGAATCTCTGGTCAACCACGATGCTGTCGGAGTAGCCGCCGTAGGTTACGCCTCCGAGATGCTTGTCAGGGAAGTTATACGTGAAGGTTGGATTCGGGCAGAACTGCTCGAGGCCCGCCAAGCACTCGGGGCAGGTGCCGTCGGAGTCCACCATGCAGCCGACTGCGGCGAGGTCGCCGGGTTTGAACTTCATGACTGCGGAGCCGACCTTGGTAACGCGGCCGACGATTTCGTGGCCGACAACGCACGGGTAGATGGTGGGCATGAATTCGCTCCACTCATTGCGAACTTGGTGCAGATCGGAGTGACAGATCCCGCAGTAGAGAATTTCGATCTGGACGTCGTGTTGGGTTGGATCGCGCCGCTTAATCGTGGTGGAGGTTAGCGGCGAAGTCGCACTGGCAGCGGAGTAAGCTTTCGCGTTGAACATGCATTTAATCTAGATGCTCGGCGAGTGTCTTGCTATGCAAAACACGCCATTGTGCATGCAAAATACGCCAACATGCCGCGAGGCTTATCTTCAACTTGGCTCCTACCTGTACTCCCAGGGGGAATTGCGTCGCAATTAGGCGCTGGTTGACGTTCTTGCGGGATTCTCAGAGACGCAAGCATATATCGCCGCTAATTATGGGCGCGAGGCCAGCATCACTAACCCACCATCGACCAGCGCGTGACCGGCGGCTGAGCCTTTCCTCCTTAGTACCAGAGAGTTGTGCCTCCTTCCCGAATCGGGAAGGGAATTTTCGCCATGCTTCACTTTTCTGTAACACTCGCCCGTTTGCCTGCATTTAATCGTGTGGTCCACAACAGGGCCGCGACGGGGATGGAAGCCACGGCCTCGTCCAGACACGGAGAAGAGCATGATTTCGGGCAGCGTTACCCTTACCCAGCCGCGCAGCACTCATAAGCAGTTTGTCGCCAATGACGGACGCGGTCACAACTTCCTCATCGATGACGCGAACGGCAATACCGGACCCAAACCCATCGAACTGGTGGTCCTCGGGCTGGCGGGATGCACGGCGTTTGACGTGATCGGCATCCTACGCAAGAAGCGCCAAGAGGTGACCGGCTACGAGGTGAAAATCGAAGCCGAGCAGAAGCCCGACCCGCCGCAGGTGTTCACCAAAGTACGCATTCACCACATCGTGACCGGCGTGGACATCGCCGAGCACGCGGTGCGCGACGCGATCCATCTGTCGGAGGAGAAGTATTGCTCGGTGGGGGCGATGGTGAAGATGAGCGCCGAGATCGAATCGACCTACGAGATCGTTCCTGCCGAACAGCCAGTTGCGGTCGGCGCGTAAGGATTGCGAAGCGAAATGGGTAGGATTTTCATTCGGCTGGTCGTGCTGGTTTCGGTGTCTCTAGGCGCGGTGGCGCAGGACGCTGTTCCGCTAACACAAGCGGACGCGGCCAGGATGACGCTGGCCAACAATCCCATGCATAAGGCGGCGCTGGCCGACACCAGGGCTGCCTCCGCGGGAGTGCGCGAGGCGCGAGCGCCGATGCTGCCGCGGATCATATTCGCGGAAAACTACACGCGGGGTAACGATCCGGTCTTCGTGTTCGGAGCGAAGCTGCGGCAACAAGCTTTTACGGCGCAGGACTTCGCGCTGAACTCGCTCAACCGACCAACGCCGTTCGGCAATTTCGCCAGCCGCTTCTCCGGACAGTGGAATCTGTTTGACAGCACCCAAAGCTGGAAGGCGCTGGACCGTGCGAAATTCATGAATGTGGCCACCGAGCAGCAACTGAACCGCACTGACCAGGAACTGGTCTTCCAGACGGTGCAGGCGTTTTACGGCGTGCTGCTGGCGCAAAAGCAGGTGGAGGTGGCCGAGGACGCGGTGAAGACGGTGGTGGCCATCGAGCAGCAGAGCCGGGCGCGAGTCGAGAGCGGCATGGCGGTCGACTCAGACTTGTTGAGCGCGCAGGTACAGTACTCCGCGCGGCAGCAGGAGTTGATCGAGCGGCGCAACCAACTGGCGATGGCGCAGACGCGGCTGGCGTTGGCGATGGGCGCGGCATCCGACGCGCTCTATCAGCCGCGAGAAGCGCTGCAGGAGCGGGCGTTTCCGGCGGCCGATGTCAACCAGTTGGAGAAGACGGCAATGGAGAAGCGTCCGGACCTGAAACGCTCGGAGGCGGAGCGGGCGGCGCAACAGAAAGGCGTGTCGATGGCCAAAGCGGCGTTCGGTCCAAGGCTGAATGCCTTCGGCTCATGGGAACAGGACAGCGCCTCGCTGGGTTGGACGGGCGCCAACAACTGGGTCGCAGGAGCAGAGTTGCAGTTTGATTTGTTCTCCGGCGGCGCGAAGCGGGCGGAGTTGGCGCGGGAGAAGGCGCTGCAGGAGCGAGCCGCAGCGTCGCATGCCGGGTTTCAGGATGCTGCGCGAATGGAAGTCCGGCAGGCGTATTACCAGTTCGACGCAGCCCAGCAGCAAGTCAAGGTGGCGCGCACGGCGATCGCGCAGGCCGACGAGAGCCTGCGCATCAACCAGAACCGATATGAAAGCGGGCTCAGCACGGTGACCGACATGTTGCGGGTGGAAGAAGCGGCGCATCGCGCCAAGGCCGATTATTGGCAGGCCGTGTATCGCATGAACGCCAGTTATGCCGGAGTGGAGTTGGCGACTGGCACGTTGACAATTGATTCTCCGGCGGTGACGCAATGATGAAGAATTTGGGGAAGGTGGCGGCCGCGCTCGCGGTCATCACGCTGGTGGGATGCAGCGAGACGAAACCCACGGCGCAGGCTCCGGCGGAGAAAGTGCACGGCGTCGCGGTGATGCAGGTGCAGAAGACGTCTGTCCCCGAAGTTGTCGACGCAACCGGAACGGTGCGGGCGGCGCTATCGGCACAACTCTCGAGCCAGGTGATGGGAATCATCACGCGAGTCAACGTACAGGAAGGCGACCAGGTGCGGCGCGGCGAAGTGCTGGTGGCGATCGACGAAGCGCAGCAGCAAGCGGCGCTCGCGGGCGCGAATGCCGGGTTGCGGGCATCGCAGGAAACGATTGCTGCGGCTGACGCCGACTATGCGCTGGCCGAATCGACGATGAAGCGCTACCAGATGCTGTACGACAAGAAATCAGTCAGCCCGCAGGAATACGACGAAGTTAAGACCAAGCTCGCGGCAGCGAAGGCGCGGCGCGACGCTGCACAAGCGGGCCGCACGCAAGCCGAGGCGGGAGTTTCGCAGGCGGGCACGGCGATGACCTTCACCAGGGTTCGCGCTCCGTTCGACGGTATCGTAATCGCGAAACTTGCAGAGCCAGGGGCGATGGCCAGTCCGGGCGTGCCGCTGTTGACAGTCGAGGACCCAAGCCGCTTCCGGCTGGAAACCACGGTCGACGAGAGCAAAATCGGCGCAGTGCAATTGGGAGAATCGGTGCCGGTGGTGATTGACGCTCTGGGCGAGCAGGCAGTCGAGGGCAAGGTGACGCAGATTGTGCCGGCGGCCGATCCGGGGAGCCGGACGTTCACGGTGAAGATCGACTTGCCCGAATCCCACTCAAGCAAAAGCGGATTGAGTGGGGCTCCCGGACAGATTCGATCAGGCATGTTCGGGCGAGCGCGATTTGCTCGAGGACAGCATGACGCGATCGCCGTTCCGAAGACAGCGATCTTGAATCGAGGCCAACTGCAAGCGGTCTACGTGGTGGGTAGCGACCAGTTGGCAAGCTTGCGCTATGTGACGCTGGGTTCGGCTTCGATGGACCAGGTCGAAATTCTTTCCGGCTTACAGAGCGGTGACCGGATCGTGGTGCAAGCCGGCGATCGTGACTTGGGCGGCAAACAGGTTGAGGGACAGTGATGGCGGAAATCAAAACGCCCATGAAGATCGCGGGAGCGATCGCCGGGCAGTTCATCAACTCGAAGCTGACGCCGCTGTTCATCCTGTTCTCGTTGCTGCTGGGAGGTTTCGCCATCCTGCGAACGCCGCGCGAGGAAGAACCGCAGATTGTAGCGCCCATGCTCGACGTGTTCGTGCAGATGCCGGGAGCGTCGGCGGCAGAAGTCGAGCAGCGCGCCAGTATTCCGATGGAGCGGCTGCTGCGCGAAGTTCCCGGCGTGGAGTACGTGTATTCGATTTCGCGTCCCGGCATGAGCATGCTGGTGGTGCGCTTCTACGTGGGAACGAAAGAAGAAGACGCGATCATTAAGGCGTACAACAAGCTGTATTCGAACTTTGATCGTATTCCCGCAGGGGTTTCGCAACCGATTATTAAAGTGCGATCGATCGACGATGTGCCGATCTTTGCCGTTACTCTGTGGGGCAAGAACTACGACAGCTACCAGCTCCGGCAAATCGCGGGCGAACTGGACAACCAGCTCAAGCAGATCGACGACGTCTCGGAGACCAAGACCATCGGCGGGCTGCCTCGTCAGGTGCGTGTCACACTCGACACCCAGAAGCTGGCGGCGTATGGCATGACACCCCGCACGGTGGTCGCGCAACTGGAGCAGGCCAATGCGCGCAGCGAGGCCGGCAGTTTCTCGCGCGGCAACCAGGAGTTCGCCGTTGATGCAGGGCGCTTCCTGGGCACAGCGGCCGACTTGCAGCAGATTGTCGTCGGGGTTAGCCAAGGGCGGCCGGTGTACCTGCGCGACGTAGCGGCGTCGATCACGGACGGGGCGTCAGAGCCGGAGGACTACGTTCTCTACGGCAATGGCGCGGCGGCGAAGAGTGGCGCGAGTGGCGACTATCCGGCGGTGACGCTCACGCTGGCCAAGCGCAAGGGAACCAATGCAACCGATATCACGCTGGCGGCGGAGAAGAAGATCGAATCGCTGCGGGGATACCTGCTGCCCGCCGACCTCAATGTTTCGATAACCCGCAACTATGGCGAGACCGCGAAAGATAAGTCCGACGAGTTGCTGAAGCATCTGATGATCGCGACCCTGTCGGTGACGCTACTGATTGCGCTGGCGCTGGGATGGCGCGAATCGGGAGTGGTGCTGATCGCAATTCCGGTGACGCTGGCGCTGACCCTGTTCATCTTCTACCTGTTCGGCTACACGCTGAACCGGGTGACGCTGTTCGCGCTGATCTTCTCTATCGGCATTCTGGTGGACGACGCGATTGTCGTGGTGGAGAACATCGTGCGGCATTTCCGCATGCCGGCGAACTGTGGACGGAACCTGAGCGCTATCGCGATCGAGGCAGTGGATGAAGTCGGCAACCCCACGATATTGGCGACGTTCACCGTGATTGCCGCCATCCTGCCCATGGCGTTTGTGCGTGGACTGATGGGTCCGTACATGCGACCGATTCCGGTGGGCGCGTCAGCGGCGATGCTGTTTTCCCTGATCGTGGCGTTCGTGGTGTCGCCGTGGTCGGCGCTGCGGCTGCTGCATCATTACGCCGATCGCGCAGGCGAGGAGCACGAGAAGGAAGGCTGGACGACGAAGGTCTACCGGAGAATCATGAATCCGCTGCTGGAGATCGCGTCACGGCGGTGGATATTCCTGGGAAGCGTCGTGGTCATGCTGCTGCTCGCGTGTTCGCTGGTGGCGTTCAAGCTGGTGAAGGTGAAGATGCTGCCCTTCGACAACAAGAGCGAGTTTCAGGTGATCGTGGACATGCCCGATGGCACGCCACTGGAGCAGACCACCCGCGTCTCGCAGGAGTTGGGGCAGTACCTGGGTCAGCAGCCGGAAGTGGTGAACTACCAGATCTACGCCGGAACCTCAGGGCCGTATAACTTCAACGGACTGGTTCGACATTATTTTCTGCGGCGGGGCGCCAACCAGGCGGACATCCAGGTGAACCTGCTGGGACGCAAGGAACGCAAGACGCAAAGCCACGAAATCGCCAAGCGGTTACGCCCGGGGCTGGTGGCGATTGGCAACAAGTACGGCGCGCGCTTGAAGGTGGCGGAGGTCCCGCCGGGGCCGCCTGTGCTGCAAACGCTGGTGGCGGAAGTTTACGGCCCGAACTACGAGCAGCAAATGGCGCTGGCGAAGCAGATCAAGCAGGTCTTCCAATCGACCCCCGGCGTGGTGGATGTGGACTGGTACGTCGAGGATCCGCAGACAAAGTACGACGTAGTGGTCGATCTCGACAAGGCCGCGCTGCATGGGGTGTCGGCGGCTGCAGTCTCGCAAACGATCCAAATGGGACTGAACGGCGCGACGGCGGGACTGTTGCACGATCCCGAGTCGCGCGAAGATATTCCCATTCGCGTGCAACTCGATCGGCCGGGGCGATCGGCCATCGAGTCGCTGACGTCGATGCGGTTGCCGACGGCGAGTGGCGGGCGAGTATCGATTGCCGAAGTGACGAACGTGAAGAACGAGACCATTGACGTCAGCCGCTACGGTAAGAACCTGCGGCCGGTGGTCTATGTGCTGGGCGACGTGGCGGGGGAAGTTGAAAGCCCGGTTTATGCCATCATGAAAATGAACGAGGCGATCGACAAGCTGAAGACGCCCGAGGGCTACGCGATTAAGCGCTATAACGCTGAGATGCCCACCGAGACCGACCGTCTGACGATGAAGTGGGACGGAGAGTGGCATATCACCATCGAGGTATTTCGCGACCTGGGAATGGCGTTCGCGGCGGTGCTGGTGCTGATTTATGTCCTGGTAGTGGGGTGGTTCCGCTCGTTCGTAACGCCGCTGGTGATCATGGCACCGATCCCGCTGACGCTGGTTGGTATTCTGCCGGCGCACATGCTGATGGGCGCGTTCTTCACCGCAACATCGATGATCGGTTTCATTGCGGGCGCAGGCATCATCGTGAGGAACTCGATCATCCTGGTGGATTTCATTGAACTGCGGCGCGCGCATGGAGAGCCACTCGAGCAGGCGGTGGTTGATGCGGGAGCGGTGCGCTTTCGGCCCATGCTGCTGACTGCAGCCGCGGTGGTGGTGGGCGCCAGCGTGATCCTGTTCGATCCGATTTTCCAGGGCCTGGCGCTGTCGTTGATGGCGGGCGAAGTGGCTTCAACGCTACTGTCGCGCATGACCGTGCCTGTGCTGTACTACATGGTGGAAAAACGCAAACAACCACCGGTGCCAACCCTGGAGTGCGCGCCGGAATTTTCGGAGGTGCATTCATGACCGTTGAACGTGCAGTGCGCATGATTGCGGGGGTGTTTGTTCTGCTCTCGCTCGGTTTGGGACATTGGGTCTCGTCGTACTGGTACCTGTTCACGGCATTCGTGGGTCTGAACCTGTTTCAGTCGGCGTTCACCAACTGGTGCCCGGCGATGACGATCCTGCGGAAGATGGGCGTGAAGTCGGCGTAGGTTTCTCGAGAACTGAAGTGTGTGCGCGAGAGCTCTGCCGCCTCTCCGGGGCTCAAGCTCTTCCCTCCACTTTATCCAGCGCTCCGCCTTCGGCTGCGCGCTGGGCCACCCTGCGTCGCCCCTGTGGGACTGGTTCTCTGCGGGATTATGCCATCGTTGCAACTCAAGCTTAGTTCTCACACACTTTGAGGTCCTCTCGGAATAATCCGTAGTAAAGACTTCTGCGGCACAGGTAAACAGGCTGCTGAAAAAGTCGGAAAAGCAGGGTTTGAAGTGGTCGAGCGTCCCACGATCCGCCGAAGCCCGGCGGCGGTGCTAAAGAAGATCAAATAGTCGTCGCTGCGCGGTTGGTCCCGTCTGAGCAAGAGTCTCTTTCACTAATCCAGGCTTCCGTTCCGTTTCAGGAAGAGCGTGGTAACGGTGATGGTTATCACCGACGGCGGCGTGGCCGGGGTGTAGCCTGCAAGTGGATTAGTTAGCTCGCCTGGGGGTGCCCTGTGGCCGCAAGTCGAGCAACGACGCCGGTGACGAGGGGTTGCAGATTGTATGCGACTACCTTCTCTCCCTGTTCCAAGCTCGCACACCCGACCACCATGGGATCAAGGGTTCGAAGCTGCGAGTTGCTGCAACCCACGCACGTCATCTCACCGGATTTAACTCTAACTCCACTCGACGTCCGGTTTCGTGTTTTACGCCAGGCGCAAACAGCAGAACAATTTTTCAGTTTGGCCGAGACGACCGGGAAATTGCGGCGTGGAGATGGATTGGTTCGCAGGATTGCCCTCAGGTAAGGGGGATGTATGCGGTTCGACTCGATGCAACCGAGGCCAATTCGCCTGGTGACCAGTTTTGGGCTGTTTTTTGCAATGCTGGCCACGGCGCTAGTCCTGGCAGTGATGGCCGCCTGGTTGGCGGCGGGACGATAGCGAAAGTCTGCAACTGTTGTCCCGCATCGCGATCGCGGCAGTAGTCCCTGACGACGCCGTCTGCTGAGCGGCAGGGGCTGAATATTATCGCTCGATCTTTTGTTGGGTGTGAGAGGAGGCAGGTATGGCATCCAGCAGTTTCGAAGTGCGGGTTTCGTTGGAGAAGTTGCTGATCGTCCTTATCGTAGTGCTGGTGCCGCTCAACTTTATAGGTCTTTATCTTGCCATAGAGAGCACCCGGGCGGCGGAGCAAACGGCTGGGACCCTGTTCCGAGACATAGCGCAAGACCAGGCTCTGGCGGCGCGCCGCTACATCGACGATCGGGTGATCGAGGTGGCAGCCATCACGTCGGACCCAGCCGTGCTCGACGCCATTACCAACTCGAGTTACGCCACGGCTCACCTGCCGGAGGAAGCCAAGGCAACCCGGATTGCCGAGGTGGAGAAGCAGTGGGACACGCCGGGATCGGATGCGCTGGTGAAGAACATCCTGTCGTCGCGCACCTCGGAGGCGCTGCGCCATCGCCGCGAGACAGATCCGCGCCTGCTGAAACTGGTGGCGCTGGATGAGAGCGGGACGCCGGTGGCGGCGACCGACAAGCCGCGGCACTTCGCTCCCGTGAACGAGGTCTTCTGGGAGGGGGTTTCGGCCAACGGCGGGAAGGTATATGTCTCGGACGTGATGTACGACGAGCAGAACAACGCGCATTACGTGTCGGTCGGTGTGCCGGTGCTGGACCCGGCCTCGAAGCGCTTTGTGGGCGCGCTGCATGCGTTCGTGGATGCCGGGCCCATCTTTGCCAGCCTGAACCGCGACCAGTTCGGGCGCACCATGGCAGCCACGCTGGTGCGGGAAGACGGCACCGTGGTGAGCGGCGTGAACGTCAGCCCGGAGATGCGTCTAAGTTCGGAGGAATTTCGCGCCGTCAAGGATGCTCTGGGAACCATGCAGGGACGGCAGACGGGATATGTGATCGCGGGCATGCGCGAGGGCAACCGTATCGTGGGCTTTGCCGACACCGGCTTGAAGCAGAGTTATGGGAACCTGCCATGGCTGGTGATGGTGAGCCAGAGCACGCGCGAGGCGGTGGCGCCGGAGCGCATGGTGGGAAACTTCGCGATCCTGATGGTGCTGGTCGCGTTGCTGATGGTGACGTTGATGGCAGCGTACTTCTTCCTGCACCGCAGACAGGAGATGACGGAAATCGAGCCGCCAGAAGACTCGAACCATGAGCCGAACCACGCGAATGACGCGCTGGTTCGCTGAACGGACGATACTGAAAAGGCGCGGCCCGACTGGCGGTCGCGGCATCTGCTGGAATTGACAGGGTCGAACGGCGACTCTACTATGGAGGAAGGGCTGGACGCAGTCACGTCCGGCCTTTTGTCTGGATGCTGCAAGAGTATTTGCGGCAGCGAGCAGGTTTCCTGCCTCTGAGGTGGCACGCCAGGTGCCGCTCCCGACGGTTGGCGGTGTAGCTCAGGTGGTTAGAGCGACGGTCTCATAATCCGTAGGTCGTAGGTTCGAGTCCTACCGCCGCCACCAATCAAATCAACAACTTCCGGACGAATCTCGGTTCCCGCGTTCTCGCGTGGTTGCGCTGGGGTTGCGGATGGTTGCAGTTTTGATTCGGTCCTTTTTGCTTTTTCATCGAGACGATCCACGAAGCAGGCGTTTGCGCCAGGGATGAGATGACCGTAAGTGTCTACCGTCACCTGGATCGAGCTGTGGCCCATCTGCTCCTTGACGTAATCGATCGAGGTCGCGCTCTGGATAAGCAACGAGCCGAAGGTGTGCCCTAGATCGTGCAGGCGGGTTTTGCGAATGCCCGCTGCCGCCAGCACGGGCTGGAAGTAACGGTGATAGAGATTGTCCGGATCAAGAATGCTGCCATCGGGCGACGGAAATACCAGTTCGTCGGTGACATCTGTCTTGCCTTGGAAATAAGCGGCGGGCAGACGTTGATCCCTAATTTCCAACGGTGCACGTCGGAGTTCCCGCGACATGTCGACGCGGCGCGTCTTCCGGCTCTTCGTCGTCGTGTGCTTTCCCCGCACGTAGTTATGCTGAACCACAATGAAGCGGCTTCTCTCATCCTCTTCAGTGCCGAAGTTGATGTCGCCTAACTGCAGCGCGACCAGTTCTCCTCTGCGCAGCCCAGCGCGCAACGCAGTGAGAAAAAGCGAATGGTATTCAGGGCACGTGTCCAGCGCCGCCTCCAGGAATTGTTCCGCTTCAGCCGGCGAGAGCGAAATGCCTTTCTGCTCACTGCTTCCTGCTGCCCGGGTAAAGCGACCGAGGCGGGCGGCTGGATTTGATTGAACGATCCCAGCTTCAATCGCCTGGTTAAACATGCAGCGAATAACGGCAATTGCGTTTTTGATCGTGCCACGGGAGAGTTTCTTCTCAATCATCTCGGCGATCATCCGCTTGAGCTCATCTCTCTTGATCGCATCCAAAAACTTGGGACGAACCGCGGCCGCAGATAATTGCGAACAACACCCTCATAGCCATCGGCGGTCGAGTCCTTGCACTCGATGCCGGCATACTCCTTTAGCCATCGGTCTGCGTAAGTATCGAAAGTGGGGACACGTGAATCGGCCTCATCGAACATGGCCAAATCTCCTAGCGCGAGTCTAGCCTCAAGAATGTGTTTGACCTGTTCGGCGGCGGTTTTGCTTTCCCCCACGCACTTCGCTTTGCGCTGGCCGTTGTAGTTCACAAAGACAAGCCACTTGCCCCGCTTTTTCCTAACTGTTACTCCCATCAGTTGGGCCTCGTAAGTTCGTTTATAACCTCGTCAACGATCCGGCCAACATCGATCGATTCGGGAGGCCGGAAGGGGTGCGCTTCAAGCCAGCGGTCAAACTGGCTGCGCTTGACGAGGAGCTTGCCTTTCCCGACCTGTACGGCCGGAAGGGGATCTTGTGGCAGGTGAATCCAGTCGCGAACAGTCCGCTCGGACACACACGCGTACTCCTGGACGGCCTTCAGGTCCATCCATTCTCGGTGTTGATCGAGTTTACTCTGCTGCGAGATCACTATAAATCCACACTAGCGTTTTCTGTTGCTGAGCCAAACGTCTATACAGCAGAACGACACTAGCCTCTGCGAATCAGTCACGGGAGCTGAATGTCGAATTGGACCACCAGCGCGTCCATTCGGAAAAGCGCGCCAGCAACGGGTGCCCAGGGGCGGTCGGGGCGCCCGCGCCCGGCGATTCGTGCAGATGTTCTTCAAAGTTTCTGTCATGGTTCCATCTTCCATATTTGAGTTGCGCCGCCAAAGGCTCAGCTCCTGATTGGAATGAGAGGCGGCGGGCGGTCACGGCTGGACCGTGCAGTCAGCCAGGAACTTCAAGACTGCGCTGAGCCGGTACCGGATCGCGCCGCCTTTATACCGAATGAACTCCGGCCCTTTGCCTGGGCGCTGGCGCCGTTTCTTCATGGTGTCGGGCGAAACACGGAGGATCGCTGCGGCCTGTTTTGTCGTAATTATGGGATCCAGTTTGATTCGCCCAACTGCAATCGGGATTTCGGGTGGTGGTACCTGGTACCCGCTTGCCGGATTGCTCGCTGGGGAGGAGTTCGATACGGGTTGGGTGTTCAGTCGGCCCGGGGAATTGCCGGGCCGCTGACAGTTAGTGTTCATACTTCACCTCGCTTAACGTAATTTTGGGAAGCGACGGCCTGTCGTATCCCATGTCCCCTGAAGAGAGCGGCAGCGGTGCCGGAGACGGAGAGCACACGCTTGCGACTGCGCCAAGATTTCAGACGCGTTGACGATCCACCGTGAATCGGGGCGGAACTTCTAAGTTTGAAAATGTCCTGTCCGGTGCTCGCATGGGATCAAATCGCAGCCGCCCTGGGAATTAGGTCAGCAGTTCGGCCGCGTTTTGATTTGCCATCAGCATCGAGTTTCAGAATGCGCGTGCAGAAGGTCGGATGGAATCGGTGAAACCACTTATCTCCGGCACGGCGACCGGAAGAACCGATTCGCCGGCAATCACGGATCGAGACTCGAAAGTCAACGGAAGATCAGGAGGAAGGCGTAACGACCGGTTGCCTCCCAGGGTGAAACCAGCCAAACCCGACTACGCGGACGTGCGGGACTTCCTGATGGATCGCGCCAGGGCGAGGTAAGGGCCCTACGCAGCTCCATTCGCGATAGCGATGGCGTCGCCCATAGGTAGCTCAACGAGCAGCAACATACGAGTTACGTGACTCTGGCTACAGCCGGCCACGGCGGACAGCGCGTTGATCGTCAGGCCGCGCGCCAGGCCGAGTCGGAACGCCAATGCTTGCTTAATCCGGTTTTCTTTCTGAACGATTGCGCGCAGATCTCGCGCGCACAGGTTGAGGTCAGGTTTGAGTTGGGAACTCATGAGGTGCTCCAGCGGCGAAGATATCGCCCTTACACCCCTATCTAGCGCTTATTTGCATTAGTGATGGATATTACGTAATGTTGATTGGCAAAGGGGGTGCCTTTGCCAAAAACAGCGCCGGTACCGGAATGTTCGCGAGAAGATCGCCAGGTTTTAGAAGAATGGGCGCACAGCCGCACGATAGAAGCGCGATTGGTGGAACGAGCGAGAATCGTTTTGGGATGTCTGGAAGGGCAGCCGGTCAGCACGGTGGCCCGGAGT
>Ga0208714_1000004_pt1 | contig 98117 bp, 75 predicted proteins | sample NGESurshal072012_3_FD_184461 | JGI IMG/M metagenome (GOLD analysis project Ga0208714, IMG submission 184461) | Arctic peat soil microbial communities from Barrow, Alaska - NGEE Surface sample 415-1 shallow-072012 (SPAdes) | ecosystem: Environmental > Terrestrial > Soil > Wetlands > Peat ... | reverse complement strand
CAGCTCGGGCACATTCACCGGCGAGAGATTCACGTAGTTCGACAGGTTCGTCATCTGCCAGTTGAAGGGCGGTGAGTTGGTCAGCACGCCCAGCGGATCGTCGTGCAGGCTGAGCTTGCCATGCACGTATTCCGCAATGACGACCGCGCCGGAAGCATCCCCGATATAGAAGTGCACCGGCAGTTGCGCCTTGAACGGCGGAAAGATCTGCTCCGCAATGTAGACTTTCTCGCTCGTCAGGACCTGCTTGGCCTCTTCCACCGAGGCGACCGTGGTGAGCAGGTACGCGGCGGCTTGCCAGCCTCCGATGGTGCGATCGTCCTTCGACGGATCCGGCGGCAGGAACTGACCGTCGCCGGGCAGGTACAGCATACCGACGACGAGCCCCTTCTCGTTCATGCCGTCCGTAAGGCAGTCGGGAGCGACTTCAGCATTGAGTCCAACGGCACCATACTTCGCGCTCCACTTCAATCCCGGTTTTCCGTCGGGAGTCGCGCCGCTGTACTGTGCGCCGCGCGGGATGATGAGTACGTTCGAATGGAATGGGAAGCCGAACTCCATGGACCGGAAGTAGATCTTCGATCCGTCGCCGGATGTGAGTTGAAAAGCTGTGCAGGCAAAAGATTGCGTGGCTAGCACGGTATAGGCGAGGACAATTGCGATAACGCAAGCAAAACGGCGGGGTCTCATGAAGGGCCCTCCTTACACTTCAGTCACCGTAACCCGCCACGACGGGCATGTCTGTGACCCCTATACCAGATGAGTGTGAGACGTCGGTTCTCGCCCCACACATCGGATTACCATTGGTGACTTTTGCAGTCTCGGGCCATGATGTGGGACTCGGGAGGTGGCTGTCCAATGATAGCTGGTGCGATATCAGGCCATCATGTCCGAGGTTAACCGAAACGGCGGCGCTCAGCCGCGATTACCTCCGCCATGGCGATTTATCGGCAGTAATCGCTAGACAAGCCTATTTGGTTCATTGACTAACCGCCATGGAATGATCCCTGAATCGAATCCAAAAGAGGACAACCAGAGCGAGCGCGAAAACAATCCACAAAAAGACGTGTTCGTGCCAAAACGCAAGCCATATCACAAGGGCGCTTGTCGCCCAACGCCCGATAACCTTGGAGTATCGTACAGCCCTGGATGGTGACCACCATCCGCCGGTTGCAACTTGGAACGCCACGTCCACGCAAAGCATGACTGCCATGGCGAAAAGAAAATATAGAACCATCCAGAGATAGCGAAGGAAGAGTGTCATGTGGGATTGGTCAACCGAATAGCTCACCATGACGAAGCCAAGCGAAACCAGAGTCGCGCCAGTTGCTATGCCCAGCACAATCTGCCTCGAAAAATGCATCTGAAATCTCCCTAGGAAAACCGACCGGAAGCTCTCAATGGCCCTTCACTATACACCCGACCTGGCGTCCGACATCCGCTGCGACAACTCCTCCTGAACCGGCAGATTGTTTCTCGCAAGGATCGTTGGCGATATCAGGCCGTACGTTAAACCGACTGGCGGCGCTCAGCAGGGATTACCTACGAGTCGGCGATTTATCGCCAACTATGGGTCACGGGCGGGCAGCCTTCAGCACCGGTGACAGTGGCAAAAGAGCAACACACCCGGAAAGGACGAAATCGTTATTTCGTAATTCAAGCAAGCGGGGATTACAGGACATAGCTCCGCAGCATCCACCATACGAGGAGTAATGCGACGACGGCACCCGCGACATGTACGATCCAGTCGCCCACTGTTTTCGGTTTGCCAAAATTGAACACGGTGGCATGGTAGCACGGGCTCAAAAAAGGCTCAGGACAACGCTGAGGAACTGCGCAATAACTACGAGCCGCCAGCGACGTCTGGCATTGCTGAGCCCAAACGCCTCCCACCTGCGGGACTGCCGCCAACAGTATCTGGTTATGAAAGTTTGCCCCAGTTGAGTACCTTCGTAAGTTGACAACCTCCGCACCATCATCCACTCGTACACCGAGGGAGAAATCCCCCGTCGGGCATTACAGTGCTTTGCTGCCAATCCACCGGCAGCCTGTAACAACTTACTGTTGGCTGTGCGAACCGCTGACAGCTGCTTTTTTTGGTGGTGCCATGTCCTACCGCTCTTACCGTTTCCTCCCCTCCCGCGGCTCTCCACGGGTAAAGTTCTACCCGCAAGTCCTTACAGAAGAAGACTTTACGTGTAAGTTATTTGCCGTCAATAATTTACGCGAGAATTCGTCTATCTCGCTGAAAACAAGTATTTTGAGGCATCGGGGGTAGGGGTACCTCCTCCTACTCGGCTCGGGCCCGTTTCCGGGCGAACCAGGCGAAGACCGGGATACCGGAAAGAATCAGCCCGCAACCCCATATCGAGTTCCGCAGGTTCTCGGTGAAAGTGAAGTACAACAGCATGGCCGCAACCACGACGAACACAGCCGGCACAATCGGATAGCCCCATGTCTTATAAGGCCTGGGGGCGTTCGGCTCTTTCCAACGCAGTACAAACACCGTGCTGGCAGCGATCATGTAGAACAGCCACTCGGCAAAAATCGTCAGCGAAAACAACTGGCGGAAGTTTCCGCCGAACAACAGCAACACAATCGACAACGCAAGTTGCACGATCAGCGCCACAGAAGGTGTGTGGAAACGCGGATGGACGTCTGCCATGGCCTTGAAGAAGTATCCGTCACGCGCCATGGCGTAGGGAATGCGCGCGCCGCTCATGATCGTTCCATTCAGCGTGACCAGCATCGACAACGCCATTCCGGCGGAGACGATGGCCGCTCCCCACAGCCCGACCGCAATGGCGGTTGCCTCCGAAGCTGGACGCGGCGAGGCCGCGATGCTGGCTGCCGGCAGGACGTACTGCACAGCGGCATTCGTCAGCATGTAGAGAACGGCCACGATGCCCACGCCCGCGAGCAGCGCAATCGGGATGGTGCGTTCGGGACGCCGGATCTCGCCACTCACCATGTTCAGGTCGTTCCATCCGTCGTAGGCCCACAGAGCGGCCACCAACGCTGCCATGAATCCCGCAACGCCGCCCGTCGCTCCGGTAAAATGGGTGCCGAAATTGCGCCACGTTCCGCTGGCTGCGGTGAATCCGATCACGCCAACGCACGCGATCATCACCACTTTCAAAATTGTGAAGACCAGTTGAAATTCGCCCGCCCGTTTCACCCCGATGTAGTTCAGCCACGTGATCAAGGCAGCAGCGGCGATAGCGACCAGTTGTCCATAGCTGACAACGAACGGCGTCCGTGCTGCCGCATCATTGAAGAAGGCCAGTGCAGAAAATGTGCCCAGAATGCGCACGATGCCCGTTGCGATGGTCGCTATCGAACCGGGCTTGGCGATGGCGAACCAAGTCCAGCCGTACAGAAACGCCGGCAGTTCTCCGTAGGCATCGCGAATGTACACATATTCGCCGCCCGCCTGCGGTTTCATCGCGCCCAGTTCGGCATACGTGATCGCCCCTGCCATCGAGAGCGCGCCGCCCACGATCCAAGCCAGGTAAACCAGTCGCGCCGAGCCCACAGCCTGCATCATCTCCGCCGGAACCAGGAAGATGCCGCTGCCGATGATGGTGCCGACGACAATTGCGCTCGCCTGGCTCACCCCCAATTCGCGAAGGAGAGCGGGGGCCTTGGTATTGGTCTCAATCCGATTTGCCATTTTCAATTCGTGCAACGAGAGCGACAGACTGGAACTATAAACGATCGCTGAGTCAAAGGGACTGCTGGCCGCCAGCAGCCCGCAAAGCGCCGTCAGATCTTTTGGCAAGTGGGCTAACTAAAGTCTTGCGACGCTACAAGACCCTTGAGAAAATTCACTCACCTTCATATAGTGTGATCATCAAGGACTTGGTTGTTCCGAGAACGGAACGGGGTGATGCACGTGTCTCCAGAATTGGAATCCGTTCGACGCGAAACCGAGCGTTCGACGAGGGGGGCGTCGCCGGAAGCCATGTTGCGCGCGCCGGAGGGAAAGTGGAATTCGTCGCAGATACTTGAACATCTCGTGCTCTCCTACACAGCGACTACCAAGGGGCTGTTGCGAACCATGAATGCAGGTGAACCCCAGCGCGGTAGGCCCGATCTTGGTCAACATTTGAAGCGCATTTACGTCCTGGGGATTGGCAGGTTCCCTGCCGGGGTCGAAGCGCCTCAACATACCGTACCGCTCAAGGGACTTGGCGAAGATCCCTTGCGCCGCTTCAACGACGCGCTGGTGGCGATGGATGCAACCCTGGCCGATGCCGAAAAGAGATTTGGGGCCCGCACCCGTGTGCTGCACCATCCAGTGCTGGGTCCCCTGACAGTGCAGGCATGGCGTCGCTTTCACCAGGTCCACGGGCGTCACCACCTGAAGCAGATCGTTGCGCGGGTGAACGAACCAGCATAAGCGTGGCGCATCCCCTCAGCGGAATAGCCCGAAGTACCAACCCCAGATTTGCTTTCCCAAGAACAAAGCAATGAGCGAGCTAGTGCCGAGGAACACCCCGAAGGGCACCTCACGGGCGAGAAATGCGCCGGCGAAAGTAACCCTGGACTCGCCATCATTCGCGCGAAGTCCTCTACCTGCGCCTCGATCCACCAACAGCATCACCAAGGCAAACAAGGTCGCCATGATTGGTGCCAGGAATACGACCAGTACCGTCAACTTCAGCCCAAGAAACGCTCCGACCATGGCAATCAGGGCGATGTCTCCAAAGCCCATGCCGCTGCGCCTCCGTACCAGGTAATACAGCGCCCAAGTCAGGTAGAAGAATCCTGCCCCAAAGACGGTGCCCAAACCCGAATCAAGCACCGATAGTTCCGGGCCCGACGGCATGCCTCGCAGACTGGATGCGTTGAACAATAACGCCGTGCCGGACGGGTCGATTGGCGAAAGCCACGCCAACCCCAGTCCGAGTCCTATTCCGGAATAGGTAAACTCGTGCGGCAGCAGCCCGGTCTCGGCGTCCATAAAGATCAGGCCAACAATGAGAAAACAGAACACGCAGGACTTCAGTGTCAGCCACGTGATTCCAAAGGATACATAGCACGACAAAAAGAGGGCCGCAGTCAACAGTTCCACGGCCGGATAGCGAAAGGAAATGCGCAGCCCACAATCGCGGCATCGCCCGCGCAGGATGATCCAGCTGAGCACGGGAATATTGTTGCGCCAGTGAATCGCCGCACCGCAATGCGGGCAGAATGACCGTGGGGAAACAATCGACAGATCGCGCGGAATGCGGCTGATGCAAACATTCAGGAAGCTGCCGAATGCCAGTCCTGCAACGAACAGCGCGCATGCGAGAAAGAAGTCCAAGCTTTACTAGAGTACGTCGTTCACGTGGGTGATGGAAGAGCGACAGATCGCGCGGGATCGACTGTGCCTGCAGGCTTTCGAATGGCACTCTACGCTCCCACCGCGCCAAAGGCGCAACCCGCTGCGGCTGCGCCCAACATCCAGGAGACTTGAGAACTTACTGCAGAGGCGATCGCCCGGCGTTGCGGCTATTCGAGCTTTGCTGCGTTACGGTCACCGTGTCGATCAACAGGAAGCTCAGTGTCGACTCGGGAGCCAGCTTGATCTGCTCGCCCTTCTTGGTCGCGGCCACCCCGGTTCCCGCTCCCGCCCCAGCCACCGAGCCAATGGCCGCGCCCTTGCCCCCGCCAGCGATTCCTCCAATGATCGCACCGAGCGCCGCGCCGCCGCCTGCCTTGATCGCGGTGTTCTTGCCTTCGCCCTTACCCTGGCGCGACCATTGGTTGGTCTGAATGTTGTATGTTCTGCCATTCACTGAGACGGAGGTGAGTTCGAGGGTGAGCACTGAGTTGCCGGCGAAGCGGCCCGCACTCTTCACATCGACCACGTGGCCCACCACGTCGGCGCCCGACGCGATCATCGTCTCATCGTCGATGACGATTGGAGCTCCCAACGTGGCGTGGAACGAATCACCCACCTGATTGCGCTCGGAATCGAGTGGATCGTTGAGCCGCACCGTCAACTGCGTTCCCGAGGGGATGGTGACTTTCTTCGGCGGCGGAGGTGGCGCTGATGCTTGTGCCACGGCTGGCTCGGGCGGAGGTGCCGACTGGCTGCCTGGCAACAGGTTGCCGCCGTCGCCGCTCGTCGTGGGCCCACTCCCCGTTTTCTGGTTGACAGCCTTGACCTGACCCGCCCCCGGGCTCTTGGGCGCATTCTGCCCAGGCTGGGCGTGGGACACCACAGCCGAAAGCGGAGTCGTCTGAGCCTGCTGCACAGCTAGGTTATTGACTACTGTCTTCACACCTTCAACGGTTGCTGCATCGCTGGCCACCCAGGCGCGTTCGTCGTCGCTTTCCACGTTGCCACCAAGTATGACCACACCATCGGCAGCCTGGACTCCGATCCCTTGGCTGCTAACTCTGGAATCATTCTTGATTTTGCTCTGAACTTCAACCGCGACCTGTGCGTCGGTGCGCACCGGCGCTTTGTTGCAACCCGGAAGCGCCGCCAGAACCGCCATTATTGCGACAATGCTGAGGCGTAGGAACCTGAACTTCATGCTGACTCCTAGGATGACCTTTTCATCTTCTAACCCCAATCGCCCTAACTTGTCGCTGGTGCCAGTACGAATGGTGGATTTGTCCCGCCGAGCCAGGCATTGTGCCGGCAAAACGGGAACACCCGCGAGGCGCCCAAGTTAGCGCAACGCGGGTATTGGAGACGTCGTTTGCTGATCAGGAAAAATTCGACCGGGGAATCCAGTAGCGGAGATCCGCTCCAGATTCTGTGTGGTTGCGGCAACACAAATGCATGGTTGCAGCACACCCTGAATCATCCTCCCGCTGCCAGGGACCGGAGAGGCAACCCCGCCCGGTCCGGACAGGGACACAATGAGGATGGTTAGTTCTGCCCGTCTGTCAGCCGGTTGTTGATGGCAAACAACGCCAATTCCAGCCGACTGCCGACTCCGACTTTGTCGAATATGTTCGTGAGGTGATGTTTCACCGTGTCTTCGCTCAGCGAGAACCTGCGGGCGATTTCCTTGTTGCTCAAGCCCGCGACGATGGTCGTCAGGATGTCCATTTCCCGCTTGGTCAGACCAAAATTCTTTTGCGGCCTATCGCCCGAAGCATTCAGTCGCATGAACTCGACGATGTCGCCCACCGCCTCGCGACCGATCCAGTATTCGCCCGCCATCACCGTGCGAATGGCTTTCATCAGCAACTGGGTGGCGGCCTCTTTCATCACCACGCCGCGGGATCCAAGTTGCAACGCCTGCACGATTTGAATACGCTCGATTGCAGCCGTAAGCACGATGATCTTGGTGTTTTTGCCATCACCGGCCGACGACAGTTCGCGCATCGCTTCCATGCCTGGCATTCTCGGCATATTGAGGTCCAACAGCAGAACGTCCGGTTCCAGCTGCCGGGTTTGCGCCACGGCTTCGTTGCCGTCGGCGGCTTCCCCTATTACTTCAAGTTCCGGTTCGGCCTCCAACAACCGGCGGAGCCCATCGCGAAAGATGGTGTGATCATCCGCGATCACGATGCGCACGGTAGCGACTTTGCTATCCATAGAATTCGTACCCTTTCTGAGGAACCGTAATTTCCAACCGCGAACCGTGACCGGGACTCGACTCGATCACCAGATCACCACCGATGGCTCGAACCCGCTCCTTGATCACCGTGGGGCCCCGATGAAGATCATCCAACTCCGTCAGCGTCAACCGTCCAGTGAACGGAAACCCGCTCCCGTCATCGTCGATTACCAGCTTCCAGAGCCCATTTTGCGCGCCAAACCTGACATACACCGACCTGGCTCCGCTGTGTTTCCGGACATTCACCAGGCCCTCCTGCACCACTCTAGCCAACTCCCGGCAGGCGGAGGCCGGAAGTGCAACATCTTCCAACTCGGAAACAAACCGCGCATCGACGCCAGTATCACTGCGGAAACGTTCTACGAGTTGGACCAGAAAGTCAAGAAATTGATGCGGTCCGATTTCCACCGGCCTCATGCTCTGCATCAATTCCCTCATGTTCAGCACTTCTTCCCGCAATAGCTTCTGAATATGGCCCAATTCCGCCGACTCAGGCTGACCGTCGGCTTTCCGTCGCAGAACATCTACCTGCATCTCGATGCCGATCAGCGATTGGATGGCCGTGTCGTGCAGTTCGCGGGCTACCCGGGCCCGCTCCATGGCTCCTGCGCGCGACCGGAGCCGCCGGAACAGGTAAATCGAGTAAAGAGCCGGAGCCACTTGGCGAAGTACGTCCTGGGCGAAGCGCAACTCGCGCTCCCGGTTCCATCCTAGCCTCCCATTCACTACCACGAATCGCCCGCGCCATTCCCCGCCCACCTCCAACTTGACCGCCAGAACCGACTTTGCCCCCTCAACTGGCATGGGCAAGTTCTTTAACCCTACTGAATCAAGTCTCCGCCCTTCATCGTCAATGGCATCAATTGTAGAGCCTCCATGCGCCTCCTGCTTCATGTAAAAAGTGTGGGGATACTCCTGCATTAGTGCAGTACGGGGCTCGGCAAACTTAAGCTCTCGAATCTGGTAAACCGGCGGTGTTAGCTGCTTAATGTCCCATTGGTAGTAGCGCCCCGTACCGGCTTGGGTCACCACTTCGTACACTCGTTCGGCACCGAAGACCCGCGCCAACTCAGCCGACGTCCCGATAAGTGCCTCACTGAGACGGTTTCCGACTCGCGCTTGCGAGAGGAGATGATTCGTGAGTGCAATTTCGGCCCGCAGCTCCTTTTCGCGTTCGGCAAGATAACCTAGTAAAAAACCACTCATCAGCAGAAAACCGCATCGCAGTACGAGACGCGACCAATCCACCGGCGTGTACAAGAGGCGATTCAGCGTCGCCGGCCCAAAAGCAACAACGGTTTCCTGAAACGCCAGCAACACCGCGCTAGCCACCGACGTCAGTACCGTTTCATAGAGCCCGAAACGGAATGCGGTGGTCATGAGAGCGAAAAGAAAAAACACAAACACCAGGCTGTTGGGCGGATCGGCAAACAGGCAAAAGGCGACAGGCCAAAAGACGTCGCTCAATTGCATGACTTTGACAAACGATGTCCCTGGTTCAGGGTTCATCAGCAACCAGATCAGGAAACCCAGGCTCTGCACGCAGTAAACCAGTAGCAGGAAGATCAATAACTGGTTGTAAGGCTCGGGAGCGAGAGGACGGGTGAGATCGACAATCAGCGCCGTGCCGCCCAAAAATACCCGAGAAACGGCCAGCACCCGTTCAAAACGAGGGTTCTCATGCTGCAGTCCGGTAGCTCGGAGCCGGGTCAAAAACCGTGGGGCGAAGGGTGACGGGCGCACATGATTGTCCTTAAGTATCGGAGCAAAACTGACGCTGCAAGATTATGCACACGAAAGAGCCAAACCGCAACCCACCGTTGGTGGGAGAAGTTGTGTGAACTGCTTTCATCTCGTTATTATTCAGTGACTTAAGAAACAGTTTCTAGTCACTAAACCTTCAGCTCGAGGTCAGGCAGGAACGCGCCCGCCTCTCTCGACATCTTTTACCCAGCCAGTCGGCGGGAAAAGGAGCCTACTGCGCGGTCTCGTCCGAGGATGTAGCATAGCGTTGAGACTGGCGCAGCATCGAATTTTTGAGGGCGTCCGAAGTGATCCTAACCAGAATTGCATTCGCCATCATCACCACCTTTGGGCTTATTGCGGGTTCCTTATCGGCACTCGACACTCCGGCAAAAGGGACTTCGCAATCCGCCGCAGCCGTCAACGGCTACCAACCTAAATGGTGGAAAGAGGCCATCGTTTACCAGGTCTATCCACGGTCGTTCAAGGACTCGAACGGCGATGGAGTTGGCGACTTGAAGGGCATCGCCTCGAAACTGGATTACATCCAGGGCCTCGGCGTCAATGTTATCTGGCTGAGTCCGCACTTCGATTCGCCGAACGCCGACAACGGCTACGACATCCGCGATTACCGAAAAGTGATGACCGAGTTCGGCACCATGTCCGATTTTGATGATCTTATGAAAGGCATCAAGCAGCGGAACATGAAGCTGATCGTCGACCTGGTGGTAAACCACTCCAGCGACGAGCACCAGTGGTTCGTCGAGAGCCGGAAGTCCAAGGACAACGCTTACCGCGACTACTACATTTGGCGCCCGACGAAGGACGGAAAGGAGCCCAACAACTGGACGTCTTTCTTCTCAGGACCGGCGTGGAAGCAGGATCCCGCGACGGGTGAATACTACCTGCACCTGTTTGCCGAGAAGCAACCCGACCTCAACTGGGACAATCCCAAAGTCCGCAACGAAGTTTACGACCTGATGAAGTTCTGGCTCGACAAGGGCGTCGACGGTTTTCGCATGGACGTGATTCCGTTTATCTCCAAGCGCGAGGGTCTTCCCGATTTGCCCGCTGATTACATGGCGCGGCCCCAGTACTTTTACGCCATGGGCCCGCATTTGCACGAATACTTGCAGGAGATGAATAGCCAGGTGCTATCCAAGTACGACGTGATGACTGTGGGCGAGGCATTTGGCGTGACGGTGGAGCAAACACCTACGCTCGTCGACGAGCGCCGCAACGAACTCAACATGATCTTCAACTTTGACGCTGTGCGCCTGAATCGCAAAGGCGACGAATGGCGCGACTGGACGCTGCCGGAGTTGAAAGCGATTTACAACAATCTCGACCAGACGTCCGACGTTCACGTCTGGAACACGGTCTTTCTATCCAATCACGATAATCCTCGCGTTGTGTCGGCGTTTGGCGATGACTCGCCCTCGCACCGCGTGGCATCGGCCAAGGTGCTGGCGACGATGTTGCTGACGTTGAAGGGCACGCCATTCATCTACCAGGGCGACGAGTTGGGAATGACGAATTACCCCTTCACCAGCATCGAGCAGTGTGACGACATCGCGGTGAAGAACGCATGGAAATCCCTGGTGTTGACCAATCAAGTCCCGGCGGACGTGTTCATGGCCAACGTGCGCAAGGTCAGCCGCGACAACTCACGAACGCCGATGCAGTGGGACAGTTCGCCAAACGGAGGTTTCACCACCGCTCCCAAGGCGTGGCTGGCAGTGAACCCGAATTACAAAGAGATCAACGCCAAACAGGAGTTGAGCGATCCCAATTCGATTTACCACTATTTCGGGCAAATGGCCGACCTGCGGCGAAAAACGCCAGCCTTCGTTTACGGCGATTACAAAGATGTCGATCCGAGCAATCCAAAAATCTTCGCCTACACCCGAACGCTGGGAAAAGAAAAGTATCTAGTCGTCTTGAACTTCTCGGAAGATGCCATTGCGTACAACCTTCCGAACGGCCTGAAAGCAGGTCAGTTGGTGGTCTCAAATCTGGGGAAGCCCGACGATCGCGGTGACGTACTTCTTCTGAAAGCCTGGGAATCGCGCGTTTACAAGCTGTAAAGACTGCAGCCCAGGAGTCTACTTTTCGACGCGGAGAAAGGCCCCGCTGGTGGCATCCACGGCGATGCGGAGCTTTGCCTCGGTGGGATTCTCGCCATACAGGACGTGCCAAACCAATTGGTTCTTGGTCGCATCCCACGACAGCAAAAAGATCACTGGTTGCTTGGGATCCTTCTTGGTCAGCTTCTCGCCGCCGTTTTTTTGCGCGACTTCGTAGGCCTTGTCGCTATCCACCTTGAGAAATCCGGTGTCAAAGGGCTCGGTCGAGCTGTTGCTCGCGTTCCAACTGTCTTCGGCGGAAAAACTGATCCCCTGCTCGGGCGCATCGGGGCCGACCAGTCCCGACCATACAAACAGCTTCATCATCCGCTTTGAGGGAGAGGCGAACGACGCGCGCCACAATCCGGCCTTGCCCTCGGCAGTCGGAGCCTCGGGCGTGAATTGCGATTGCAGGCGGAACGGCTTAGCATCCACAGCCCAAAGGCGCGCCGATAGATATATGCGCTGGAATGCGGTTCGTCCCGTGTCGAATTGCGCTTCTTTGACGACAGGCTTAGTTGCGGGCTGGGAAGCAGTTTCCGTCCCGGCTTTCTTCTCCGAAGAGCACGAAACCAGCAGCGACAACGCTAAGCAAAGTAGGGCGGTCTTGAACATTATCTTGGGCACAGCTAGCTCTCTCACTCGATTTGGCGATAACCATTCCGCCATCTGACGAAGCAGTCGGCGCGGCGTTGCGATGAAAATCCTACGGAGCGATCGGCATCGGCCTTCCCTGCTTGGCCCGCTCGTACACCTTCACATACTCCCGGGCCGACGCAGCCCAGGAATAGTCCTGCGCCATGCCATTGCGCATCAGGTTCTGCCACTTCAGGGTGTCGCGGTAAGCCACAATCGCCGCCTTCACTGTATCCAGTAGCGTCTCTCCACTGTACTCCTTGAATTTGAATCCAGTCCCCTTCCCCGTGGCGGGATCGAACTGTTCGATGGTGTCATCAAGGCCCCCAGTGGCACGAACGATCGGCACCGTCCCGTACTTGAGGCTGTATAGCTGGTTCAGTCCGGCGGGCTCGTATCGTGACGGCATCAGGAACATGTCAGCACCCGCTTCGATCTTGTGCGCCAGCCGATTGTTGAACTCGATTTTCACGGCGAACTTTTGCGGATACTGTTTATTGAGACGCCGGAACATGTCTTCGTACTCGCGGTCGCCGGTGCCGAGCGCAATCACGATCATGTCTTCCCGCGCCATCCGGTCCGCCACCTGCTGAATCAGGTCAAAACCCTTTTGCCCAGCAAATCGCGAGACGATGCCCACCACCGGCAACGCGGTATCGGCAGCTAGCCCAAAATCCTTCAACAGGTCTTGCTTGCACTTCGCCTTTCCCGAAAGATCGGCCGCCGAATAGTTGGCTGCGATCATCGGGTCGGCCGCGGGGTTCCACTCCGAATAATCGACTCCGTTGAGGATCCCGGTAAGCGTGCTCGCTCGCGCCCTGAGCACTCCTTCAAGACCAAATCCGTACTCGGCTGTCTGGATCTCCTGGGCGTACTTTCTGCTCACCGTAGTCATGTAGTCTGCCTCGGCGATAGCGCCCTTCAGGAAGTTGGCCTTACCATAGAACTCCAACTTCGCCACGGTGAACAGGTCCCACGGCAGCATCAGCAGCGGCAGGACCTCAGGCGCAAACAAGCCTTGGTATCCCAGATTGTGGATAGTGAACACGCATGGAGTTTGTGCGAAGGCAGGGTCTTCGCGGTATAGCGTCTTCAGCAAAATCGGGATCAGCGCCGTCTGCCAGTCGTGACAATGGAACAGGTCGGGCTTGCCCAGGACTTTCGTCGCCTCGAGCACCGCGCGGCAGAACAGGGCGAACCGCTCTGCGTTGTCGTGGTAATCCCCCAGCGGAGTTCCGTAGAGAGCGTCTCGGTCGAAGAAGGGCGGGTAGTCGATAAAATAGAATTGCACGCCGTTCCGCGTCCCGCCGTCGAGCACCGAGCAGAAGCGGTACCGATCATCGAATGGAACTGTTATGCTGCGGATCACCTGGCGCGGGTTTTCCAGTTTCGTCAGCCGATAACGAGGTACATACACCGTCACCTTGTGTCCGAGTTTCGCCAACTCCTGGGGCAGCGATCCCACCACGTCCGCCAGCCCGCCGGTTTTGGAAAAGGGAACACATTCGGATGCCGCAAAGGCGATATGCATGAAACCTCCAAGCTCGGTCGAGCTTCCCTCGGGCAACATGCCGAACGGCGCAATGCAGCCGGCGCGTTTATGATATTGCAGCGAGCGAAACACTTGAGTCTAATCGCCGGATCGAAAGAGGGTCAACGTGGTCAAGTCCGCGTCCCATGAATATGATGTGAACGGTGTCGGAAAGCGCAAGCCCAAGCTGGGACAGAACTTTCTGACCGACCACTCTGCCGCGCGGCGCATCGTCGAAGCTCTGGGTGATGTCTCGAACCGCACCGTGGTTGAGATTGGGCCGGGTCGAGGCATGCTCACCGACCTGCTGGTAAAGCGCGCGCGAAAAGTGATCGGCATCGAGCTCGACCACGTGCTGGCGGCTCAAATGCGCATGCGCTATGCGACGTTGCAGAATGTCGAGATTCTCGAGTCCGACTTTGTCACCGTGGAATGGGTCTCCATGGTCGGACGCCGCCCCGGCCCCCTGCATGACCTTCGGCCCACGCAACCCGAGACCGTCGATATCATCGGCAATCTCCCGTACTACCTGACCTCTGACATCGTGTTACGCATTCTGGATGAGCATAAGAACATCGGGCGCGCGGTCATCATGGTGCAACGCGAAGTTGCCGACCGCATTTCCGCCGGGCCGGGCAGCCGCGACTACGGGTTGCTGTCAGCGACCGCACAATTATTCGCGCGGGTTGAGAACCTGTTCACCCTTCCTCCTGGTGCCTTTGATCCTGCGCCCAAGGTACACTCCAGCGTGCTGCGACTGACCATGGAGCCGCGAATGTCGGACCTGCAGATCGATGCCGGACCCTTTCTGGAATTGTTGAAGTTGGCCTTTGCGCAAAAACGCAAGACGTTGGTGAACAATTTGAAGGGCCGCCACGATGACAAGGCAGTTCGCGCGGCCTTGAAAACCGCCGGAGTGCGCATCGATGTTCGAGCCGAGGCTCTTTCTCTCGAGAAGATGGCCGCGGTATTCCGCGCTTTGCAGCAGGCGTAGAATTCGGCCAGGGAGCCATAGCCCGAGAAAATCGAACTACGGCATGCGAAGGAGCGATCGCCATGACCACCGCCATTCGCCAGCCAGCCGTTGCGGGACGCTTCTATCCGGGGAACGCGCAGCACTTGCGTACCGAAGTGGAGACTCTCACCACCCCACGAGCCATTGCAGGACAAGAGCCAGCGGAAGCGAAGATACCAGCAAAGGGCTGCGTTGTTCCCCATGCCGGCTACATGTATTCAGGAGCCGTTGCAGGAGCCGTCTATCGCAGATTAGAACTGCCTAGCCGCTGCGTCATCCTCTGCCCCAACCACACTGGAGTGGGCGAACCTCTGGCCGTCATGAGCCGTGGCGCGTGGCGTACTCCGCTGGGCGACGTACCCGTCGATGCTGAACTCGCGGACGCCCTTAAAGCCGCTATGCCCCTGCTCAGCGAAGATCCGGCTGCGCATCGCTATGAACACGCCCTCGAAGTGCAGCTTCCCTTCCTGCAGGTGCTGCGGCCCGGCTTTTGTTTTGTACCCATCACCGTCGGTACCAGCAACTTCGAAGCCCTCAGCGCGCTCGGTAACGTGATTGGGAGCCTATTGGCCGGTCTATTCGAACCGGCCTTGGTGATCGCTTCCAGCGATATGAACCATTATGAAAGCGACAGCGTCACGAGGGTAAAAGACCGCCGCGCCATAGATCAGGTATTGGCGCTCGATCCGCGAGGCCTGTACGACACGGTTCACCAGGACAACATCAGCATGTGTGGCTATGGACCGGCAACCATCATGCTCACCGCCGCAGGCAAGATGGGAGCCACCCAGGCAGAACTCATCCGTTACGCGACGTCAGGCGACGTGTCGGGAGACCGCGAAATGGTTGTGGGCTACGCCGGAATCGTAGTGTACTGATCCCATCTCCTAACATGCAAAACAATGGGCGGCCGCAAAGCCGCCCAATCTGTCTATCCCAAGCCGCCTACTTGGGGTTGCTGCTGGTTGTGCTGTGGGTTGTGCTGTGGGTTGCTCCTCCGCTGGCTGCGTGACTCATCCCTCCAGAGCTGTGCATGGGAGCAGATGATCCTTGTCCCGAAGCCGCACCTCCTCCGACGCCCGGTGTCCACGGCGCAGCATAGCCCCCTGAACTCCAAGTCGGACCGGCCGGAGCCACGAACACATGACCCGAGCGATTGTAGGCGGTCCCCGAGCTGGACTGGTTCAAACCAGTGGTGGATGAACTCCTTCCTGGAACAACAAACGTATTCCCCCTGGCGGCGGTGGCAGCTGAACTATTCAGGTTTGCCGCCCTGGAATTCCGCGCGGCAGAACCCCCTCCCCCCGCAACACCGCTCATTGGCGCAGTAACTCCGATCATTTTGGAATGATCGATCACAGTGGCGAAATTCGGTGGCACTGGTCCCCCCGGGAGGTACGCCGGCGTCCGGCCTATCCGTCCGACCAAGATCGATGGGCGAGGCCCGCTGTTTGGCACCGTGGGAGGAGCCGGAGGAATGTAGCCGGGCGGTCCATTCACCACTGGCGTTGTCGGCTTCCAGTTAGTCACGATTCCGCCATTTGCAGTCGTTTTGCCGGGCGCCCAGAACCATCCGACTCCGGGCGAGTATCCCCAAGCGCCGTAGTGATATGGCATCCAGCCCCAGGGATAGGCTGACGCCCATACATAGCCGAATCCTGGAGTGAACGCCCATGCCCCGCAGAGGTAGGGGTTCCATCCCAGCCAATTAGAGGCGCCATACGGCTGCCAGACCGTACCGTAGCCTGGAAGAGACATAAACCCACCGTAGTACGCCAGGTCCTGGTAACCGAATCCTGCCATCCCTGGCCAGCTGTTCGACCCGTAGCCCGTATTGTTGTACGCATACACCGTCTGGTAGGCGGCGCGTTCATTGTTCCAGCGGTCAATGGGAATGCTGTCCACGCCCTTGGCCATGGTGAACCCTTGTGGATTCGTAGGGTCCAAGGTGAGCGTTTCGTTTTTCTTAATCTTGACCAGTTCGGCGTTATTCTGCAGTTGCGCTTCTCCGTTGAGCACGGAAACTTCAACCTGGTCGCCATTCATCATGAAGCGCACCTGAGACTTGCGAGGCACGACAAACGTGCGGTCAACGGCGATTACGCGATAGATATTGTTCTTGCCGAAACGGGTGTCGAAGTACATCGTGCCGCGCACCAGTTCAACTTCGTTAATCATCTCGCCGGCGTCATTAATCAGTAACTGCCGGAACTTCACGTCCGTGACTTGACCCAACCGCACTGTGCTGTTGTTCTCGAATTCGACTTCTGCCAGACCATCCAGGCCCGTCACAACGCTCGAACCCTCTACAATCGGTGAGTTCAGGATGGCGCGCTCCAAACCCTGTCCCGGGGCTCGACTCATCTGCACGTTACCGTCTTCGTAGCTCAAACGGACGATCCTGACGTGCGACGTTGCCTGGGCACATACAACCGATACCAGTATCACCGCCAGGATGGCGAATCCGAATCTTCCGCGGTTTGCCATATTGTTCACTCCTTGATTCCATTCGCCGATGACAGACGTTCTCGTAGCTTCAGTCTTTGACTTGACGGGGATAGTACGCACCTACCATCACCCATACGTATTAAACACCGGTTTGATGCGAAGTTGCCGAAAATCGATGCGCCCGGCAAAAAGGCGGTTCCCGGTTTGAAACCGGTGGCACGATGTAGCCCAGGGCCCTTTTCGGTTTGAGTTTATGGTTGGGTTGCCGGCTCGCTTGCAGGCCCGCCAGTGCCCGTCGACTTCAGCAGTTGTCTGGCGGTTACGCGATTGATGTGCATCATGTCGGGGTCATCGGCAATCTTGCGCAAAATTGGCTCAATCGCCTGTAGTTCCTCGACGTAATGGCTCGCCTGCATGTCTTGGAGGGCTTTCAATTGGGCGTCCATGCCCAACTTGTCGAAGCGGTATTTGAACGCCAGCTTCCGCCCATAGTCCACGGTTGTAGCGATGGCCTGAAACAGCCGGGTCAGTTCCTGCACGTCGGGGTTCGTGGAGTAATTGTAGGTCGTGGAATGCTCGATCGTCTGTGCGCCATCAGCGGCCCGTCCGTGGTATCCCAGTGTCTTCTGGCCCGTCTTGGCGATGTTCTTCTGTTTCGCCTCAAAGTTCCCCTGAAAGTAATCCAGCTTCTTGGCCAGATCGAAGATTTTCCGACGGTTGATGTCGGTCATGGTGAAGTCTTCCGAGAACGCATCGCTGTCACCGCTTTCGATCGGGTTGCCCACGCCTTCGAAGTGAGCATTACCGGCATCGTCAACCGCAATGGAATATCGCAGCCAGGGACGCCCCTGGTCCCAGTCGAACTTGAAGGTGACATAGGAGCCGGTAGGCGTCTCTACAGGGGTGACTTGATGAACCACCTGGGCGGTTGCACCAAGCGTACACACGAGCCACAACATCATGAGGTGCTTCAGATACAACAATCTCATTCTGGCGACTGATTCTAACTGAACTCGCACGCGGGTCGCTTCCTCGCGGGAAGGGGGCATTTCCGGAACCAATTCAAAGAAGAGTGGCGTGGGGGGTACTGCAATTATGGTCGCCTGAGATGAAAAGCTTCTTCTATCCGTCGTGCCAATCGCGGCCACAAAAACGGCATTGGCGCGCTTTCGGTGTCCGCGCTACGCAAGCGCAGCTTGGGCAACGGTTGAGATTCAAGCGGTCGCCGTATTCCTTCAGAATGCGGCTCGCTGCTCCTTCGGCAAAGGCTTCGTAGCCGTCGTTCACCAGCGCCAGTACGGCAGGATCGGTCGCTAGATAGCGGGAGTATTCCTGCGACGCCGACGCCTGCAACTGTGGCGATCTGTCGCCCCATCCGGTCATCTTCATTTTGGCGTGAAGGTGCCCCTGTGCCCGATGTTCCAACTCGGTCATGAGATTGGAATGGTAACTCAGGATGTAGCCCGCTACATCGGCATTGACCTGAAACGGATCGGCAGGCACCTGCCGTTTTGTTCGCGCGGACTTTGGAACATCGTCCGGACGAGCAGGACCAGCATTCACCAGAAGTCGGTATCCACATTCGGGATTACTTTCTACCACGGTTCCAGGTGCGGAGTCCGTTTCCAGTGCCCTCTGCAAAGTATCCATGTAAGATTTAGCCGTTTCGTCGCTGACGATACTCGAAGGCCACATCGCACCCTTGAGTGGCTCCCGGGAAACAGACGCACCCCGCGCATCGATAAGGCACAGCAGAGCATTCATAAGATTTCGGCTCATTCCGATTACGCGGCCGTCTTTCTCGATGCGCCGTTCTTCGGGTACTACTATCCATTCTCCGAGGACATAGCACCCATCTAGATTCTTGCGCTGGACTCCCGCTGCTACTGACCGGGAAAAAGTCATAAGCACCGGCATTGGGATACCCTCGTGCCTGAAATCGAGTCCCAGTCGAATGAACTGAGTTTACTGGTGGTTCGCAGAAAGCGCACTGCCAAACTCACTTGGTTGTCGCGTGTTGTCGCCGCAGCGTTGCCGCGGTGTGCAGATGGCAGATTGCGATCGCTAGCGCGTCGGCAACGTCCGGCGGTTCCGGCGGTTCGGGGAGATTCAGCAGGCGCGCGACCATCAACTGTACCTGCGACTTTTCCGCGCGGCCGTAACCCACCACCGCTGATTTGATGGACAGCGGCGAGTACGCAATCACGGACAGTCCCGCCTGGGCCGCGGTCAACATCGCTACCCCCCGCACGTGTCCGAGTTTAAGCGCTGACTTTGCATTCACGGCGTAGAACACATCTTCGATGGTGACGACTTCCGGGGAGAACGCACCGATGACCTCGGTCAATCCCTGGCAGATTTTCATCAGCCGGATTTCCAGTGCCTCTTGCGGAAGCAACCGGATCGCTCCGCTGCATACGTGAAGCAGCACGCCCTGATCGTCTTGCTCGACCACACCGTAGCCGGTGTATTCGCCGCCGCAATCTATGCCAAGGACTCGCATGATCTTGCGCCGAGTGTAGCAGGCGCGGCCCAGAAGTGAGGTTGTAAAACTATGGACGTTGGGCTACATCCTTGACTTCAGCCGTCCGGTAAACATCAGTCCGAGCATGCGAAAGTCACTGATGAACGACCAGAATGGGTGGCCAAACGTGGCCGGCTTGTTCTTCTCCAGAACAAAGTGTCCCGTCCAGGCAAACCCGTATCCAATGGGAAAGAACAGCAAGGCGTACCAGGGATGCCCCATTACCAGCGCGCCGAACACGACCGTTACGCCCAGCGTCGTACCGATGGCATGCAGAATCCGGTTACGCGGATCACTGTGCTGTTTTAGGTAGAACTCGAAAAACTCATCGTACGATGCAAACTTTTGTGGGTCGGTCATGGTTCGGTTGCCTCAACCGCACCCGGAATCTACCGAGCGCGGCCAAAAGTGTACTACGACAGGCAGAATCTGCGGTCATACGTTACCATCTTTTACAGTTACTCCAAGTGAGGGATGGCTCTAGCGATGAGAATTGGCATTTTAACCGGCGGTGGCGACTGTCCTGGCCTGAACGCAGTGATCCGGGCGATCGTGCGCAAGGGCGTTCTTCATTACGACGACGAGTTTGTCGGTTTTATGGAAGGCTGGCGCGGCGTCGTGGAGAACAAAACGATGGTGTTGGATTACGAAGCCATTTCCGGCATACTGCCGCGCGGCGGTACCATCCTGCGCACTTCACGCACCAACCCATCCAAGCGCGAGGGCGGCTTGCAGCGCTGCATGGAGACCCTGAAGCACAACAACCTCGACGCTTTGATTGCCATTGGCGGCGACGACACCAACAGTGTCGCGCAGAAGTTGTTCGAACAGGGCATCAACGTTGTCGGTGTTCCCAAGACCATCGACAACGATCTGAGCGGAACCGACTTTTGTTTCGGCTTCGATACCGCTGTCAATACGGCCATGGAGGCCATCGACCGTCTCCACACCACTGCCGAAGCGCACCAGCGCGTCATGGTTGTGGAGGTCATGGGCCGCGATGCCGGATGGATCGCCATGTACAGCGGCATCGCTGGCGGCGCTGATGTCATCCTCATTCCCGAGCGCCCCTTCGATATCGAAGAGGTGGCAGAGCGGATTCGCCTGCGTCACGCCCGCGGTCGCTATTTCAGCATCATCGTGGTGGCCGAAGGCGCCAAGTTCGCCAGCGATGTCGATCCCTCCCAAGGCGCACCGGTGGTAACCGAGATGGGCAAAGACGAGTTCGGCCATGTGCGCCTCGGCGGAGTTGGGCAGATCCTCGCCCGCGAAGTCGAGCGCCGCACCGGCCTCGAGACCCGCTATGTCGTGCTGGGACACATCCAGCGCGGCGGATCGCCCAGCGCCTTCGACCGCGTGCTGGCGTCGCGCTACGGCATCGGGGCCATCGACATGGTGCATCGCGGCGAGTTTGGCTGCATGGTCGCCCTCCGCGGTAACGACATCGTGTCCGTCCCGCTCACCGAAGCTATCAACAAAAATCGTTTGCTCGACCCCGCCCTGATCGACGTGGCGCTCGGGTTAAGCGAACCTCTCAAGCGCGATAAGAAGTAGTCTGAGATTTCCCATCGCGGTGCAGGTGCCGGCCTGCACCGCGATTGCGTCTCTGTGCCTTGCAATGCACCCGTAGTTCCCGTTTAATGGGCACGTTTAACACTGCTGGCATTGGAGACGCAAGATGCAAGCCGGAAAGCTAGTTCTCGCCTTTGCAGCCGTTGTTGTCGTCGCAGCCGCGATGCAGGGGCAGAGTCCGTTCGCCCCGAAAGTCACAGGCCCGCTTTCGCAGCGTGTCGTGGCGTATCAGATCGACGCCAGATACCTTCCTGAAAAGCATGTGGTCGAAGCCACCGAGACCCTGATCTATCACAACCTCACCGGAAAGCCGCTCGACCACTTTCCATTTCATCTCTACCTGAACGCCTTTCAGCCGAATTCCACTTGGGTCCGCGAAGCCCATCGCGATGGCAATTTCCGCACCAGCACGTTTCATAGGGGTTGGGATACCAGGCGCAACGGATCCAACGACGTGATCTCGCTGGAAGTCGTCGGCATGGGCGATCTAACCAAACAGATCAGGTTCCTGTCGCCGGATGACGGCAATCCCGACGACAAGACAGTGATGGAAGTCGCCCTGCCGCGTCCCGTCGAACCCGGCCAAGACATTACCTTCAAAATCAAGTTTCGCGCCACGTTTCCCGAGGTCGTGGCCCGGACTGGCTACAGGCGCACCTTCCTGCTCGCCGGCCAGTGGTTCCCCAAAGTTGGCGTCTTTTGGAACGGCTCATGGAATTGCCACCAGTTTCACGCGATGACGGAGTTCTTCGCCGACTTCGGAACCTACGACGTGAAGATCACGCTGCCCAAGGACTACATCATTGGCGCGACTGGCGTGCAGACCAGCGATGCCGACAACGGCAATGGCACGAAGACCGTCGCCTTCCATGCGGAAGATGTCCATGACTTCGCATGGTCTGCCGATCCGAATTTCAAGGTTCTGGAGAGCCAGTTCAACGGCAGCGTAGGAGACGTCAAGATCCGCCTGCTCTCCTATGACAGCCACCGAAGTTCGTGGCAGCGCTACCTCGACGTGATGCAAGGCACCATGCAGCGTTTCGACGAGTGGTACGGGCCCTATCCTTACGCCCAGATCACGGTTGTCGACCCCCCACATGGCGCGATGGAGGCCGGGGGCATGGAGTATCCGACATTCATCACGGGAGATACGACGTGGTGGGCCCCAAAGGGCCAAAAGTTATTCCCCGAAACCGTGACCGAGCACGAGTTCGGCCACCAATACTGGTACGGCATGGTAGCCACCAACGAGTTTGAGAGTGCCTGGCTCGATGAGGGCATCAACAGTTACACCGAAGCCAAAGTGATGGACAGCCTCTTCGGCAAGAACACCAGCGTGCTGAATTGGATGGGCGCCCAGATGGGCAATTCCGCTCTTCAGCGCATGTCCTACATCGGGGTTGCCGAAACCGACCCACTGTCCCGACCCAGCTACCAGGACATGAGCATAGGATCCTATAGCGGCATCACCTACGGCAAGACCGCAACCATGCTGCTGACTCTGGAAGCTGTGGTGGGTCAGGAAACGCTGCAGAAGGCTCTCCACGCCTACTTCATGAAATTTCGCTTTTCCCATCCCACGCAGGAGGACTTGTTGCGCACCGTGAACGAGGTCGCCGGACAGGACCTCGGCTGGTACTGGCAACAGGCGGTCTATGGGACCCAGGTGTTGGACTACAATGTTCGGCGCGCCGATTCTGCCCGGGTTGACTGGGCCAACAAGGAAGCTCCCGACGAGAAGAAGGGCGAAACCCTCTACCAGACCACCATCCTGTTACAACGCCTCGGGGACTTCGTCTTCCCGGTCGTGGCGGAGATCAAGTTCGACAACGGCGAGACGATTCGTGAAAAGTGGGATGGCCAGGATCGCTGGAAGCGCTATGTGTACCTGAAGAAGGCCTCCGTGCTCTCGGTCGAGATCGATCCCGACCACCAGGTCAAGATGGACCGCAATTACCTTAACAACAGCATCGCCACTGAACCGCAGCGCGGAGCCACCCAGAAGATCGCGACGTACTGGCTCATCTGTACGCAGTTCTTTGCCCAGATGCTGAGCTGGCTGGCATGACACTGGAGACGACAATGGCAGACGATAACAAAGGGTTGGTAGCTGCCGGAGCCTCTTTAGTGTGGCGCCGCCAGCGAATTCTGTGGTGGGTATTCGCGGTCAATTTCATTCTGAGCGCGTTGGGCACAGCCCCCACGCGCAATCAGCTTCAAGAAGTGCTCGGCCACAGTCTAGCCGGGCAACCGCTCACCAAGGGCTTCGATCTTGGAATGTTCTTCGAACTGGTGCGCGTCCCTGAGTCGAACCTGTTTGCCTCGCACGGCGCGTCATTACATGCAGGCATTCTCTTCTTCCTGTTCATGCTATTCGTGACCGGTGGCATTCTCACCGTGTACCGCGAAGATCGCAAACTGCAGACAGGTGAGTTTTTCGGAGCTTCCGGCGCTTTCTTCTGGCGCTTCGTCCGGCTAGCCTTGTTCTCGCTGATTCCTTTCGTCTTCCTGGGCTTGGCGTTCTGGGGCGTCAATAGACTGTCCGGCTATATCGGCGATCGCTCCGTGTCAGCCCAGGCTGGGTTTTATATTTTCCTTGCAGGTGCCTTGCTGATCACGTTGCTGGCTCTGTTCGTCCGACTCTGGTTCGACATCGCGCAAGTCCGGGCGGTGGTGCAGGACGAGCACAAAATGTGGCCGAATCTTTGGAAGGCGCTCGGCATTAGCTGGCGCAACGTGGCTGCGCTGTTCCGCGTTTACCTGTGCATCAGCGGCGTGGCCTGGGTGACGCTCGCTGTCGGGCTGTTCATTTGGGCCAAGCTGCCGCCGACGGCGGCTCCAGTGACTTTTGTGCTGCTGGAGTTCATCATCGTGATGCAATTACTGACGCGGCTCTGGCAGCGGGCGAGCTCGGTTACGTGGTATAAGCGGCATGCTGCAATGTTCCCGTCCGACAGTGTGGATTGCACGACTCCCGCTCCGGTTGAGTTGGTCGAGCCATTGCCGGATAGTGCGGAGCGGGGCTCAACTCAAGAGGCCGAGGTTGAGCCGCCATGGAACGGATCCGACGCTCCGCCGCAGTAACCATGAGCGCGTCCGTCAATCCGATTGCATGAAAAAACGGGGCGCATCATGCGCCCCGCTGTTTTGCATGCTTCGAATCGGCTTACGCTTCTTCTTCCTTCAGCTTTGCGATGACCGCAAAATCTTCCAGAGTCGTGGTGTCGCCTTTAACTTCGCCGCTCGAAGCCAATTCGCGCAGCAGCCGCCGCATGATCTTGCCGGAACGCGTCTTCGGCAACTGGTCGGTGAAGCGAATGTCGTCCGGCTTTGCCATTGAGCCAATCTCTTTGGCCACCCACTGCCGCAGCTCTTCCTTCAATGCGTCGGAGGGCTCGTTGCCCATTTCAAGGGTGACAAAAGCTGACACGGCCTGGCCCTTCATCTCGTCTGGACGCCCGACCACGGCCGCTTCCGCTACTTTTGGATGCGCCACCAGGGCCGATTCGATTTCCATGGTGCTGAGGCGGTGACCGGAAACATTGAGCACATCATCGACGCGACCCATGATCCAGAAATTGCCGTTGGCATCCTCACGTGCGCCATCGCCGGTAAAATACACGCCCGGAATGTCAGACCAATATTGGCTAACGTAACGATCAGGATCGCCATAAATGGTGCGCAGCATGGAAGGCCATGGCCGCTTAATCACCAGGAACCCGCCCGAGCCCAGCGGAACCCGCTCGCCGCTCCGCGTAACCACCTCGGCTTCGATGCCGGGAAGTGGTTTTGTCGCCGAGCCTGGTGTCGTCGCCACCGCACCCGGAACCGGCGAGATCAGAATGCAACCGGTCTCCGTCTGCCACCAGGTATCGACAATCGGGCAGCGATTGCCGCCAATCACTTCGCGATACCACATCCACGCTTCGGGATTGATGGGCTCGCCCACGGTACCCAGCAGGCGCAACGAACTCAGGTCGTGCTTCTTCGGCCACTCATCGCCCCACTTGATGAAGGTGCGAATCGCCGTCGGCGCGGTGTACAGGATGTTGACTTTGTGCTTCTCAATGATCGCCCAAAAGCGGTCGAACGCCGGCCAGTTGGGCGCGCCTTCGTACATCAGAACGGTTGCACCGTTTTGCAAAGGTCCGTAGACGATGTAGCTGTGTCCGGTGACCCATCCAATGTCGGCGGTGCACCAGTAGGTGTCTTCTTCTTTCAGGTCGAACACCCACTTGGCCGTGATATAAGTTCCCACCGAGTAACCGCCCGTGGTGTGCACGATGCCCTTCGGCTTTCCCGTCGTGCCCGAAGTGTAGAGAATGTAGAGCGGGTGCTCAGAATCAAGTTCCTCGGCCGGGCAGTTGTCGCTGGCCTTGGCCATCAGTTCATGCCACCAATAGTCGCGGCCTTCCTTCCAAGTCACGTCACAACCCGAACGCTTGTAGACTACGACGTGCTTCACACTCGGACAGCGATCGATGGCCTCGTCCACCGCAGCCTTCAGTTTCACTTCGCTGCCGCGGCGGTAAGAAGAATCCTGCGTGATCACTGCAACTGCTTCCTGGTCCGTGATGCGGTCCACCAGCGCATTCGCAGAAAACCCACCGAAGATCACGGAGTGTACGGCGCCGATGCGCGCGCATGCCAGCATGGCAATCGGCAACTCAGGACACATCCCCATGTAAATCGCGACGCGGTCGCCCGACTTCACGTCGAGCGACTTCAAAACGTTGGCGAACTTCTTCACTTCTGTCAGCAACTGCTGGTAGGTAAGTGTCCGCACTTCACCGGGCTCGCTCTCCCAGATGATGGCCGCCTTGTTCTTACGCCAGGTATCGACATGGCGATCCAGACAGTTGTACGAAAGGTTGATCTTGCCGCCGAGAAACCATTTCGCCCACGGGGTGTTCCACTCCAGCACCTTCTCCCACGGCTTGAACCAATGCAGTTCCCGGGCAATGTCGGCCCAGAACCCTTCCGGATCGGCGGAGGCGCGGGCGCGAAGCTTTTCGTAATCCGCAGCGTTGCTGATGATTGCATTCTTGCTGAACTCCGTCGGAGGCGGAAAACTCCGGCTTTCGGTAAGTGTGGACTCGATATTCTGGTTCGGTGCGGTTGATTGCGTCGACATCGACATGGCCTCCGATAAGAGCTGCGATGATTGCGACTAATACTCTACTGCATGTTCTCGGTACCTGCTGACATACTCCGGCCCGCCTGAGCAGCGGGCCGGATGTTCCCACCATCATTTACTGTTCCAGGGTCGAGAGATCGCCGATCTCCGCGCCGGTTTCCTGCGCCTTCAGCAGGCGGCGCATGATCTTGCCGGACCTCGTCTTCGGCAACGCGGTAACGAACTTGATCGCCGACGGCGTCGCGATCGGACCCATCTCGCGGCGCACATGCTCGATCAGACCCGCCAGCAATGCATCCGACGCCACATGACCCGCACGCAACTGCACGAAGGCGACGATGGCCTCGCCCTTCAATGCATCCGGAATGCCGATCGCTGCCGCCTCGGCAATTGCCGGATGTGACACCAGTGCGCTCTCGATTTCCGCCGTTCCAATGCGATGACCAGCGACGTTAAGCACGTCATCCGCGCGGCCAATGACAGCGATGTAACCGTCAGCATCCTTCACTGCCAGATCACCGGTCACGTAGGCATTCGGTACGTCCTGCCAGTCTCGTTCTGCGCGGGCCGGATCGCCCCAGATGGTGCTCATCATCATTGGGAATGGCCGCTGCAAAATCAACCGGCCACTTACTCCGGGGGCGCAGGGTTTGCCATCGATATCGACCACATCGGCATCGCAGCCCGGCAGCGGCAGTCCTGCTTTGCCGGGTCGCATGGGCAGCGTCGCAGGTGTGCCGAGTGCAGGCCCACCCAACTCCGTCTGCCACCAGTTGTCGACCACATATCCCCACTTCCCATCGCCTGCCAGATAGGTCTGAGCCCAGCGCCAAGCTTCGGGATTCAGCGGCTCGCCGGCACATGCGATCAAGCGCAGCGAGGTCAAGTCGTGCGCCTGGGGAATTTTCTCGCCATAACGCATGAACATGCGCAGAGCGGTTGGCGCGGTAAACATCTTCGATACGCCGTACTTCTCCACGATCTTCCAGGCAATCGAAGGATCGGGGTAATCAATCGCGCCTTCCCGGAACATCGTGGTAACACCCGCACACAGAGGCGCATAGACGATATAGGAGTGCCCCACGATCCATCCGATATCCGAGGTGCACCAGAAAATGTCGCGCTCGCCGATATCGAAGAACGAACTCAAGTGATACGTCGTACCCACCATGAAGCCGCCGTGCACGTGCACCACGCCTTTTGGCTTGCCTGTGGTTCCCGAGGTGTACAGGATGAACAGCGGATCTTCCGAGTCCATGTCCTCAGCCGGACACTCGGGGGGGAACTTCATCAGTTCGCGGAAGTTCACTTCCCTCGCGCTCGCCGCCTCGAAGGCCTTGGGATCGCGGGTGAACACTACGACCTTCTCGACCAACTCCAGGCCATCCAGCGCCTCATCGACGATGTTCTTCAGGGGGACAGGCTTGCCGCGACGGAACCCAGCGTCTCCCACGATGACCACGCGCGCCTGCGCGTCTTCGATGCGGTCGCGCAGCGAAGTGTGTCCGAGTCCGGCATAGACCACCGAGTGAATCGCACCGATGCGGGCGCAGGCTAGCATCGAGATCACACCCTCAATTGTGAGCGGCATGTAGATCACGACGCGGTCGCCCTTTTTTACTCCCAGCGACTTCAGTCCATTGGCAAAGCGGCAAACATCGCGGTAGAGCTGCCCATAAGTGACAACCCGCTCACTACCGTCTTCGGCCAGCCAGATGTAAGCCACTCGGTTGGCGTTCGGGCCCTTGGCGTGGCGATCCAGCGCGTTAACCGTGATATTGGTGCGCGCCCCGAGAAACCATTTGTGATGTAGGCCGTCCCAGTCGAAAACCTTGTCCCACTTCTTGGTCCAGATAAACTGCTGGGCGATGTCTTCCCAGAACTTGTCGGGATCTTTTTGAAATTTGGCGCGCTCGGCAGCCCAGTCCTGCAGCAGTGCCTGCTCTTTCACAATTGGCGGCGCGGCATACTCTTCCACGGCGACCGTAGTCGTGGTATTAGATGAATCGGATAATTTCGTTGCGGTACTCATATAAAAACTCCTTGCTACTTCGCGAACTTGATTAAGCGCCGAGAAACCGGAACGAAAAGTGAAACGGGCCGGCGCTCCTGTAGGGCCGGCGAATAACTCGAACTATGCGCGGCGGCATGTCCCAAAGTGTGCGAATCCATCGAGACCGTACCCGAACCTGCCGCCGCGGAAATCAACCACCCTTTACTACTGTCCTCGACGCCTGCGGAGTTTCCGCAAACCTTCAGGGATTAGTGAGCCGCGCTGGCCTTCTCCGCACCCAGTCCGGTGTTGGAGCGCACCAGCAGCTCGTTGTACTTCAACTCGGCAGACGGCTCCCTGGTCAGCAGCGTCCCCAGAATTGCCGCCGCGAACCCGAGCGGAACACTCAAAATGGCCGGATTCTCCAGCGGGAACCATGGCTTCATCTGGAACAGGTGCCGCGCCGCCCCGGTCACCGTCGGCGGATCGATGGCCATGAAGCTGGGGCCAACGATGATCAAACCGAGGGAAGCCAGCAGCCCGACTGCCAGTCCCGCAACCGCCCCAGTCGTGTTAAACCGCCGCCAGTAGATGGACAACACGATGACCGGCAGATTGGCGGATGCGGCTACCGCAAAGGCCAGTGCCACCAGGAACGCCACGTTGGCGGTCGGTCCCAGCATGATCGCGATCCCCATGGCGATGAAGCCAACCACGAATGCCGCCACCCGCGCCACCTTGACTTCTTCGCCGGCCTTCCGCTCCACTCCCTTGTGGATCACGTTCGTCCAGAAATCATGAGCAAACGACGTCGAAGCGCTGATGGTAAGACCAGCCACCACCGCCAGAATCGTGGCAAAGGCAATCGCTGAAATGAACGCGAAGAACACATTTCCCGCTAATGCCTGGGCGAGCAGCGGGGCACTCATGTTCGTGCCACCGTGGCCCTTGATGTAGTCCTGGCCCACGATGGTCGCGGCCCCGAACCCCAGGAATGTGGTCATGATATAGAAGGCGCCAATCAGAACCATCGCCCAAACCACGCTGTGCCGCGCCGTCTTGGCATCCGGAACCGTGTAGAACCTGACCAGGATGTGCGGCAAGCCAGCCGTGCCGAAGATCAGCGCAATGCCCAGCGAAATCAGGTCAAGCGCTCCGTATGGGGGCTTGTAGCGCAGTCCCGGCGTCAGGAAGTCCTTCACCACTTCCTGCCCCTTGGCATCGTGATAGGTCACGTGGCCAACGGCATCGAAGAAGGCGTGGAAGCTGAATCCGAAATGGGCCATCACCAGGATGCTCAGCAGGATGGTGCCACCCATCAACAGGATCGCCTTGATGATCTGCACCCACGTGGTCGCCAGCATGCCGCCAAACACCACGTAGATGATCATCAATATGCCGACGCCGATGACGGCAACCGGGAACTTGATGCCGGAGTCCTTCAGGAGTAGAGCCACCAGCGTGCCCGCGCCCACCATCTGCGCGATCATGTAGAAGGTGCTGACAGTCAACGTGCTGATTGACGCCATGGCCCGCACCGGTCTCGGCGACAAGCGATAGGCGAGCACATCTGCCATGGTGTACTTGCCGGCGTTCCGAAGCGGTTCGGCGACCACCAGCAATACCGTCAGGTACGCCACCAACCAACCAACCGAGTACATAAATCCGTCATAGCCGAAGAAGGCAATCAAACCGGCAATTCCCAGGAACGACGCGGCGCTCATGTAATCGCCCGCCACGGCGACACCGTTTTGCCAGCCTTTAATCTGCCGGCCGGCAGCGAAGTAGGCGCTCGACCCAGCAGAACGTTTCGAGGCCCAGAAGGTGATGCCCAGCGTGATCGCAATAAACGCCAGGAACATGATTAGCGAAGTTGACATGGCTACTTGCCTCCTTGGGCGTCGCTGGCCTTCTCGATGATGTCTTTCGACAAACGGTCAAAATCATTAGCGGCTTTCACGTAGAGTCCGGCGATGATCCATGCCATAAAGAACTGCGACAGGGCAAAGAGATAGGCGATGTTCACGTTGCCAATGACTTTGGTGGCCATGAAGGCCGGCGCGTACCCGACCAGAATGGGTAACGTGAAGTAGTAAACGACGAAGAAGATGAACGCTGGAACGATGAAGATCTTCTTGGTCGCCATCAGGTCCTTGAACTGCTGAGTGGCTGCGATCCTGTCCCACTCGGTTGTGCTTGCTTCGTAGCGCTTAACAGTTTCTGCCATAGGGCTCCCCTCTTTTGCGGCGGGCAATAGCAGACCGCCGGACTTGGCGACGAAACGATATCAAAGGAACTGCGATTCGACTACAGGAATTAAACCGGTTCTCTGACGCAACGGCACCAGAATTAAGCTGCGATGGGCTGTCCCCGGGGTCTGCTGGCCATCTTCAAGTCGACCTCCCGAACTCAGCCATTTGCTACCTCAACTGCCGCCTGCTCTGGGTCATGCCGACTGCCTTGAAAACCAGGGGCGGGAAGCGCTTGGGGTAGAGGAGAGTGGTCGTTGTCCGCGAACTGTCTGTTGCTTGATGCAAACCGGAACCAGAATTCCGGACGCCCGGCCGAGGACGGAAGCGCCTCGATCGGGCCCAACAAGTTGCGGTGATTAGACCTATACGCCTCCCGCCTTTGTATTGAGCCGTTGTGGGCGGATTTTCTGTCGCGCCATGGGCATGGGTCTGTGACGCAGGATACGGATTCATGTGATATACATCACGAAGGTGGATCGGCTTCCCGGCGGACGCCACGTTAGGGTTTCAACCAGCGACGAGACTCGCCGTTCTTCGGTGCCGTGAACCAGCCGCTCGCGGCAAGTACAGTGAATTGTAGGGGTTCTGCGCAAGTATAGGACTTTGTTGCCGGTAGTGGTAGCATGGTAGGTAATCGTTACGGAGGCACCTGTGGGGTCACCTTACGGTTTTGAACTGGTGGAGAATTGCGTAATTTGTAAGCTGAGAAGCGATAGTTTCTTCTGTTCCCTTCCCAAAGGGGCCCTCGAAGCTTTCGACCGAATCAAGTACACTGCTTCCTATCCAGCCGGCGCCGTTCTTTTCGTGGAAGGCCAATCGCCCCGCGGCATCTATATGCTGTGCAAGGGCCGGGTCAAGCTGTCGACCACTTCAGCCGAAGGCAAGACATTGATCCTCAAGATCGCGCAACCCGGCGAAGTGCTGGGCATGCACGCGACAGTATCCTGCACTCCCTACGAAATCACTGCCGAGACCGGCCAACCGTGTCAGCTCAACTTCATTAAGCGCGATGATTTCCTCAAGTTCCTCCAGACTCACGGCGACGCCTGCTTGAAGGCGGCGCAGCACCTCAGCAAGGATTGCCAGAGCGCTTATCAGCAAATCCGCAGCCTGGGATTATCTCACTCGGCGCCCGAACGTTTGGCGCGCCTCCTGCTGGAATGGACCGCCACCAGCACCGACCAGACTGAACCCAAGGTCAAACTTGCGTTGACGCACGAGGAGATCGCGCAGATTATCGGCACCTCGCGTGAAACTGTCACCCGCGTGCTTGCCGATTTCCGCAAGCGTCAGATTGCAGTGCTCAAAGGCTCGACATTAACCATCCGCAATAAAGCCATTCTCGAGAAACTGGTTGGCGCGTAGCTGAAACTCGATGGACCCGCGCCAGACACATCCCCGGGATGTGTCTTTTATTTTGAGTGATCACTAGCCGTCGGCGCGCACCAAGCGGTACAACTCATCGGCAATCGCGATCTCATTCAATGCGACAGTTCCTCTTCAATGCGACAGTTCCCCAACCGCCGGATGGCGATGAGACTCCACGATGGCGTGCGCCCGTTCGAAAAACTCAGGCAATCGCTGGATCAGGGCAGGTGAAAGTCGATCGCCTAATTCAAAGGCAGCGCCCACGATGGTCAGCAATTCGGCGCGCGGCACGCTGCCGTATAGCTCTACCGTGGCTGCCAGCAACAACGCGGGATCCAGGTGGTGGGCAAAACTCAACGGGCCGGGCTTCGGTTTGACTGCCTTCTGTTGAATCTTTCCCGCAGGCGTGCCTGCCGCGGCGTCGAGAAACAGCACAAACTCGCTGGCCGCCAAGTCCTCGGCCATCTCCGGCGTTAGTTGATGCGAACCAATCACCCGTACCTCAGGATCATCATGATATTGATGCTCCAGCATTTGCGCCACGTGACAGCCGATGTTGTCGTCGCCGCGCAGCGGGCTTCCGTATCCGATGATCAGCACCTTGGGCAATTAACCCCTCCAAACTTCGTCCAGTAGTTCGCCGTCGCGGTTCCGCAACTCGAGGTGTAACGCCATCTGGCCGCTGGCGTGCGTCGAACAGCTCAGACACGGGTCGAACGCCCGGATCACGGCTTCCACGCGGTTCAACATGCCTTCTTCGATTTTCTCGCCGCGAACGAAGTGGCGCGCTACCTGCAGCACGCCTCGGTTCATCGCCAGGTTGTTGTGTCCGGTGGCAATGATCATGTTGGCGTGCGTAATGAGCCCATCCTCGTTGACCTTGTAGTGATGGATGAGTGTGCCGCGCGGCGCTTCCATGATGCCAACCCCCTCGGGATTGTTGGGCGAGGCATGAGCGCGAACGTGCTTGCCGAGGATGTCTGGCTCGCGCAGCAGCGATTGGATGCGCTCCACCGCGAACAACATTTCAATCAGCCGCGCGTAATGGTAATAGAACGAGCTCAGCACGGTGTGCCGCTCGAGCTCGCGAAATTCCGCAAGCTCGGCATCGGCCAGCGGCGTGCCGCACCGCTTGGCAAGATTCAGCCGGGCCAGCGGTCCTACCCGGTAGATGCCATCGGGATAACCCATCGGCTTGTAATAGGTGGACTTCAGGTATGACCACGGTTCGACCGCCTCACCTAAAAATTCCTGGTAGTCGAGGGGATTGAGATGGTCGGCGACCGTCTCTCCGGTGGAATCGACCACGCGAACCCAGCCTTTGTAGAGCGCTAACCCACCATCGGGCTTGGCCAGCCCCAGAAACAGCGTCGGAAAATTGGCGAAAGTCCGAATTTCCTCACGGAAATTCTCGATTTGTCCCTTAAACCAGCTCAACGTCCGCAGCACGATCGCGATTGCTTCAGGGATTGTCGCCAGAATTTGGTCGCGGCGTTCGACAGTAAGCGGCTCGCTGACGCCGCCGGGCACGATCCATCCCGGATGCACACGCTTGCCGCCCAGCCACTGGATGATCTGCTGTCCGAACTGCCGCATCCGAATCCCTTCCCTGGCCATCTTGGGATCGCGTTGCAGCAGGCCAACGATATTGCGGGTTGCAGGATCGCTATCGAAGCCCAACAGAAAATCGGGCGACGAGAGATGGAAGAAACTCAGCGCATGCGATTGCACGATCTGCGCCAGGTTCATGATCCGGCGCAGTTTTTCCGCGGTCTCGGGAATCGTGACTGCCATGATCATGTCGCAAGCCTTGGCCGAGGTAATCAGGTGGCTGACCGGGCAAATACCGCAGATGCGCGCCATTAACGCTGGCATCTCCTCAAACGGGCGCCCTTCGCAGAACTTTTCGAATCCCCGGAACTGGGTGACGTGGAAGTGCGCATCCTGCACCTCGCCATCGTCGCCCATCACAATGGTGATCTTGGAATGGCCTTCGATTCGGGTTACTGGGTCGATGGTAATTGTCGGCATTCTTAACTCCTAAGCGCCAAATCGGGGAGTCGGCTCAAATTGCGGAATCCGGCCCGCGACCAGTTCCTGCAATGCATAAAAGATTGTGTCAGCCGACGGCGGACAGCCTGGCAGAAAAACATCAACCTTCACCAGTTCGTGTAGCGGCTTGGAAAACTTCAGCAGCTTCGGAATGACCTCTCTCGGAATCTGCTTATGAATGGTCGCGTTTTCGATGTAGACCGTATCCAGCACGGCGGTGCGGCCAAACGTATTGCGCATCGACGGTACGTTGCCGGTGACAGCGCAATCGCCCAGCGCGACCAGAAGCTTGGAGTGCTCGCGCGCCTTCCGCAGTTTCTTCAGGTCATCCGAGGTACTGACCGCTCCCTCCACCAGAGTGATATCGACGTCCTCGGGAAACTCCTTGGTGTCCACCAGCGGCGAATACACCAGGTCGGCAATTTCCAAAATACCGATCAGCCGGTCGTCCATGTCAAGGAACGACATGTGGCAACCCGAACAGCCATCCAGCCAAATGGTGGCAATCTTGAGTTTGCTCATTGCCGCGTCTCCCGCATTAAGGTGAGGTACGGCAAAAACTGCTTCCGCTTTGACATCTCCGCCACAGACTTCCCTTTCTCAAACAGCGCCCCGGTGGGGCACAGGTGCACGCACTTGCCACAACTGGTGCAACTCTCCGAACTACCCCAGGGCTCGTTCAAATCGGCGATGATGCGAGCGTCCATGCCGCGTCCCATCACGTCCCAGGTGTGAGCTCCCTCGATTTCGCCGCAAACCCTCACGCAGCGATTACATAAAATGCATCGGTTGTGATCGAGCGTGAAACGCGGATGCGATGCGTCCACCCCAACTTTGGGGTGCAGGTACGGCATGGAGATGTGGTCGATCCCCAGGCGCATTGCAAGGCTTTGCAATTCGCAGTGGCCGTTAACGACGCACACCGAACAGATGTGGTTGCGCTCGCTGAACAGCAACTCCAGGATCAGCTTGCGATAGTTGTCGAGTCGCTCGGAGTGAACCGTGACTTCCATGCCTTCTTCGACCTGGGTGACGCACGCCGGTTGCAGCTTGTTGCTGCCTTTGATCTGGACCATGCACAAGCGGCAGGCTCCAAATTGCGAAAGCCCCTCGACATAGCACAGCCGCGGAATCTGGATGCCATTCTCCAGAGCCACTTGCAGGATGGTTTGCTCGCCGGTGGCGCTCACGTCGCGGCCTTCGATCTGCAGCGTCTTGATCTGGACCTGTTTCTTCATGCTCCCACCACTTTCTGCGCCATGCAGGTGCCCGCGCCGCAATGCTTGTTCTCAATGTGTTCGTGATACTCATCGCGGAAGTAGCGCAGCGTGCTCGATACCGGATTGGGCGCCGACTGTCCCAATCCGCACAGGCTGGTGTGGCGCACCATATCGCACAGCCGCTCCAGCAATTCCAGATCGCTGCTGTCGGCTTCCCCTTCCGCAATCTTGCTCAGCAGGTTGTGAATGTGTCCTGTGCCCACCCGGCACGGAATGCACTTACCGCAGGATTCGGTGCGGCAGAAGTCCATAAAGAACTTGGCGACGTCGACCATGCACGAGGTCTCGTCCATCACGATCATGCCGCCCGACCCCATGATGGAACCCACCTCCGCCAGCGACTCGTAGTCCACCGGCATGTCGAGATACTGCTCCGGCACGCAGCCGCCGGAAGGTCCTCCCGTCTGCACCGCCTTGAATTTGCGGCCCTCGGGAATGCCACCGCCCAGCTTGAATACAATGTCGCGCAGCGTAATGCCCATCGGCACCTCGATCAGCCCGGTATTGTTTACTCGTCCGGCCAGAGCGAAGACCTTGGTGCCTTTGCTCTTCGCCGTGCCGATGCCGGCGAACCACTCTCCGCCGTTGCGAATGATGGGAGCAATGTTGGCGTACGTCTCCACGTTATTGATCAGCGTCGGACGTCCCCACAATCCCGATTGGGCAGGATATGGCGGACGTGGACGCGGCTGCCCGCGGTTGCCTTCGATGGATGCGATGAGCGCTGTCTCTTCGCCGCAGACAAACGCCCCGGCTCCCAGCCGAATCTCGATGCGCAGGCTAAAGCGGGTATCGCAGATGTCGTTTCCGAGCAGCCCGATCCGCTCCGCTTGCCGGATGGCGTCGCGCAACCGCTTAACCGCCAGCGGGTACTCGGCACGCACGTAGATGTAACCTTTGTTGGCGCCCACAGCGTACGCGCCAATGGCCATGCCTTCCAGCACGCGATGCGGATCGCTTTCCAGTACGCTGCGGTCCATGAACGCGCCCGGATCGCCCTCGTCGGCATTGCAGATCACGTACTTGCCGTCTTCGCTGGCGGCCTTCTGCACCGTGCTCCACTTCAGGCCCGTGGGATAACCTGCTCCGCCGCGCCCGCGCAGTCCGCTCTGCTTCACCTCGTCGATGACTTCGTGTGGCGTCATCGTGGTCAGCGCGGAGACCAGCGATTGGTATCCGCCCGCCGCAATGTAGTCCTCGATGCGCTCAGGATCGATGATCCCCGAGTTCTCCAGCACGATCTTCTTCTGTCCCGAGAAGAATGGTTGTGCGGTCGGCAGCACCAGTCGTTCTACCGGCTCCTTGCCGAGGCTCTCGACGATCGCGGGCGCATCCTCAGCCGTGACCGCCTGGTACATCGTCGATTGCTCGCCGTGAACCTCGACTAGCGGACCTGCGGCGCACAGCCCCATGCAGCCCACTCCCTTGACCTTGCACTTGTGCTCCAACCCGTGAGCCTTCACCTCAGATTCGAGCGCGGCCTTTACCTTGTCGCTGCGCGAGGAAAGACAACTGGCGGCCACGCACACCCGCACTGTATGCTCCAGCGGCGCAACGGCCTCCTGCTCCGCCTCGGCGATTTGTTTGAGTTCTTCGAGATTCAATGCGACCTCCATCTTCCGCTCAGAAGACACCTAGGACGATGCGTTGCGGTCATTCAGCCAGATCAAAAGAAACTATGAGTGGCGCCTGCATTCCGGCTACTGTTCAACCGCCACCCTGACTTCCACCGGCTTGGTCCACCTGCCCAGCCACTGCGCCACGGAATCGGGCGTGACCTTGCCTGCCACCTGTCCGTCGAACACCACCGCTGGAGCCAGACCGCAGGACCCAACGCAGCGTGCCGTCAGCAGCGATACCTTGCCATCGGCGGTGGTTTCGCCCGCCTTGATGCCTGCCGATTCGACCACGGTGTCAAGCAGCCGCTGCGCTCCCTTGATGTAGCAGGCCGTCCCCGTGCACACCACGCACGTGTGTTCGCCTTGGGGTTTCAAGGTGAAGAAGTGGTAAAACGTCGAGACCCCGTAGACTTTGCTATAGGGGACCCGCAAAGACTGCGCTACATAACGCAACGCAATGTCGTCGAGATAGCCGAAGGATTCCTGGACGGTATGAAGTGATTCAATGAGGGCAGAAGGTTCATTGCCATGCTTGCGCATGGTAGCGTCCACCAGTTTCCATCGGCGATCGTCACTGGGCGCTGTCGCTTTGCTTGCGAACGGCTGCATGATTCACCTGCTCAACGGCTGTACCTGTCATTATCCTTCCCTGTTTCAGGCAGAAAGAATGTGAGGTGCCTCACGTCGAATGGTGATGCGTATCAAGGCTGATTAACAGGCTTGACTTCTTGATGTGAAACAATTGTTTCTTGTCAACAAATGCGCGGCAATTGTTCTCCACTCAGCATGTCGAGGATGCGCTCTGTCCCCAGCCGGCTCTTCATGGTGACCAGGCCTTTCGGCTTGTCCAGCACCTGGCCGATTCGCACCGCTCCGCTGCTCACCGCCTGCCGGCTGAGGACGTCCAGCGCGCTCGCCGTAGCGTGTTCCGGGACGATCGCGACGAATCGTCCCTCGTTGGCGAGATAAAGGGGATCGAGGCCTAGAATTTCGCAGGCGCCGGCCACGTCCTCGCGAACCGGGACCGCCATCTCGTCAATCGAGATGCGTACTCGTGCCGTCTCCGCGATCTCGATCAACCCACTGCTCAAGCCACCACGGGTCAGGTCGCGCAAGCAATGAATCTCGATCCCCGCCTCCAATAGCGCGGCAACTGGTTCCCACAGCGGTGCGCAGTCAGATTCGATCGTAGTTTCAAACGACAGTCCCTCGCGCATGGCCATGATCGCAATGCCATGACGGCCCAGGTCGCCGCTGAGTAGAATCACGTCCCCATGACGCACCGATGAAGGCGCAATGGTAAGGCCGTGCTCGACCACGCCGATTCCCGCAGTGTTGACGAAGATGCCATCGCCCTTCCCCTTGTCCACCACCTTGGTGTCGCCGGTGACAAGTTGTACCTTGACCTCGGCCGCAGTGATCCGCATGGATTCCACCACCCGCCGCAACGACTCCATGGGGAAGCCCTCTTCCAGGATGAACGCAGAACTCAGGTACAGCGGACGGGCCCCGCACATGGCCAGGTCATTCACCGTGCCGTTGATGGCCAGTGTGCCGATGTCACCGCCCGGAAAGAACAACGGCTTGACCACATAGGAATCGGTGGTGAAAGCCAGTCGCGCACCGGCAATGTTCAGCGTCGCCCCGTCGTGGCGTTCCAGCAGCAGATCGTTCTTGAAGCTGGGAAGCAACAAGCCTTCCAACAACTCGTGCATGCGGCGTCCACCGCCGCCGTGTGCCAGTTGCACGCGCTCGGAATCGTTGAGCGGCGTGGGACACTGCAACGGAAAGTTCTTGACCTCAGCCATGTGTCTTGCTCCCCACGTTCACCAGGTCATCGCTGCGCAGCCGGCGATAACGGTAATAAGCAGCGCAAGCTCCCTCGGACGACACCATCGGCGCCCCCAAGGGATGGTCAGGGGTGCAGCGGTGGCCGTACGCCGTGCAATCCTCGGGCTTCTTCGCGCCCTGCATCACCAGGCCGCTGATGCACTCTGGATCCTCCTCGGCCGTGTATCCCGACACACCAAACCGCGTCTCCGCATCAAACTCCGCGAATTCGGGGGCCAGCCCCAGACCGCTCTGCGCTATTTCACCGATGCCGCGCCACTTGCGATGTACCACTCGAAAGACCGTCGCCACCAGTTGTTGCGCCGGCACATTCCCTTCCTTGCGCACCGCCCGCGCGTACTGGTTCTCCACTTCGTAACGCCCTTCCTCCAATTGCGACACACACATGTAGATGCCCTGCAACAGGTCGAGCGGCTCGAAGCCAGTCACCACGATAGGGACCTTATATTTTTTCGCAATCGGTTCATATTCCTCGTAGCCCATCACCGTGCAAACATGCCCTGCAGCGAGGAATCCCTGCACAAGGTTGTCAGGCGATCCGAGAATTACTTCCATCGCGGGTGGCACCAGCACATGCGACACCAGCACTGAGTAGTTCTTGAGGCCCATCTGCTTCGCCAGAAAGACCGACATCGCATTGGCCGGCGCTGTCGTTTCGAATCCCACGGCGAAGAACACCACCTGCTTGTCGGGATTCTGAATCGCAATCTGTACGGCATCAGTCGGCGAGTACACAATGCGGACATCGCCACCGGATGCCTTAACGCGGAACAGGTCGCCCGCTGAACCTGGCACACGGAGCATGTCTCCGAAGGAACAGAAAATAACATCGGGCTGCGCTGCAATTTGCAGTGCCTTGTCGATCAATTCCAGCGGAGTCACGCACACCGGACAACCCGGCCCGTGTACCAGTTCAACTTCTTTGGGCAGGAGTTCATCGATCCCGTACTTCACGATCGAGTGGGTCTGTCCACCACAGATTTCCATCAACTTCCACGGACGCGTAACGGTGTTCTTGATGGCATCTGCAAACTGTTGTGCCGCAACCGGATCGCGGTATTCCTCAACATACTTCACGCCTCACCTGCCTGGGGATCGAGTTCCGCCAGTTCGCCCATCTGTTTCAGGATCTCAAAAGTCCGCAGCGCCTCGTCTTCATCCACCACGCTGATCGCAAACCCAACATGCACGATGACATACTCGCCCTCGTTCGCTTCCGGGACATAAGCGAGGCTGACTTCTTTGACGATTCCGCCAAAGCTGACTCGCGCCATGCGCGCAAAATCTTCGCCGTGGACGCTTAGGATTTTTCCTGGAACTGCAAGGCACATGAGACTGCCCTTTCTTCCTTCTTGGAATTGGATTTCATGCGCGACACCGCCGCCACTTGCCCAAGCGCGATACCACCGTCGTTAGGTGGGACCCGTTGGTGCCAGTAGGGTCGGAAGCCGGCTTCGCGCAACCGCTTGATCGCGCGCTCCGTCAGATATCGGTTTTGAAAACATCCCCCACTCAAAGCAACTTTCTCTTCGCCGCAACTCTGTGCGACCTTGACCATCATCTCTACCGACGTATTATGGAACTTCGCCGCGATGACTCCGGTGGAAACTGCGTCATGCACATCGTGGACAATCGCATGCACCATCGGTGCCCAGTCGATGCCCCGCCCGTCCGCGCCTTCGTTCAGATCGAATGGATAAGTGGCGTCAGTTTCGATCTGGTGGGTAAGAAACTCCAGTTCCATGGCGGCTTGTCCCTCAAACCGGCATACCTGACGCAAATCGATGATCGAAGCCACGGCATCGAAAAGGCGTCCGGCGCTCGAAGTGCGTGGGCTACGCAGGCCGCGCTCCAGCATCCCGTCCAGCACGCGGCGTTGCTGGTCGGAAAATGCCCGCAGAACCGCCAAATCACTACACTCGTCCAAGTCAGCGCCAAATGTTTCGTGCAGGATTGAGAGCGCCACCCGTCGCGGCTCCTTCACCGCCTTCTCGCCGCCCGGCAGCTGGAACGTCCGCAGATGCGCTATACGCTCGAACCCAGTTTCCGTGATACGCAGAAATTCCCCGCCCCAGACCGTCTCGTCCGGCCCGTAGCCGCTGCCGTCCCACGAGATGCCCAGCGCAGGAGGCGCGACCTGGTTCTCCGCCATGCACGACAGCGCGTGAGCGTAATGATGCTGCACCCCGATGACATCTACATCAACCTGTTTGCGCGCGAACTGCGTCGAGAAATACTCCGGATGCAGATCGCAGGCGATCGTCTTCGTCTGCAGTTCGTATAAATCCGTAAAGTCGGCGAGCACTTGCTCAAAGGCTCCATAGGCCGGCACGGTCTCCAGATCGCCGATGTGCTGGCTGATAAAGACCTGGTTTCCCACTGAGGCCGCCACTGCGTTTTTCTGATGCGCGCCGACAGCGATCACGTCAGGAGCGGCGTTATCCACCAGCACGGGCAATGGGGCGAAACCGCGGGCGCGGCGCAGCACAAGCTCGCGCCCAGCCATCACGCGCACTACCGAGTCGTCCACGTGCCGCACGATCGGCCGGTTGTGCACCAGGAAGAGGTCGGCGATGCCCTGCAGCCGCATGATCGCTTCCTGCTCATGAATGCAAATCGGCTCGTCAGACACGTTTCCGCTGGTGGCTACTACCGCTTTTCCCAGTTCCTGCATCAGCAGATGATGCAGCGGTGTATACGGCAACATGACGCCAAGGTAGGGATTACCCGGCGCAATCGACGGCGCCAGATCATCATGTGTTCCGCGACGCAGCAACACTATCGGCGCCTCAGGGGATCGCAGTAATCGTTCTTCCATCGGATCCACCACAGCGTGCTCGGTAATCTCGCGCAAGGAAGGGAACATCAACGCAAACGGCTTCTCTTCCCGCCGCTTGCGCTGGCGCAACCGCAGAACCGCCGGTTCGTTGGAAGCATCCACCATCAGGTGGAAACCTCCCATCCCTTTTACTGCGACGATCATTCCAGCTTGGATCGCAGCGGCAGCCTGCCGCAATGCGTCGTCGCTGTGACCTGCGATCGCTCCAGCTTCGTTCCACAACTCCAGATGTGGACCGCACTTTGGGCACGCATTGGGTTGGGCGTGAAACCGCCGGTCGCGCGGATCGTGATATTCCTCCAAGCATTCTGCACACATCTCGAAGATTCGCATCGACGTTCGCGGACGATCGTAGGGCAGCGCTTCGACAATGGTGAAGCGGGGCCCGCAGTTAGTGCAGTTGGTGAACGGATAACGGTAGCGGCGATTGCCGGGATCGAAAATCTCCTGCTGGCATTCGCCGCAAGTAGCTATGTCAGGGAGAATCAGCGCGGTCTTGGCGCCGTCAGTGCTTTCCCGGATCTCGAATATGTCGAAGTGGGCGGGATCAACAAAGCTATGCTCGAAGCTCTGGATGAACGAGATCGCCGGCTTCTCCCGCTCGATGCGCAACAGGAACTGTTGCAGGACTTCCGTCCCAGCCTCGGCCTCGATGAACACGCCCTGGGTATTGTTGATTACCCAGCCTTTCAGGTTCATCTCTTCCGCCAGCCGATAGATAAACGGGCGAAAGCCGACGCCCTGCACGGCGCCTCGGATCACGATCCGTACGCGTTGGAGTCGGTTGCTTCCCACAGTTCGAGGCTAGGCGTCAATATCACAGGTGTCTGTGACGAGTGACCAACGCTGACGGTATTTGCATCACCGCTGCGGGTGTTTTCCCTTGGGCGTCCACAATGGTAAACTCCTCCTCCTATGCGATTGAAATTGTTGGCCGAAGTCGCGCTGTGCGCGCTGACCCTGTCTCCGTGGGCGACGGGCCAGGTGCAGCGTCCGGCGGCAGCCTCGCCCGTTGCCTCGGTTCCCGCTGCAAAAACCGTAACCTTCCGCGCTACCACGGAGAACGTAAAGTCCGTTTTCGGGCCAGCCGATCCCGTCGCTGCTTTGCGACCCGGTGACACGCTCGACACCAATTCTCTCGATTGTTTCGGTGGGGTACTGAAGAAGCCGGGCGACACCATGAGCCTGGTGAAGATGGACAACCCCTTGACCGGGCCGTTCTACATCGAGGGAGCTCAGCCTGGCGATACGCTGGTGCTGAAGTTTCTTGATCTCTCGATTGATGGTGACCAGGGAGTCGGGAACTACGTTCCCGGGTTTGGGGCCCTCAGCAGCAGTACTTACACTCCCATGCTCAATCACGATCTGCCGGAGCGGATTTGGTTCTACCCAATCGACAAGGAAACCAACACTGCGACGTTTAAGGCTACCGATTCGGACTTCACGACGAAAATCCCCTTGCACCCGTTCCTGGGTTGCGTTGGAGTTGCGCCAGCCGATGGGGAGGCACGCAGTTCGCTGGTTCCCGCTGAATTCGGAGGCAATATGGACTCTCCCGAAGCGAGTGTCGGCAATACGCTTTACCTGCCCGTCAACGTTCGAGGTGCTCTGCTCTATCTGGGCGACGGTCACGCTGCCATGGGCGATGGCGAGGTGGCAGGCAGCGCCATCGAAGTCCCCATGCATGAACGGATTCAAGTCGACCTTATCAAGGGTAAAAGGATTTCATGGCCGCGCTTCGAGAATGACGATTACTTGATGGCGACTGGCATCTACCGGCCTTTGGAAGACGCAACCCGCATCGCCTACAGCGAGTTGATAAAGTGGATCCACGACGATTACGGACTGTCACAATTCGACGTGTACGAATTGATGTCGGTGGCCGGAGAGCTGCACGTCAACGAAATTGTGGATCCCAATTATGTTGTGGTTGCGAGGATCAACAAGAAGTATCTCCCTCCCAAGTTGGCACCCACCAAATAGAGCTGTCCACAATGGCTACATTACTGAATCGATCGGGTAGAGTGGCGCTTCAGCGCCGCGGTGCCTCCGTTTATTCAGATTGGAGCCGGTTTCAGCCGGCGGCACACCTGTTCGAACCAGCCACACCAATTCAGAATCTGCTTTAGCTGCCTATTTTTCTTTTTTCTTGCCGGGGAGCGCCGCCGGATTCTCGTGGGTACGTTCGCGAAATCGCGCCTTCATCCCAGTGGCGAGTGAGACCGCGTTCTCGCCGAACTTCTCGCGCAGCCGGTCGGTTGCCGACAGAGCTTGCTTCCATCTGTCGTGCGCCGTTCGTCCTTCCAGGCTGAGCTGTTCGCTTTCCTCGTCGAAATGCGCCGCATGGACTCCTAGCAACCGCACCGCACCGCGATTCCAGTTGGCACGGAACAACTCGCGGATGGCGACGAAGACTTCCGAATCCACCGCAGTCGGTTGCTCCAGTGTTCGCGCCCTGGTGATGGTGGTGAAGTCGGTATAGCGCAACTTCAATTGCAAGGTTCGCGCGTGCAAATTCTGTTCCCGCAGCCTACGGCACACCATTTCCGAAAGCCGCGCAAGCATTGCTTCCAACACCTGGGCCTCGGCCGTATCGTTGTTAAACGTATGTTCGTGGCTGACAGAGCGCGGCCCCTCGTCAACTCCAATATCACCGTCAAACCACGCTCCCGCATCGAGACCGCGTGACTTACCGGCGAGTGCCAGTCCCAGAGCGCCGAAATTCTGCTTGAGCCAGAGCTCATCACGAGCCGCCAGGTCGCCCACTTTCTGAATGCCGTGGTCCTGCAGTCGCTTCTCCATGACTTTTCCGACGCCCGGGACCTTCCGCACGTCGAGCGGAGCAAGAAACGCGATCTCCCCGCCGGGCAGCACGAATAACACGCCGTTCGGCTTCGCCTGGTCGGAGCAAATCTTGGCGATCAGCCGCGATGTTCCAATGCCGATCGAGCAGTTGAGGTTGGTCGTCGCCTTCATCGCCTGGTGCAGCGCATGCGCCGCCCGGAGTGCCGGCCCGTGCAGGCGCTCGGTGCCAGTCATGTCAACGTAGGCCTCATCGATGGAAACCATCTCCAATTTCGGCGAAAAGCGGTTCAGCACCTCGAAGACCCTGGCGGAATAATCGCGATAGCGCTCGGGGTGTCCGTCGACAAAAACCGCTTGCGGACAGAGTTTGGCGGCGGTGCGCAACGGCATGGCCGAGTGAACTCCAAACTTGCGCGCTGCGTACGATGCAGCCGACACCACACCGCGCTCGTTGGGCTGGCCCCCTACCACCACGGGCTTTCCCTTCAACGACGGATCGAATAACTCCTCGACCGAAACGAAGAAAGCGTCCATATCGACATGGAATATAGTGCGTTGCGCGAATGCCATGCTGACCGGATTTTATTCCAGTCGGCGGAGGAAAAGCGGCGTTCAGCGCAACCTGCGTCGCAAAGTCGTTTCATCGTGTTCAGAATCTGGAATTCCAGGGAACACCCAGCATGAAGTAAAGGCTTGATTAAGCCGCCGACGATCGAGAACTGCGTGCTCAGGGCTCAAGTCGTAGGTCCCGATGCATCTCATCATTCCTCCCCAAAATAGAGGGAGGCACGGGTGGTTTTCCGTGCCTCCTCTTGCGAGCGTTTCTCGCACGTTCCGTTCGCGATGGTTTGTCGCGAATCTTCCGCGAAGTTTTTCGCGAAGCTTCTGGCCCTGCTTTGTGTCGGCAGGCGTCACTACTCAAGCACCCCGTGGTTGCCGCCAGTCTTCCTCGGTTCTATCAGAAATCGCTTTGAACGTGTTGAAGGTGCGGTGAATTGTTCGTTACTGTTATGGCTACCCCATCGCGTTCATCGTCTAAAGCTGCAGGAGGCCATAGCTCACCGATTGCCCCCTACTATCAACCGCGCAAATTAACTTGCCGTTGACCTTTCAACGCTCCCAAACCGATAGATTACTCTGACGCCACCGTCACACGGAGGAATCTGAATGTCTGTTTTGAAGTCGCTGTCTGTCTCACTAACGGCGTCCGCAATGCTCTTGGCACCGCTCGCCGCCAACTCTCAGCAAAGAAGCACCCCGGCGCCCGCACGTGCCGACGTAAAACACGTTCTGCTGATTAGCGTTGACGGCATGCATGCGCTCGATCTCGCGAATTACGTCGCCACGCATCCCAAATCCACACTCGCGTATCTGAAATCCACCGGTACAACTTATGACAATGCCAGCACATCCGATCCCTCCGATTCGTTCCCGGGACTGGCCGGGTTGGTCACAGGCGGAACACCGTCCTTAGCCGGTTTGTGGTACGACGACAGCTATAATCGCAACCTCATTGCACCATCGGCGTCCGGCAAAAGTTGTCCCGGAACGCCCGGCACCGAAGTCGTGTTCACCGAGGCGATTGACATCGATATGACACGGCTGGATGGTGGAGGGGGAATTGACACTACGCAACTACCTCGTGACCCAAAGACCTGCGCCCTGGTCTATCCCCATCAGTATCTGCGCATTAACACGATATTCAATGTTGCCAAGAACGCAGGCATGTACACCGCGTGGTCCGATAAACACCGTGCTTATGAGTGGGTGAACGGGCCCACCGCCGATGGCGTCGACGATCTCTACACTCCCGAGGTCAATTCCTGGGCAGTCAATCTCCCGGGCATCCCTGGGTGTAATCCCCTTCCTGATCCCAGTAATTCCGGTCCCGGCTTCGACTGGACCAAGAGTCCTTACAACATCCAGTGCTATGACAAATTGAAGGTGCTGGCAGTACTCAACGAGATTGACGGCAAGACTTCTGACGGCGGCTCCTCGGCCCCAGTTCCGGCGATTTTTGGAATGAACTTCCAGTCCGTGAGCGTTGGGCAGAAATTGAAGGTGGGCGGCTATGCCGATGTGGAAGGCACCCCCAGCACGGCACTGGCCAGCGACCTTGATTTCGTGGACGCCTCCCTCGGAGCCTTCGTTTCTGAAATCCAGAAGCAGGGCCTGTGGCCCCGCACTTTGATTATTGTGGCCGCAAAACACGGACAATCGCCCATCGACCGCAGCAAGCGCACGGCGCTGGACTCCAGTCAGATTGCAACGATCATCGGGTCCAACTATGCCTTCGACATCTCGGATGACGCGTCTCTGATCTGGTTGAACGATCAAAGCCAGACGAAAGCTGCGGTTGACACCTTGGCCCAGCCGGCAAACCAGTCTGCCCTTGGTATCCAGGAAATCTTCGCCCTGAACTCCCTCAAGAACAAATTTGGTGACCCCACCAAGGACGACCACATACCTGACATCCTGCTGAAAGACAACACCGGTATAATTTTCACCGGCGGCTCGAAGATCGCCGAGCATGGCGGTGACAACGAAGACGACGTCCACACCGTCTTGATCTTGGCACGGGCGGGTGCTACCCCTGTCGAAACCAAAACCCCGGTAACGAATTACCAGGTAGCTCCGACCATCCTCTGGAGATTAGGCTTGAATCTCAGCAGGCTTGACTCAGTCAGGCGGCAGGCCGTTCAGCCACTTCCGCTAGCTCCTTAGTAGCGGACGAAGCGGACCGACCACTCGGGCGTGCAATAGTGCACGCCCCTTCTCTTTACCTCAGTGTGAGTTTGTCCCGACTGCACGGGAAATACTAAGGGCCCGCGGTTTAAGTGGCGGTCGCGGCCTTCGCACTCCCACCTGATTTCGCGAGCATCGACTCATACTCCTTGACCGCTCGGCGCGCCGCTTGAATTCCTTGCGGCGTGGTTGACACCGGTCCTTCCGAGTCGGTATTGGCAAAGAAGACGCGCTCCATGGGGTGCCTCACCTGCGGGAGCACCTGGGTGTAGTTGCCCGGTAACGACTGGTACAGCGGATGTCCGCGGCGGTAGATCTGTACTTCCACCGGATCGACATTCGTTTCAGGCAGCAGCCTTTTGAAATCGCGCAGCACGCTGGCCGCCAGTTGCCGGCTGCCTTCCTCGGTAAGCAGTATCGCTCGCCGCTCCCGCCGCAGCGGCGTGTAGCAGGTGAGGATATTGTATTTCTGTTTGTAGCCTGGCTGGTTGCGGACGGTCCAGTCGGCGACGATGAAGTCCGTAAAACTATTCCCCGGACACCAGGTGTCATAGCCGCGGTTGAACACCGGTTTGTCGTACACGAGGTTCACTACTGCGTAAGGAATGTACCGCATCTTCGCGATCGCATCCTTCTGCTTCTGCGGCATCCCTTCGACCATGCGCACCGTGATGAACTTCGGCGTTGCCATGATCACGCCCTTGGCTTCAACCGTCTGCAGTCTGCCGTCGTGCAGATAGGTAACGTTCACGCCATGCTTCTGGGGGACCACGGCGACGGTGGCCGCGTTCAACAGCATGCAATCACTGTGCGGCTGCATCATCTCCGCCAACTTTTTGTTGATGGCGCCGAGCCCGCCCGGCCAAGTGAAACGATCATCTTCCCGGCGGGGTCCCGCCGCGTTCTGCACCTCGTAAATGCCGAGGATCGCCGCGCTCTCGTCGGCGCGCGCTCCCCAGTTCGATGGGCCAAATCCGTCCCACCACGCCTGCAACTCTGGCCCGTATCGCCCGGTAAATTTCGACAGCGGCACGTTGTCGAGTTCGACGGCACGCTTCTCCAGATCGATCTTCAGCATCTCGTCGCGGAACTTCCTAAAGCTCTCGCGCACCTTCTGCGGATACGGCAAGCGGTCCAGCCCCGCGCCCCAGGTGTCGGCAACAAACTCGCCGTTGACGATCGTGCCGTCCCAGTTATCGACCGGCAGATAGGGTAGCCCCAATCCCGTGGTGAATTCCCGCATGGCTTCGCCCTCGGTGAAGGCCCCGCCTGTCGCATAAGCGACTCCGTTGTACTCCTCGAGATAGGAATTGCCGCCCCAATGCGGCTCTTTCTCCAGCAGCAGGAAGTCCTTGTCGCGCAAAAGATAAGCCGACGTGAGTCCGCTCACCCCTCCGCCAACGATGACCACGTCGTGCTTCTGCGTGGCCGGTGGATGCGCGAACGGGTGCCCGTCGCGGATCTCATGACATATCTGGTTATGCTCGCCATCCACTTCGATGGCGGAAGTCTCTGCCGCCAGTAGCGACAGATCGACAGGGCACCCCGCTGCAACGCTGCCCGCCACTACGTACCGGATGAAGTCCCTACGGCTGGTGCTCATGCAGCCTCCTTGGTCGCCCTCACAATGATGTCGGCTGGGTCATCGCCGCTGCGCACGAGCGGCCGGTACCACAATGCGATCATGCGAGTGTAATGCGCCTTATCATTTTCCTGCGTTGGTTGCCGGAGCCGTCCATCGGTCGGACTGATACACAACCCTGCCGCCGACCATGGTCAGCAGGACTTGCGTCTGGTCGATCTTGTGCGGATCGATCTGGAACAGGTCTTGATCGACCACCATCAGGTCGGCAAGTTTGCCTGGCGCAATAGACCCTTCGGTCTTCTCGTGTTTCCCGGCATACGCTACACCCATGGTGTAAGCCTCGATGGTCTGCGCCAGCGTTAATCGCTGTGCCGGAACAAATCCTCCTGTAGGCTGGCCTGCCGCCGTCTGCCGAGTAACCGCCGTCTGTACTCCCGGCCACGGGCTGATCGTGACGACGGGCCAGTCGCTGCCGAACGCCAGCCTGCCACCGTCTTTCGCAATGCTCTGCCATGCGAAGGCGCGGGGCTCGCGCTGCGCTCCGGCGTTCCTTAGCCACACCTCCAGCGTGTCCGCATCGGGATAAGCGTGCAACGGCTGCATGCTGGGAATCACGCCCAGTTTGCCGAAACGAGGAATGTCTTGTGCAGTGATGGTTTCGATGTGCTCGATGCGCGGACGGGCATCGCTCGTCGCATTCGTCTTCTGCATGGTTTCGTAGGAGTCGAGGGCCAGCCGCACCGCGCCATCGCCGATGGCGTGGGTGAAGATCTGAAACCCGCGCTGGTTGAGTTCCATGACCGTCGCCTGGTACTGCGCCGGCGCCCAGAACATTTTGCCCGCCAGCGCGGGATTGTCGGCGTAAGGCGTCAGCATGGCGGCGGTGTGCGACTCCACGACCCCGTCGAGCATGGTCTTCACCGCTCCACCCGCGAGCCAATCGTCGTGATACGTGGCACGCGCTTTTTCGATGCTATCCAGAGTCTCGGGGGTCAGCCCCGGAGGGTCGAGAAAATAGGAAACATAGAAGCGAGCAGTGAGTTGCCCCTTTGTCCGGAGTTCGTCATATAAGTCAAAGTACTCGAAGTCGCCTCCCGCGCTGTGAATGCGCGTCACGCCGTGGCTGCGGGCCTCTTGCAGTCCGGCCTGCAACGCCTTTAACCGCTCTTCCCGTGTCGGCTTTGGAACGATTTTCTCCACTAGTTCACTGGCTGATTCCTTGAGCGCGCCGGTTGCATTGCCCTCGGCGTCGCGAACGATTTTGCCGTTTTCTGGATCAGGGGTGTTGCGGCCGATGCCGGCCATCTGCAACGCCTTGCTGTTCGCCCACGACGTGTGCCCGTCAAAGCACCTCAGGAATACAGGCCGGTCGCTGGCAATCACGTCGAGTTCCTTCTTGTCCGGCATTGCCGTCGATCCAAACGCGTCATAATGCCAGCCCATCCCCAAAACCCAGCCGTCGCCGGGATGCGTGGCGACATACTCCTTCACGCTCTTCTGGATGTCGGCAATCGTCTTCGCCTCGTCGAGTTTCACTCCGAGCAGCGTTAGGGAGCCATCCATGAAGTGCACATGCGCGTCGCCGAAGCCTGGCAGTACCAGATGCCCCTTTGCATCGATGACTTTGGTGTCAGGCCCCTGCAGCTTGAGTACCTCGCTGGTTTTGCCCACTGCAGCGATCTTCCCGTCCTTGATGGCCACGGCCTCAGCCCACGGCTGGGCCTGATTCACCGTGTACACCTTCGCGTGCATGAGGATGATGTCGGCCGCACCCGCTTGGGATTCAGCCAGCACAGGCGAGGCCGCGCTGGCGGTCACGATTGTTAACATTAGAACTGCGGCCAGTCCCAGACCGTTCGCCCCAAGCAGGCGGGTGCACAACCGCCACAAGACTGGCGACTCCAGAGTCTTCGACATCAGGTCACCTCAGAAAGATTTCCTCCAGCTAGAACGTCGGAGGAGTATTCACCCAAAGAACCACGGTTTCCGTTTTGCCGGTATTACGCCAGGTGTGCGGCGTGTTGCTCTCAAAGTAGAAGCTGTCGCCCGCATGCAGAAGGTGCCACTGTCCTTCCAGCGCGATGTTTAGTACGCCGCGCAGCACGTAGAGAAACTCCTCCCCTTCGTGCGCATAAGCATCGCCGCTGCCCGCCCCGGGTGCGATGCTGAACAAGTGTGGCTCCATCACGGTGTTGCCCCAGGCCAGCAGATCCATCTGCACCCCCGGACCCACGTGTAGGCGCTTGCGTTCATTGGGGCGCACGCGATGCGGGTTGGCTTGTGCCGGATCGAAGAAGTCGAGAATGTTCAGTTTGTAATACCGCGCCAGCTTGCGCAAGGTCCCCACGGACGCGCTCATGTGCGAGCGTTCAATCGCGCTCAGGAAGCCAACCGATATGCCAACGGCCCTGGCCACTTCCGTCAGCGGAAGCTTCTGGCTGAGGCGCAACTGCCGCAGGCGCACCCCCATCGAGCCGGTTCCATTATGGCGCGCCGACTTTATCAATCTCTGCGATTTCAGCAGCTCGACAATGGCCGGCCCGTTCAGGCCACGCACTCGGCTGAGGAAGCGCGCGCGCTTCAATACCTTGAGGTCGTCTTTCGAGTACAGGCGGTACTTGCTGTCGGTTCGTATGGGATGAATGATGCCGAGCCTCTCCCAGGAGCGGATCACCGAAGCCGAGACACCGGTGAGTTCGGCCACGCCCCCTATCTTCAGGTAACCCTGAGGAGCGGCTTGGGCTGCTGACTTCGGCTGCGAAGAACCGTGCTGGGCGCGGGCTTTCAAAGTTTCGCTTGACAATCGGGAATCGGATTCTCTAACCTTGCGGGATTATAGCAAGGTTTGCTGCTGCTGCAACCGGATTGTTGTCCACGCGCTCGCGTTCACAATTCACTCGCTTCTCCAGAGGGGGTCTATGATCAGCTTGGGTTGTCGTTTCTGCGAGAAAGTGTCTCCTGCCGCGCTTCTGCTGGTGTTTCTGGCTCTCGGAGCCCTGGCTCAAAGCACGGGAGGCAGAATCATTGGCCGCGTCACCGATCCCAGCGGTGCCGTGATTCCCGATGCCACAGTCACCATTACGCACGACGCAACCGGCGTCAGCAACAACACGCAGACCAACAAGACCGGCGACTTCGCCTTTCTTCAAGTTTCGGTGGGAACCTACACCGTTGAGTACAACGCCCAGGGCTTCAAGAAGAAAGTCCACCGCAGCGTCACCCTCACGCTCAACGAAGTGTTGACCCTGAACGCCACGCTCGAACTGGGTTCGGCGCAGGAAACTGTGGAAGTTACTTCCGAAGCGCCCATGGTTGATACCACCAGCACTCAGCTTGGGGCCGTGGTCAACGACCGCACGGTGACTTCCTTGCCCTTGAATGCGCGCGACACCTACCAGTTTCTGCAACTGCAGCCGGGCGTGCAGTCCAACCTCGGTGGCAGCGCCACCATGATTTACGGTAGTGACAGGCCGGGCGTGGTATCGGTAAACGGCGGACGCGGTCGCGCTAACAACTTCAGCGTCAACGGCGGCGATGGCAATGACCAGTTCGCCAACCTCCCCGCCATCCAGCCCAGCCCTGACAGCATTCAGGAATTCCGCGTCATCACCAACACTTTCGACGCCGAGTACGGACGCAATTCCGGCGCGGTGGTCAACGTGGTGACCAAGTCGGGCACCAACCAGTTTCACGGCAGCGCCTATGAGTTCTTCCGCAACAAGGTGCTCAATTCCAAGGGCTACTTCGACACAACGACGCCGCAGTTCAACCAGAACCAGTTCGGCGCGACCTTTGGTGGTCCGATCAAGAAAGACCGCGCGTTTTTCTTTTTCTCCTATGAAGGCCGGCAGATCCGCCAGGGAACGCCGACCCAGCAGATCAACGTGCCCACTCCGGCTGAACGATTGGGAGACTTCAGCGAGGGAGGGTTGGCGGCGCCCTTCGCCGGTACACTCGGCACCGACGGATACGTCGCCAGCGCTCTCAGTCAGCGCCCCGGTTGTTTGAGCGCCATCCAGGCCAACGGCGGCATGGCTCCCACCGCCGGTGCAAACTACTCTGATGTCTTTCCCAACAACCAGATTCCTGTTCCCTGCATGGACCAGACTGCAGCGGCACTGATGAACCTCTACGTGCCCCAGCCCAACAAGCCGGGCGGACAGTACCAGTCAGTTCCTTCCAACAACATCGGTGCCACCCAGTTGACCGGGAAAATTGACTATAAGCTCACCAACAACCAGCAGTTGAGCGGTTACTACTATTACGACGACGACAGCAACTTCCAGCCGCTGTCGTTCTTCCAGGCCGGCGGCGCTAACATTCCGGGTTTCGGCGCCAACAATGCCGAGCGCATCCAGCAGGTCAACATCACCCACACTTGGACGCTGAATTCCTCTTCCGTCAATGAATTCCGTTTCTCATTCTTCCGCCAAGGGCAGGCCACCTTCCAGAAACCCGAGAAGACTAACCTGGTGCAGAACTCGTGCGGCAGCCTGGTGCCGTCCAGCCAATGTTTTAGCGATCCCAGCAACCCCAGGCTTGGCATCACGCCGAACCTGGGAGCGAACTATGAAGGCGTCCCCTTCATCGTTGTGCCTGGGTCCTTCACCATTGGCAACAACTTCGAGGGCCAGTTGCCGCAGGTTGGCAATACCTTTCAATGGATGGACAATTTCACCAAGATTTTCGGCAGGCACACCACGAAATTCGGTGTGGATCTCCGTTACATGCAGTTCAACCAGACGCTGTACTACAACGTGAACGGATACTACACATTCGGAAACCTGCCCAATAACGATCCCCAGTTCAATCCACTGGCGAGCGACACCAGCACGTTTAGCTACATCCCCAGCTACCTGCTCGGCCTGCCCAACACCTACTCCCAGGGTTCGGCGCAAACCATGCACGTGCGCAGCAACGCGTATTACCTGTATGCCCAGGACAGTTGGAAGCTGCGTCCCGACATCACCCTGAACTACGGCCTGCGCTGGGAACTCAACACGCCTCTGACCGACATACTGGGTCACGTCCAGACTTACCGTCCGGGACAGGCGACCACGGTTTTCCCCTGCCAGCTTTCTCCTGCGAGCCAGGCCTCGCTTGGCTACAGCAGCCCGGACTGCAATCCGGGCGGCGCGGCAGACTCAGTGTTTCCCACCGGCCTGGTCGTGCCCGGCGACAAGGGCGTTCCTCCCGGACTTACACAAACTTATTACAGTGCGTTCGCCCCCCGTATCGGCATCGCCTGGAGCCCCTCGGCCAGTTCGGGATGGCTGCATAAGCTAACCGGCAACCCGGGCGACTTCAGCATCCGTGCCGGGTGGGGAATGTTCTACAACCCCATCGAGCAACTGGTGCTGGAGCAGTTTGGTGCGGAGCCTCCCTTCGGCGGCAGTAATACCATTTCCAGTCCTACGTTCAACACACCATTCCTGCAGCAGAACGGCACTGCGGCTCCGAACCCGTTCAATGGAATTCTCTCGCCGGCTCCGGGATCGAATGTCGATTGGTCGGTATTCCGCCCGATTCTGTTGTACGGTGAATTCCCCAACATCATGCGTCCGCAGTACTCCGATCAGTACAACCTGAGCCTCTCGCGCCAACTCACCAGGAGCATTGTCTTGCAGGTCGGCTACGTGGGATCGCAGGGCCACCGCTTGCTGGCGACGCGCGACATCAACTTCGGCCAACCGCAAACCTGTCTCGACATCATCTCGGTCGCCAACGCGAACTCAAATGGAGTGTTGAATGCGGCCGGCGGTAGCCCCACCACTTGTGGACAATTCGGGGCCGACTCCTCCTACTACATCACCGCTGGTTCTATTCCTTCAGGTATGACCTTCCACCTTCCCAATGGACAGACCGTCGCGGGAGGCCCCAATTCCCCCGCTCTGACCATGGTTGGCTTGCGGCCCGTCTCCTCGCCGCAGTGCAACTACTTCACCGGAGCCGGCTGCCCTTCCGACGGAGTGCCGGTCTTCTCCAGCATCTTCCAGCAAAACACGATTGCGAACTCCGCCTACAACTCCATGCAGGTTTCTCTCGAAAAACGCTTCTCCCAGGGCTTTCAATTCAATGTCGCTTACACCTGGAGCAAGTCCTTTGACGATGCTTCAAGTTTCGAAGGAATGTTGGCACCGCCGACCGTGGCCTCCAATCGCTCGTTGTCGCTCTTCGATTCGCGCCAACGCCTCGTCATCAGCTACATCTGGGACTTGCCAGTTCCGAACTACCAGGGAGCCAAGGGAGCCGTCCTGAACGGCTGGAGTATTTCCGGCATAACGACTTTCCAGACCGGCTTTCCCATCCGCATCACCTCGTCAGACGACAACGAGTTGATGTACAGCTCCAGCTTTGAGTATCCCGGCCAACCCAACCAGCTAAAGCCGTTCAGCACGTTAAAGCCACAGAACAACGCAAACTACTGGTTCGATCCGGCGACCTACACCAATGACCCGACATCCATTAACTATCTCACCGGCCAACCGCTGCTGGGCACGATTGGCAACGCCAAGCGCACGGTCTGCTGCGGCCCCGGGATCAACAACTGGGACTTCACGGTCATGAAGAACAACAAGATTGGAGAGCGGGTCAACATGCAGTTCCGAACCGATTTCTTCAACCTGTTTAATCACACCCAGTTCTACAATCCCGATGGCAACATCACCGATGGTGTCAGCTTCGGGCGGATCAACCAGGCCCGTGAGCCGCGCCTGATCCAGTTTGCCTTGAAATTTAGTTTCTAGCCGGAGGCGCCGTACTCTTTTCACCAGAATTCGGAGCCCGCATTCTTAACGCTTATTAGGAGAGTTTTATGCACGAGCAGTTGCGCAATGAAATCGCTACCTTTGAGCGGCGCACCCCGAAGTCGGCAGCGGCCCACAAGCACAATCTGCAGCGCCTGCCACTGGGCGTGGCCAGCAATTACCGCGCCTACGACCCTTATCCGATCTTCGTAAAGGAAGCCCAGGGCAGCAAGTTTCGCGATCTCGATGGCAACGAATACATCGATCATAACCTTTGCTTCGGCGCGCTGATGGCGGGCCACTGCCACCCCGCTGTGATGAAGGCGGTCGAGAAGCGACTGACCACCGGCACCATGTTCGGCATGCCTCACGATATGGAATGGCAACTGGCGGAAGAAATTTGCGCGCGCTTCCCGGTCGAAATGGTTCGTTTCGGCAACAGTGGTACCGAAGCCACTATGCACTCCATTCGTCTGGCTCGCGCTGCCACCGGACGCGATCGCATTATCAAGTTCGAAGGCGGCTATCACGGACTACACGATGCTGCGCTGGTTAGCGTGAAGCCCCACGACGATGAAGTCGGCGATTTCAAGGCCCCCAACGCTGTTCCCGGCGGACTCGGCGTGCCCAAGGCCAGCATCGCTAATGTTCAGATTGCCAGCTTCAACGACCTGCAGTCGGTAGAGCATCGCTTCAAGCAGTATCCCGGCGAGATTGCGGCCGTGATTCTCGAACCCATCATGATGAATGTTGGCCTGTGCATGCCGGAGCCCGGCTTCCTCGAAGGCCTGCGGGCATTGTGCGACGAGTACGGCGCACTTCTCATCTTTGACGAAGTCAAGACTGGCGCGAAGCTCTCCTGGGGCGGGGCCTCGGAGTACTTCGGCGTGAAACCCGACATGATTTGCCTCGCCAAGTCGATCGGGGGCGGTCTGCCGCTCGCCGCATTTGGCGCCTCGAAGTCAGTGATGGACCTCATCTCTCAGCACAAGGTCTTTCACGGCGGGACCTACAATACCAATCCAGTCTCGATGGCCGCGGGCCTGGCGACCTTTCACGACGTTCTCACCCGCGACAACTACGCGCACGTGGAAAAGCTCAGCCACAAGCTAGCCACAGGCTACCGCGAGACGGTCGCCAATGTCGGATTGAATGCCTACATCATCTTTGCCGGGGCCAATGGCGCGCTGATGTTTGCCCCGAAGGAAATCCGCAACTACCGCGACTGGCTGAAGGTCGACACCGAATTGTGGAAGCAGTACTGGTTTGCCATGGTCAACCGCGGCGTAATGCCTCAGCCCTACTGGTGGGACGAACAGTGGACCATCTCGGTACAGCACACCGAGAAGGACATCGAGAAGCATCTTGCAGTCTTCGCGGAAATTGCTCCTGCGTTGGCGGTGGCTCAAAAAGAGAAACCCGTAGCAGTGGCCGCGCACTAGTGGTGGAAGCGTGTGCCTTTAGAGCCTGCCCTGAGCGAAGCCGAAGGGCCCACGAAACTCGCGGCCCGCAAATCAGGCCTCTAGGCCTGGGCCTTGAAGTGGGATGCTGCTAACTAACGAAGTTTTAAAGGGCCACGGCTTTAGCCGTGCCGTACAAAACTTTTTTAACAACCAGCGCGGCCCTTAGCCCGCGCGGTATGTACGAAATGTCCAACACCGAACCACAAACCGAAACGGCGCACCTGAAACGGGTCCTGGGACGCTGGGACCTGGTGCTGCTCTTTGTGGTCGCGATCGTCAACCTGAACGTGGTTCCTTCGATCTCAGCCAGCGGCGGAATGACCGTTTGGCTATGGCTGATCTCTCTCGTTTTTTTCTTCTGGCCGCAGGGCATTGCCGTAGTCGAGCTCTCCCATCGCTACCCCGGAGAAGGCGGCATCTATCTCTGGACCAAAAAGATCTTCGGCGACTTTCACGGCTTTCTTTCCGGCTGGTGCTACTGGACTAACAACATTTTCTACGTGCCGACAGTGGTGTTGATTTTCCTCGGCATCGCCGTGTTCGCCGCCGGGCCGAGTGCAGTAGGACTCGCCAATAATCAGCTCTTCACTCTTCTGACGGCACTCATGCTGCTGGTGTTGCTCGCCGCCTTGAACGTCGTCGGCCTGGGCGTCGGCAAATGGATCAACAACATCGGGGGCATCGGTACCGCCGTCGCTTCGCTGATCCTGATCGGCCTTGGCATCACCATGACCCGTCGCTTCGGCGTGAATCTCACGCTGCACGAGATGCGCATTCCTTTCGACTTGAACCTACTTTCAGCGTTCGGTGTGGTATGTTTCGCGCTGGTCGGCCTGGAACTGGCGTCGATCATGGGTGACGAAATCCGCGAACCGCGCAAGACCGTCCCTTTCGCCGTCGTTTGGGGCGGCGTCATATCCGGCCTCTTATACATCGGCTGCACCCTCACGCTTCTGATCGCCGTGCCCCGGACAGAAATCTCTGCGCTGCAAGGCATCCCGCAAGCCGTTAGCCGCATGTCTGACAAAGTGGGGGTCCCTTGGCTGGTCGCTCCCTTCGCCTTCGTGCTCAGCATTTCAATCGCAGGCATTGCCTCCGCATGGCTCTCAGGATCGGCGCGCATTCCCTTCGTCGCCGGGCTCGATTCTTATCTTCCGAGTGCACTGGGCAAGCTTCATCCGCGCTTCTCCACTCCCTACGTTGCCCTGATTGTGCAGACGGGAATATCCATACTCTTTCTTGCCATGAGCTTCATCGGCGCCCAGGTGAAGGAAGCATTCCAGACACTTTTGAACCTCGCCGTCGTGCTGCAGCTCGTACCGTTTCTGTACATGTTCGCGGCGCTGATCAGGCTGGCCTCGCGGGATACTGCGCAGGCGGGCTATTACAGCAAGACCACGCTCCGCATCGCCGGGGTTAGCGGTCTCAGCATGACCTGTCTCGGTACGGCGCTGGCCTTTTTCCCTCCCCCGGATATCACTTCCAAGGGAACTTTTGAGATCAAAATGTGGGTGGGAACAATCGTGCTGCTGGCGCTCGCCGGATTTTTCTTTTTCGTTTATGGAAATCGCAAGACCGCCCCTCAGGTGCATCCTACTGGGGCCTAGGTTTATGGAGATGTTATGAGTTCATCGGCCACTACGCAGGCGCAGAAATACCAGATGTTGGTAAATGGCGAATGGGTCACGAGCAACAGCGGCAAGACGTTCCCTGTTTACGATCCTTCCACCGAAGACGTCATCGCCGAAGTTCCCGACTGCAATGCGAAGGACGTGGATCACGCGGTGGCTGCCGCCAAGGACGCGTTCGAAAACGGTCCCTGGGCAAGCAGCACTGCGCAGGAGCGCGGTCGCGTGCTCTTCAAGTTGGCCGACGCCGTTCGCCAGAACGCCGCCGCCCTCGCCGAGCTGGAAGCCCGCAACAGCGGCAAGCCAATCGTCGAAGCCGAGTACGATATGGCCGACGTTGCTACCTGCTTCGAGTATTACGGCGGTCTGGCCACCAAGATTACCGGACACGTCAATCCCGTTCCCGACAACGCGCTGAGCCTCTCGCTGAAGGAGCCCGTCGGCGTTGCCGGACAGATCATTCCCTGGAATTACCCCCTGCTGATGGCGGCCTGGAAGCTGGCTCCCGCCCTCGCCGCTGGCTGCACCTGCGTACTGAAGCCCGCCGAGCAGACGCCTCTGACTGTTCTCGAGTTCGCGAAACACTGGGAAGCCTGTGGACTCCCCAACGGCGTGGTCAACATCGTCACCGGATTCGGCGAGAGCGCCGGTGCGCCGCTGGTGCAGCATCCCGACGTAAACAAGATCGCTTTCACCGGCAGCGCGGCGGTGGGCAAGCAGATTGTGAAAATGGCTGCCGACACCGTGAAGCGCGTCACCCTCGAGTTGGGCGGTAAGTCCCCCAACATTTTTTTCGCCGACGCAGACTTCGAAGCAGCCATCGACGGCGCGCTCTTTGGCGTGTTCATCAATCAAGGTGAAGTCTGCTCGGCAGGCAGCCGCATCCTCGTGGAGCGGCCTATCTATAAGAAGTTCGTCGAAGCCATGGCGGCCAAAGCCAAGACCATTAAGCTCGGACCGCCCCTGCAACGCGATACCAAGATGGGCCCGTTGGTAAGCCAGGAGCAGTACGACCGCGTTCGCTCTTATCTCGAAATCGGAAAGCAGGAAGCCAAGCTGGCGTCGGGCGGCGACCGTCCTAAAGATTTAGCGCGCGGCTACTTCGTTGAACCCACTATTTTTTATGACGTAGACAACAGCGCCCGCATCGCACGCGAGGAAATCTTCGGCCCGGTCGCGACAGTGATTCCTTTTGAAGACGAAGCCGATGCCGTGAAGATTGCTAACGACACTCCCTACGGACTGGCGGCTGCGGTCTGGACGCGGGACATCTTCAAGGCCTTTCGCGCCGTGAAGAAGATTCGCGCTGGGATCGTGTGGGTGAATCACATGCAGCCCACCTACGTTGAAGCGCCGTGGGGCGGCTATAAACAGTCCGGCTTTGGACGCGAACTTGGGCCGTGGGGGATCGAGGAATATCTCGAGACCAAGCAGGTCCACATCAATCTCAACGAACAGCCAATTGGGTGGTACTGATATGGGAGCGATTCATCTACGTACTGCAGTGCCGGGCCCGCGCTCGCAGGAGTTGCACCAGCGGCGCGATAAGGCCGTTCCTCGGGGCATCTCGCACGCCACGCCGGTTTACGTGGCAAAGGCGGAGGGCGCGCTGCTGGAGGACGTCGATGGCAACGTCTTCATCGACTTCGCCGGGGGCATTGGGTGCCTCAATGTGGGACATCGCAATTCCGCAGTAACGGCTGCGATTCACCAGCAGGTTGACCGCTTCCTGCACACCTGCGTGCAGGTCACGCCCTACGAGGACTACATCGCGCTGGCGGAAGCCATGAACGGTCTCACTCCCGGAGACTTCGCAAAGAAGACGCTATTCCTCAACTCTGGCGTCGAAGCCGTCGAGAATGCGGTGAAGATCGCGCGTGCTCACACCAAACGTCCGGCGATCGTCTGTTTCGAAGATGCCTTTCATGGCCGCACCTTGCTCGGAATGGCGCTGACCAGCAAGACCCATCCCTACAAGGCCGGATTCGAACCGTTCCCCACCGAGATCTATCGCATCCCGTACGCATACTGCTATCGCTGCGCGTATGGCAAGGCATATCCCGGTTGCCAGGTGCACTGTGGAACGCAGGCCTTTGACGAGTTCTTCCGTCGCCACGTCGCCTCCGAGACCGTGGCGGCAATCATCGTCGAGCCGGTACTCGGTGAAGGCGGCTTCGTCGTTCCGCCTACTGAGTTTTTCGCAGGACTGCGTGGCATCTGCGACAAATACGGGATCGTGCTGATTGCCGATGAAGTGCAATGTGGATTCGCGCGAACCGGCGCCATGTTCGCCTGTGAACGCTTCGGACTGGTTCCTGACATTCTCATCAGCGCCAAGTCTCTGGGTGGCGGACTGCCCCTCGCGGCTGTCACGGGTAAGGCCGAGATTATGGACGCCGCCGGCCCCGGTGGATTGGGCGGAACCTTCGCCGGCAATCCCGTCTCCTGCGCCGCCGGACTCGCCGTGATCGATACCATCGAGAAGCAGAAACTTTGCCAGCGCGCCGAGCACTTGGGAGGGCACTTCAAACAACGCGCCCGCCAGTGGCAACAGCGCTGGCCCATCGTCGGCGACGTTCGCGGACTCGGCGGCATGTGTGCCATCGAACTGGTGCAGCCCGGCACACGCGAGCCCGCCGCGGACGAAACCAGCACGATCATGCGCTACTGCTACGAGCACGGAGTGGTCGCGCTCTCCACCGGTTCCTTCAGCAACGTCGTTCGCGTGCTGATGCCTCTGGTGATCACTGACGAGCAGTTCGACGAAGCGCTCGACGTGTTGGAAGCCGCGATCGCCGACGCCGTTGGAGCAAAGACCGAGCAGACTCAAGCCGTGCACTCGTAGATTTCGGATCGAGCTGGCCTTTAGGCCAGCGTCAAGGCCGACGAGTATTCAGAAAGGACTTTAGCCCTGTGGACCTGACTGGAGGCTCATGAGTTTGTAGGAGTCCCCTATTCGGACTTCGACAGTTTGCATGGTTGCGTTGATGCGGTCCCGGAGGGACGGCAGATCATAGCCCAGCGCTTCAGCGCTGGGTAGGCGCAGTTATTGAACCCGAGTCCCGGCAGGGACGGCAGAGGAACGAAACCGAGGAATCATGACCACCACTGCACCAACCCAAATCGCCGACATCCTGAACTACGTCGGCGGCGAATGGCGCAAGAGCGCCGCCACCGAAACACTGGACGTGGTGAACCCCGCCACAGCGGAAACCATCGCACGCGTGCCCATGTCGACTGCCGCCGAAGTCGACGCCGCAGTCGAGGCCGCCGAATTTGTGAAGAATCAGTGGCGCCGCACGCCTCCCGGCGATCGTGTGCAATTCCTGTTCGCTCTCAAGCGACTACTCGAGGACAACATTGACGAATTGGCACGAACCGTCGTGATGGAAAACGGCAAGACCCTGGCCGAGGCCAGGGGCGAAGTGCGGCGTGCCATTGAGAACGTCGAGGTTGCCTGCGGAATTCCTATGCTGATGCAGGGCTACAACCTCGAAGACATCTCCGAAGGCATCGACGAAGCCATGATCCGCCAGCCCGTGGGAATCGTCGCCGCTATCACGCCCTTCAATTTTCCGGCGATGATTCCCTTCTGGTACCTCCCCTACGCCATCGCCTGCGGTAACTGCTTTTTGCTGAAGCCGTCGGAGAAAGTTCCGCTCACCATGCAACTGGCGTTCCGCCTGCTGGAGCGCCTGAACCTTCCCAAGGGAGTTGTCGGTCTGATCAACGGCGGGCGCGATGCGGTTGATGCCATCCTCGACCATCCCAAAATCCGCGCCATCAGTTTCGTCGGATCCACGCCGGTCGCCAAGTACATCTACTCGCGCTCGGCCTCCAACGGCAAGCGCGTGCAGTGCCAGGGCGGAGCCAAGAACCACGCCATCGTGCTTCCTGACGCCAATCTCGACAACGCCACCAAGGTCGTCGGCGAGAGCGCCTTCGCCTGCGCCGGACAGCGCTGCCTAGCCGTCTCGGTCGCGATCACCGTGGGCGATGCGCAGAACAAGTTTCGCGATGCTATCGCCGACCTTGCCACCTCCATCAAGATGGGATACGGCCTCGACGACGGCGTCCGCATGGGCCCCGTCATCACCCCCGACAGCCGCTCCCGCATCGAGGGCCTGATCGCCAAAGGCGCCAGCGACGGAGCGAAAGTCGTATGCGATGGACGCGGCGCCAGAGTCTCCCGCTATGAGTCGGGCAACTTTGTCGGACCGACGGTGCTCGACGACGTTTCAGCATCGAGCGAACTGTCGGCGACGGAGGTCTTCGGCCCCGTTCTCAGTCTCGTGCACGCCAATACGCTCGAAGACGCCATCGCCATCATCGAGAAAAGCCAGTACGGCAACGCTGCATCGCTATTCACCACGAACGGCGCCACGGCCCGTCGCTTTAGGTACGAAGCGCCCGCAGGCAACATTGGCATCAACATTGGCGTGGCCGCGCCTATCGCCTACTTCCCCTTCAGCGGATGGAAGTCGAGCTTTTTCGGCGACTTGCATGCGCAGGGACGCGATGCCATCGAGTTTTATACCGAGAAGAAAGTAGTCATCGAGCGCTGGGCGTAACTCCCGGCGGAGGAAATCAGGCACCATGAGCGACACCATCCAGCAGTACAGAGACTACGTCATCACCAGCTTCATGAAGTCCGTCCAGCCCGTGGTTGTCGAGAGTGCCGAGGGCTGCGTCATTCACGATGCCTCGGGCAAAGATTACCTCGACTGCTTCGCCGGCATCTCGGTGGTGAACGCCGGCCATTGCAATCCCAAAGTCATCGTCGCCGCCAAAGCGCAGATGGACAAGCTGGTGCACTGCGCCTCCTACATTTATTACTCTCCCGCGACTGGTGCGCTTGCTGAGAAGATGGCGCAGGTCATGCCCTGGCCTGCGCTGCGGAAATCGTTCTTCGCCAACAGCGGCGCCGAAGCCATCGAAGGCGCCATGAAGGTCGCGCGCCTCTCCAGCGGCAAGCACGAGATCATCTCGCTGCAAGCCTCGTTCCACGGACGCACCTGGGGCACGCTCTCCATCACCGGCAATCAGGGACGCAAGAAACGTGGCGGCCCCTACGCTCCCGGCGTGTCCTTTGCGCCCGCGCCCTACGTGTATCGCTCGCCGTGGCCCGACGATCCCAAGCGTTGCGTCGATTTCTGGAGCCAGACTCTGGAAGACATCATCTGCTTTTCTACCGCGGGTGACGTCGCGGCCTTCATCGCCGAACCAGTCATGGGCGAAGGCGGCATCATCGTTCCGCCACCCGACTACTTCCGCGAAATCAAGAAGGTGCTCGATCGCCACGGCATTCTCTTTATCTGCGACGAGGTGCAGTCCGGCTTCGGACGCACCGGCAAGATGTTCGCCATCGAGCACTACGGTGTCGAGCCTGACATCCTGGTCACTGCCAAGGGCATCGCCGACGGATTCCCGCTGGCCGCTTTCACTACGCGCGACGAGATCGCCGCTTCCTTCAAGCCCGGGGATCACCTCTCCACTTTCGGCGGCAATCCTGTATCGTGCGCCGCGTCGCTCGCCAATATCGAATACATGCTCGAAGAGCACTTGTGCGAGCAGACGCTGGAAAAAGGCGCTTACTTGATGGATCGCCTCACTAGGCTCAAGCAACACATGCCGCTGATCGGCGAAGTCCGCGGCCTGGGATTGATGGTCGGCATCGAACTCGTACAAGACGAGAAACGCACTCCAGCCACGGCCGAGACCGAAGCCGTCCGCGATCACTGCCTGGCCAGCCGTGTGCTTGTCGGCGTCGGAGGAGTGTACGGCAACGTGGTCCGCGTGCAGCCGCCTCTTGTAATCACCCGTCAGCAAATCGATCAGGCGGTGGACTCCATCGCCAAAGCAATCGAGCAAGTGCAAGCGAAGCACACGGCATCCGTTGCGCCTTGAGAGTGGGGTCCTTTGCATCACACTGGCCGGCGGCTGCCACACTGAGTGGCTGGTTGAATCCACCGGCCAGGCTACGTAATCTTCACATTTGCGCGACGACCCGTCGCGCCCGGAGGTCCGTATGAGCCACACGGCGACCGCTCCTACCCGCAGTTTCGGTTACTACCTCAACGGCAACTGGAGCACCAGTGGCCGCGAAGCAGTCGTGACCTCGCCCTACGACCACAGCATCGTTGCCGTGGTTTACGAGGCTTCGCGCGACGACGTTGAAACCGCGATCCGGTCGGCAGTGCAGGCCTTTTCCGTCACCCGCAAGATGACGTCGTTTCAGCGCGCCAGTATTCTCCGCAAGATCGCCGAAGGCATCCGCCATCGCCGCGAAGAGTTTGCCCGCACCATCTGCCAGGAGGCCGGCAAGCCCATCAAGACTGCGCGCATCGAAGTTGATCGAGGCATCTACACCTTCGAAGTCGCGGCCGAAGAGGCCACCCGCATCTATGGCGAGTACATCCCGCTCGACACCTTGGAAGCTACTGCCGGACGCTGGGGCCTGGTGCGCCGATTTCCGCTCGGCCCCGTCTTCGCGATCACGCCATTCAATTTCCCCATGAATCTGGTCGCCCACAAGGTTGCGCCCGCCATCGCCGCCGGATGCCCACTGATCCTCAAGCCCGCGCCCCAGACGCCCGTGACCGCGCTGATGTTGTCCGAAGTCGTGCACGATTCAGGTTGGCCGGTAGGAGCGCTGGCCGTGATGCCGCTCTCCAACGATGAAGCCGCTATGCTTATCGCCGACGACCGCATCAAGCTTCTGACCTTCACCGGCAGCGCCGCCGTCGGCTGGGCCCTGAAGAGCAAGGCGGGCAAGAAGCGCGTCACCCTCGAGTTGGGCGGCAATGCCGCAGTTATCATTCACCACGATGCCGATCTTGCCTACGCTGCGCAGCGCTGCGTCGTGGGTGGTTTCGCGTATGGCGGACAGACGTGCATCTCGGTACAGCGCATTCTGGTGGAACACTCGGTCTTCGACCGCTTCAGCAAACTGCTGGTGGAGGGCGTGCACCAACTCAAACTCGGAGATCCCATGCACGACGACACGGACGTGCCCCCGTTGATTCGTGAGGCTGATGCCATCCGCGCTACCCAGTGGGTCGACGAAGCCGTGCAGGCTGGCGCAAAGCTATTGTGTGGCGGCAAACGTAAGGGTTCCTTCGTCGAGCCCGCCGTGCTGACCGGAACCACTCCAGAAATGCGCGTGAACTGCGCCGAAATCTTCGCGCCCGTCGTGACCGTCGAGCCTTACGACGACTTCCAAGACGCCGTGCGCCAGGTCAACAACTCCAGTTATGGTTTGCAGGCTGGAGTTCTCACCCGCGATGCCGGGCTCATCCAAATGGCCTTTGAGGAGCTCGAAGTCGGCGGCGTAATCGTAGGCGACGTTCCCAGCTTCCGGGTTGACCAGATGCCCTACGGCGGTGTCAAGGATTCGGGCCTCGGCCGCGAGGGTTTGCGCTACTCCATCGAAGATATGACCGAGCGCAAGCTCATGGTCATGGCTTTACGCTGAGAGCGATTGCCCCTGCAAAGCAAATGGCCTGTGCGCCTCATCTGTCTCGCTTTACGTCTTGATTACGGCTGGCTGCCGACAAAGCCTGACGCTTCCGACTCGGTGGGTTCACTCGCCTCTGAATTGCTCTTGGGTACAGCAGGCTTTCCCGAATACTGCTCAAACACCACCACGTGCAAAACCGGCTGCCGCTCCTCGATGGGATTGACCAGCCCTTTCTGCTGCAAGGGCTGCAGGTAGGCTCGAATCCATTGGTATTGGGTGTTGCTCAGTCCGCGGCGCGAGAGATCCACGGTCACACCTGCCAGGTGCGTTGATGCGGTGTCTCCAGCCGCTGGCGCGGCGAAGCGATTATGGCGGCGCAGTACCCGCTGCTGATCTGCGGTACGCACCAGCGAATTCACTTGCAGCGGCGCATGAAACACATCGTAGAACGCCTGACTTAGGTCTTGCAGGAAATCGCGGGTCCACGGTCGGCAATAGCGGTGAGTATCCGAAATGTTTTCCGCAATCTTTAACGCATCCGTTTCGCTGACCGGCACTAGGTCGTTGGACATCTCCGACTGTATTAGCTCGGATTCGTTGCTCATGCGGGGCAGTTGCAGACGATCGAGCTCGGCATTCTGCTCCACCAATAGGTCATGCGAGCCGGGAAACATCGGGCTCCACGTGCTGTACTGCGAGCGATGCCCGGTGCTGGCGTTCGATGAATTGGAAACCATCTTGTGCGAGGTTCGTTTCTGCGTGCTTCGAACCGCGGCAAACGATGGGGCGCTCAACATCAGACCCACCAGGCATAGCAGCAGGGCGCGCCCGCACAACCCCGCGCGCGGTTGTCCGTTAATCATCGTTTGTCCGGAAAACAATACTACTTGCAGCAGTCGCACTCGCATGACTCGGGATTAGGGGATATCGTGAGTCTGTGACTATTGCATTAAATCACATAACTAGCTGATGAACCAAGCACTTCTCGCGCGAAAACTACCCCAAAAGTTGCATGCAAGTTGGGTGTCCCGAACCGCGCGCTCGCGTGACGCCGGGAATTGGCCGTTGTCACGCTGACTGGCCCCGGTAAATCATTTCTGTCATCGTGCAATCGTCACTGAGAGCAGTGCTGCCGCGAAACGCCGTCACCGCGCGCTCGATCTCCACGAATCCCTCGGAACAACAAGTGTCGAGCCGCTCGCTGCCGAAGAATTCGCCACTGGCATCCTCAGCCTCCGTGACGCCGTCTGTAACCACCACCAGTCGATCGCCCGGCTTCAGTCGCAGATTGACCGCATTGAATTTCACGCCTGGGATCAATCCCACTGGCAGGTTGCCGTCTTCCAATCTGGTCACGGTATCACCGGAAATAAGAATTGGAGGCACATGCCCGCAATTGATGAGTTCCAATTCACCGTTCGGGAACAACCGGGCAATGACCAGCGTCGCGTATTTCTGCCCTCCAATTTTCTCGAAAAGAAACCGGTTCACTGCCGCGATCATCTCCGGTAGCGAAGAGTCTTCTGCCAGGTGCGAGTACAACATTCCCTGCAGGGTGGAAGCGACTACGGCGGCCGAGACTCCTTTCCCCGACACGTCCGCAACCACCAGCGACAGTCCCTTCTCCGTGTGCACCATGTCGAAGAAATCGCCTCCGATGTCTTTGCAGGGATAACTCACCGCATTGACCTTGGCATACGCCACTTCGGGGACCGTCACGCTCATCAGCCGTTGCTGTATTTCCGCCGCGATGGCCATCTCCTGCTGCACCCGCCGCGCAGCTTCTTCCGCCTGTACCAGTGCCGCATTTTCCACCAGCGTCGCCGCACCATTGGCGATGGTCCGCAGAATGTCCTGGCTCACCGACGAAAGCTTCCCCGCAAGAAAGTGGGAGTCAAGATACAGGATGCCCTGCAACTCGGCCGCTCCCGTTTTCTGTTCGTCTAGTGTCTTTCCCTGAATGTTGGTTTTGCGCAGCGGAATACAGATAACGCTCTTGAGGTTTTGCGCCACCACGCTTTCCCGGCCTGACAGCTTTTCGCTGTCGGAAGTGTCGGTCACCAGGAACTCTGACGCGCTCCTGGCGGCGTCGCGCAGCACCGACTTCGAGATCGTGCTGTCGTCGTCAATCAACTCCCCATTCTTGTCGCGGCCTGCCGCCATCCGCAGTTCGCCCATGGGGTCGCGCAGGAACACGAAACCGCGCTCCGCCTTGGTCAGTCGCAGCGAGGCTTCCAGCAGGGTGTGCAGCACATCTTCCAGCACGCCCGTGCTATTCAGCTTGCGTGCTGCCTCGAGAAACACGTTCAGCATCTCGAAGTCAGAACCCGCTCCGCTGCTGGGTTTCCAGGAGGAAAACTGGCTGATGAACTGTTGTGCCACGCTCGACACCGAGCGGTCGGGGTTAAACAGCACGAACGAGGCGCCCTGCACCCCAAATTCGAGACGGTCATTGCGCAGCAGCTTGTGACGAGAGGTCCGCTCACCATTGACAAACGTACCTTGGCGGCTGTTCAGGTCTTCCAGGTAGATTCCGTCATTCTCGCGCATGAACACCGCGTGCTCGCGTGAAACGCGCGGATCGGTCAGCACCAGGTCGCGGTCGGTTCGGCGGCCGACCGTAAACGGGAAATGGTCCAGCACTATGTTGCGACGGTCCGTGCCTTCGACCACGACCAGCACCATCGGGTCGCTGCCCGTCGAAAGGTCGAGTTTGCGCATCCACATTCCAGTTGCGCCCATGTTGGGGTTCTCCTCCTGATCGTCGCAGACAGAACTTTACGAAATTGGTAGCAAGGAATATATTCCAAACGCAATCCAGTCATCCAGTATAGTTCCCTTCTCCTATGCCTAACCGACGTTCCCGCTTCACCTTGACGCATCCTTGCCGGCTCTGTAACGCGCTCCTTTTCTTTTCCTTTGCATCACTCAGTGTGAGCCTCGCAGCCCAGAATCCGGCGCCGGCCACGCACATCACCGGATTTTCCCCTGCGCACGCTGTGGATGAGTCCAAGCTCGAGACCCAGTTCAAGGCCGCCATCTCGACCGATCGAATCCGCGACTACCATCGCTACTTCACTTCCAAGCCTCATCCCGCTGGTACGAAGAACGACTACGAAATCGCGCAGTACATCGCCGGGGAGTGGAAGAAGCAAGGTCTGGAAGATGTCGTCATCCGCCAGTACGACGTGCTGGGAACGCGGCCAGTTTCCACCATGCTGGAGATGGTTGCTCCGAAAAGGTACAAGGCCGTGTTACGCGAGCAGCCTTATGACGTCGATCCCGACACCAAAAATCCCGACATCGCGTCCGCATGGATCGGCTTTTCCAGCAGCGGCGAGGTGACTGCCCCGGTGGTGTATGCGCACAGCGGAAATCCCGAGGACTACGAGCTCCTGCGTCAGCATGGCATCGACGTGAAGGGAAAGATCGTCTTGGTGCGCTACTCCAGCCCTTACGGCGATCCCGGATACAGCTACCGCGGATTCAAGGCCCTCACCGCGCAGCGCATGGGCGCCGCCGCCATGCTTATCTATTCCGATCCTGCAGAAGACGGCTACAAGAAAGGAAAGGTCTTCCCTGACGGCCCTTGGGGCCCGGAATCGCATATTCAACACGGCTCGATTACCTACGACTTCATCGTTCCCGGCGATCCCCTCACTCCGGGGTGGGCGTCAATTCCCGGCGCAAAACGCATCCCCGAGAGTGAAGCGGTTTCCCTGCCGCACATCTTGGCTCTGCCCTTGTCGTGGCACGACGCCAAACCTCTCCTGGAAAACATGGACGGTCCCGTTGCCCCCAGAGATTGGCAGGGCGGCTTACCCATCACCTACCGCCTTGCCGGCTCGGTGACTGCGCACCTCAAGATCGAGATGGACAACTCCACCCAGCCCTACTACGTCGTCGAGGCCCGCATCCACGGCAGCGATTTCCCTGATGAGTGGGTGCTGCTTGGCAACCATCACGACGCATGGGTATACGGCGGCGTTGACCCTGGCAGCGGCACCGCCTCTATGATGGAAGTGACTCGCTCATTCGGAGCTATGTTGAAACAAGGCATTCGTCCCCGCCGCACGCTCGTATTCGGAAGCTGGGACGGCGAGGAGGTCGCTCTAACCGGCTCCACTGAGTGGGGCGAGCAATTCGCCGACGACCTGCGCACGAAACTCGTTGCCTACCTGAACGTCGACTGGTCAACCGCTGGACCGAACTTCCACGGCGGCGCTTCCGGCTCGCTCGCCCCCATGTTGGTTGAAACCACCTACTCAATTCAGGACCCCGCTGGCGGCTCGTTGCACGACGCTTGGCTGAAATCGACCGCGATCGAACGCAACGACGAACACGACTCTCAGCCAGTAGAAGACGATAACCTCGTCAACACCCGTGTCGGCAGCGGCTCCGACCACACGGTCTTCCTAAATTTCCTCGGCCGTCCCGTCATCAACTTGGAGTTTGACGGCCCCTATGGCGTCTACCACTCGATGTACGACGACTTCTTCTGGATGAACCACTTTGGCGATCCTGGTTACAAGTACCACGCCGCCATGTCACAGCTTTGGGGAGTCACCGCCATGCGGCTGGCTGACGCTGATGTTATTCCAGTCGACTTCGAGTTCTACGGAAACACCGTCAACCAGTTCCTCAGCGAACTGGAAAAGAACAAGCGCTTCGATCCTGCGAAGCTGGACCTCGCTTCAGCGCATAAAGCCGCAGTGGAATTCTCGTCAACCTCGGCACAAACCAACGCGCTGCTCCATCAGGCGACCGCCGCCGGAAAACTCGATGTCCGCCAACTCGCGTCGATCAACCGGTTGCTGATGCAGGGCGAAGCCAACTTCATCCTTCCCGAAGGCATTCCCGGACGCCCGTGGTTCAAGCACCTGCTCTATAGTTCGCGCTACACCTATGCGCATTTGGAACTGCCGGCCATCACCGAGGCTGTCGAATCCGGCAATTGGGCGGAGGCCCAGCGCCAGACCGCGATCCTCACCCGCGCCCTTAACACCGAAACCGCGCTGATGAAGCAGATCGCTTACCAACTGCAATCCAAGTGACGCCAGCCAGCACCTGCATCCCTCGCCAAAACGGGATAAGCCGCCCGCACCACGTTCACTTTCGCCTACTACCACTCGTTGCCCTGTCGTAAACTGGCTGGCGAATACCCATCCCGGACGCGGACACTGCTGCTAGCCCCACCGCCCCTTCCGTAAAGGAGACTCATTTTGAAAGCTTTACTACGTACTCTGCTTCCGGCCGTGGCAGGTCTGTTGTCGATCCAACTGGCGTTGGCCCAAGTCCCTCATCTGACGCCCTTTTCCGCTGACATGCAGATGACTTCGACGCGCGCCGATCGCGGTGCCCCCGACATGGCTGGCCAAATGTTCGTAGGTAGCGGGCACATGCGCATGAACATGGCGAGTGCCGGGCGCGAATCTGCAATCATTACTGACTTCGCCACCAAGACCACCGACATCCTGATGCTCCAGCAACAGATGTACGTAGAACACAAGGCCGGCGACATGTCCGGACGCGGCCCTGGCAATATGACGCAGGATCTCAAGCCCTACGATCCAGAGAATCCCTGCGCCAACCAGTCTGAGCTGACATGCAAGAAGATCGGTGTCGAGGAGGTCAGCGGCCGCACCTGCGATCACTGGGAGATCACCCACAAAGACGGTACGGTTTCAAACGTTTGGATTGACCAGAAGCTGCACTTCCCCATTAAGACCGTGTCTCAGAACTCGACCTTGCTTCTAACCAACATCAAGGAAGGCGAGCCACGACGCCAGCCTCTTCCAGATCCCCGCTGACTTCAGAAAAATGGACATGGGCGGCATGATGCCTCCGGGCATCGGACGCCCACCGCAACCGTAATCCTTCATCGGGCGTCGGCGGCCGGCCTCGCCGCCGCTCGCCTTCGCTGGAGACCGTCCCAAAACGAGAAAAATCGATTCCCTAAAGGACTTACGGCCATTTTTGGCTTGCTATCCCCACGTTTTTCCTATTCCATAGGCTGTACTGCAAAACTCGCCGACTTTGACCCATCTAGGAGTCCGCATGGATCGCAGAAAATTCTTTGGCATCACGGCCGGCGGTGTTGCTGCCACACTGCTCTCCCAGGCTAATCTCCACGGTATTGCTGTTCCCGTCGATCAGGACAGCAAGTTTCAGCCCGACTATCTCCCCTTCGCGCCCGGAGTTCCTCCCGAGCCTTACCAGTTCCCGAAGAACTTCCTGTGGGGATCCGCCACCGCCGCCTACCAGGTGGAAGGCGCATGGAAAGCCGACGGCAAGGGCGAATCCGTTTGGGACCGTTACGCCCACACGGTCGGCAAGATCAAGGGTGCCGCCACCGGCGACGTGGCCTGCGACTCCTACAATCGTTACCAGGAAGATATAGCACTTGCGAAATCGTTAAACTTAAATAGTTACCGCTTCTCCATCAGTTGGCCGCGCATTCAGCCCACCGGCATCGGCGCCGCCAACACCAAGGGCCTCGACTACTACAAGCGCGTGCTCGATGAGCTGCACAAGGCCAATATTCGCCCGCTGGTCACGATGTATCACTGGGACCTGCCACAGGCCCTCGAAGATAAGGGTGGCTGGCCTAATCGTGACACCGCCGGATACTTCGCCGACTATGCCAACATTCTGGTGAAGTCGCTCGGCGACCATGTCAACAACTGGTGCATCTTTAACGAGCCCAACATCTTCACCTGGCTGGGCTACGGCACTGGCATCCACGCTCCGGGACGCACGGACTGGATGGCCTTCATGAAGTCCACCCACGTGGTAAGCCTCGCGCAGGGACAGGCTTTCCGAGCCATCAAGGCTGCGACACCCAAGGCGCAGGCTAGTTCCGCTATCACCATGGCCGATTGCGTCCCGCGCTCCAACTCCGAGGCCGACAAGGCTGCCACCGACCGTTACGAGGCCTACCGCAACTTCTGGTTCCTCGGTCCGGCGCTCAACGGCGAATACCCCAAGGCCCTGGCGTCCGACCAATTGCTGCAGGCGATGGACGTCCGTCCCGGCGATATGGACATCATCAAGGTGCCGCTCGATTACATCGCGATTAACTATTACGACCGCGCCATCTGTTTTGCCTCCGATGGCAACGGTCTGGCGAAAGTTGACACCCAGCAAGGCGATGAGGGTCCGAAGACCGAGAACGGATGGGAGGTCTGGCCCGACGGATTCTACAACCTGATCACCAGAATCAACCGCATCTACCAACCGAAAGCCATTGAGATTACGGAGAACGGCTGCGCCTATAACGATGTGCCCGACGAACATGGAGTCGTGCCCGACGAGCGTCGCATCGCCTTCTTCCGCGGCTATCTTGGCGCCGTCGCCCGGGCGCACAAGGAAGGCGTCCCCATTCGCGGCTACCACGCCTGGAGCCTGATGGACAATTACGAGTGGGCGGAAGGCTATTCCCAGCGCTTCGGATTCATCTTTGTGGATTTCCGCACACTGAAACGGACGGTCAAACAATCCGGCAAGTGGTACGCCCAACTGTCCGCCACCGGCAAACTGAGCTAGATCTCCAGATGATTGGCTGAGACGACGAGCGCCCTTCGCCAAAAGCTAGGGGCGTTTTTTCTGCCGGGTCAGAGATTGACTAGCTCTTCTTCGCTCGCGGCAGCTTAAGAAGACGGAGCTTGGGTAGGCGTTCGAAATGTTCGATATCGGCGGTGACGAGCACGCGCTGATTGCCCGTAAGCGCGGCCGCAAACGCGTAGGCATATGGTAGGTTGTACCGGGCTTTAAGGCGCGCGGCGCGCACCCCGTCCTCGGGGGTAACGCTCACCAGCGAAATTGGTACGCGTGCGACCATCTCGGCCAGCATGTTGTCGGTCTTAACCACCCCGACGTGTTTGACCAGCGAATAATAGACCTCGCCCCAATTCACAGCCGACATCAGGAGTGGCATACCGACGACGACCGCTTGTTTGAGGAGGTCGTCAACCATGTGCGAACCGTCGCCTTTCGAAATAAAGCGATACAACGCGCTCGCATCCAGGACGTGGGTTCTCACTCGATCTCCCGGTCAGGTTCGCGCTCGATGTCAGGCGGCAGGCCAAGACCGGCAAAAATGCCGTGAAATCGTTCGATGTCCTCAAACTGCTTGGGATATACGGCAATTCCGCCTTTAATGCGCTCAAATCGTACACGCGTTCCTCGTCCGATGCGCAGATCGCGCCGGAGCTTGGCGGGGATCACTAACTGGCCCTTGGATGTAATCACACCTTCCAGTTTTTCCATGTCTTACATTCTATCATGAAAAGTAAGACATCAGGTGTCCTGCCCAAGCCGCCTTTGCTTGGGGGGGGCTTGCTCGAAACTCGAAACTAACGTTAATCCCAGATGGACGCGAGGCGTCCCCGCACCCCTTGTCCGCCCCACCTGTGAGAACCATCACTGCAATCGCGGACGATCAGCAATAGGCTCAATTTGTTGGCGAAAGGAGCTTTCCCATGCCCACAGCCGAAGCTACTTCCAAACTGAAACTCTCCTTTGACGCCGTCTTCTATCACACCAGCGACATGGCGAAATCGATTGCCTTCTACCGTGACGTGCTGGGCTTCCCCCTGGTCTCGCGCGATTACGTGGCGCGTTTCGATATTGACGGCGCGCTGTTCGAACTCGTTCCCAGTCCCACGGGCAGCGCCGTGTCGGGCCCCGGCAACGCTCGTCTCAGTCTCGGCGTCAAGGACATCCACGAAGCCGTTCGCGAACTGCAGGTCCGCGGCGTCGCTACCACGCCGATTAAGGAAGAGCCAGGCGGCCTGCTCTCCTATTTCAAAGACCCCGACGGAAACGAACTCTGCCTCTGGCAGAACGCTTAAGCTTCGATCGATAGCCGCCGGCGGGCTTGCCGTTCGACCCATTGCACGCAGGTCTTCAGATCGATACTTCTCCGTGCTCTCCGTGCCTCCGTGGTGAATACCCGCACTGCACTCGGGGCGGTGCTTTGTCACTCGAAGCTCGAATCTGGAAACTCGAAACTGTCTTTGCTTTTCAATAACATAGCCCTGTGATAGCGTTCACCATTCGATGTGAGATATCCCCGCTGAAGCGCCAATTCCCCCCATTTGCTCTATCTTCGTTGGCCCCCTAAGCTTCCGCCCCGTAATCTGTAAATGTCGTAAGGTGTGGGATTTGGCCTGTCTATGCGGGGTAGGCCGCCACCAACTTCTTCGCGAGGCGTGAATGCATAAACCTATTAAGTACGTTGAAAAAGCGGTCACCATTGCAGCCAAAGGCGCGTGGGCCGTATTCGACCGTGTGAACAGCATCAACCAGAATCCTTCGTTTACGCCCAAGTGGTCTGATAAGCCGCTGCTGAAGTCGTATCAGAAATCCAAACCTCCCCTGGGATGGCCGCGCACCACCGATTCGCTCTGCCCCAAGTGCGTGCCCGATATTCGCCAGCAGATCATTGACGGCAAGCTGCCGCTCGAAGTCCTGATGAACGAGAAGGCCGGCGAGATCAAGGCGCAGATCATCGAGCGCGACGGTAAGATTCTCATGGTGAAGGACTGCCCTACCCATGGCCACTTCGAAGACGTGATGGCCATGGACACCGCTTTCTTCAAGCATTTGGAAGAAGTCTTCCCTGGCCGCGATATCCGCGCCCACAATGACGAGAAGCTCCACCACCATGGCAGCAGCACCGTGCTGCACGGCCGCGGATCGGTGCTCACCATCGATCTCACCAACCGCTGCAACATGATGTGCGATCCCTGCTTCATGGACGCCAATCAGGTCGGATTCGTCCACGAACTTACCTGGGACGAAATCAAGACCATGTTGGACAACGCCATCACCATCAAGCCGCGCCGCCAGATGTCGGTACAGTTCTCCGGCGGAGAGCCCACGTTGTCGCCCTACTTCCTCGACGCGGTCGCCTACGCTCGCAAGGTTGGCTACAACAGCGTGCAGGCCGCCACCAACGGCATTGAGTTCGCCAAGAGCCCCGAGTTCGCCAAGCAGGCGTTTGAAGCCGGTCTGCGCTACGCCTACCTGCAGTTCGACGGCATCGGCAACGCTGCCAACTCGCACCGCCTGGTCGGCAACTTGTTCGACGTGAAGTTGCAGGCCATCGAGAACCTGCACAACGCCGGTGTGGACATCGTTCCGGTTGTCACCATCGTCAACGACCTCAACAACGAGCAGGTCGGACGCATCATCCAGTTCGCGCTCGACAATCCGAAGCGCATTTCGTTCCTCTCGTTCCAGCCGGTGTCGTTTACCGGACGCGACGAGGCCATCACTGACGAGCGCCGTCACGCGCAGCGCTACACGCTGTCGCATCTCGCGCACGACGTGAAGAACCAGACCGGACTGGGCGAGCCCACCCGCGATTGGTTCCCCATCTCGTTCATGAGCACCTTCTCCGATTGGGCCGACTTGGTTCACGGACCCGACAAAGATTGGGGCGCGTTGAGCTGCGGCTGCCACCCCAATTGCGGCGTCGGCATGGCCGTCATGATCGACAAGGAAACCAAGGAAGCCGTTCCCGTCACCGCGTTCCTCAACGGCGACACCATCGCGAAAGACATCGCCAAGGTGAACGACGCTGCCCGCGGCAAGTGGTTGTCGATCGCCGGCATGACGCTCGCGCTCCTGAAGAACTACGACCCGTTCAAGTCGCCGAAGCACTTCAAGTTCGTGGACCTGCTGAAGAAGTTTGACAAGACCTTTGCCGCGACCGGCAAGGATTACGGCAAGGTAAGCGGCGACCGCACCGAGACCGATATCGAGAAGCGCCGTCGCGATCGCTGGAACTTCCTCTTCATCGCCGGGATGTGGTTCCAGGACCTCTTCAACTACGACTTCCGCCGCACCGAGCAGTGCATCATCCCCTACGCCACCCAGGAAGGCGAGATCAGCTTCTGCGCCTACAACACGGGCGTGGGCTGGCGCAACATCGTCGAGAAGATGCACATGACCGCGACTCTGACAAAGTGGTACGAGGAGCACGGCCGTCACGAAATCTTCGCCGGCAATAAGAAGGTGAGCTTGGCAACCACCGACCACACCCTCAAGTTGGTTCAGGAACACGTTGACGCCGAGGCCAACCACACGCTCGACGATCTCGGCATCGCCAAAAATGCTCGCCAGGAGAAGTTCATGGCGCGCGACGAGAAGATCAAACAGGAAGCCGAAAACGCCCGCATGCTGGCTCTCTACAAGGAGCACGTACTGGGTGAGAAGCTTCCCGAGGACAAGGGTGGCTTCGTTCCGCTAGGCAGCATCGGCGGCATCCAGCCCGCCCCGGTGAAGGAAGTCAACGAACCCGCCTTCGGCGACTAGAAGCCATCAACACATAGTTGGGTGCCCCATTCAAGCGAAGCTTGAGTGGGGTTTTTCGGTTGAAAGGCTTCTCGGTGGAAGCACCGGGCTTCAGCCCGGTGAATCGGAACTCCACAACTCTGGGGCTTCAGCCCCGGCTGAGTGGAACGATCTACCCCGCCGTCAAGTGCGCCGCCGGTCGCGCCAGCGGCCGGTCTTGTTTTGCCCATAAATTCTCACGATTGTCATTCTGAGCGAACGCGGCCTTGCCGCCGTAGTCGAACGGACCCCTTTCGCCGCGACCCATCCTACGATTTCTCGTCACGATCGGCGATTTTCGCCGCGAGGGATCTGCTTTCCCTGGCACAACGAACGAACTCGAAGAACACACTCAGGACTTTCTGACGTAATCTCTTTTACCCGGAGGCTGAGCCATCCCCATAGGGGTTTCCCTGATCCGATGTTGCGTGTTCTCACCATAGACCGCTCCGTGGTATCGTGATTTCCGTTCGCTTCAAACACTTGGCGTGGGAGGCCATGCAATGGTTGCGATTCGATCAACTCAAAAGATCTTACGTGCCGGCGTTCTGGCCGGACTGACCCTGTTCGCAGTCTCCGCATGGGGACAATCCATCAATGCCAACATTACTGGCGGAGGCGGTGCTGGCAAATGCACCTTCGAGGTGCGCGTCGATGGCGTTGCCAACGTCCAGATCCGCGGCAACCAGGGCTTCCTGCAGACCAAGAGCGGCATGCCCGCGCAGTGGGTGCGCCTGCAGTGCAACCAGCCGCTGCCGCGCAACCCGAACAATTTCCGCTTCCAGGGTGTCGATGGACGCGGCAGGCAGTACATGTTGAAGAACCCTGCCCAGAACAATGGCGTCGCCGTCGTCCGCATTGAAGATAATCGTGGCGGCATGGAAGGCTACACCGGCGACATCTTGTGGAACGGCGGCAACAACAACGGCGGCAACTGGAATGGCGGCTGGTGGAACGATAACTGGAACGGTAGCGGCGGCTGGGGCAACGGTGGAAACAACGGCGGAGGCAATAACGGCGGCAATTGGAATGGTGGCGGCGGCAACAACGGTAACAATGGCAACAATGGCAACAACGGCCAATGGAACAACAATCTGGTGCCCAACTGCCAGAACAACATTCGCAACCAAGTCATGTCACAGACCGGCGGTGCCAACGTTTCGTTTAACGGCAACCCTCGCCGGAGCCAGGGCGGTTCCTTCGTGATGGTGGATGGCAACGGTAACGCCCGCGGCAACAACGGCAGGCAGGGTAATTTCAACTACCACTGCACCATGCATCCCAATGGAAACGCGGCCGACTCAAATTTCAACTGGACCAGCGGCAACTTCAATCAGCAACCGCAGCCTCGTTGATGCCCGCTTAACTCGATTCAATGCCACCATGCTCCGCCAAAACGGGCAGGGTCTTTTCTTGCACGCAGCCCGTCCATCGAGAATGTGGGTGCCCCATTCTAGTCCGACCTTGCGGACTAGAATGGGAGCGAGGGAATCGCGATTGCATCCCGGTGTCAGCTTAATACCGCGGTGCCACTACCTGGTGCTGGATCTTCGGCTCTTCGTAGCCGTGCGCCTTCTGCCGCGGCGGCAGCTTCGGAGCCTTATACGGAATCTCCTCGTAAGGAATGCGGCTCAAAATGTCGGCAATGCAGTTCAACCGTGCCCGTTTCTTATCGTCCGAATGTACGATGTACCACGGTGCCTGCGGAATGTCCGTGGCCGCCAGCATGGCGTCCCGCGCCCGCGAGTAGTCGTACCATCTGCGGTGCGACTCCAGATCCATTGGGCTCAGCTTCCAGCGCTTTGACGTGTCTTTAATTCTGGCCAGGAACCGCTTGTGCTGTTCCTTCTCGTTCACTTCCAACCAGTACTTCAGCAGGATGATGCCGTCACTGACGAGCGACATCTCGAAACTCGGACAGTTCTTCAAGAACTTCGTGTACAAATCTTTGCTGCAGAAGCCCATCACGTGTTCCACACCCGCACGGTTGTACCAACTCCGGTCGAAGATGACGATCTCTCCTCCGGCTGGCAGTTGCTCGATGTAGCGCTGCAGGTAGATCTGAGTCTTCTGGCGGTCAGTAGGCGCCGGAAGTGCCACCACGCGAAATACTCGCGGACTTACTCGCTCGGCGATCCGCTTGATGGTTCCACCTTTGCCCGCCGCGTCCCGTCCTTCAAAGATAATGACGATTCGCGCCCCGGTAGTCTTCACCCACTCCTGCAGCTTCACCAGTTCGGTTTGCAGCTTGAGCATCTCCACTTCGTACTCTTTGTTTTTCATCTTCACGCTGTCGCTATCCGGCTTGGCAACCGGCTTCTCCGAACTCTTCTTGCCATTATTCGCATACTTCTTCTTGGTATCTTTGCCCATGGGACCTCCAAACTCGAGCGCGAAGTTGCTGTCCGCCCGATCTTCGCTTGCGATGGCAGCGGACCCCACCAGCGCGTTAAGAATCTCGCTTACTCCGGGAACCTAATTGTCGCCTCGGGGCCATTGTACGCCTTGATTTTTGGCCGTAAGTCCTTAGGGCTGAAATGGTTACCTGTAAGTTGTTTAGAATGATATGAATAGCAGTAATTTTTGTCCAAGCCATTGATTCTAAAGGGTCGGTGTAAAAGCAAATTCGGTAAACTGCGATTTTTGCATCCCGCAAAGCCCTGATTCCTTAGCCCGAGCAGTAAGAGCTAAGTGTCTTCAACCTCGAAATTGCTCCTCAAATACTTGCTTCCGTCCAATGTCTCTCCGGGCCGTTTCGCTGGTCAATCTGTCCGTTCGCTGTTCCCCCGCCTCACTCGCCTAAGTGCCCAAGTTCACTGCAATTAGACTCCGCTTCAACCCAGAATGGTGGTGACGAAAGTGGGCATAAGTGTCTTCATGAGTGTCCCCTTCAAGTCCCAAAGCCCTTTTCCTGAGGTGAGTCCCGCAGTGAGTACGCAAACGTTATCGCCCGAAATAGCCGCCACGACCCCAGTCCTCCAGAAACGGCCCAGCCTTCGCATCCTGCAGCCCGAAGTGACCTATACCGGGGCGCCTATCCAGCCACTGCAGCGAGGACTACCTAAGACCACCGAGTCGCTTTGCCCCGAATGTACCAAGGTCATCGCGGCCGAGATTATCGAGGACAACGGCAAAGTGATCATGCAGAAGAGTTGCACGGAACATGGCTCGTTTCGCGACATCATCTTCAGCGACGTCGATCTCTACCTCAAGATGGAGGAGTGGAACTTTGGCGACAACCTTGGTCTCTCCAATCCCCAGATCGAAGGCGCCAAGGCCTGTCCTGACGATTGCGGACTGTGCGGCATGCACACCTCCCATACCGCCCTGGCCAATGTTGACCTCACCAACCGCTGCAACCTCACTTGTCCAGTATGTTTCGCCAACGCCAATGTCGCAGGCTATCTCTACGAACCGCACATCGACCAAGTCCGAACGATGCTGGAGACGCTACGCAATGAGCGCCCGGTGGATGGCCGGGTGGTCCAGTTCTCCGGTGGAGAGCCTACGATCCATCCGCAGTTCGTTGAGATTCTGTCCATGGCGCGCGAGATGGGATTCACTCACATTCAAGCCGCAACCAATGGCATCGAACTCGCCAATCTTGAGTTTGCTCAGAAAGCCAAGCAGGCCGGACTTGCTACGCTCTACCTGCAATTCGACGGAGTGACTGACGACGTTTACCGCCGTACCCGCGGACAGGCTCTACTCGAAACCAAAATGAAGGTGATCGAGAACTGTCGCGCCACGGGCATGAAGATCGTCTTCGTCCCCACCATTGTCAAGGGTCTCAACGATCATGAGATCGGCGACATCGTTCGCGTGGCCATCGCGAACATCGACACCGTCTCCGGCATCAGCTTTCAGCCAGTCGCCTTCACCGGACGCATTGCCAAGCACGAACTTCTGGCCAAGCGCTTCACCCTGGCCGACCTCGCACGCTGTGTTGGCGAGCAGACCGGCATCACCCAGTTGCACGAAGATTGGTTCCCCCTGGCTTGTGTCACGCCCTTCTCCAAACTGACTTCCGCCATTCGCGGTACCGGCGTGCCCACCATCTCGTCGCACCCGCACTGCTCGCTGGGCACGTACTTCTTCGTCGATCAGGAGACCAAGCAGGCCATTCCGATTACACAGTTTGTTGACGTGCCCGGCATGTTGCAGGACATGGAAGAGCTTTCGCGCAAGACCACGCGGCTGTCCTTCAAGCTCTACTCCGGCGTGAGGGTGTGGAACATGATGCGCAAGCGTTTTCACGATGAAAAAGCTCCGCGCGGACTGACCTACAAGAAATTCCTGCAGACTTTGCAAGGCTTGACCGACAAGAAGCTGGGCCGCGACGGCATGGATGGAACGTTCACCTACCGCACGCTACTCGTCGCGGGCATGCACTTTCAGGACGCCTACAACTACGACATCGAGCGCGTGAAGCGCTGCGTGATTCATTACGCCACGCCCGACGGCAAGCTGTATCCCTTTTGCACCTATAACTCCGGTCCCTGCTACCGGGAGAAGATCGAGCGCCAGTTCTCAATTCCCTGGGACCCCAAGACGCAGCAGCCGATTCAACTCGAGTCGGGAAAAGCGTAGGCTATCGGTTTTCAACTGGCAGATCTTCTAACCTGGCGGCCAGGTGAGTTTTCGCCCGCCGAGTAAGTGCAGGTGAAGATGGAATACCGACTGCCCCGATAGCGGGCCGACGTTGTACACCGTGCGATATCCGTCTTCGATGCCACGTTCGCGTCCGAGTTTAGCAGCGATTAGTTGGCAGTAGCCAAGCAGCTCGGCATCTTCCGCTGTGGCTTCTTTCAGCCCAACGATGTGCCGCTTGGGAACGATCAACACGTGGGTCGGGGCCTTGGGATTGATGTCTTCAAAAACAAATACCCTGTCATCTTCGTAGACTTTGTTGGCCGAAATCTTGCCTGCGATAATCTTGCAGAAGAGGCAGTTGTCCATGGACGAATGTTAACCGATGTCTGCGTCTCCGACCTACTTTTGGGGAGTAGTGGTAAGATCGTCTTACCATGGTTACCAAGGTTTCTACCAAGGGACAGGTCGTGCTCCCGAGTTCGATTCGCCGTCGACTTGGACTAGAGCCGGGTGATTCGCTCGATGTGAAAGCCGAGGGAGAACGCATTGTTTTGACCCCGCAGAAGAAGCGGACCCGCCGAAAGGCGAAGATTATCATCGATCCCGTCTCCGGTCTGCCGGCGGTCACCTTGGGCCCGGGTGCGCCTGTTCTGACCAGCAAAGAAGTGGAAGCGATGCTGTCCGACTTTCCATGACATTCCTACTCGACGTAAATGCGCTCGTGGCGCTGGGAGTAGTCGAGCACCAGTTTCATCCAAAAGTGACACGATGGGTCCGTACATCACGATCAAGCGGAGACTTCCGCCTGATGACGTGTTCGATCACAGAGCTTGGTTTCGTGCGGGTCCTGGCAAGCACGAAACCTTACGGATTTACGGTTGAGACGGCAGGCGACCTTTTGTTCAGGATGAAGACGGAAGACGAGGGTTTGTTCAGCTTTGTTCCTGACGAGCTAGATGCTTCACGGCTGCCCGTCTGGGTACACCATCCCAAACAGATCACAGACGGTCACCTCGCCCAACTCGCGAAGGCGAACGGCGCAGTGCTGGCCACGCTGGACCGCGGGATACCCGGGGCACTCCTAATTCCAGAGTGAATTGGTAGTCACGGATCTACTCGGACGAGTGCGGATTAGGCGGAGATCGCCTCTAACGGAAGAGCCTCAACAACTCTGTGTAAGTCCATAACTATTCTATTGCCGCTGTTCGTTTCGGCGCGCCAGCAGGAAGGCCCGCATCAGTTCGTTGAGATCGCCGTCGAGCACGCGGTCCACGTCGCCTATTTCTGTCCTGGTTCTCAGGTCCTTGATCATGCGATACGGTTGCAAAACATACGACCGTATCTGCGAGCCAAAATCGATATCGAGCTTTGAATCTTCGATGTGCTTGGTAGCTGCCCTCTTCTTTTCAAGCTCGAATTCGTAGAGGCGCGAACGCAAAATGCTCATCGCCTTGTCTTTGTTCTTGTGCTGCGAGCGCTCGTTCTGACAGGCAGCCACAATTCCAGTGGGAATGTGCGTAATGCGCACCGCGGAGTCGGTGGTGTTAACGTGTTGCCCGCCCTTCCCGCCGGAGCGGTAGGTGTCGATGCGAATGTCATCAGGCTTGATATCGATCTCGATGCTTTCATCGATTTCGGGCGAGACGTAGACGCTGGCGAATGACGTATGCCGCCGCTTGGCTTGATCAAAGGGCGAGATGCGCACCAGGCGATGCACGCCGATCTCACTGGTCAGCAGTCCGAAGGCGTAATCCCCGTTCACGCCGAACGTCGCTGACTTGATGCCCGCCTCTTCACCCGGCTGATATTCGTACATCTGGGTCGAGAACCCCTCGCGTTCGGCCCAGCGCAGGTACATGCGCATGAGCATGTCGGCCCAATCCTGCGATTCGGTGCCACCGGCGCCGGGATGAATGGTCACGATGGCGTTGCGCTCGTCGTTAGGGCCGGAGAGCAGAGTCGCGATCTCCAACTTGTCGACCATGGCGCGCAGCGCATCGATTTCGCGGCGCAAGTCCGCCGAGACATTTTCGCCCTCCTGTGCCAGTTCGAAATAGGCGGCGATGTCGCCAGTGCGGCGCTCGAGTTCTGTCGCGGTAGCAAGCGTGCCTTCCAGCCGCTTCTTTTCGCGCATCACCTGTTGAGATTTTTCGGGGTTGGACCAGAGCGTGGGATCGGCAGTTTGCTTTTCAATCTCGCTCAGTTTTTCGCGCAGCTTAGGCGCGTCAAAGATACTCCTGAAGATCGTGGACCTTGTCACGCAGCGCGGAGAATTCCTGCTCTAACTCTTCGACCATTTCGTGCGAAAACCCTCTCTAAACCGGCGCGGGCTGCATGATTTCCGCGGGTTCGCGGAAGCGCAACACCAAACCTGTCAAAGTGATTATCGCACAGATAAATGGGAACCAGTCGCCGTGGCGGGTGTAGAACGTGGTCGTTTCCACCAGCGCGTACGTGGCCTGCAGCGAAGTTCGCTGGTTGCGCGGAGCCTGGGCTACGATGCGTCCGTAGGGGTCGACGACGGCGGTAATTCCAGTGTTGGTTGCGCGCAACAGCCAGCGATTGTTCTCGATCGAGCGCATGCGGGCCATGTTCAGATGCTGCGGCGGCGCGGCGGAGTCGCCGTACCACCCGTCATTCGAGACGTTGACGAACACTCCCGCCCCATTGCGGGCGAATTGCCGGATCTCGTCGGGAAATACGGACTCGTAACAGATGAAAGCTCCGAGCCTCATGTTCCCGGCATCGAGGGGCATACGACTGCGGCCGCGACCGAAGGTGCCAATCTCGCGGGTCAGCGGCTTGGCAAAGCTGATGAGACTCTCGAACGGGATGAATTCGCCGAATGGTACGAGATGAATTTTGTCGTAGCGCGCAATCCACTCGCCGCTGGGTGCGATCAGAGCCGCTGAGTTAAAGATTTCGGGCGGCTGGTTGCGATCGCCAGCGTGCTCGATGCCCATCGATCCGGTGACGATGTAGGAATCGGTGGTGCGCGCCAACTCGCCCAGAGTCCCGCGCAGGTGGAGATCGGTGACGAAGAAGGGCGCGGGTGATTCCGGCCAGATGATCAGCCCGGGTGATTCTGGCGTCGTATTCTGCGGCCGCAGACTCAGTGCGCGCAGTTCGCTTAGCGTTTGCTGCAGGTAGTCGAGGTTCCATGCATCCGAGTCGAGGATCGGGACGTTGGACTGCACCAGCGTGACGCCGCGATCGCCGATCGGCACGGGAGCAGGGACATACTTGCCCGCTTGCAACACCAGGGCTGAGGCGAGGGATGCGGCGAGTAGCAAGTTGCGGCGGGCACGCGGAACGAGGAACGCCGCTGCCACTGCCGTGTTTACCAATGCGATTTCGAACGAGATGCCATAGACGCCGGTCACGGTCGCGATGCGCGACAGCGGGATGTTATCGATCTGGGTGGTGCCCAGCAGGTCCCAGGGGAATCCGGTGACGTAGGTGCGCGCCAGTTCGACTGCGATCCAGGCAAAGGGAGCGAACACCAGCGCGCGCAGACTGTAGCCATTGCGACGCCGGGCGATCAGGGCAACCAGCAATCCGAACAACCCGTGATAGAGACCGAGATAGAGAGCAAACAGCACCAGGATAATGGCGGAAGTCGCCGCGTTCAGGCCTCCGTACAAGTGCATGGTGTGGTACACCCAGTAGCAACTGCCGAGATACCAGATAATGCCGCTGGCGTAACCAAGGAGAAAGCCCTGCCATGCGGTCGCGGGTGCGTACCATTTGCCGTCTTCGACCATGGTAAGAAGCGCGTCCTGGTTCCGGCATTGGAGAACGGCGTAGATTAGCGGCGCCAGCGCGACCCAGCTCAGAAAATAGAGTGCGGGTTTGGGGAAGATCAGGACCTGCAGGACGCCCGAGGCGCAGGCACAAATCCAGGCGTTGCGGCGGATTCGTCTCACGATTCGAGTGTAGCAAACGGAGCAACGAGGTAACTGATAGCTGGAGATTGGTAACTGGTAATTGCTGGCAACTCGAAGTCTGCACCCTTCGGCCACCAACTACCAGTTACGGTTTACCAATTACAGATTCGCTACTTAATCGCCACCAATTTGTTCACCAGCTCCGAATAATCTTTCTTCTCTACGCCGTGGACCTGTTTGTTGTACTCGTCCACTTTGGCCGAATAATTCATGGAGCAGAATTTCGGGCCGCACATGGAGCAGAAAGCCGCCTCTTTGTAATACGCGTCGGGCAGCGTTTCATCGTGCATGCTGCGGGCGGTTTCGGGATCGAGTGAGAGCTCGAACTGTTTGTCCCAGTCGAAGGTGTAGCGCGCATAGCTGATGGCGTTGTCGCGGTCCTGCGCGCCCGGACGATGACGCGCCACATCGGCCGCATGCGCCGCGATCTTATAGGCAATGATGCCGTCTTTCACGTCTTTGTCATTGGGCAGGCCGAGGTGCTCTTTCGGAGTGACGTAGCAGAGCATCGACGCGCCATGCCAGCCGATGAGCGCCGCGCCAATCGCGGAGGTAATGTGGTCGTAGCCGGGGGCGATGTCGATCACCAGCGGGCCCAGCGTATAGAAGGGAGCGCCGTGGCAAAGTTCGACTTCCTTGTCCACCTGCTCCTTGATCTTGTCGAGCGGCACGTGGCCGGGGCCTTCGATCATCACCTGCACATCGCGTTCCCAGGCTTTTGTCGTCAACTCGCCCAGGGTTTTAAGCTCGGCAAACTGCGCTTCGTCGCTGGCATCGGCAATGCAGCCGGGACGCAGGCCGTCGCCCAGCGAATAACTCACGTCGTGCTTAGCGAGAATCTTGGTGATCTCGTCGAAGTGATCGTAGAGGAAGTTCTGCTTGTGGTGATGCGCCATCCACTGCGCCAGGATCGCGCCACCGCGGCTTACGATGCCGGTGATGCGACTGGTGATCATGGGCAGGAATTCAACCAGCACGCCGGCGTGGATGGTCATGTAATCGACACCCTGCTCCGCCTGCTCCTCGATAACCTCGAGCATCACGTCGATGGTGAGGTCTTCAATGCGCTTCACGCGCGAGACTGCCTCGTAAATCGGAACCGTGCCGATGGGCACCGGCGAGTGCCGCAAAATGGCTTCGCGGATATCGTGAATGTTGCCGCCGGTGGAGAGGTCCATGACGGTATCGGCGCCATAGTGTACCGAGGTGTGCAGCTTCTTCAGCTCTTCGTCAACGTTACTGGTGATGGCCGAGTTGCCGATGTTGGCGTTGATCTTGCAGCGCGACTCGATGCCGATGGCCATCGGCTCCAGTTCGGGATGGTTGACGTTGGCCGGGATGATCATGCGTCCGGCAGCCACTTCGTCGCGGATGAGTTCGGGCGCAACTTTTTCGCGCTCGGCCACGAAGACCATCTCTTCGGTGAGCAGGCCCTTGCGCGCAAAGTGCATTTGCGACATGTTGGTGTCGCCGCTGCGCGCGGCCTCTTCGCGGCGCCTGGTGATCCATTCGGCGCGGGGCTTCAAAATGCCCGCGCCACTGCCGTTGCTGCCGTTGTCGTCACTCATAAAGTTGGGGAACCCCTCCGGACTTACCGCCTATTATACCGCCGGAAAATGAAGTTCATGGGTGTTCCAAAGTCGTTTTCAAGTTCCATGTACCACACAGCCGCGTACGGGGCTCGAATCGCTTTCCGACTATGCTCCATTTTCGAGTGATGTTAGCCTCTGTAAGAGATGGGAGAAAGTAGGAATGGCAGAAAATAAGACCAAGCCCACCGGAGTGAGTGTGGCGGCATTCATCGAGGCCATCATGGACGAGACCAAGCGCGCGGACGCGAAGGCGCTCGTCAAGTTGATGCAAAGCGCGTCCGGCGAAAAGCCGAAAATGTGGGGCCCGTCCATCATCGGCCTCGGCAGCATCCACTATACGTACGACAGCGGGCGCGAGGGCGATATGCCGCTGATCGCTTTTTCGCCACGTAAGGCCGCAATCGTTCTGTATAGCATGACCGGGTTTAGCGGCGCCGAAGCGCTGCTCGCAAAGCTCGGCAAGCACACGACCGGCAAAGGCTGCCTCTACATCAAGAAGCTCGCTGATGTAGACCAAAAAGTGTTGGAGGCTCTGGTCGTCAAATCCATCGCCGCCAGACGAGCGCGGCATTCGATCTAAGAAAGCACGTCAGAAGGTATTGAGTTGCCGGTGCTTTAAGACGGTACGTCTGTGACTCCGCCACTGGCTGCGCCTTAGCTCGCCCTCGTCCTGCGGCTGCCTACGATGTACAGCAGTACGCCTCCGCCGACCAGAACAATGCTGAAGACCACCACCTTGACCACTGCCAGCAGCTTGTTGGGTTCGTTGGGATCAGGGACGACTGAGGCTACAATGACGGCACAAGTCGTCACCAGGCCGACGAGCGCGAGGCCGATGGCCACTGGCTTTCCTCCGGGAACGCGAATCACGCCTTCCTCGATGGGCTCGCGTTGCAGACGGATCATGGCCGCGAACATAAACAGGTAGGGCACGAAGTTGGTGATGATCGTCATGGTGACCAGCACCTGGTAGGCTCCGTGGACCGTGCTGCCCGCTTGTCCGAGCAGGATGAAAACCATGCAGCACACGGCCTGGGTGACCAGCGCCACCGCCGGCGTGCCCCATTTCGGGTGCACACGCCCGAACGCGGGAGGCAGGAAGCGGTCGATTCCAGCGACAAATGGAATGCGCGCCAGCGCGGCGAGATACGCTCCCACTCCGCCGAGGTTGGCGAGACTAATCAGCAACGCAACCGCCGGGCCAATGCCATTCCAACCGACGCGCGCAGCGGCGCTGGTGATGGCCTGCATGATGCCTTCCATGCTGTTGACATGCGACTGCGGCAGGGCGACCAGCACGGCGACGGTTCCCAGAATGTAGCCGGCGGTGATGATTACACCTGCGGTGATCAGGGCGCGGGGGACGGTGCGGCGCGCGTCCTTGATTTCGTCGCCCATGAACGACGCCGACTCCGCGCCACTGAAGGCGTACAGGAGGGTCGCCCATACTCCGAGCATGCCGAGGCTGAGCGACGGCTTCATGTTGGTGGCATTGAAACTGGTTGCCGAGCCGAACCTCATCCACGCCACTACGGCGACGGTACATAATAGGGCAATCGGAATCCACGTTCCCTGAGAGCCGATGTTATTCAGCCACTTTCCAACGTTGAGCCCGACCACGTTGAGGGCGAGCGCAAGGCCGACGCCGAAGAACGAAAACGCGATGAAGTACAGTGGGCTGCGCTGCAAGGCGCTCCAGCGGGTTCCGCCGACGTAGAGCGCGTTACTTGCCGCGAAGTACAGCACCGCAGGAAAGTACGGCAGGTTGCTGGTCCAGTAGATCCAGCCAGTCAGGAATGCCGGGAAGTCGCCGAAGGCGCGCTTGGTCCACAGGTAGAGGCCTCCCTCCTGGGGATAGCGCGACGAGAGTTCCATCACGCACAACGCCAGTGGAACGAAGATGGTGAGCAGGCCGAAGATCCAGATGACGATGGAACTTGGGCCCACGCTGGCAGCGACGGGGATCCAGCGCAGACTGAGGGTGGTGACCACGTAGAACATCACGAGGTCGCGAAAGCCCAGTACCCGCTTGGGATGGGCAGTGCCGTCCGCTTGCCCAACGGCAGGGGACGCCGGACTCGCTTTTATCTCAGCGGGGGATGGTTGCATGCAATCGACCTTGCCTCAGAGCGCCAGGAAGTAGCGGTAGAACTCTTCGTCACGCTTCCATCCCAACCGTTCGTAGAGTCGTTGCGCGGCATGATTGTCGGTGGCCGTCTCTAGCATCAGCCCGTCGGCCTGGGTGGCCTCGGCAAACTGCCGGGCGCGATTCATCAGGGCAAAGCCCACGCTCTGTTTACGCGCCCCCGGAACCACGAACAGGTCACTAAGGATCCACTGCCGCGTCAGGTTCAGCGACGAGAAGACTGGATACAGGTGCACGAATCCTTGAGGCACCTGGTTGTGCTCAGCGAAGAAGAGCACAGATTCGCCCTTGCTCAAGCGGGCGAATAGAAAACGCCGTGCCGCCTCTTCATTTGACGGCCGTTTGTAAAACTGGCGATAGGCATCGAACAGTGGGGCTACGGCCCCCACATCAGCCGGCGTGGCCTGTACGACTTCGATCTCGAACGCTTCAGAGTACATTCCGACAAGGAAACACGCCCGCCTCCCTGCGTCAACTCTTTTTGTGCCCTGCGGACAGGAAGGTGGCGTACAACTCGAAGGTCATCCAACTCAAAGCTGGGTCACCGTCCACTACTACTACAGCTATCGTGTGAATTGCTATTCTGCTGGTTTTTTCGCCACAAGTATTGCCATCCACGGGAAATGGTTTATCATTCGCGCAAGCACGAAAGTGTGCATGAGCCAAACCGTTTCCGCGGATACGCACACTGCAATTGGGGTGTCGTCACTAGGCCAGCTTGGTTTTGCTCCAGGCGCTGCGTGTTAGGAGTTTCTATGCCTGATTTCTCTGTGGATAATGTCGCTGCAACTGGGCCAATGACAGCGAAACGCTCGCAGCACAAGCGCTCGCTGATTCTCGACGCCGCGATGCGCCACTTCGCCGAACACGGTTACGAAGCTGCTCGCGTGGGAGACATGGCAACCCAATTAGGCATTGCCAAGGGTTCGGTTTTCCAGCACTTTGGCAGCAAGGATGGGCTGTTCTTTGAAGCCTATAAGTCTGCGCTGCGCTCGTTGCCGCCTTATCTCGACGTCCCCGCCGAGGTGAAGGATATGGGCTTCTTCGCCGCGGTGCGCCACCGCCTGTCGGGCTCCCCTCGGTTTCTGGAGAAGTACCGCGTTCCCTATCGCATCGTCCTGCTGGGCAATTACGGGTCGGACCTCAGCCTCAAGAAGCGCATCATGCGTTTCGTGGGTACCGAGGATCCGCTGGGCGCCGCGGCGTTTGTGAAGATGGGACTCGATCGCGGTGAGATTCGCGCGGACGTCGATCAATTTCTGATTACCTCTTTCCTGGAGTGCACCTTCGAGCGCATGCATGACTATCTGCTGACGGCTGAAGTTGATCCCGATCTCTTTCATCGCGCGGCAGATTCCAATGAAAACAAGGAACGGATGATCGACCACTTCGTCATGGTGCTGCGCGGCGCGATCGGAACTCCACAGCGAGCGTAGCTCGTCCGTGATCTGCCTGTTATCATGGCCTCCCGCGAACATCATGGGGAGGTCTGATGGAGTTATCGCTGCGCGAAGTCCTGTTTTCCTACAACGATCAGAGTCCGCTCGCAGAGTCCTACACCATTCCCGCCGCGTGGTATATCGATAAGCGGATCGCACAACTCGAGCAGCAGTATGTCTTCGGCGGGACTTGGCAGGTGGTCGCCCGCGTCGATCAGTTGCAGCGTCCTGGACAGTTTGTAACCACCCAACTCGCTGGCGAACCGCTCGTCGTCGTCCGCTCCGCCGATGGCCAGCTTCGCGCTTTCTACAACGTCTGCCGCCATCATGCGGCGGCGGTCGTCACCGAAGCTGCGGGCGATGCTGCAATTTTTCGCTGCCCGTATCACGGTTGGAGCTATGGACTCGACGGCGCACTGAAAGGCGCTCCTGAGTTCGAAGGTGTTTGCGGATTCGATCGCACCCAGAACGGACTGGTTCCTGTACAGGTAGGCTCGTGGGAGCAGTTTGTCTTCGTCAATCTCGATCCCCAGGCCGCTCCGCTTGCCGACTTTCTCGGCGGGCTGGTACGCCGCGTCGCCCCGCTCAACCTCGCGCATCTGCATTTCTTCGAGCGCCGCGTGTACTCGCTGGAGTGCAACTGGAAGGTGTTTGTCGACAACTACCTCGATGGCGGATACCACGTGCCGCATCTGCACAAGGCGCTCAACAGCGTGCTCGATTACAAGCAGTACACCATCGAGAACGAAGACCGCTACTGCCTGCAATCGAGTCCGATGGTTTCGTCCGCTGTCGATGCCGCGACATCGGCCACGCGCCAAGGAGATCGTGCGAGGTACTTCTGGCAGTATCCCAACTTCATGATCAACCTCTACCAGGGATACATGGACACCAACTTCGTGCTGCCTGACGGAGTTGACTGCTGCACAGTGATCTTCGATTTCTACTTTGACGACGTCAGCGAAGCGGCTGCAGAACGCAATCGCCAGAGTATTGCCGTGGGCGAACGCGTGAACGACGAGGACGTGGGAATCTGCGAGTCGGTACAGCGCGGCCTGCATTCGCGGGCCTACGGCGCCGGCCGATTGTCGCTACGGCGAGAAGCTGGAGAGCACCTGTTCCACCGGTTGCTGGCGTCCAACTTCATGCGGGGCCTGCAGAAATAACGGCAGCACGCAAGCGCTCATCGCTTTTGCAAGTCCTTGATGATCTCGTGCGAGGCGTTGGCGCCCGATCCCCCTGTCAGTCCATTGCCGGGATGCGTGCCGGAGCCGCATAAATACAGGCCTGGGACTGGTGTACGGTACTGCGCCCAATCCAACAGCGGACGCATGGTGAAGAGCTGGTCCAGCGCCAGCTCGCCATGGAAGATGTGTCCGCCGGTGAGGCCGTACGTCTGTTCCAGGTCCTTCGGAGTGATGACCTCACGGGCTTCAATCTTGCCGGGCAGGTCCGGCGCATACTCCGCAAGAGTGTTGACCACAACGTCGCTGAGCGCGTCACGCTGCGAATCCCAGTCGGTATTGCGCAATTTGTAAGGCGTGTACTGCATGTAGATCGACATCACATGCTTGCCGGCTGGTGCGAGCGAGGCATCGTGCAGTGTCGGGATCGTCGCCTCGAGATAGGGATGCGGCGAGAACTCTCCGTACTTCGAGGCGTCAAAGGCGCGCTCGAGGTAGTCCACGTCAGGCGAGACTTGAATGCGGCCTCCGAGCAACGAAGCTGCATTTCCATTGACGCCGCCGAACGAGGGCAAGCCGTTGAGAGCGAGGTTCACTTTGGCGACGGTCCCATGCATGCGGTAATGCTGCAACCGCTGCAGGAAGCTGGGAGCAAGATGCTGCGGATCCATCATACCGAGCAGCGTGCGCTTGGGGTCGGCATTGGAGATGACCGCGCGCGCTTCAATCTCGTCGCCGTTGTTGAGCACGACTCCCACGGCCTTGCCGTCCTTCACCTTGATCTGCGTCACTTCCGCCGACGTGCGGACTTCCACCCCGGCAGCTTGCACCGCGATCGCCATTGCCGTGGTAAGCGCGCCGGTTCCACCCATGACGTAGGCTGCTCCGCCCGCTGGGTTGCCGTCGGAGGCTGCACGCAGGAGTAGAGCAGCGCTCGATCCCGCCGACCACGGTCCGAGAAACGTACCGAAGATCCCTTGCGCTGCGATGGTTCCGCGCAGCAATTCGTTTTCGAACCACTCGGACACCAGGTCCGCGACAGCCATAGGCGCCCAGCGCAACAGGCGGTACAAGTCCTTGTCGCCCAGGCCACGAATCTTCCGGCCCGTCTTAAGCAGGTCCCAGACGTTGCTTGACGCCGGATCGTCGATGTCTGGCGGCGTCATCTGCATCAAGTGGTCGATGACCACAGCAATGTTGGCCAGCGCCTGTTGAAACTCCGCATAGTTGGCGGCTTCCTTGGTGGAGAACTTCGCGATCTCCTGCTGCGTCCTGCCGGAATCGGAATAGAGCGCCAGGTGCTGCCCCGCCGCTGACAGCGACAGCACGCGCACTTCGGGTGTGTACGTCCTCAGGCCGTGGCTCTCCAGCTTCATGTCAGCGAGTATTTCCGCGCGCACCGGCCCGGTGGCGTGCGCCAGCGTCGAACAGCGGAAGCCGGGATGAAACTCTTGCGTAATCGCGCAGCCACCCGTCTGCGGCCTGCGTTCGAGGATGAGTGGCTTCAGCCCAGCCTTGGCGAGATAGAAAGCCGCGATCAGTCCGTTGTGTCCCCCACCGATGATGACGACGTCCCGAGTCTCCGCCATGGCCTACTTGCGTCCCTTCGAGTGTTTCAGGATTTCCTGCGCCGCGAGCCTTCCGTTCGCGCCCATGATGCCACCACCGGGATGCGTGGCCGATCCGCACATCCAAAGGTTCTTGATCGGTGTCTTGTATTGCGCGTATCCCGGCACCGGACGCAGGAAGAACAACTGCTCCAACGTGAGTTCACCCTGGAAGATGTTGCCCTCAGTCAGTCCAAACTCGCGTTCCAAGTCGAGTGGCGTAACCACCTGCCGCCCAATGATGATGTCCTTGATGTTGGGCGCGAATTCGGCAATGGTGTTGATCACGTTATCGCCAAACTCTTCGCGTTTCTCGTCCCACGTGCCCTCTTTCAACTTGTAGGGCGCGTACTGCACAAAGCACGACATCACATGCTTGCCCGGGGGCGCGACCGACGGGTCGGTCAGGCTGGGAATCACCATGTCGATGTAAGGCCGACGCGAAAAACGCCCGTACTTGGCATCGTCGTAGGCCCGCTCCATGTAGTCGACACTAGGTGAAATCGAAATTGCGCCACGCAGATGCTTCCCTTCTCCGGGCATGCAAGTGAAGTTTGGCAGTGCGTCGAGCGCGAGGTTCACCTTGCCGGACGATCCGCGATATTTGTACCGCTGCACTTCCTGGCGGAAGTCATCCGGCAGGTGCTTGGCGTCGATCATCTTCAGGAAGGTGAGGTTGGGATCGACGCTCGACGAAATGATCGGCGCGTAATACTCATCGCCCGAGGTGGTGGCGACGCCAATCGCCTTGCCATCCTTGACCAGGATTTGCGCAATTGCTACCTGGGTTTTGATTTCGACACCAGCTTCGCGGGCGGCGTCGGCAATCGAATTCGATATCGCGCCAGTACCTCCACGCGCGAAACCCCACGCGCGAAATGCGCCGTCGATTTCGCCCATGTAGTGATGGAGCAGTACGTACGCGGTGCCGGGCGATCGCACGCCTAGAAATGTTCCGATGATTCCCGACGCTGACATGGTGGCCTTGAGCACGTCAGTCTCGAACCACTGGTCGAGAAAGTCGATCGCGCTCATGGTCATGAGCTGTACCTGGTTGTATTTATCTTCGCCGTTGAGGTCCTGGAAACGCCGACCCAGGAACAGCAGTTTCATCAGGTCCTTGGGATTCAGCGTGGTCGGATCGGGCGGCACCATCGCAAGGATCGGCTTCACGAAGCGGCACATCTGCAGCATCGCCTTGCCGAACTCCTCGTAAGCCTCAGCGTCGAACTTGGAGTGGCGCGCAATCTCGCGCCGCGTCATGCCGTGATCGTTGACGCGCCACAAGTAGTCGCCGTTGGGCATCGGTGTGAACGTTCCGTCGAGCGGCAGGATCTCGAGCCCATGCCGGGGCAGATCGAGTTCACGAATGATCTCCGGCCGCAGGAGCGAAACCACATACGAGCACACCGAAAACTTGAAGCCGGGAAAGATCTCTTCGGTGACGGCCGCTCCGCCCAGCACGTGCCGCCGCTCCAGAACCAGGACCTTCTTCCCTGCTCTCGCTAGATAGGCTGCGTTGACCAGGCCGTTGTGGCCACCGCCGATCACGATGGCATCATATCTTCCGGAAGCGTTGGAGGCCATAGGGTCCTTGCGACAAGAATGCGATGTCCAATGAAAGCAGCGCCATTCTAAATGGCGCACGACGGATTTGTCTGTACCATCGCAGCCGAATCGTGCGGCGCTGATTGATCGGCTTGTGTCCTTGCCGGGGGCTCGCGCGCGCCGCTATAATCCGCGCTGACCATCCCATGTGAGGAATCAACGTGCCTATCGGTACAGCGGTTCACGAAAGAACACTCCCACTATGCCTGAGCCTGAATTACCGCGAATGGTCGGGCTTCTACGCGGTCAGCGTCTACGAGACTCATCACGAGCACGAGTACAACGCCATCCGCAACGCGGCTGCGCTCATTGATGTGAGCCCGTTGTTTAAGTACTTGATCACCGGGCGCGATGCCACCCGCTTCGTGAATCGACTGCTGGCGCGCGACGTCAACAAGGTTGGGGTCAATCAGGTCATCTATTGCTGCTGGTGCGATGAGGAAGGCAAGGTCATCGATGACGGTACCATCACGCGCCTCGAGGAAGACCGTTATCGCTGGACCGCCGCCGATCCAAATTTGCGCTGGTTTCGCCAGAACTCCATCGGATTTGATGTGCAGATTGAGGACATCACCGAACAACTTGCGGCGCTCGCGCTACAGGGCCCGACCTCCGGGAAGTTGCTGAAAGCAGTCGTCGAGGCCGATATCGAGAATTTGAAATACTTCCGCAAGACAAGCGGGAAGATCGCCGGCATCGACGTTGACATCTCCCGCACTGGTTATACTGGCGACCTGGGCTACGAGATCTGGATTCCGTGGCCCGACGCCGTGAAGGTATGGGATAGGCTGATGGACGTGGGACGGGGCTTCGATATTCATCCCACAGGCATGTTAGCACTGGACGTCGCGCGCATCGAAGCTGGCCTCATCCTTGCGGATGTCGATTACGTCAGCAGTAAGAAAGCGATGATCCCCTCGCAGAAATACACGCCATCGGAAATTGGGCTGGCAAAACTGGTCCACCTCGACAAAGACAATTTCATCGGCAAGCAGGCGTTGCTAGACGAGAAAAAGCGGGGACCCGAGCGCTTGCTGGTGGGACTGGAAATCGACTGGAACGAATTCGAGGCGCTGTGCGATGCAGCCGGACTGCCTCCGCAAACTCCCGCGACCGCCTCGCGCGTTCACGTGCCGGTTTATCGTGGACGCGACCAGGTTGGCAAGGCGACCTCAACCACCTGGTCCCCGCTGCTCAAACAACTGATCGCCCTGGCTAGCGTCGAGCCCCGTTGCGCTCAACCCGGCACCAAGCTGCAGATCGAGATGACGGTGGAAGCCGTGCGACATCGCGTGACAGCCACTGTACGACAGTTGCCCTTCTTCAACCCTGCACGCAAAACCAAGACGCCGCTCTAGAGTGGCGGCGGCGATCTCGGGAACCGCACCGCGGCGCACATCACCAGCGATCGTAATTGTCGAGTTCAACGGTCCGGCGCGCTAGGTCCGGAAGGATTCTGCCCACAAAGCAAAACCGCCGCAAATCGCGGCGGGCACACGACGACAGATAAATTTTATCGGCGGGTGATTGCGGGGGCCTTCACTTCCGCGCGACGGTGATACAAAAGCCGCTCGACCGTCTGGTCCATATTGTCCAGCAGGCTTTCAGCCGGGAGCGCATTGCGGGCATCATCCAAAGCAAGGTCCCACTTTTGCGTAGCTACAACTGTGGCCTTTGCAGTGCTGCGCTCCTTGGCGGGAAGCGCGGTATAAGCCAGCCAAATCAGTGCCGATACTATATAGGCAGTGCTGTTGATCCTGCTCAGAATCGTCCTGCCCAGTACGGTTTGATGGGCGAGCGCAGTAATCACCAGCATGTTGACTGCCGCATAGAACCCAAATCCAATCGAGATCCCAAACACGACATTTCGTCTCGAAATACCCAGGTATTCGCTGAACAGCAGCATGAAGAAGACCAATCCGCATTGCATCATGCGGATACTGCGCTCAACCATCAAAATCCCGTTCAGGAGATTGTCCAACTGACTCGTGCGCCAAGAGGTAATCGCCCACATCCCAGCAACCAGAAGAACAACTAAGGCGCACCATCGGAACAGGATAATGCTAAGTTCACGCAAGGCCTCGTACGGCCGGAAAGCGTCCCTAAAGATCTCCAACAGCACGGCAAACGTTACCACCATGCTCAATGCGGTTGTCGTCCAGGACACGTAGAAAATGTTCGGCCAATTGCGCAGCGGAAACTCAACCACAAACGACAAGACTTGGAAGACTACATAGTTGAAGAAAAAAGGGAAGTCGCGATGCAAATGACGCCGGTACATTGCAGCGGCAATCGCCGTCATCAAAACGGGATTCGCAAACCAGAAGACGTAGTCAATCGTATGCAATCGCATGGCGGCAAGTCAATGGTAGCGCCGATATCCACGCGAAACAAGGTCAATATTTTTAACAGCAGATTCGGATCTTCGAACTAAGGCGCAGTCAGGTGGTCCCAAGCTTACGAATCGCCCATCTGGGCCAATCGTTCCTGGCACGATTAGGACAAGACCCCCAGGTTCATGTGGCCGTCTGCCACGAAATACGTCCATCCCATCGGTATATTTCCGCCATCGCTGGCCATCTGCCGCAACTGGTCATTCGGCGGGCAGGTGACTCCCGGACGGCACATCACGATCGGTCCGCCATCGCTGGCCATCTGCCGCAACTGGTCATT